>Ga0209387_1000008_pt1 | contig 59076 bp, 61 predicted proteins | sample NCControl_FD_187515 | JGI IMG/M metagenome (GOLD analysis project Ga0209387, IMG submission 187515) | Agricultural soil microbial communities from Utah to study Nitrogen management - NC Control (SPAdes) (version 2) | ecosystem: Environmental > Terrestrial > Soil > Agricultural land | place: USA...
TGCTGATGATTCCAGGCTACTACGACGTCGCACTACGCGATTTTGGTCTGGCGTTGGGTGCTCTCGCCCTTGCGCGTCTAAGCCACGAGTTTGATCGCTGAACTTCGCGGTGATTAGGAGAGTAGCGGGCTCTCCTGTCTTGTCGGCAGAGAAGTTTAATGAATGCACAGCAAACAACATCAACCACGAGCTCAGCGAGAAACTGTAGGTCGTCTTACGACAGGGGACTGGGTTCTAACCTCGTTGAGCTAAAGAATGTACGCCGGCTAATGAATTCGAGAACGGTGGAGCGCGTGGCTGAGGCGCGCCTGCCAACTGTCTTCGGCGAGTTCCACATCATCGGTTATCGATCACTTAATTCGAACGAAGAGTTCGTTGTGCTCGTGCAGGGCGAACTGCGAAAAGACCGACCGACTCTGGTCCGTATTCATTCTCAGTGTCTGACGGGCGACGTGTTTGGATCAACCAAGTGCGACTGTGGACAGCAGCTTCGCAAAGCAATGGAACTGATCGAGCGGTAAGGGAGTGGGGCAATTGTTTATCAGCAACAGGAAGGTCGGGGCATCGGCATCATTAATAAGATTCGTGCTTATGCGTTGCAGGATGAGGGTGCGGACACGATCGAGGCAAATGAGAAGTTGCGACTGCCAGTTGACCTTCGGTCCTACGAACAATGCGCGGAGATCTTGCGCCACCTGGGCGTGAAGAGTGTCAGGTTGATGTCGAACAATCCGGAAAAAATTCGCGCGCTCGAAAAAATGGGGCTCAAGGTAGTGGAACGCGTGTCCCTTGTAACTGTGCCAACGGATGCTGCGAGAAGTTACCTGCGCACTAAGAAGGAAAAACTGGGCCACGTGCTGGAGATAGTGGGATGACTGATGGCGTTAAACGAGAAGAGCAAGTGGAAACACTTGCATGGACGCGTGGTAACACCGTGGTCAGCGCGAATTAATGACGCTACGGTTAACTACTCGGTGAGCGATTGAAATATACGCCCACAACTAACGACCATGGGTGGTCCGGCAAAACTGGGGTGAGACCAGTCAACACGAGGAGAGTCTGATGAAATTCTTTCTAGATACAGCAAACTTGAATGAGATTCGGGAAGGCGTCTCACTCGGCTTAGTTGATGGCGTTACGACGAACCCTTCGCTCGTGGCAAAAGAGGGAGGCGTTGATTTCAAGCAGCACGTAGCTGCCATCTGTGAGTTGGTCGCCGGTGATGTTTCTGCTGAGGTCACCAGTCTCGACACGGAAGGCATGCTGCGTGAGGGGCGCGAGTACGCGGCGATCGCACCTAATGTGGTGGTTAAATGTCCTCTTACTACTGACGGTTTGAGGGCCACGCGGCAATTAACGTCAGAGGGGATTAAGGTTAACGTCACGCTCTGCTTTTCAGCTGCGCAGGCAATCCTGGCCGCGAAAGCGAGCGCCGCCTACATCAGCCCGTTCATCGGGCGACTCGATGACATCGGGCAGAACGGTCTGGAACTCGTCCGTGATATCGTCGAAATCTATAACAACTACAATTGGAAGACCGAGGTGCTGGCGGCCAGCATTCGCCATCCCATTCACGTGATTGAAACGGCCCGCGCTGGCGCAGATGTGGCGACGATGCCATTCAAAGTGATGCAGCAACTCATCAAGCACCCGCTGACTGATAAGGGGTTGGACCAATTTCTCGCCGATTGGCGGAAATCAGTCTGATAAGAGCCGGACCAACAACGTCAATCTCTCAAAGGAGGTCATTAATGTCAGACAGTAACCACCACGCAAATGCCCTGGTGAAAAACACCACGCGAAAAGGAAATGCAAGCAATGACCGAATCGGGAAACTAATGTTGCTAATCAAGGTTCTGGTGTTGGCCGTCAGCCTTACGATTGCGGTCGGTTATTTTTCTAATCGAAGCCGGGCTCAGCAAAACGATGATCAAAGTCGCGGTCAAAACCAAAAAGAATATGATCAGCAGATCAGCGACAACGCACAGCGGATGATGGAGCAAGGAAAACAGATCTTCCGTTACGACACCTTTGGCTCTGAGGATTTTTGGGGCGGTAAGTTGCGCCTGCATGAGGCACTTGCCGGCCAGAAGCTAGGCGGAGTAGGGAACGGAGTAAGTCCGAAGACGGCACTGGCACTCGGTTTAAAAGTTGACGCCGAGGCCCTTCCGGCGGATCTGGTAGCACAGATCAAAGCTGGCAAAGTCGATCTCGAAGATCCAGCCACTACGGTTGCACTACTTAAATTAAAGGCTGTGGTCGGTGTTACAGGTTTTTTCAACACGACCGGACAACTCCGGTCACTTGGAATCCAATGCGCGCTGTGTCATTCCACCGTTGATGACTCATTCGCTCCCGGTATTGGCAAACGACTCGATGGGTGGGGAAATCGCGATTTGAACATCGGCGCAATCGTGGCGACGGCGCCAAATCTTCAACCGTTCAGTGATCTACTCAGCGTGGACGCCGCGACTGTCAAGGCCGTGCTGAATAGCTGGGGGCCGGGCCGTTATGACGCGGAACTGAATATGGATGGAAAGACTAAGAGTCCCAATGGTAAGAGTGCGGCGACGATGATGCCGTCAGCCTTCGGCCTGGCAGGTGTTAACCAGCACACGTGGACCGGCGGGTGGGGCACTGTTACTTACTGGAACGCGTACGTTGCTAACACTCAGATGTATGGCCAGGGTACGTTCTTCGATCAGCGTTTGGAGAATGCCGACCAATATCCAGTCGCGGCGAAGGCTGGTTGGGGACACAAGCGTGACGCAAAGGATTTGATCACGGCGAAATTGCCCGCATTGCATTTTTATCAACTTGCGATGCCTGCGCCCAAAGCACCTGCCGGTAGTTACGACGCAGTGGCCGCGCAACGCGGAGAGGCTCTTTTCAACAGTAAGGCCAAATGCGCTGCCTGCCACGTGCCTCCGATTTTCACAGAGCCCGGGAACAACCTTCACAAGGCTGAAGATATTGGTATCGACAGTTTCCAGGCCAATCGGGGCCCAGCGCGAATGTATGTAACGACCCCATTGCGCGCACTGTTCGACACCCAAAAGATTCACAAGGGCGGCTTTTACCATGACGGACGCTTTGCGACTCTGCTCGACGTGGTCAACCATTACAACAACTTCAAGAAATTGGGTTTGACGGAGCAGGAAAAGAAGGACTTAGTCGAATACCTGAAGGCGCTCTAGTTCGGTTCAGAAGATAGCGACTGCGGGGCTACAAAGTATTGGACCGTTAGGGGCTGAGCTGGTTGCGCACACGTGATTATTAGGAAAGGTCAAAGCTATGTTGGTGCCAATTGGAAACGCAAGAGATATCGTTGCGGGAGAGATGCGCACCTTTGACATTGCGGGCACGAAGGTGAACGTTGCGAGTGTTGACGGACAGCTTCATGCCTTCGATGACACATGTACGCACAGAGCGTGCTCGCTCGCAAAGGGTAAGCTGGACGGTACCACTGTGACGTGCCCGTGCCACGGCAGTCAATTCGACGTTACGTCTGGCGCGGTCCTTAGAGGACCAGCACAGCGGCCCGTGCGCTCTAGGTTGGTCCAGCAGGACGGCGAGAATCTCTTGGTCGAGTCGTAATAAGAGGCTTTGGATGGCAGATGTATACGACTTCTCATGGAATAGGAGTGGACATTGGGAATTCTGGGATGAAGTTGTTTCACGAGGATCGAAGTGACTCTGAAGATGGAAATGTTGGGTTGGGCGGGGACAGCGCTCGTCATCGTCGCCTATGTACCTCAAATACGCCATCTCTATGTTGAGAAATGCGCCTGGGGTATCAGCATTTCCACGTGGCTCATCTGGCTTGTTGCCGGGGCGTTGCTGCTTAGCTACTGCATCTTTCGAAACGACACCCTGTTCACGTTTGTCCAGGTCATCAACATCACGGCGATCATGGCAACTATCATTCTAGCCCGCCGAGGAAATCGGATTTGCCCGTACCACTTAAAGATGGCTTTGAGCAGCGGAGATCAGAATCAGACGGTGAAAGGTGCAGCGCAACAAGGAGACAGTCATGTCGCGAACACAAATCATTGATGGAAGAGATGAGGGCGGCAATACGGATTTGATGCGTGCTGCCCTTAATGGTCAGACTGAGACTGTCAAAGCGTTACTGCTCAGTGGAGCTGACGTAAATGCCAAAAATCATGAGGGACGTACCGCCCTAATGTTTGCTGTTATCAACCTGCATACTGCTACAGTGCAAACATTGTTGCGGTTTGGAGCGGACGTCAACGTCCAGGCTGCCAGTGGCTTCACGCCTCTGATGCTTGCTGCTGGTAGTGGTGACATCGGAATCACTCGAGCCTTGCTCAATAGTGGCGCCAATCCCGGAACTATCTGCAGACCGGGTAGAACTGCCTTAGTGGTTGCAATAGAACGCGGCTATACCGCTATCGTTGAAGCAATCAAGCGTGCTTTGGCCTCAGCAACGCACTCGAAGCCGCAAAGCGTTCCGACCGTGCAAAGTGCCGCGAGAGCCGGCGCTCTTGTGGTAAGAAAATGAAACGAGTGTTTAGTCGGGATGGAAAATTAACCGTTAATGAAGAGGAGTGATGGAATGATCAATACGAATTCATATCAAGCTAAACAGTTCAATCTGAGTGGCTTGAAAGGCATTTCCGATCAAACGTTGGAGATGCACTTTAAACTCTATGAAGGTTACGTCAAAGAGACTAATAATTTGTCAGATCGGATTTCCGAGTTTCTGAGGGACGGCAAAGTGGATCAGGAAGAGGTGCCGGCTTACTCTGAACTCACGCGCCGCCTGGGATTTGAATACAACGGCATGGTCCTGCACGAACACTATTTCGGCAACATGAAGCGAGACGGTTCGGGTGATCCGGAAAAGAACTCTGCTTTCTTTCGGGCCGCCGAAGCGAGTTTTGGCAACTACGACGTCTGGAAGGCAGATTTTGTTGGCATCGGCAAGATGCGCGGCGTCGGTTGGGCCATCTGCTACGAGAATCCGGCCAACGGCCGACTCTCCAATCACTGGATCACGCTTCATGAAACAGGCAACGTAGCCGGATTCAATCCAGTACTGGTGATGGACGTGTGGGAGCATGCTTTCCTGCTCGACTACAAACCGGCAGAGCGGCCTAAATACATCGAGGCATTCTTCTCCAACATAGCCTGGAATGTTTGTGACGAGCGACTGAAACACGGATTAGCTGCGCGTTCCGCAACGGCTCGTGAAGTTGTTTGACGAGCGATTAGCTCTCGTCTGAACGTCTCGTTTAGGATTCAAGGTGCACAATATGCAACACACAACTCGCACAAACCGACGCGACGATAACAATGTATGGAAAGGCCTCGCGGCAGGTCTCATTGGGGGATTGGTAGCATCCTGGACCATGAATCGATTTCAGGATGTATGGAGCCAAGTCGCGAAGGGCATCAAGACTGGGCCGGTCAACCAATTTCATAACATATCGGGAGGGGGTGAGGAAGGGCCTGGCGTTCAAGATCCGGTAAGCGGTTCGAAGCCAGAAGTTCAGGATGACACGACCGTACGAGCCGCATCCGCAGTTTCAGAGGGAGTGTTTGGACATAAGTTGACGCAAAGTGAAAAGAAGATCGGAGGTACGGCCGTGCACTATGTTCTCGGCACGGGTGTAGGTGGGCTATACGGCGCGGCAGCAGAAAAAGCGCCCAACGTCACCGCGGCGGCAGGCCTGCCTTTCGGCGCGGCGTTTTGGTTAGTGGTGGACGAGGGCGCAGTGCCATTGCTAGGCCTTTCAAAAGGACCAATGGCCTATCCGCTCTCGACCCACGCTTACGCTCTCTCCTCACATTTCGTTTATGGAGTAACTGCGGAGGTGGTGCGCCGCGCGGTTCGCGGCGCACTGTAAGTTGTGATCACCATGGCGGACTTCGAACAGAGACTTGCGATGGAGTTGAGGCCAAAGCCCTTTTCTGATCCGGAGCTGGAAGAGCTACAGCGTCTAACCTTTGACTATTTTCTGAAGGAAACAAATCCTGAGAACGGCCTGGTGCCGGACAGCACTCGCCAGGGCGCGCCATGCAGTATCGCTCCAACCGGATTTGCTTTGGCTGCCTATCCTGTCGGCGTTGAGCGTGGTTTCATTACCCGCGATGATGCGATTAGCCGAATCCTCACGTCCCTTCGCTTCTTCTGGCAAAGCCCACAGGGTCTGGAACCGGACGCGACGGGATACAAGGGTTTCTACTATCACTTTCTTGACATGAAGACAGGTCGCCGTACGTTTAACTGCGAGCTGTCAACAATCGATTCGACCTTCGTAATCGCGGGTGCATTGACTGCCGCCGAATATTTTGATCGCGACACTGAAAACGAGCGTGAAATTCGCGATCTTGCTACGGCCCTCTATCAACGCGCGGACTGGCAGTGGGCGCAAAATGGCGCAGATACCGTAGGGCACGGTTGGACACCCGAACATGGGTTCTTAAAGTATCGTTGGGATGGCTATAACGAAGCGCTAATTCTTTACGTTCTCGGCCTTGCCTCGCCGACCCACCCTTTACCAGCAGGGAGCTACCAGGCCTGGACCAAGACTTATGAATGGAGAAGTCTTTATGGATACGACTTCGTCTACGCTGGTCCGCTCTTCATCCATCAGCTTTCGCACATGTGGATCGATTTTCGCGGCATTCAGGACGACTACATGCGGCGGAGAGGGATCGATTATTTCGAAAACAGCCGTCGCGCGACTTACGCTCAGCAACAGTACGCTATTGAGAACCCCAGAGGCTTCAAAGGCTATGGTGAATTCATTTGGGGTTTTACTGCGAGCGATGGTCCTGGACCAGCAGTGGAAAAGATCGAAGGCAAGGAGCGCCAATTCTATGACTACATAAACCGCGGTATTCCGGACGGACCCGATGACGGCACCTTAGCTCCGTGGGCCGTGATCGCTTCGCTGCCGTTCGCGCCCGAAATTGTGCTGCCGTCGATACGCTACTTCGACGAAAACTTTCCTGAGATGACCAGTAAGTATGGATTCAAGTGCAGTTTCAATCCGACATTTTCCGGAGCTTCGAGCAATGGGTGGATCTCAAAGGGATATTACGGCCTGGATCAAGGTCCGATAGTTTTGATGATTGAGAACTATCGATCAGATTTCATTTGGCAGTTGATGAGAGGCTGTCCTTACATTGTAACCGGGCTTGGGCGCGCCGGATTTTCCGGTGGTTGGCTTCGCAACTATGCGCAAATGGAACCGTCACCAGTCGTCACCGCGGAAGAACTTCAACTGGGTAATAAGAGTGACAACTGAACCAGAGACATCAAAGTTAAGTACGGGACAGCTCATCCCAAATTTCCGATTGTCCGCAGTTAATCGCAATAGTCAGGTTGGCCCATGGGACTACAAGCAACATCGGAATCTGGTGCTCATATTCTTTCGAACCGTTGAATGCTTGAAGTGCAAACAGTTACTCCGCGAGATCTCAGAACACTACGGCCAGTACCAGGAGAAGGAAGCTGAAGTGCTTGCAATTTCGACTGATGAAATAGATCGTTTGCGTCGGCTGGCGCAAGATCTGGCGCTGCCGTTCCCGCTACTTTCGGATTGTGATAGAAGGGTAACAAACCTTTATCTAAAGGGTATTGAGCAGAGTGGGGATTCAGTAGCGTTCGAGGCAGCAATCTTTGTTGCTGATCGGTGGGGCGCAATCTTTAGCACAAAGAGCATTGGAAAGGACCAGGGTCAGCCAGTGGAAGCCGAGATTCGCGACTGGTTGGACTTTGTCGAGCTACAGTGCGAGGAGTGCTTTCCCTCTGAGTGGCCACTGTGAAAACGCGAATCCCATGGAACTCCTTCCTGAGCGTTGTTGGATAAGGCCCGCTGTATACTGGACCGCGAGGAAAGAAGGTGTGACATGATCCGGTTCGGCAAAGAGAATCGCCCGCCAGCCACATCAGAGTCACAATCATTTACTAGCCTGCCGGCGTGGCAAACCTGTGCTGCGATAGATGACCCGGCCCGGGTCATCCCTGCCGTCGAATTCCGTTTTGTCACATTTTCATATACTGACGATCGCCGGATACTCGACGGCGTCAGCTTCCAAGTTATGCGAGGAGAAACCCTGCTCGTTCTAAGCGGCTCCGGCGGCGGCAAATCAACCATTCTTAAACTTGTAATGGGTCTTCTTAAATCAGACGCCGGGCAGATTTTGATCGAGGGTGAGGACATCACTGATTACGATGAAGCAGATCTTAACCGCGTCCGCCAGAAGATTGGCATGCAGTTTCAGGACGCGGCTCTTTTCGACTCGCTCACGGTCTATGACAACGTTGCCTTTCGCTGTCATGAAAACGGTGTGCCGGAGGAGACGGTTGAGCAGGAAGTACGCCGCGTGCTGCGCTTTGTCAATTTAGAGGAGGCGATTGAGATGATGCCGGCCCAGTTGTCGGGCGGGATGCGCATCCGCGTCGGCATCGCGCGAGCCCTCGCAGGTAGCCCTAAAATCGTCTTGTTAGACGAGCCGACCGCCGGACTCGATCCGCCGACCGCGCGCGCACTGTGTGAACTCGGTATCAAGATGCGAGATTTGAGAGACGTTTCGTCCATCTTCGTCACACACGGATTGGACAACGTTCGCTTTCTCACCTCGACGTACACGTGCATAGATGGGAAGGGCGAGGCGCTCTTCATGAAAGAAGAGAATCGCCTGTGTTTGATTAACACAAAGATCATGATGCTGCGTGAAGGTCGTATTATCTTTTACGGTACCGACGAAGAGCTGTTCAAATTAGAAGACCCGTATATCAGAGATTTCCTGCTCGTGGAGTAAGAAGCAATTGAGCTAATTTAAACTCTCCGCTGCTCTTCAACCTGATACTGTAGTGGACCCCTGAAAAGGTCCGCTCCCCCGAAAATGACACGCAAAACGACAACCTAGTGAACTCTTGGTGGACGTCGCGACCGTCTCCACAAAGGACTGAACTTCATTTCGCGCTTATCTTCTTGCGCGACGCACAATGCGCAAAGGTAGTGCGTCTCACCGTTTGGACTCGTGAATTTGATCAGACGGCGTCCTTCTGAGTCGCACCTGCCACAGTGCGGCTTTTCTTCAACATCGAGACGTGGTCTTATTTCTACCGCGGACAATTCAAAGACTTCCATTTCGCAAACGAACAACTTCAACTAAGCATGCGGCGCGTGCAGCCACGGCTGCCGACACACCTCCCACCAAAAACGCTCGATCGGATTGCTTAGACCATCAATCGCGGTATCGGCGCTTTCCGAGACGTCATAAGCAATCAAAACCTTCATGTTGTTACCCCTGGAGCACAAGCGTGTGATCTTGTGTTCAGCCCGCTACCTGAAGTCGCTTCAGCGTACGGTAAATTGTTTTTGCGCTTATTGTGAACCCGACGTCAGTGTCCGGACGTAGCGCAGCCTGTATTTGAGAGTCTCGAAACTGATCCAAAGGATAACCGGCCCTCGCGAACTCGCGACGGATTTTCCTAATCTTACGTCGTCGTCTCCTCGATTCCAGTATTTGATAGAACTTCTTAAGCAACTTCATCACCTCTTCAACTCATAGTCATTTTTCAGCTTCCAACTGCACTGGTCGTATCACTAAAACCGGACAAGGTGCTTGCCTCAGTACGCGGTCTGTGTTTGTTCCAAACAGCGCGCCTAACGTGAACTCCTGGCCATGTGCCCCTATACAAATGAGATCAATGTCCTGTTCCACCGCATAGGACACAATTTCCCGGTGGGCTTTGCCTTCACGTACTGCGTGCGTCACGTTGGACCAGAGGTGGACCTCTCCCGGAACTGATTCATGCAGTCTTCTCGCCGCAGCATGATAGGGACCTTCATTGTCTTGCGATGTCCAGGATATTTCAGCCTCAGTACTTCTGGCGCCGGTGATAACGTGGACCAAGTGCAGCTCTGACTGATATTCCTGAGCAAGTGATAAGCCGTATTGAAGTGCCAGCTCCGAGTGACTCGAAAAATCAGTTGCCACCAGCAGTTTCTTCAATTCGAGATTACTGTTGGTTCTTGCAGCATCACGACGCGCCGCCAAACGCGTGACCAGGACTGAGCAGGGAGCCGTTCGACAAACAGCTTCGGCAGTCGATCCCAGTACCACAACGCTGGGAGCTGATCGACGACGCGAACCCATGACGATCAAATCCACATTCTGGGAAGCAGCCTCACGGTTTATTGCCTCTTCCGGTCGGTTGTTACTGATGACCGTTAAGTCCCAGTCGAGGCGAACGGCATCCGCCGATCCAGGAAACGAAACGAATGAATGCTCGATGGCTCGCTTTATCCCAGTCCGCATCGCCTCAACTGTTTCGTCGCCAGATAAGGATCCCTCGTTGCACGTTAAGACGAAGAGCCTGGCGCCGTATGAGCGGGCTATCAATATGGCGTAGCGCAGACCTTCGTCAGACTCGTGAGCCTGAGCCACGGGGCAGAGAATTCGTTCAAAGTTTAGGATCTTGTTCATCAGAGTTCCTTGTGCACTCACCTGCTTATAATGATCGCCACCGATGCCGGGACTCATGCGAGTGCTATGCCTGCGGCCTAACACTTCTACTTTCCGTTTGCCTTGCGGCACGAAGGGCTCTTTTTCTCGCCAATAATCGTTTTGCTGACAAACCCCGACGGTCTCGACTTCTTAGTTGATTTCGTAGTCGGTTGTATTCGTCGTAAACAACTCCATCACCCTGACGCCCACGACCTTTTGTTTTGTAATGGTCTACGTTGATGTTGTTCTTGCTACTCAGTTTGATCTCCTTCCTTTTCTTCAAATTGCCAATTCAAATCCGGTAACGAAGCATTGCTCCCACGCCACCGACGCTGCTGAGTAATGCTGTATCCTCGATGAAGGTGACACGCGCTCCAGTCTGGCGCGCGAGAGTGACCAACACATCAGCAGGCATCAGGCTCGGTTCTGTATCAGAATCGATCGGCGTATCGGAGAAATATTGGTCGACGGGAGAGCAATCGGATTCCTGCTCGTCCGTTCGTATTTCTCGCGCAGATGCGCTCAACAATACTTCGTCAACCTGACCCTGTTCAATTGCCTTAACAGTGTCCTTCCAAGCGACGACAGCAAGTCCTCCAGCACGGTATTCATCGAATAGCTGCCTAACTTTCTCAGCATCCGTGTGAAGGTCGTGTTCCCGTAACGCCTCCATCGTGGCCTTCAGCACTTCATGCTCGGGGGTCTTTATATCCAACCGCAGAACATCAATAACCTTTTCTTCCAGACGATCCGGCAAATGCTCGCGCAGCAATGGAATGATCACCTCATCCCCGGCGAGAATGATGTGCTCAACCGCCTCTTCTCGCACCACGCCGTCGAGGACTTCCACAACCTCTTTAGCATGCTGTAGGTGGAAGTTGTCCACGTGCCGCTTGTAGCGCATCTGCGACCAGCCGGCTATCTGAGTGCGGCTCAGCTTCTCGTGTTGCACCTCTTCTCTACCCAGGATATTGCCCAGGCCGAACACAAAGAGACGTGCAGAGTTCGTATCCGCTAGCAACGCAACGTAACGTGGGTACTGGTCGATCACACGCGCCAGTGGATAAAGATGTGGCCTCTCGTTTACGTGGAGGTCATGGCGCTTCAGCGGAGCACCCAACTGCACTGCCTTGAAATAATCATTAGCGCCGGCAGACGCAAAAATCGCGAGGCCATTGGCCGACGGGCGTACCTCATTACGCAAGTAAGACTCAATTCGTGCTGTGTCGCGTTTAAAGCTCATCAGCTCGAGAGACTCCGGCGCGAATGATTTGGCCTTCGCTTTAAACTCCTTACGAACGAACGACTCGAAATTATCGCGTCCGTGTTGGTCCGGCTCCAGGTTCAGGTAAAGGCTGATGAATGGATATCCAGCCGGCTCGAAATGTGCCAACTCATCCAAGTGATTCATAAGCATTAGATCTGATGTGTCTTTCTTCGTCACGATAGTCCTTTCATCCGTTGAACTGTTACCTCTTAACCTAAGACGAATAGTGGGGTTTGGCGAGCGTAATAACACTTGTCGAGAACGGGTGTTTACACGCGACTGTTATTTCGAGCGAAACTTCGCGCCAATTGAGAGAATGCATCATCACTTGTGCTCCCATATTTGACCTCAGATTAACTCCTGGAAGCAGGCTTCGACAGGGTGTTTTCACTTGATGTTTAGAGTGGTTACTCGTCATTGCGCGGCAGGCAGAAATTAGCGTTCTGCGGGTCACCTATAACGTGAAAACTCCTGCAATCGTCACGTGATAACACGGTTTCGAGTCGGCAGAATTGACCTTACTCTGGGAACAGTGAATGTTGACTCCTTTTAGGAGCAATTAGAACTTGTAGTGAGGAGAATAAAGATGTCGACTGCTTTAGGAATTGAAATGAAAACAACGGCGCTGCCGATGGTAGAGGACAAGGATGGGCAAAGAGTTGCCGACGCGCTGTCAAATGTACTGGCGGACACATTCGTCTTGTATCTAAAGACGCACAATTTCCACTGGAACGTAACTGGTCCAATGTTTCACACGTTGCACCAGATGTTTGAGGAGCAATACAACGAGCTGTGGTTGGCCGTCGATGCGATCGCCGAACGTATTCGATCGCTCGGCTTCATCGCTCCTGGATCTTACGGAGAGTTTACCAAGCTTACATATCTGCAGGAGTCGCCGGTCGCAAGGAACGCCAGCGAAATGATCGCGGAGTTGTTAAGAGATCATGAAACGACTGCAAGAACTGCTCGATCAGCGCTTACGGCTGCACGCACGGCTGTTGATGCGCCAACTGAAGATCTCCTTACGCAACGGCTGGCTGCGCACGAGAAGGCCGCGTGGATGCTCAGGAGTTTGTTGGCAGAAGAGTAGCCTTCGACAATTGCCTGAGTGCAGTTGAACGGAACACAAGACGGGGTAGCACATTTAAATTGCACCTCCCCGTGTGGCGTAACGGAGGCTGCCATAAACGTAATATTGAGGAGCGCGACGATGGCGAAACAGTTGTTGGTCGTTGATGACGATCCCGGTCTCTTGCTGGCAGTATCGGAAACGCTACGGGCGGAAGGTTACGACGTGCAGACGGCTCGCCGCGGCAGTGAAGCGATGATCCGCGTTGCCGAATCTCTTCCCGATCTGATCATCAGTGACATTCGCATGCCTGGCATGGATGGCCACGCCCTTGTCCGTAATCTGCGCGCATCGCCGCGCACGCGTCTCGTACCTATCATCTTCCTCACGGCCAAAGACGAAACTGCGGATCGCATCACGGGATTTCGGACTGGGGTCGACGCCTATGTCACTAAACCCTTCGAATCGGAAGAGCTGCTGGCTATCGTGAAGAGCATTCTTGAACGAGTACACCGCACTCATTCTGATCTTGCGCGGATGTTCGGAGATCAAGACGACGCTGCGATAGACCTTGTACGCGATGAAGAGTTAACAGATGCAGAGTGGCGCGTTGCGGAAGCAGTTGCGCGTGGCCTTTCAAACAAGGAAATTGCCGCTGAGCTAAAGCTCAGTTTAAGAACAATTGAGGGTCACATCAGCCGCATTCTCGATAAAAAAAATCTCAGCAACCGCGTTGAATTAGCTCTGCACGTGAGAGAACGACGCCAACCAGATTAATCTCGTCACAATCCGCACGTTCTACGCGAATCCGTCCTACGTGTAAATACGCTGTAAATCAGGTGTTAACACGCTATTTCCAACTAGCGTTTCCCTCTAGTGTATGACCTGTAAGTAGCGAGGTTACATGACAAAGGGAGCGCATGAGGAATGGCTGTACCGGAGAACCAATACATCGTTCTGCCAGAAACAATCGATGGAAAAAAACGAGGAGAAAGATGGTTTGAAGTTTTCAGGCGATGGCTCGTGAAATGCCCGCAGTGTTCCGAAGTGCGGTTAGTCGTAGGAGCACACGAAAACGATCAATACGTCTGTAAGGATTGTGGACACAGTTTCACCATCAGGTTTTCAGCGGCGACAAACGAGGCTCTGTCAAAACGACCTCCGGAGGATTAATAAAGTTTGGAGAAAGTAACAATGATTGCTTATCGCGGCCCAAGATTAATTGCAGAACCTGAGCTACGTTGGCCGATCGTCCTCTTAGCCGCCGCAATTACTGCGCTACTCGCAATCCTGACGGCAGGTTTGTACTACGTGGCGATGACAAAAACCGATGTCAATTCTTATACCGAGCCGCGGCTGGAACGGGCGCTGCAACCTGGCGAAGCAGAGTTTGAAGAATTTCGTCAGCACATTGCAATCGAGCAATTGGTGGGTACTGAGAAGGTGCACCCATTCGACACCCTGGCCGTCGCAATGACGGCAACGGTGCGAAATAACACCGGCCGTACCATCAATGGACTGGAATTGCGGGGTGCGATTCTGGACAGCAACAGTTCGAGCGTGCGCGAACGGACAGTAGTGGTGATTCCACTGCGACAAAAGATACTTGAGTCGGGTGAGGCCATCAACACACGCATTCTGCTGGAGAACATTGATAAGGACTCTAATCGAGCGCACTTAGTCCTGGAAGTTACGGCAATGCGCTTTGATGAGTCGTAAGGCTGGAAGGAAAGCACAAGGTCGGTTCGATAGATAGGAGAATGGACCAGGTGGTCCCGCAGCACGGAAAGGGAAATCAACATGGAGGCAATAGTTGAACGCGCGAGTTTAGAACCTTGGCCATATCAATCTGGTGGGTTGGCGCCGGTAAGGAACCTCGTGAAACGTGTCTTTGGCTGCTGGCACCTGAAGGTGAGCCGGCCATTTACTCGAGGCGACGAGACATATCAGACGTGTACCTCTTGTGGTGCTCGGCGCCGCTTCGATCTCGATCAGTGGACCTCGGTGGGTGGTTTTTACTACCCGAAGAGACAGTCTGTCTTATATGGCAGTCGATAACACAAAGAAGACGATTGTTGGGATGGCGAAAAATGGTAGCGCAATTAGCGGAAACTGAACGCAAGCATGCGAGGGCGCCCGGTACCTCGGCTCAGGAAAAGAAACTTCGGGTGTTGATTCCGTATGACGGATCGGAAACTGCGGAAGCGACTTTGAAAGATTTGAGCAGCGCGGGTTTGCCACGTGAACTTGATGCGCTTATCGCGGTAACGCAAGTTTGGTTGCCTTCATCGCCATACGAGATCACGAGTGCGGTTAGCGCTCGCCGAATGAAGCTCTTGACTTCAGGACTATCGTCCTATGTGCCGGCGCTACAGGAGCATGAAGAACAACGCGTCTTATCCCTCGAGGCTGAGCGGAGGCTGCGGTCCCTGTTTCCTGAAGGACGTGTGAAAACTGAAGCGATTCAGGATACGGCTGCAATGGCTCAAGCGATATTAGAAAGAGCGAAGCGCTGGGGTGCTGAACTTATTATTTTGGGATCGAAGACCAGCCCTTCATCACAGATAAGTGATCAGTCAGGACCTGCTCTTCGAGTGGCACAGGATGCACACTGTTCCGTTCGGATTGCTCGACCGTCTGATCGAAAGGCTGATTCGGCGAAACAGATAGTAATTTGCGTAGATGAAAGTTCTTCGTCGCAGGATGTGGTTGATGCAGTCAGCGAGCGGTTTTGGCCAACAGAAACAGTTGCAAACATCGTTATGACGCGAAAACCTGGTCCGCGTCATGTCACAAGGGAGGTTGAGGTCGCGCAGGTTCTAGACAGCTGGGCTGATACGTTGCGAGCGAAGGGGCTGGCAGTTTCAACTGCCATTGAGGATGGCCAGCCCGAAGAGGTGCCTTTGCAGAAAAGTCACGAGTCCTCGGTGGGTTGCGTATTTGTAGATCCACGCCATGGCGAAGGCGACGTTGACGCGAGTGGCTTAAGCGCCGGCGTGAAGGCGCTCATCCAGGGAGCGCAATGCTCAGTAGAAGTCGTACGTGCGAACAGTTCGAATGATCAATATTTAAAACCAGCCGCATGATTGAACCCGATGACAATGAATTAAGTCGGTGACGGTAGAGGGATAAGATGAAAGTTTTAGTTGCAGTAGATTCGATTACCACTTTGGATATTCTTATCAATGAAATGAGTGCTCGCTCGTGGCCCTCAGGGACAGAAGTCCGTGTGCTTTCGATCATTGACGATGCTGACCTCTCATTGAAGGTGTGGGGTGACGAAGGTTACGGACTTTCCGCGTTGCGACGAGAGATGCATGGAGGAGGCGAACAGATTTCTGCTTTAGCAGTCGAACGGCTACGAAAGATTGGGATTTCATCGCAGGTAATAATCATGAGTGGAGATCCGGAATTCTTAATCTCGTTCGCGGCCCGGAGTTGGCCGGCGGATCTCATCCTTATTCGCGCAAACAATCGTAAGGACTTTCGAAGCCGGTTGCTGGGGAGTCTGGCGAAGTCAGTTGTTAAGAGTGCGCCTTGTTCAGTCGAGATTGTTCGGGCTCGCGCGCAAGCGGATGCAATTACCGCGGAACGTGGCTTCAGAGTACTGCTGGCTACCGATGGCTCCGAGGCGTCGATAGCTGCATCGCAGGCGATCGCGCAAGTGAGTTGGCCTGATGACACTGAGGTCAGAGTGGTCAGTGTCGTTAACCCGATGGTCTATTCGTTAGAGGAGCTTGGCGTAACTGGCGATTCAAGCACTGACTACGCCCACCGCGCAATCGGAAAGGCAGTTCAAGTGTTGAGTGACGTGCCGGTCAGAATCTCAGCGGAAGTCATCGCTGGCAACGCCGCCCGGCAAATAATTGCGCGGGCCAAGCACTGGGAAGCTGACCTGATTGTTCTCGGGACGAACGAACGACGAGGTTTAAGGCGTTGGCTCTTCGGGAGCACCTCTGCCGCTGTTGCAAAACGAGCGCACTGTTCGGTCAGGGTTATTCGTGGAAAGGACATTTCACTGGCCGGCAACTCGTTGCAAGAACGTTCCAATTTGTCTCCAGGCACTGCAGAGAGTGCGAACGAATTGCAAGAGTCGAGGAAAGCTGCGTAACCGTTACAGTCCTGAGGAAAAGTAAATCATCTAGGGAATTGGAGTTAGTAAAATGAAGCGAAGATCAAAAAAGGCAACAACCATCTATATAACAGAACTCGACTATAACCGACTTAATGGCTTGATCGAGCGTACGCGCGAGCGCAACGGCACCGATCGAGAATACTTGAACAAGTTGGAAGCAGAGCTCGATCGAGCAGAGATCGTTGATCCAAAAGATCTTCCGGCGGACGTAATCACAATGCGCTCGGAAGTGCGTTTGAAGGACTTAGTGAGCGGGGAAAGCAATACTTACTCACTGGTGTTTCCTACAGAGGCGGATTTTGCCGAAGGAAAAATCTCTGTTCTGGCGCCAATTGGTACCGCGATACTTGGTTTCAGGAAGGGCGACACCATTGAGTGGCAGGTACCATCAGGGTTGCGCAAGCTCAAAGTTGAGGAGGTTCTCTATCAGCCGGAGTCCGCAGGTGATCATAATTTATAGAAAATTCAGAGCCCGTCCAGTGTGTGGATCCCAGCAGGAAGCAGGCGCAAACATTTCTTAAAACACATTTGCTCTTTTTGTGCCTTTTGTGGCGTAGAAGGGAATTATGAAAGCCCATATCAAGCTCGGCCGCATCTTCGGGGTGGCGATCGGGCTCCATTATAGTTGGATCATAATTGCGCTGTTGGTAACACTCTCACTGCGCGCCCAGTTTGCCATGGAGCATCCCAACTGGAACAGTTCTACAACATGGAGTATCGCGATCATAACGGGACTCTTGTTCTTCGTCTCCATCTTGTTGCATGAGCTTTCGCACGCTGCGGTTGCGAAGCTGCGAGGAATCCCCGTGCGTGCAATTACGCTTTTCGCATTAGGTGGCGTAGCGCAGATCGAGAAAGACGCTGCGGATGCAAAATCTGAGTTTTGGATGGGCATCATTGGTCCAATCAGCAGCATTGTGATCGGTGTAGTTTGCCTTGCTGTGGCCTGGCTGTTGGGCTGGAACTTCTCCGCTGAACCGAACTCTCCTCCAAGTGCGATGTTCATGTGGTTGGGCTATATCAACATCGCACTCGCTGTTTTCAACATGATTCCTGGATTCCCGCTTGACGGTGGACGCGTGTTGCGTGCAGTAGTGTGGTGGATCACAGGAGATGCGAATCGTTCTACTCGCATAGCTTCAAGAGTGGGCCAGTTTGTTGCTCTAGGTTTCATCATGTTGGGTATTTTGCGTTTCTTTAGTGGCGCAGGGTTCGGAGGTTTGTGGATTGCCTTCATCGGTTGGTTCCTGCTGGATGCGGCGCGTGCAAGCGGCGCACAGGTTGAGATTACTGAACGTCTCACGGGCCTGAGAGTTGGCGATGTAATGACACAGCAATTTGCAACCGTAGATGCAAATTCGAACCTTGAGACATTTGTCCAGGAGCACTTACTGCCAACCGGCCATCGCTGTTTCGTGGTGCTCGAACAGGGAAGGCCAGCCGGTATCATTACGCCGCACGAAGTGAAGGCGATTGAACGCGGGCGCTGGCCGTACACAACGGTTGGCGACGTAATGCGTTCGCTCGAGACCTTGCGAAGCGTAGGTCCGGAACGACCAGTGGCTGAAGCATTGGAAATGATGGGCCGAGAGGATATAAATCAGATGCCGGTCGTCCAGCATGGAAGTCTGGCCGGAATCATCTCCCGTGGCCATATCGTACGCGTGCTACAGACACGCGCGGAATTCGACATCTAAATGCCCCGAAATTCTCGCTAACTTCGCGGGAGACTTCGGTAACATCAACCACTTACGCTCGCGTTGCTGTAGCCAGGCAATGCGTGGCTCCGAGCCAGCGGCTAATTCTTCGACCGGTCTGAATTTGTCGTTCGATGTAGTGACTGTGAAGGCGATCGCGACGCTGCTCATTTTGGCGGCACGCTTAAGGCAGCCCGCTTCGCCGAACAGTACGATGCTGTAGTGTTGGGATTGCGCAGACGTGGTGAAATAAATGAGCGACCCTCGGTGACGCCCTTGTTGGCAGGGGACATGTTGCTCGTTGAAGGCAGGCGTGATGCACTTGAGACACTGGCTGAAACAAAAGGGTTTCTCGTAGTGGGAACTCCATCCCACCCTGAGCAGCGGCCAGCAAAGCTTATGAGAAGCTTTGCTGACTGGTTACATATGCCCCAAGTCGTTTGGAATATTGCGCTACTGCCATTCGGACTAAGTTATGAACCAGTCGTTAAGCGTTGTAAAAGAATGAAGTCTAATCAGAAGGGTCGGTAAGAAGATGAGAGTACTGATCGGCTATGACGGCTCAGAGAGCGCTGACGCGGCGCTTGCTGATTTACAAAAGGCGGGTTTGCCGCGTCAAGGCGAAGCCCTAATCGTCTCGGTGGGTGAGGTTGTCATGCCTACTTCGCTTATTGGAAGTGAGGTGGTTGGGATGCCCGTGACTCCACAGAGCGTAAAAATGGCCCTCGCGCAGGCGGACGCGGGAACCGCGCAATCACTACAGGAAGCGAAAGAGTTAGCGGAGAAAGCCAGAGCTCGCTTCCACTCTTACTTTCCCGATTGGGATGTGCGCGCCGAAGGGCTCGCCGGCTGGCCTGCCACGGAATTGATACAGAAAGCGGACGACTGGAACGCCGATCTGGTTGTTGTCGGTTCGCAAGGGCGCTCTGCCGTCGGGATATTTATCCTGGGCAGCGTGTCGAAGAAAGTGGTCACTGATTCGCTTCACTCCGTACGTGTTGTAAGGCCACGAGTCGATAAAAGTAGCGACACTCCACCGCGGGTAATGATCGGCGTGAACGGATCGCCCGAGGCTGAACACGCTGTTCGCGCTGTCGGCAACCGCGTCTGGCCGGCGGCAACGGAGGTGCGAATCATAACGGTTAACGACGGTACCGCGCCCGCAAGGATTTCGCGAGTTCTTCCGACGGCCGCGGAGATGATCAGAAGCATCAATCAACAGGCCGCCGAAGCTGCGCGCATGATGACGGATTGGGCAGCGAACGAGTTGCGCGCAATAGGCTTGCAGGTCTCGGTTGCAATCGAACAAGGCGAACCAGGACGAGTAATCATCGAGGAAGCTCGGAAATGGGACGCCGATTCGATCTTTGTCGGCTCGCGCAAATTCAGCGGAGCTTTCGAGAGGTTCAGGCTGGGCAGTATTTCCACCGAATTAGTGACGAAGGCGAAGTGTTCCGTCGAGGTCGTGCGTAGCGAAACGGATTGATCTAGCTATTCACCAATTATTCTGTCGATCTTTGTTGAAGACGCATACAATCTGAACCCTCATCCGGTTAATGACCGAGACGTGACTGAGCTCTATCGGAGAAGGAGTGAAAAATGAGCGCAAATGCACCACAACCGACAACCACAACCTGGAACATCGATCCAGTCCATACGACCGTCGAATTCAAGGTCAGGCATATGATGATCACTAACGTTAAGGGGCACTTTAAACCCGTAAGCGGAGTCATCACCGTTGACGAGGCTGATATCACCAGGTCGCACGTGGAAGCGTCGATCGATGCCGCCACGATCGATACGCGTGAACCGGACCGCGATGCGCATTTGAGGAGCGCAGAGTTTCTTGACGTTGAGAAGTTCCCCACGTTGACGTTCACCTCAACGCGCGTAACGCGTGCCGGAGAGGCGAACTTGGAAGTGGAAGGCGATCTTACGATTCACGGTGTGACGCGGCAGGCGACGTTCTTAGTGGAAGGCCCAACGGCTCCGGGAAAAGATCCATGGGGTAATCTTCGGATAGGTTTATCGGCGTCCACGAAAATCAATCGCAAGGACTTTGGTCTAAACTGGAATGCCGCATTGGAAACAGGTGGCATTCTCGTGGGTGATGAAGTGACGATTACTCTGGACGTCGAGGCGGTGAAGGCGTGATTCCATCTTAATGGCGACAGCGACTCGAATTACAGTTGAGACTGAAAATGGCTAACGGGTGTCTGGATCGTCATCCGCGACAAGTATACGCGGTTGCATCTGTGCCTTAAAATGGACGGATTACAGCGTAGAAAACAGAAGCGGACTAGGCTGGCCGTCAACCTCGCGGCTCTCAATCGACTAGCCTTCTAACTCTCACCCGCGCTCTTACCCGATCACTTCCATGACATCTGCTTCGGCTCCATGCCGCAGGGCGCGCAGCTTCAGCGACAGTTTTTTCAACTGATACAACCAGAAGTATCGGCACTCCGGTATTTCTTGCACACCCCGGAGATGGGTCACTAAGTGTCAACAATTTTGGCGTGACGTGATGTGTTTTTGAGTTCGTCGCGTGGCAAACCCACAGCGCCCTCAGCCATCAAACAGCCAATGGCTGATTTTCCCGACCACACAGCAGTAAATCGAGGCGAGTAAAGGAAGGTATTAAATGCGGAAATACCACGATTTGCCGACACACTATAAAATCGTTCTGATGTTTGCGATGTTGCTGGTGGCCTCGCAAATCTTCGCCAGCGGCGTTCAGGATTCTCTTGCACCAATCAGCATCGAGAACTTCGGAAAACTCAACGACAACTATTATCGGGGCTCTCAGCCGACGGCCGGGCAGTTTGATGAGTTAAAGAGACTCGGCATTAAGACTATCGTTGATCTGCGCCAAGACAGTATTGACGGAGTATCGGAGCAGGCGCGCAAAGCAGGGCTTCAGTATGTCAACATTCCACTCACTACCAAACGCCCCGCAACAGAGGACCAAACAGCACGGTTCCTGAACTTAGTTAATGATCCTGCCAACTGGCCCCTGTTCGTTCACTGCAAGGGTGGGCGTCATCGTACCGGCGAGATGACTGCGATCTATCGCATTACTCATGACGGCTGGAGCGGCGACAAGGCTTACGAGGAGATGAAGAAATACGATTTTGAAGACAGCTTTTTCTATCCGCGATCGCTGAAGAGGTATGTCTTTTCCTATTACGAGCGCTTCAAATCGCAGAACACTTCAAAGGCCGAGCCTGTAATACAAACAACTGCTCCTTAAGACTGCGGAACGGGACCTAAGGTTCATTCGTTTGATGCGTCGCCCCGCTTCAGCCAGCCTGATAGTCGACGTTTGGTGCGATTGATTAGAACATCGCACGCGCTTCTATCTTTGAACGGCTGCTCGCAGCTTTGTGAAAGTCTCGGATAATTTCGAGCCCGCCTGATCGAAGGCTTTGGAATTTAACTTCTTAATTTTCGTCCCAACGCCCTCCGAGCGTTGCCGTGAAGATTGCCTGGATGATAGCCGTGTAAGTTGATTGATCCGCTCACGAAGCGAGCTCACATAACTTTCTCTGGTACCTTCTGAATAATTCGCCGCGCGGAAGGCATCGCGGAGCTGTTCATCTGATAGGCGAGCCAGTAACGAGCCGATCCATCTTGCGTGCGCGACAGGGATGCCTCGCATGGCTTCTTCTTTTTTCACCTGGCTGCGGTAGTAAACAGGGTGAAGCACCGAGAGATGGCCCAGGCCCGTTGGTCTGGTATCGTAGTCAAACTCGACCACGCCATCCTTAACCCCTCGCACGAACTCGGTCGAAAGAAAATCGCTTAGATTGCTCTTGGTTCGCGTCCCGCCGAGTCCTCCTGCACGCCCTAGCGTGGCGCCAAGATCGCTGACGTAATAACGCGCTTCGTTGCCACGCGGCGTGTCCACGTAAATAATCCGATTGTTTCCAGAGTGCGCGTCGAAATTGTTAAGCAGGATCATCAATATCTTAAGACCGTTTAGCTCGCGCGTATCTTCGAACGGGTTCTTCTGCCAGCCCCATCTCGAGCCCGACTTCATGCCGGGTCGTTTCGGTTCGAAACGCGCGCCTCGTACGATGTCGCCCGCGATATAGTCCTGCCCGCGCGAAAGCCGTGGGAGATTGTCAACGGTAACTTCGTCGAAGTAGTACGCTTCTTCTGCGAAGTAACCTACGGCCCATACGAGTCTGGTGGACACAGTCTCAGCCTGTGCCTCTGGTCCAAGCTTCACTTTCCATAAGCCACCACGTGCATCCCGCACTTCGAATTTGGGAGACTCACCGCTTTTGTCTTCTTCAACAAAAGTAAATGGCCCTTGCGGCATCAGATGGATCGCACCTGGACCATAAAGCAAGTCGCGCCGTGACACATTCCCCGGATCCCTCCAAATAATCGACTTCGCGACTGGCTGTTTCGATTTGTTGGTTCGTTTTGATTGCGTGAATCCAGTTGGCGACACAAGTAAGCTAAATGCGATTAGAAGAGAACTTTGTAAAACGAGTTTCGAGGTGCGCATCAGTAGCCTCCCATCAGAAGATTCTTCTCGGAGGAGTTAATTTCACAATGGACCATGCGCGATGTGTGCCAACAGTCTCGAAAGCAACCCAGACTTCACTCAACACCCATTGGTTCAACTCCTTATGAAACTTTCAAGTTGAGTTTGTATTGGTTTATTTAACATTCCCTAATCGTACTGAGATCGTACGGCAGCGACCCAGAACGTTCCAAAGTCACACCAAGAATCAAACTCCCACCGTTAGCCGCTTAGTTTCTGATAGATCGTGACAAGTGATTGGATTTGGTAGGGAAACGGTTAAATCTGTCGCGGGCGGTATCGTGCTTGCCTTTTGAGTCGCGGGTGAAAACAACGATGACAACTTCTTTAACACTCGCAAGCGTGATGATGGTAACAATGTGCCTCGCCATGTATGGCCACGAGTCTGAGGTCTACGTTGGTTCTTCGCATCTGCCGCAAGGCGCGTCCACCTTATCTCCAAAAGACAAAGTCATTTTTACTGCATTCGAGAAACGCGTGAAAGGATACTCGAAGCTTCGCGAGGACCTCGAAGGGAAAATGCCGAAGCTCTCAAAAGAAGCAAAGCCCGAAGAGATTGAGACGCACAAAAAACAATTTCAGGAACGAGTCAGAGCTGCACGTTCCACAGCGAAACATGGTGATCTATTCACGCCTGAGGCAGCAGTGTTGATCCGCACCATAATTAAAGATGAATTTAAAGGACGGGAAAGAGTCGAACTCCGTGACACGGTGCTGAGAGAGTCGGACACAAAGGCGGTTCCCCTGCGTGTGAATTACCCGTATCCGGAATCGCAGGAATTGTTGGAGATGCCACCCACACTCTTGCTGAGGCTACCGCAACTACCAAAGCAGCTGAGGTATCGTTTCGTCGGACGCAGCATGCTGTTGGTGGATCGTGAGAACGGTCTAATTGTCGACTATATGACTAACGCTCTCCCTTAATGATGAAACCATGAGGAGATAGGGAAATGAAAAGGCGTGCTGCTTCACTACTGTTAACAATTCTTCTGACCGTCATAACCATCAACGGGCAGACTCCTTCGACACGTACCAATGGCAATTCGCGAGAGACCTCCACAGTCAGCGTTAGTCTTCCCAATAAGCAGGGCAACGTACGATTTCTTGTGATAGGTGATACTGGCACCGGAAGCGACCAACAACATGAGCTCGCGAAGATTATGCTTCGCTATCGACAAGCCTTTCCGTTCGAGTTTGTGTTAATGATGGGCGACAACATGTATGGCAGTGAAAAGGCCACAGATTACAAACGGAAATTTGAAGACGTGTACCGGCCTTTATTGGACCAGAAGGTGAAGTTCTACGCAGCGCTCGGTAATCACGACGAGTCGAACCAACGCTTCTACGAATTCTTCAATATGGAAGGGCAGGAGTATTACCGTTTCAAAAAAGGAAACGTTAGCTTTTACGCGCTCAATAGCAACTACATGGACAAGAAACAGATTGATTGGTTAAAGGATAAACTTGCAACCGACACCGCTTCCTGGAAGATCGCATTCTTTCACCACCCACCATATTCATCCGGTGGCAAGCATGGCTCTGACACAAAACTTCGAGAGGTCGTAGAGCCGCTATTCTTGCAGCATGGTGTGAATGTCGTCCTTGCCGGGCACGAACACTTTTACGAACGAATCAAGCCGCAGAAAGGAATCCATTACTTCATTTCCGGTTCGGGTGGAAAGTTAAGAAAGGGCGACATCAAGAAAGGGTCGCCGCTAACGGCTAAAGCTTACGATAAGGATATGTCATTCATGCTCGCCGAGATCAGCGACGAGCAGATGCATTTCCAGGTCATCTCTCGTACCGGTGAAACGGTAGACGCGGGCGTGGTTGTCCATCAACGCAAGAAAAACGGAAACAATAGAGTTGCCTCGACATCGCAGTAGGCCCCTAAGCGAGGGGCGAAACTTGCAGAAGCGAAAGGAAGTCCAGTGTCACTTGAAGAACTGTTTACGAAATGACAAAGCAGTCACGTTCTACGGAGTAAGCAATCCGAAGTTGTAAATAGAGAATAGCCGCCGGACGCGTTGGCGGCGTATCGACTTGCTTTCTGAGCAGCAAACAGCCGCACTGTTACTCGAAACCTGGCCCAACACGGTTCCCTCCGGCTGTGACTTCGCCGTCGTGCATCTCAACCAGCCGCTTCACTAGAGCGAGGATTCCCGATTTGCATCAGCAGCATCATCACAGTGCCTGCACAGTTTACCGTTGTTGGGTGGTTTGGCGTTCACTAGCAGAGTGATTGGTGAGTCGGAGTTGCCGTTTGTCGGGAGACCGCATAAGGTCCCTGAAAACTTTGGGTACACGAGATGATAAACATCACTGTCTGCCGTCGTTGCGTAACCAATCTTATCCTCCACTGCCTCATGCCTCCCGAGATCATAAGTCGCTAGCCGGGTTAGACAAACGCCCGAGAACAGAGGGGGCAGGGTATCTTTGTGAGCGGAGTTATAACATGGACCAGACTGCGTTGAGGTAAGCAGAAAGAGAATACAATAACATCTTCACGCGACTGCAATCTGGAATAGTTTCGATATCACACTGACTGTAAGAAGAGAGATACCGTATCGAATTTCTCAGAACGATATATAGAAGACTAAAGGCGAGAATGGTACAACTAATAATGTGCGAGCAGGAGACAACGACATACCCAACGAACTCAACGTAGCCTCGCCAGTCGGTCTGATGATCTGGTGTGTACACCAACGGTTTCTAAGGTGTAATTCGAATCGTTACCATATTGCTCGTTTGCCCATGTGCCCTGATGGTTACCGTGCAAGTGCCCGGCGCCAGATCGGCGGGCAGTCTAAACAGGACCTGGGCTAAATCAACGTTCGGTACTGCGCGCACGTCCGCGGCAGGCAGGTCAAAGCTTTGATTATTACCGTCGACTAGATTTACGATCACATCAGATGCAATCTCACCCTGATTCAATCTGAGGTTCTGAGCGAAGATCATCACAAGCGTGTTCTGACCAGGCGGGAGGTTAAACCAGTCGACGATACTCTTAACTCGGAAGGGATCTCTTGTGAATAACAACGACTCGAAAGCTGCCGCCTGCTGTGGAGCAGGGCCTGATTCCTCGAGCATAAGCAGAGTATCGTCATCGAGAATCGTGCCTACGCCTTCGCCATCCGCGATAGTGGTACCGAAAGACTCGGTGAGATTTACAAAGAACGTTTCATTCGACTCCAGGTTAGTGTCGCCGACGACCCCCACATCAAAGGTGCGAGTTACGCTGCCAGGTTGAAAAGTAACGACTAAGTTAATGGAGTTGTAATCGTTCGAAGCCGTTGCTGTTCCCGGTGTGGAAATTGCTCTGACTGCGATAGCCTCAACACTCGGGCCAGAGAGAGTCAACGTAAAGGTGGCCGCTTTCGTACCGGAATTGCCTTCCGTAACGCTGGTGTCATTGATCCTAATAGTGGGCCCGTCATCATCAACGATGAATCCAGTCCCTCGGTTTGAGCTCACGGTTGCGTTCTGGACATTCGAGATATCTAGAAACAATGTCTCCTGCGCCTCATCGACAGTATCGCCATTGACGAGGACCACAACTGGTTTCTCGACTTCTCCAGGCGCGAAAGTTAGCGCACCAGAAGTGGGAATATAGTCGGAACCAGCTGTCGCCGTGCCGTTTGAGGTGGCAAAGGAAAACGAAACTGCCTGCGAGGCTGGACCCGAGAGCGCGACGACAAACGTCTCCTGTGTCGTACCGGAGTTTCCTTCGACAACGGCGGCATCGCGGACAGAAATCGAGGGCGACTGCTGTGCAGCAACATCAACACTCGTCGCTAACAGTAGCAATGTGGAGATCATTACAAGACTAATTCGCAGAGCAGGCGGAACAAAGGAGTAAACATGTGATGTCATAGATCGATCAGGTTTCTATCTTCGTTGATTCGACACGCTTAAAGCGACCCTAAGATACCGCCTGGACCGTACTGCGTCTCACACTATGACGCCATCCCCTCGCAAATATGCAATTCGGACAACCTCGACAGCGTTCATTCTGGAACCCTGTGTTTAGAAATGCGTAAAAACCCTGTTATTCCAGAGCCGCAGACATCCTCACAGGTACCCAATTGACACTTGCGGGGTTCCTCGAACTATTTGAAGGACGCAATGGCACTCGAAACGCAAAATCAGAATTGCGAAGCGACCGAACGGGTGGCATTCTCCGCAAAAGAGGAAAGGGAACAGTGTTGGCGGGCACGTTGAAATTTATACGAACGGTATACGACAGAGGTGAATATCAGTCGCTGTTTCAAGTGACATTGGGGTGGCACTCCGCTATTTCATGAGTCCACGTTAAAAGCCTGGTTGAATGTATGGAATACCATCACAAGAAACAGCTGGAGGAATATTTGTCTCTCAGCTTTCAGGTAGAGTTCATGCAATCTTTGAGCTTGCACACTTAATTGGGATTTGCGGAGCCGTTGTGAGCTCCTCCCAATTAGACAGTGCGCTTCTATTAGACAGTGCGCTTCAAACTGCGTCGAGCCGTGGCAATAAACACCGATTCCATCCTTGACAAATGCTGTTCGAAGAGCCGCGCATCTGACGCTGAGAAGGGAAAGATCATGCTGTAGCCTGATTCGTATTTCACCCTCAACGGCCAATCCCAACCAACTGTTCCGCGTACTTTGTATTTCGAGCCGAATCGCGCCAGAGAGACGGCCAGGCTTAACTCACGAAAACGCGACCAACTGCGGTTGTGGAATTCGAGTACGACGGCGATCAAGTAGTAAGGGTGCGTTGTTAGATCCCCTCCCTCACCAAAAGCAAGCTTCAATGATGTGCTGGGCTCATAGTAACCAATTCCTAAAGATTGCAAGACCTCAGTCTTGAAGTCGCTCGAAGACTCATACTCGTCCACGCCCAGACATACCCCAATCTGAGTTAGGTCGGCACCTAACCGACTGCATATTTTTCGCCGAAACTTTGCACGCACACTCGACTCGATTTTCATGCGATTGACAAGATGAATTAGTCGCTGCATACCCGAACGTGGGCGTCATAAACAGTCGGCGGGCGCGCTAGGGTTTTAACTTCAATTTCAAGTACTCGCCTACCAGAATCGCTGCCGGATACATCACCTGTTCCTCATTCTGAGCGTGTGCTGAGAGATGCTCGGCGAAGCTTATCGCCTGTGTCTTGTTTTCCGTTTTTGCAACCTCTTTCAAAGCATTCAGAGCTTCAACGATGAGCTTGTGTTCCTCCAACATTTTGGGCATGTCGGCCTTCAGCCTATCAGACAACTCGATCGCCGGTTTCATTTCCGGCAAAACTCTTCCTTCGGCCAACGGAACAAGCAGACCCAACTGCGGCAGAGCATACGCTTCTTCCTTTTCGAAGTGCGCGCTCAGGTGCTGCTCGACAATCTTCGCCGCGTTGCCTGTCTTTCCGCCGGATAAGATGGCGCTCCGGAGCTCTTCGTGCAGTTCGCGATGCTCAGCCGCAATTGAGCCGGGAACTTCTAACTGCGTCTGTCCCTCCGCTGTTGCGATTTGCTTATTTTGGTTGAGTTCACTGTTTGATGCGATTGACTGATTAACGGCCCTGCTCGCGCAGCTTGCGATCATGATCACAGTGATGCCCGCCAGCGTCATCAGTACCAATCGAATCTGGCAATGGTTTATTGAAGTCATCTTTTCGACCCCCTGTGTTAGATATCGTCTGAATGCGCACGAACGGCTGAGAAATTTCGAACCATAACCAATCAACACGCTCGTAATCCGCAAATGTATATGCCCGCCGGATGAAGCGCAATTGCAGGAAGTCTATCAATCATGGTCCCATCGCATCGTGCTGCGCCTTTGTGCAACACACTCGTTTAACGAGCGCGGAATCGCGTCCTGTGTAAAACTCCGCACTTCTGCTGGAATTTCCCAATTACCTTGAGAGACCTGGGCGACCTCTGAGCTCAACTATCTTTGCATGACGTCCCATATCTGATTCGTTTTTCTGCGGCTCGCTGGACATTGTTGCGGCCTCTGCGTAGAAAATGAAGGTTAAACTCAGAGAAAAGAGATACACAAAGAGGACCGCCCGACAAGACCCCGCCCAAAACTCCTTCCTGTCGCAAAGCAAGTTCGACTAGCAAACCAGACATACCTGCGGGGTACGATCCTTGCTGATCATTAAGCCTAATTCTGCTTGAAGAAAGGGCACGGAAGCAGGCAATTACTGTAGGGAGGGAGTAAATGAGCAGTTTAAGACTTGGTAGCAACTTCGCTGTGTTTGCGCTTTTCTTCGGCCTCTCTTTGCTGGAAGCCTTCCAAGCTGGTAACTGGTTAAGAGCGGCTTTTTGGTTAGCATTAGCGACGGTATTCCTTTATTCCGACCGGAAAAGGAGTCAGGAACAACTCTGAGATCGCTTTTCATAAGTAATCACCGGCACATGCCGGAACATTCAAAATCTTTCTGCACATGAGGCGAAGACAGCCGGTGCGAACTATCCCATAGCCGCGCGCGGGGAAGCGAATTAGTCCGGCCCTTCACTCGGAATAGGACAAGGTTCGAGTCATGATCTCCCGGCGAATGTTCTTGAAATACACCGCAGGCACGACGCTCACGTGGTACGCGTTCAATAGATTTGGAATTCCTCAGGCGATTGCACAAATTCCAGGTGGAACACTCAATCCGAATCTGATCCCGAAGTTTCAAACACCGTTGCTTATTCCGCCTGTGATGCCTAAAGCGGGAAGAATCGTCGCGCGCGGAGGCAAGAACGTTGATTACTACGAGATCTCTATGAAGCAGTTTGACCAGCAAATTCTCCCCGCTGGTTTGCCGGCCACAACCGTTTGGGGCTATGGAGCCGTTTCGTCAGAGAGCAAGAGAGGACTGCTAATACATAACGCTCCCTCGCTGACTATCGAGGCCCGGTGGAACACACCTGTGCGCGTCAAGTGGATCAATGATCTCACGGATGCAAACAATAAGTTCCTGCCCCACTTGCTTCCGGTCGATCAAACGCTGCATTGGGCCAACCCGCCGGGTGGTACAGCGGGCCGCGATACGCGGCCAAACTTCACAAGCACGCCGGGTTCGTACGTTGGGCCAGTGCCGATCGTTACCCACGTTCACGGCGCAATCGGTGTAGGCGATGAATCGGATGGCTACCCCGAAGCCTGGTATCTTCCTGCTGCAAACAACATCCCAAGCGGCTATGCCCCTGAAGGCACCTGGTACAACTTCTTTAAGGGCAAAGCCGCTGCAAATTTCGGGGCTACCTGGGGTCCGGGATTCGCTGTCTTCCAATATCCGAATGAGAACCGCGCTTCGACCATTTGGTATCACGATCACGCCCTCGGTATGACTCGCCTCAATGTGTACGCAGGACCAGCGGGCTTCTACATAATTCGTGGTGGTCCCGACGGAGATGACGCCGTGCTCGACAGCAGATTCGGCACGCCGGCAGTGTTGCCCGGCCCTGCTCCCAAAGAGAACGACAAGTTTCCCTCAAACAAGACGTACTATGAGATTCCGATCGCTATACAGGATCGGTCTTTCAACACGGACGGCTCGCTGTTCTATCCGAACACTCGTGAATTCTTCGACCGGTTTACTGGACCATTCATTCCGGATACCGATGTTTCGCCGATTTGGAATCCCGAGTTCTTTGGTAACGTGATCATGGTGAACGGCAACACCTGGCCTTTCCAAAGAGTCGAACAGCAGCGTTACCGCTTACGCTTTTTGAACGGTTGCCAATCGCGTTTTCTGACTCTGGACTTCAGCAACATCCCAGGAGTTGAAGTTTGGCAGATTGGAAACGAGGGCGGTTTCCTGTTGGCGCCGGTAAACCTCACTGCTGAGCACGGAGGCCGTTTGTTGATGGGACCGGCCGAGCGAGCAGACGTGATCGTCGACTTTGGCAACGTTCCTGTCGGCGATTACATCCTCGGCAACATTGGCCCAGACGAGCCCTTCGGCGGCGGCGAGCCACCCGATGATTTTGATGTGGCAGATCCAGAGACTACGGGCCAAGTCTTGGAGTTCCGGGTCGTTCCAGCAGTGACCCCGGATCCCACGACGCCGCCGATGTTTCTGCAATTACCGACGATCACACCATTACCTGGGTCAAGCAACTCGAGATCCCTGGCGCTTCTCGAAGAAATGTCGATAGTTTTTGACGGGCCCTCTGAGGCTCTGTTAGGCAACGTCGACAACATGGGAACGCCAATGCCAAAGAGGTGGGCCGATCCAGTCAGTGAGAATCCAAACATCGGTGATACAGAGATTTGGGAGTTTTACAACTTCACCGCCGATGCGCATCCGATGCACATCCATGAAATCGCCTTTGAGGTAGTGAACCGCGAACGCTTGGTCCTCGAGGATGACGAACCCACTGTGCCGGTTGCACTCACTGGAGACGTTCGTCCGCCAGAGGCTTGGGAATCCGGCTTCAAGGACACGGTGATCGCGTATCCCGGCGAGGTCACACGCGTTCGCGGCCGGTTCAATACACCGGGTCAATTCGTGTGGCACTGCCATATAGTAGAGCACGAGGATAACGAGATGATGCGTCCTTACCGCATCGGCCCTGTTCAACCCGGTCAACCATGAGCGTGGATGGTAATTCTTTGACAGTCACGCAGCAACGCCGAACGTAGCAGTAACCGTTTATGAGTACCGGGAAGCAATTGCAGCTTAATCGTGCCGATCAGGGCGATGAAAAAGATGGTAGAACTGAAGAAGTTCGTACAACGAAACGGCGGGTATGGAAAAATCTGACCCGTTTCGCTGGTTGATATATGGACGAGTATGCATTGAAAGAGGCTCTCCTCAGACTCGCGTGGTTGTTCGCCTGGAACTTCAAGCATGCCTCGAGCGGATGAGAATACATAAGAGACTGGCCCAAATTCCACACGCACAGCAGCCACCGTATTTGATGGCTCAAAGTTGGTGTAAGGCGGGCAGTCAAGTAATACCGCCTACTCGATTGCGTGCTTTCGCCCTGTTAAGTGGTGAACTTTCCGCAGTCACCTCTTTCTGACCTCCGTTTTCTTCCCAAATCCAGAGGACACGAGCGGCACGCACGTTGCGCTCATGGCGGTGTGGTGTTCTATCTGGGCCAAGGGTCAGGGGACAGGTGAATGAGCATGCAAATGAATAGTCACGAGGAAGCTGATTTAAACGAACTGTCACACACCACTCGACGCGTTTTCTGCACCAGTGTGTTGTTGACATCGGCGGGGCTGTTGCTGGCGGCACCGGCTGCAACGGAGGGTGTAGTCGCGCAAGATTCGTTGGTTGCGTATCCTCCCAGGAAGATCGAAGGCGCAGAATTGTTGCTGCCCGGGTCCAGCCTCTACTTCAACTACCCAACTCGAAATGACCCGGCTGTGCTGCTGCGCTTAAGTGAGAGCGAATACAAGGCGTACAGCCGCAGATGCTCTCATGCGGGGTGTTCGGTGGATTTCCATGCCCCGAGTCGATGTCTTATGTGTCCTTGCCATCGTGGTGCTTATGATGTGCGCCTGGGCCATGTGATGTTTGGGCCGCCACGGCGTCCTCTGGATGAAATCGTTCTCGAGGTGCGAGCCGGAGGACACCTTTGGGCAGTCGGCAAGGACTCAAGAAACACAGAAATAATCACACAAAACCTCAGAGAAGGTGATTGAGATGAGATACAGTACAGAAAAACACAGAATCGGATTTGTGGAGCTGACCTACCTTCTAATTGGAGCGCTCTTGCTGTTGTTAATGGGTGTGGTTGCCAAAGGTCAAAGCCCTACTCCTGCATTGAAAGCCGTCCGCTCCCATTCACAAGTTCAACAGCCGCTCTACACAGAATATCGCGGTGTGCGCCTCGGCATGACGGCAGCGGAAGCGAGAGCAAAACTGGGCGAGCCGGCGATGAAGAGCAACGAACAGGATTACTTTGTTCTCTCGCCAAATGAAACGGCTCAGATTGTTTACGACGTCTTTCAAAAAGTCACGACGATTTCCGCCGATTACGCCGGTGGTGTCGGCGCGCCCGATTACAGAGCCGTGGTTGGGGAAGGCATGTTGCTCGAGAGACCTGATGGTTCGTTGTTCAGAATGGCGCAGTATCCGTCGGCGGGAATGTGGGTCTCGTACAACAGGAGTGCCACTGTGGTGCCGGTAGTTACGATTACGATCCAGCTCATGAGGTAACGCAATCATCTCGCTGACCCTTCCGTGTAGAAGCAGCTCCAAGGTGACCTGGGTCCAATGAGTTCTGTTTTCATGAGTCGAAGCGAAGCTGTGATAGAAACCAGTCTCACGGGACAACTCCTGCTGGACAACCCGTTGCTCAATAAAGGCAGCGCCTTTCCCGAAGATGAGCGACGTGACTTTGGCCTTTTAGGGCTGCTTCCACTTCATTGTTCAACCATTGAGGAACAACTAGTCCGCACCTACGAGAACTATCGTCGAAAAGAAAGCGATCTCGAGCGGTATGTGTTTCTGATGGCTTTGCAGGATCGGAATGAGACACTCTTTTACCGCCTGCTGCAGGAACACATCAGCGAGATGATGCCCATCATCTACACGCCGACAGTTGGCGAAGGTTGCCGGCAATACAGCCATGTGTTTCGTAGGCCCCGAGGTTTATACATTTCGTATCTTCAGCGAGATGAGATTCCAGCGATACTCGACAATGCTCCTTCCGACAAACCTGAAGTTATCGTCGTAACTGATGGCGAGCGGATTCTTGGATTGGGAGACCTTGGCGTTGGCGGGATGGGGATACCGATCGGAAAACTCTCCCTTTACAGTGTTTGCGCAGGAATTCATCCGGCCGCGACGCTGCCGATCATGCTTGACGTCGGCACTGACAACTCCGAACTGCTGGATGATCCACTGTATCTAGGTTGGCGTCACCCACGCGTGCGAGGGCAGGATTATGATGACTTTATCGAAGCCTTCGTAGCAGCAGTCAAGCAGAAGTTTCCGCGAGTGTTGCTTCAATGGGAGGACTTTTCAAAACATAACGCCGCGCGATTACTTGAACGTTACCGGGATCGTCTGTGTACTTTCAATGACGATATTCAGGGGACCGGCGCGGTCACGGTCGCGGGACTTTTAGCGGCGATGAAGTTCTTGCATTCAGAATTCAACGAACAACGGATTCTGATCCTTGGAGCGGGCTCATCCGCGATGGGCATTTGCGATCAGATCGTCGCGGCAATGGTTCACAGCGGTCAGACGGAGCAGGAGGCAAAGCGTCAACTGTGGCTCGTTGACAGTAAAGGCCTCGTCCACGATTCACGTAGTAACCTGGAACACTCAAAACAGAAGTATGCGCGATCATTGGCGGGACTGAAGGCCGCGGGTTTGAGTTTCTCTGAGGTGGTCAAGAACATTCATCCTACGATTCTGATCGGCACATCGGGCCAGCCCGGAGCTTTCACGGAGGAGATTGTCTCTGAAATGGCCAAGCACGTTCCGCGCCCAGCGATCTTTCCACTTTCAAATCCGACCTCTCGAAGTGAGGCCACTCCTGCCGAACTTCTTAAGTGGTCGGATGGACGCGCATTGATTGCAACGGGCAGTCCATTTCCGCCGGTCAGTCACGAGGGGCGATTGATAGAAATAGGTCAATGCAACAACGCGTTCATATTTCCTGGTGTTGGCTTGGGCGTTATCGCGTCGGGTGCGCGCCGGGTTACAAACGAGATGTTTTCCGCGGCAGCGCGCGTATTGAGTGAGTTCTCTCCGATTCTGAATTGTGCGCAGGGCCCACTCTTCCCGCCGCTGAAAACAGTGCGCGAGATTTCGTATCGAGTTGCGCTGGCAGTCGGAGCCGAGGCAGTGCGTGCGGGGTTGACTACAAGACGTCTTGACTCTCTTGAACACGCTGTCATGGAGAAGATGTGGACCTCGCGTTACGTTCCGTTAAAACGCTCATGGCGGATCGAACAAAGCAACACGATCGTTCGATCGTCGCTGACACGACTCTAGCGCCGCTGTTCGTCGAGCAATGCGAGTTGACCGCGGGAACTTGGACTACGTCAGGGTGACCGTGCCACTTGCGCCGAAACCTTCCGGGTGCTTTCGAAAAGATTGCAACCGCGTCCCTCACCCATCCCGCTCTGTTAAGCCTTCCTGATCTGACACTGGCCCGAGAGGAGGCGGCTCGCAGTGAGCCCGGCTACTCCCGATAGCTTTTTAATCGTCATTTCCACGCAGAGGCCGCAAAGATACACAGAAGGCCGCGGAGACAACGAATCAGAATGCAACTTTTTGTGCAAAGCAACTCCCGATAGTGTGAGCAGTCGTCTCGATGCTCATGTTAATGCGAAAGGCTTTCAGTTGCTGGATTACAACGCCGATACCTTTTGGAGGGACCTATTGCGGAGTTTGGCCAAACGTGTGGGGAACTCTTCGCAGCAGTTGGCGGACCGGAACGATCAATGGCCAAATTTTCGGGGCACGACTTAAGGCACAATGCTTGCCCTAAAGAAGCAGACCGGTTCGAGGTTGCCGTAGTTTCCACCAGAGGAAACATGACTGATAAAGAGAAACGTCCATTTAGGTTCTAACGGGGAGGACAGTGATGAAAGAGGCGTTGGATAGCAACGAGCAAATTCTTGATGCCTTTAAACGGATCTCGGAACAGATACGTCCCAACGATCCTGATTGCCGACCTATGAACTCATCAAGGCCACGCGAACTGTTGGGATTGAGAGATGATGACCACCACGTAGTGTTCGTCGATGTCATTCTTCGGCTTCAGCGGAACGAAAAACTGTGGCCGGCAATAATGCATGGATTGACGGAGCTTCGCGATTACGAAGATGTTCTTTTGCTGCGGCATAGTAGTAACCCGGGTCCGCTACGCGAGAAATTCGCGAAGTGTGGTTTCGCAAGCTGGGCGGAGGAGCGTCGGGTGGGTGAGTGGTACATCTATTTCTATAGACCCCTTGCCTCAGCTGGAGCGGTCGCGCAACCGATGTTGGCGGCTGCCGCTGGTAGTAGTTGGGCAAGGGCCGCGGGAGCTTAGTCGGCACCGGCGTTACTAAATCAACCTCAGCTGGACGCGGTTGTATAAACACTACTTCCACGCAAGAAAGGCTTGACCTCCAAATGCGCCCAGAAGTTGTTCAGCGAGGAGTGTCTCAACTTCGTTAAAGAGAGCAAGTTTGGATGACTCGGCTGCGTTCGCGATGAGCAGCTGTACGTTGTTCCATCTGTTTTGTCTCTGACGCAAAGCATATCCACGGGTTTACCACGCTCAGCCAGAAGATTCGTTAGTTGCGAGAACCACTGGTTTGTCTAGAGGCTGATCAGGGAAATTCTGCGAATCATCCGCGCGTGAACCGTCGCCTTTTGATGGCGCAGATGAACACGGCAAACCCCGATCGGATTACCAACAAGTAAAAGAAAATCATAGCCAGCTTAGGTTGTGTTCGCGCCGCCCGGGATCTCCTTCCAACATGCAATTTCAAATCCGAAACAACAGTTAGCGGAAATCTTGGGGATAGACGGTTCTCGGCGTCGGATGCTAAGCTTGAGCTGAAGCATTTCCCCTGTTAAAGCCCCTACCTTAGCTAAACACATCACGCCCGGTTTCTTTCAATGAGAACGGACGTACCAGGAATCGGACTCATGACAAGACTGATTTGTGTATGTATTGTCCTCACTTTACTCGCGTTCAATTCTCTTGCTCGCTTTGAAATCGTCGGTGTGGCCCAGTCGAAGCAGCCTGAGATAGTTACGCTCGCAGAAAAAGCGGCGCTTGGGAAAGTCAACTTCAGCCATGTCAATCACACGACCAAAAACTACAACATTGAAGAGACAAAGCCCGTCACCTGTGTTGAATGTCACCACGTTGAGCAGCCTTTAGAAGAGGCGAAAAAGAGGGTACCGCACCAGACGGTATACCCAACAGATCGAACGACTACCTTGACGTCAGAACTGCTGACGAAGGAGCCTGCAACGAAGGTGACTCCTTGCCGAAATTGTCACGCACGCAAGGACGAAAAGCCGGTGCTACTGCCGGAGCTGCCCCAGATTAAGAGCGAAAATTCCACTGCTATGATCACGTTAACAAATCAACAGGCCTTCCATCGCGCCTGCGCTGGTTGCCATGATCAAGTGGTGAAGGTACGTCAAAACGCAAAATCTCCCACCACCATGAAGTGCGTTGCGTGTCATAAGAAGGCGTGAGGTTCGCACAATTGTAGGCTTTGCACAAAAGTACCGAAGAATAGACCCTGGTCGGAATTCGAAGCAAATAGTTATAGAAACACTTTTCGTGCAAAGCTCCTTGATCCCTCTGCGATAGCGTTTGCCTTGAATGGTGTAGCGGCCGCAAATTGAATTAACGAGTTTCCCAATTACGTTCGGATCATAATGAGCAACATTTTGAACCTACTGGTTGCTCTTACGGCATGAGGGCGATTGGCAGGAAGCGTAATGGTCTCTCCTTGTCGGACCGTGAAGTTCTCGTCCGCGATCTGAATCTCCGCGTCTCCATCAATAACGACTACGAGCGCTTCGAAAGGAGTGGTGTGCTCGCTTAAGCCCTCGCCTTCAGCGAAAGCAAATAGCGTTGCCGTACCCCCTTTGTTTTTCAGCAGCACGCGGCTGACGATTGATCCGTCTTGATATTGCAATAAGTCAGATAGCTGTTTTACCTCGACAGGTTTCGTCGGGCTCTGATCTTGTTCACTCATAACGACGATCTCTGGATTCCCGCTAGCGATTAGAAGTTGAAAGAAACTGCCGATAGCTCTACGGCTTAACGGCCACAAGAGAAACTGCGCCCAGTACTTTGCGATAACGTCTGAAAACCGCCCTCATCTCAAGAACTCGTTGTCGTGCCTCCGAATCCCGAAGGACGTTGCGGGCAAAACGGAGGGCGCCTCTCAAGCCTTCATCGCGGATCAATCGTCGCGGCTCGAGCAAACTCATCGGCGCTAGCTCAACCCCCCGCATTTCAAAGCCTTCCGATTGCAGCAGTGCGCTCCACTCGGAAACGGCCAGTGGCCTGACCCCGTGATGCACCACGCCCGTCAGCGCGCGTTCGGTTTCTTGGCGCACAGTTTCTTCTAGCTGATCGGACATCAGGCACATCTCATGAATACCATAACGACCTCCACTCTGGAGAAGCCGGTAAGCTTCGCGCACGATGCTACGCTTCATCTCTTCCGTCTGCATCGTGAGCATGGCTTCCCCGTAAACCACTGTGGCCGATTGATCCGGGAGTCCGGTGTCGGAAGCGGTACCAACAACGCAACGCTGTCGCTCACCAGTTAAGTAACCGCTGACGATTTTGGCGGCCTCTGCATCGCGCTCGACGGCAGTGTAAGACTCGGGTGCCAAGGCGAGCGTGATTTGCGCTGTCACACCCATACCAGGCGCGAATTCGACAACCCTGTCGTTGCTTTCTATTCTTAGTGCGCTCAACATTCGGCGCGTCAGTTCCATGCCTCCGGGACGCAGAACGCGTTTACCGAGACGCGCCAACACCCAGTGACCCGGCATCTTCGCCGTTTTCAGTCCTTCGCCTGGTCGAACCGAATCTACTTTATCTGCCATTGCCAAAACCGATCTGAATTTCAATAACGACTGCCTGGAGTTTGAGGATCCAGCAAAACAACAATAATGACCCTTACGGTAAAACTACTGGCCCCTTTCCTACATAACAATGACTTATGTCACTTGGCATCACGGCGTTTCGGCGGCATACAAGCCGCTTGGGGTCTCAACGCTGCTCTGCAAATGACTCCAGGGCGACTTCATCCAGGATGATCAAACGACGGCCCTCAAAGGCAATTAAGCCTTCGTGCTGAAGTCGTGTAAAGGCACGTGAGATTACCTCACGAACAGAACCAACCCGCGCTGCGATCTGCTGGTTGGTTTGAGTCAGATTGAGGATGATTCCAAGCTCCGTCGTCGTACCACTTCTACGCGCTTCAGCCAACAGAAAACGCGCCAATCGCTGGCCAACCTCGCGCAGTGAGAGTGCTTCAACAAGTTCAGCGCAACGCCTCAGTCGTCCTGCCAGAACTTTCAATGCCGTGAGCGTGATCTCAGGGTGTTGGAGACAAAGCCGCCGCACGTCGTGTTTATCAAGAAAGAGAGTTATGGTTTCTTCTTCGGCTGCCGCAGTGGAGGGATATGTGCCGTCGTCAAAAACGGGTACTTCTGCAATAGTTGCGCCAGCGCGCTCGACATGAATGACTTGTTCGCGACCGTCCAGACTTACGCGATAGGCGCGCACAACGCCTTCGACGATTACGTACATGCCACGCGCTTCTTCACCGGTGACGAATAGCACGTCATCTTTTTGAAATCTTCGCTCGAATGCGCGCTCAGCGAGCGCACGCAGAGTGTCTTCGTCGAGTTCTTCGAAAAGCTTTGTACGCTTTAATGCCGCTATCTTGTCGAGAGCCATTGGGCTACATCATCACGCGCTTCTGTGGTTTGGTTCAAGCTCTCAGGCGCCATATGACGTGACATAAGTCATTGGCTCCTGATGTCGTATGCCGATGATGAAACTGGCGCGTAATATCCTGGCGAAAGCCAATGAGCGAAATGGAAGCAGCTAATGAACTGAAAAGATTGACCAGCGGGATCCGCATCAGGTCAGTCGCTCTGCCCGCGGAACATGGCGGGTGGAGCATGTTGCTTGAGCCGATCGTGCTAGGCCTGATGTTGGCTCCGACGGTGCCCGGACTCTGCTTGTCTTTGGGCGCTACTGGAGCTTTTCTCGCACGCCATCCTTTCAAGTTAGCGGTAGTGAACTGGCGCCGCAACCAACGCTCTGCGCGTACCGTACTGGCAGAGGGCTTCGCATTACTCTATATCAGCATTGCCGCACTCGGACTCGCGCTCGCAATTAAGACTGGCGGTACAGTTCTACTGCTTCCGCTGCTATTTGCGATGCCGTGGGCGATATTACAGCTGTTCTACGATTCAATAGGACGCAGTAGAGCATTAATACCTGAATTGGCGGGTTCAATTTCAACAGGAGCAGTGGCAACCGCAATTGCGATAAGTGGAGGCTGGCCGCTTCCAGTGGCATTGGGGCTATGGGTAATCCTGGCGGCGCGCACAGCTCCGACGATCTTGTATGTCCGAGCACGCCTCCGGCTGTTGCATGGCAAGCAAGCATCACCATCGGGAGTCATCTTCGTACATTTACTAGGGGTGCTGGTAGTAATTGGTCTCGCTACTGTGCTGATGGCTCCGGTTCTTGCTGTCGTCGCAATGCTTATTTTGCTGTTGCGCGCCATGATTGGTTTCTCAAGATTTGACCGTCAAGTTACTGCAAAAAAGCTAGGTATGCGGGAAGTTGCCTTCGGAGTCATGACGATTTTCCTTGTCGCGTTGGGCTATAGGTGAAGCTGCTTTGCACAAAAACTGAGTTTTGGGAGTCGTCTTTGATCTCTGCGTTAAATTTCTCGCGACTATAGTTAACGCAGAGATCACAGAGATACACAGAGGACCGTAGAGAAGACTCCTCCCAAAAGACTGCTTAAAACTTCGCACGCCTTGCGTAAGTTTTCCCATCCCGCGTCTTCCCCGAATTGGCCCAGGTTGGGCCTGGAGGCCCTCATCGCGTCTAAGTCGTGACCTAAGTCACGGTTTTAGTTGATTACAAGCCCTAAAGTCACATGTTATTTCCTCGCAGATCTTGGAGTGATTCTTGGAGCACCTTTTGCTTGAGGTAGAGCGATCCGGTTAAACCGAGTCTCCGCATGAGTGTATTCAAATACAAGACGCTGGTTCCCGATATCGAATTCTGGATGGGCATGATTCCTTGCCAGGCCGCTTGTCCGGTCAAAACGGACGCAGGCAAATACGTGCAACTCATCGCGGAAGGTAAGTTCAAAGAATCCTATCTGACAGCCCGATCTCCGAACCCTTTTGCTTCAGTTTGTGGGCGTGTATGCGCCGCGCCATGTGAGGATGCCTGCCGTCGAGGGAGGATTGATTCACCGATTACGATTCGGGCACTAAAGCGTTTCGTTACTGAAAAGTATGGCGTCGAATCGATGGAGCCGGACACGCAGGATGAGTTGCATCAGGGCATTCGTGACGAAGGCAACAAGAGGCGAGGCCATCTTCCGGTACTGCAAGCAACTCGCGCTAATGTTGCTCGCGGTCAAAAGGTCGCAGTCATTGGCGCTGGTCCAGCAGGCATCGCCGCAGCGCACGATCTGGCTTTGATGGGCTATCGAGTGACAGTCTTCGAAGCAACGGACCAGGCCGGCGGAATGATGTACCACGGTATTCCTGAGTTTCGTCTCGCGCGCTCGATCATTGAAAAAGAGATTCAAAAGGTCGTTCAACTTGGCGTCGAGATCAGGGTCAATGCGGCACTTAATGAGAAGTTCGGAATCAAGGAACTGAGAGCCGAAGGTTTTGAATCCGTCTTTGTGAGCGTCGGCGTTCAGAAGGGCCGCGACATGAATATCGAGGGTTCAAACCTCGATGGAGTGATCAAGGCAATTGATTATCTGCTCAACATCAACAACGGCTATCGCGTTGAATTGGGAAGAAGAGTTCTGGTCATCGGTGGAGGCTTTGTAGCCTTCGACGCCGCCCGCATGGCACTCCGTGCTGGTTTAGAAGCGGGGGCCGCCGGTGAAAGTGGCGCACCCAGGGGCAATGAGGGACTACACACGGCAATAGATGCTGCGCGCACGGCAATCCGAGCCGGCGCGGTCGAGGTCCATATCGCGAGTCTCGAATCAATCGAAGAGATGCCGGTGATGCGGACCACCCAGGGACGCGAAGAGTTTGAAGAGGCCGAACGTGAAGGCGTGCACTTCCTGACGCAACGCGGAGCGAACCGATTCATTGGCGACAATGGCCGGCTCAAAGCCGTTGAATTCATCGGCGTCAAGCGTACCTACGACGAGAAAGGCCGATTCAATCCTGTGTACGATTCGGATGTTAGTGAGACATTTGAAGCGGACTCCGTGATCCTGGCGATCGGGCAGCAGGCAGATCTGTCGTTTCTGACTTCCGAAGATCGCGTCGAATTAACGCCGCAAGGCACCATTAAAGTCGATCCACAAACGCTGGCTACTTCTGCGCCAGGGTTGTTCGCCGGCGGTGATGTTGCTTTTGGTCCAAGGAACTTAATCGAAGCTGTGGCCAACGGTAAGCGCGCCGCACTCTCGATTGACGACTATCTGCGAGGGATCAAAACAAACCTGGTGGTGAATCTCCGTATCGAGGAACTGCCAACGCGTTCATACAGCCGTCCTGAAGATTATGAAAAATGTGAACGCAAGACTCCGCCTGTAATCTCGCTCGATCGTCGCACTGGAATTTCCCAAGTCGAGCTGGGCTACGATGAAGCTCAGGCGCGAGAACAAGCCGAGCGCTGTCTCTACTGTCACATTCAAACAATTTACGATGCAGAGAAGTGCGTGCTTTGCAATCGTTGCGTCGATATCTGTCCTGAATACTGCCTAAAGCTCGTGCCGCTCGAAGAGTTGGATCTTGAACCGGCAATGAAGGAAAGAGTGCTCGAGAGCGAGGGGGTGTCGCTGAACGGCCCGCTGTCGGCGATGCTCAAGGATGATGAGAAGTGTATTCGCTGCGGGCTGTGCGCAATTCGATGTCCTACGGACGCGATGACAATGGAGGTCTTCTACTATGAGGAAGAAGAAGTCAGGGCCTGAGGAGATTACTGCATCGTACCCGTCTCCGGAGTCGCCGGATGAGAGTGTGAAGACTGGCGGTGTAAACCTCTCGCGCCGCAAGCTCATCAGCCGGGTGGGGCTCGGTGCGACGCTGCTCGCAATCGGCGGGCAGGCGTATGCGTTTGTTCGCTCACTCGTGCCGAACGTTCTCTACGAAGATCCTAAACGATTCAAAGTCGGCACCCTCGATCAATTCAGCGAAGGCGCCAAGTTCATCGAAGACAAGCGCGTTTTTATCTTTCGCGAGAAAAATACTTTGCATTGTGTTTCCGCTACCTGCACGCATCTCGGGTGCACGGTGAAGATGCAGCGCCTGAACCAGCCAAAGCGAGTAAACGCCGGCGGCCGTGAGTTTGACGAGCAGGTGGAGTTTGCCTGTCCCTGCCACGGTTCGAAGTATTACGGCGACGGCACGAATTACTCGGGTCCTGCGCCTAGACCATTGGACCATTTCAAGCTTGAAGTCGCGCCGGAAGACGGACAACTCGTGGTGGATACATCCGAAATCGTGAGGCAGGATTTCCGCTTAACTGTCTAGAGAGGAATCAACCATGGCAACGAAGCCCACCGTTTGGGCCAGGCTGAAAAATCAACGGGCAACCTGGGAAAAGATCAAATGGACCTGGGTGCCGGAGACGAACCGTGAGGCAGGCGACTCAGTGGTGCGTAACTTCCTGTTGCACTGGTTTCCAGCAAAAGTGACGAGGCAGAGTCTCTCATGGAACTATTCGTTCTGGCTGGGCACGATCTCCGCGGTTCTATTCCTCATCCTCATCGTCACCGGAATCCCGCTGATGTTCCTTTACGTACCTTCGGTCGAGCGCGCGTACCTCTCGGTTAAAGATATTGAGTTCACTGTCTCGTTCGGTTGGTTTTTGCGCGGACTGCACCGGGTTTCTGCGCACCTGATGGTCGCAGTAGTTTTTCTCCACTTGGTGCGAGTGTTCCTCGCAGGTGCTTACAAGAACGGCACGGCGGCAAAACAGAATCGCCCACTCAATTGGATTATTGGTATCACGCTGCTCCTTTTGACTCTTTTGCTTTCATTCACGGGCTATTTGTTGCCGTGGGATCAGCTTGCCTATTGGGCCATCACCGTTGGCACGAACATAGCCTCGGCGGCGCCCGTTGTGGGCGAACAACTGCGCTTTTTCCTACTGGGCGGCAGCACGATCGATCAAAACACGCTGATCCGATTCTACGTTCTGCATTGCTTCTTCCTGCCGCTGGGTGTGCTGCTGCTTTTCTCTTATCACATGTGGCGGGTCAGAAAAGATGGCGGGCTCGCTTGCGTGGATCAACTTTCGCTTGAACAGAAGAAGGAAAATGCCCAGCCGATCAAAAGCAAGACCTACTCGTTACTGGGAATAGCCAGCGGTAGAACTGTCCACGTCGAAACATCAATTGTTGATGAGGACAAGCATACCGTTGCTTCGTCGCCAAATCTAACACGCCGCTTGCTTTTGGTGAGCCTGGGAACGCTTGCCGTGAGTGTGGTGCTGACTGTCCTGTTTCGGGCTCCGTTGGAAGCAGCAGCCAATCCCACTGTTACACCGAATCCAGCAAAAGCTCCATGGTACTTCCTCTGGTTGCAGGAACTAGTCACCCTCACCACGTTTACCATCGGCGGCATCACGATTAACGGCGCTTTAATTGGCGGAATTTTCGTGCCCGGCATTCTCGTTGTTGCGGCAATTGTCTGGCCCTATCTCGATAAGTCGCCCGTGAGCACTGTTGGTGTTTGGATGGCGAGAGCACGGCGCAGACAGAACATTGTGTTTCTGATTATCGTGGCAGCAATCCTGGTCTTAACGATCGTCGGTACTTACCTGCGTGGGCCATATTGGGACTTTTACTGGCCCTGGCAGAGCTGGCCTACGATGCCAAGAAAATTTTAGGGAGTGGCCCGATGTTCAAGAAAGATTCAATCCTGCTGTACTCGTTCGGCGGCGTAGTTTTCATCATAACGGCCATCGTCTTTTGGAATTACTACACGCCGGAATGGAAAGGCTATCAAAACGAGTTTCAAGATTTAGTCGCTACGAAGTTTGGCGCTGAGAAAATTCAGCAAGTGCCGCAAGGGCTCCAACAGATTTGGGTTGAAGATCTCAACAGAGTGGATCGCTGCACTACCTGTCATCAAGGCATGGAGTGGAAGGGGTTGGACAATGTGGCCCACCCGTTTAAGTCGCATCCGCAGGAAATTTTAAAGAAACATCCACTGAGTCAGTATGGCTGCACGGTCTGTCACGGCGGGCAGGGTTTTGCTACCGACATGGAATCCGCACATGGGTTTGTCGAGCACTGGGAAGAACCGCTGATGGGCAAACAGGTGAGCGATCTTTACCTGATAAAGGACCGACGAGCGATGATGCAGATCAACTGTAACTCCTGTCATCGCTACGACCGCGAAACTAAAGGGGCGGACTACATCAATCAGGCCAAGCAGTTGGTCGCGGAGAAAAACTGCCGTGCCTGCCACACGATTAACGATCGCGGCGGAACCATCGGACCTGATCTTACTTACGTCGGAGACAAATCGCCCGAGCAATACGATTACTCGCGAATGCTCGGTGTAAAGACGGCCTTTGCCTGGCACGTTTCTCATTTACAGAACCCCAAAGCATTGGTGCCCGAAACAGTGATGCCGAATTTCGGCTTTAACAGCCGCGATGCGCAGGCGCTGGGGCTGCTGGTTATGAGTTGGCGAAGGACCACGATCCCTGCGCGCTACTTGTCGGGTGTGAAGTTTAGCGAACAGCAGACTGCGGAAGAGGCGGAGAAAGAAAAACGCATGCTCGAAGGCGAGGGTGCCTTCTTCGTCAAGAAGGGATGCTTCGTATGTCATTCAGTAAGCACGCTGGGCGTCGAGTCGGCCTCCAAGATCGGCCCTGATCTTTCCGAAGCAGTAACCGACGTGCAGAGCCGTTTCGGCAAACAGCTCGAAGATTTCTTAAACAACCCGACGGGCACGATGGCCGTCGTTTTATCAACGCAGATCATTTTGTCGCCTGAAGAGAAGAGAGAAGCGGTGGAGAAACTGAAGATTGCCTACCAGAAGAAGGTAGAGCAACAGACTCAATCCGCCGCGGCGCAGAACACTCGACCGCAAGCAACGCCGAGTCCTTCGCCGCCTAAAAGATAAGACTTGAGACACTCAGCATGCACGATGGCGTGCAACGGAACCAAACTCTCGGAACAAAAGGTGAAAGCGTTATTTCCCCGAAAAGGAGAGTTAGATGAAAGGCAATCATTCAAAACTAACCTGGTATGTTGTGGGCGCGTTGAGCGCGCTGCTGATCTTTTTCGTCTACGCGGGTTGTGCAAAAAAGCCGACCGTCGAACGAGGTGACGTCGCTGAGGCTGCCATCGCCAGTTATGTAGCGCCAGGTGACACCGACGAATACTACCTTTTTTACTCAGGCGGCCACTCCGGGAACGTCTACGTCGCGGGCGTCCCCTCAATGAGGCACATCTCGACGATACCGGTCTTTGCGCCGTACCCGGCAACAGGCTACGGCTTCGATAAAGAATCAAAAGAGATGTTGGGCGCGTACACCTGGGGTGACGTGCACCATCCGGCTCTTAGCGAGACTAACGGCGATTACGACGGACGCTGGCTCTTCGTCAACGACAATGCGAACAACCGGATGGCGCGAATTGATCTCAGGGATTTTAAAACCAAACAGATTTTCGGTCCCGTCCCAAACATCTCCGGTTATCACGGCGGATCGTTTGTAACCCCCAACACGGAATACGTATTGGCCGCTTCTCGCTTTTCGGTTCCCTTGCCAAAAGGGACTTACGAGCCAATGGAAGACTACGCGACGAAGTTCAAGGGCATCGTGGCAGGTCTCGCCATTGATCCGAATACGGGCAACATGAGCAACGGCTGGCAGATCTTAATGCCGCCGTTCGATTTCGATCTCGGAGACGCGGGCAAGGCCGCTAGCGATGGGTGGGCCTTCTGGACCAGTTACAACACCGAGCGCGCAATCGGCAAGCTCGAGGTAACTTCAACACAGAGAGACCGTGATTACATCATCGCCGTAAACTGGAAAGAGGCCGAAAAGGCCGCCAACGAAGGTCGGGGCGTAAAGACCATCGATGGCGTTAAAGTCATCGATCCTAAAGATGCGCCCGGCATTGTTTATCTGATCCCCTGCAGCAAGAGTCCGCACGGCGTGGATGTAAGTCCCGACGGTAAATGGATCATCGGCAGTGGCAAGCTACAGTCCATCACGACGGCCTTCAGCATGGAGAAAGTGCTGGCTGCTATCCAAAACAAGAACTTCACGGGCGAGGAGGATGGAATCCCCGTGCTTGACTACGAAAAGGTCAGGGAGGCTGAAATCAATGTCGGTTTGGGCCCGCTGCACACGCAGTTCGATGATCAGGGCTACGCTTACACGTCTCTCTTCGTTGAGAGCGCTGTCGCCAAGTGGAAGCTCGGGACCTGGGAAGTAGCAGACAAAATACCCATCAGCTACAACATCGGTCACCTCGCCACCGCCGAAGGCGACACGGTCAACCCCGACGGGAAGTATCTCATTGCACTCAACAAGCTTTCACACGGGCGGCACATGAACGTTGGACCATCGCAGCCTGAAAGCTCCCAGCTAATCAACATCAGTGGCGAGAAGATGAAGTTGATTTACGACGCTTTCACTGAGCCTGAGCCGCATTACGCACAACTCATCAGGGCCGACAAACTGAAGCCCATTGAGGTTTATCCGAAAGAGGAGAACAAGAATCCCAATGCAATCTGGGATATGAAGGATGCTTCAATTACAAAAAACGGAACAGATGTGATCGTCAAGCTGATCGCAGTGCGCAGCAGCTTTGAACCTAACAAGATCGAGGTCAATCAGGGCGACAAGGTAACCATGTACATCACGAACATCGAGCAGACGACCGACGAGCTGCACGGATTCGGTTTGCTTGAATACAACATGAACGTGGTGATTGATCCGGGAGAGACGAAGATCGTCGAGTTCGTGGCTAATAAGGCCGGAGTCTTTCCCTATTACTGCACCAACTTCTGTTCGGCCCTCCACCAGGAGATGCAAGGATATTTGTTGGTGAAGCCAAAGTAGCGAAGGAAGGTCCTTTCAATGAGCAACTTCCTGGATAAAGAGACAGCTTTCTTCGAGCGGCCGCTCACCGCGACGAGCCGGGTTTTAATCCTCGTCGCGGTGGTGGTGATGCTGCCGGTGTTTTTTTTCCCGCTCTGGAACATGAGCTTTTACTCGAACCAGTACAGGGATGGATTGGTACTGCATATTTATTCGTACCAGTTAGAAGGCGGAAAAACGCCCAACCGCGACGATCTCAGGGAGATCAACTCGCTCAATCACTATATCGGCATGCGGCCACTGCTTGAGAGCGATTTCAGCGAGTTCACGTGGGTGCCGCTGGTCGTGGGCCTGTTGATGATCCTCGCGCTGCGAGCAATGGTGCTCGGCAAGATGTCCAACTTGGTCGATGTGTTTGTGCTCTTTGTTTATTTTGGATTGTTCTCGCTGTGGAGTTTTTATCATCGGCTTTACATGTATGGCCACAACCTTGATCCCACCGCCTCGATCAAGGTTGAGCCATTTACGCCGCCGCTTTTTGGATCGAAACAAATCGCCAACTTCCTCGTGAACAGTTACCCGGGAATCGGTTCGTATGCATTTTTTGCATTTGCGGGCCTGTTGCTGGTGGCGATTCTCTTGTCCGCTAAAAAGAGGAAGCTCACAAACGGCCGTCGCGAGGTTTCACCAGGAGACGAAGTTTAGGTAGATGTTATGAACGACCGCTTCCTAGTGAAACTGCTTTTGCTTCAGATCGCCTTGGTCTTAAGCACGTCATCGGCAAGCGGTGAAACGCTTACCGTCGGAGGTGGGGACGTGTCGTTCCAATCCATCCAAGCAGCTATCAACGCTGCGAGTAACGGAGATCTGATCCGCGTTCGAGTGGGAACCTACACGGGCAATCTCATTCTCACGAAACAAATTACTCTCGAGGGCATAGGTCGTCCGGTGCTTCGAGGGGAGCGGATGGGCAGCGTGATTACCGTACTCGCCGATGGGTGCGCGATCAGAGGATTCATTATCGAACACTCTGGCGGCGACCTGACGCGCGAAGACTCAGGCCTGTTGCTTAAATCGAGCAATAACCTAATCGAGGACAATGAACTTCGCGACGTCCTCTACGGCATTTACCTCTACAGTTCACATGGCAACACTCTGCGCCGCAATCAAATTCGCGGGCGACCCGAATTAAACGAAGGCGAGCGCGGCGCAGGATTTCACCTTTGGAATTCTCCCGACAATATCCTCGAAGACAACACCATCTCTGAGACTCGCGACGGGATCTACATACAGAGTTGCAATAACAATCAGATTCGACGCAACCGCGTCACGAATCTTCGCTACGGCCTGCATTACATGAACTCAGATCGCAACGTCTTCGAGGATAACGTGTTCGCAGATAATGTTGCCGGAGCGGCGATCATGTACTCGAATAAGATCGACATGCGCCGCAACGTCTTTATTCACAACCGCGGATTCAGCTCCTTCGGAATTCTTTTCCAGGAATGCAATGAAATTCTGGCTGAAGACAATTTCATAGTCGATAACGCTACCGGAATCTTCATGGAGGCGCTGCGTAATACCACGTTTCGCCGCAATACCATCGCGAACAATGACGTCGCGCTAAAAGTGTTCAGCAATTCTGACGCGAATGTAATCACAGAAAATAATTTCATTAACAACCTGAGCCCGCTGCAACTCGTCGGCAAGCGAACTACAACCAGATGGTCAGAGAACGGTCGCGGAAATTTCTGGAGCGACTATGCCGGCTACGATTTGAACGAAGACGGACGCGGCGACGTGCCGCAAAAGATTCAAAATGTGTTCGAGTACATGGAAGGCAATCATCCACGCTTGCGGTTTTACCTCGAGAGCCCGGCCGCCCGTGCGTTGGCGGTGGCAGAAAAGACCTTCCCAATCCTTCGCGGGTCTTCGGAAGTGGATGAGGCGCCATTGATGAAACCAGTCAAGATGCAAAACCCGTATCGGGCAGAGGAGTCTGCAAGGCGGCTTGATGCAGGGTTGATGATAGGTTCGCTCTTTATCATGAGCGCCGCAGGAATGGTGATCTGGAAGGGACAGAGTCTTAAAAAAGATGGCAATTCAAGTCAGCAAACTGACTAAGAGGTTCAAAAACTTCATTGCGGTTAACGACGTGTCGGTTGACATTGAACGGGGCGAGACCTTTGCGCTGCTCGGACCGAACGGCAGCGGCAAGACGACTACGCTTAAGTGCCTGGTCGGATTAACCCTGCCAACCGCAGGCAAGATCACAGTGGACGGCTTGGACGTCGGGCGTCAGGCTCGCGCGGCGAAACGATTAATGAGCTTTCTGCCGCAGCGGGTCGGCTTCAGCGATCAATTGACCGGACGGGAGGTGCTGGAGTTTTACTGTCGTCTACGACACATACCATCGCAACGCATTGACGAAACTATCAACACGCCAGACTTCCATTTCAATGGTTTCTTTGACAAGTCAGTCAGTGAATTCTCAGGTGGCATGACTCAACGTTTGGGGCTGGCGGTGGCTTGTTTGCCCGATGCGCCGATTCTCGTTCTGGATGAGCCAACTGTGAGTTTAGATCCTATTGGAGCAATCCAATTCCGTGAGTTTCTTGCTTCGCTCAAACGCAAAGGCAAGACGATTGTGTTCACGTCTCACATGCTGGCGGACGTCGCGCAACTCGCTGATCGCGTTGGAATCATGGTCCAAGGACGACTGGTTGCTTTGCAATCGATAGACGTTTTGCGGAAAGAGCTATTGCAAAATGCTCGATTGCGCATCACGTTGTCGAAGTTGGAGTCCGATTTTATAGATGCAGCAAAGCGCGCGGGTGCGACAGATGTGACGCTCGAGGAACACTCTCTAGCGTTGACTTCATCGGCAGAGAACCGTTTGCACATTCTGCGGGCCATCGAGGATTCGGGCGGACACATAGAGAGCTTTGCAACGGAAGAGTTATCACTCGAAGACATGTATATGAAGTTTGCTTTGCACAAAAACTGAGTTTTGGGAGGAGTCTTCTCCGCGGTGCTCTGTGTGTCTCTGCTTTCTCTGCGTTAACGGTCATTTCTACGGGGAGGCCGCAAAAATACGCAGACGCCGCAAGAGAAACCACTCAGAATGCGACTTTTTGTGAAAGCTTATGAAGCACGTAAGTTGAGCCACATGATGAACGCAAGGCAGAAATTTATTCTCAGGTTCGTTTGCCTGCTCATCTGCGTCAACGGGCTTTCGAGCTGTCAGCAGAAAGAGCTGGAGCCCGTTGCACTCACCCCCGAAGACATGTGTTCCTTTTGCCGGATGGCGATCTCGGAAAAACGTTACGCAGCTCAACTGTTAGACAGCGAAGGACAGGTGTTTAAATTTGACGAGATTGGCTGCATGGTCAACTTCAAGCAGCGTAATAGCGTTGACGGCAAAACTGTGGCGCGCTTCGTAATGGATTTCGATGAGGGCATCTGGATCAAAGCTGAGGATGCTTATTACGTGGAGTCGTCAGAGGTAACAACACCAATGAATGGGGGCGTGATTGCTTTCACAACTCAGCCAAAGGCGGAGCAGGCAGCTGAGAAATTCAACGGCAAGATCCAGCGCTTCGGAGAGGTTCTTCAATAACAAAGTGGACCTAAACGCGATCATTACTATTGCGAGGCAAGAGCTCGTTATCAACATTAGAAACCGCTGGACACTCGTCTTCGCTGGAGTCTTCGGGGCGCTGGTCCTGGCGATCTCTTACTTCGGATTGGTGACGGGTGGTGTAGTTGGATTTCAGGGCTTCGCGCGCACGTCTGCGAGTCTGCTCAACATGGTGCTCTACATCGTTCCGCTCGTCGCGCTGGTGATGGGAACGCTCAGCTTCACGAGCGAGAAGAGTGGCAGCGAGCTGTTATTTTCTCAGCCAGTAACCCGCGGTGAAATCCTGCTTGGCAAATTCCTCGGCTTGTTCATCTCGATCCTTACAGCCACACTCGTGGGCTTTGGGCTTGCAGGCGTAGTCATCGCTGCGAACGCTGGAACTCAGGGATCATTGCGTTACCCGGCCCTCGTGGCTTTTTCCCTTTTGTTAGCACTTATTTTTCTGAGTTTGTCTGCCTTCATCTCGGCACTTTGCCGGCGCAAGAGTAAAGCGTTTGGGGTCTCGCTGTTCGTTTGGTTTTTCTTTGTGCTTTTTTACGATCTCCTGGTTATCGGTGCGACGTTTATGTTTAGTGAGCGCACTGCCAACACTTTCATCTTCGGTTCGCTGTTTGGAAATCCCGTGGACATGGTGCGCGTCGCCAGCCTGATGACACTCAACGGCAAAGACATCTTCGGCGCAGGCGGTGCCGCTCTTTTGAGATTCCTGGGCGGTGAACGTTTGAGCGTCGCGTTGCTGCTTGTTGCTCTTTCGTTCTGGACGATTGTGCCCCTTGTCGCCGCACAGCGGCTGCTTAGGCGACAGGATATTTAGGGTCCTGACAGACAAGGAAACATGCTTTGCATAAAAAGGCATTCTGATTGTTCTCCGCGGCGCTCTGTGTATCTTTGCGGCCGCTGCGTGGAAATGACGATTAAACGCAGAGAAAGCGGAAATACACAGAGGACCGCAGAGAAGACTCCTTCCAAAACTCACTTTTTGTGCAAAGCTAGCGAAACATGAAGAAGTTTTTCTTGGCCGGCGGGGCAGCGATCGTGATCATCGCGGTTGTCGCCGCACTCCTCTACCTTCGTTCCAACGACCGCTACGAAAGCCTGCACTATGAACGCGAAGAGACTGAATTAATCATTTCGAACATTCCTGGGGCGCATCTCACCCTTTTCAAAGCAGGCAAAGACCTTCAAGACGCGGAGGCAGTACGGTCCGTCGACAGCGACCGAACCTGGCTGTCCAAAGCGAACTACTTCCTGAAAGCCGATCACGGTGTGCGATCGTTTTTTTATCCGATTCCCATCCTGGGCTATCGCAGTGGTCCAGACGAAAGCGGCACATTTAACGTGACGATTCGCCTGCCCGGTACAGACTCACCGCACGGATCGCTTCCGGAATTACCCGATTACGTTTTTATCCCTAGTGGGCATTTTCTTTTTGGCGACCGCCAGAACCCACAGGAACCACATTATGTTTGGCTGGGTGGTTTTTTTATAAATCCTATCGAAGTTACCAACGCCGAATTTCGGGAATTTTCGACCGACCCGCGTGGATACCGTGACGATACGAACTGGACTGAGGCAGGCAGAAACTGGAAAGCGAATAACGTTTCTCATGCCAGCGCGTTTTTGCGACCGACGGACGGGGAATACAAACGCTTCGGACAACCCGATCAACCGGTGGTCCAGGTTAACTGGTTTGAAGCCAATGCCTTTTGCCGTTGGCTGACGAAAACTTTCGGCGGAGGAGCATGGACATTTGGCTTACCCACTGAAGCGGAGTGGGAAAAGGTCGCGCGGGGTCCGGATAATTTTGATTACGGGCTTGGCATGAATATCAGTGACAAGGAAGCCGATTTGTACAACTGGAAAAAGAATCCAGGGGCTGAGATTACTGTGGTCTCACTTTTCGAAACGAAGTCGAAACACCGTGCCAATCGCTATGGCGTTTACCATATGACCGGCAACGTCGCCGAATGGACACAGTCCATCTACCGCCCTTTCAATCGTCAGCACCCTTACGTTGATGACGATGATCGTAATCATGATGAGGTGTCGGGCGAACGCGTGCTGCGCGGCGGCTCGTGGTACACGGCGAGCATTGCCGTTCTCTACATTCCCTATCGCGAAAATTTTCGTCCTGAGGTCCAAGCGCCTTATCTCGGATTCAGAATTGTCGCCCGCCCGGTACCCTAGAACATTTGAAGGGACCAACAGAGTCTGGCCCAATTACAATTTTGGCGTTCTCAACGCTCGGATCACTCTCAACGCTACTGGGGATTTACGTGAGAATACGTAGAGCACGCAAAGCTAGCCCGGATAAAAAATTAAAGAAACCACTTTTCCAGACGCATTTGTAGCGTTGATTTCCTTAGTAATTTACAATGGGCGCGCTCGCTCGACGTTCAGAAACCACAGGATACTGTCTCTCTAACGCGCCTATCCGAAACATGCGGGTTCCTACCGGCACAAAACTAGGTAGATACGAAGTGCGTTCTGTACTCGGTGTCGGCGGCATGGGTGAGGTTTATCTCGCGCAAGACCTGCAATTGCGCCGCTCTGTGGCACTGAAGCTTTTACCACCCCAATTTACGCGCGATGAAGAGCGACTGCGGCGGTTCAAGCAGGAAGCGTTTGCGGCGTCTTCCCTGAACCATCCGAATATCCTTACGATTTTTGAGTTTGGCCAACAGGGTGATACTCATTTCATCGCCACTGAATACATCGACGGCCAATCGTTGCGCCAGCTCATCTCTCGCGAGTCCGTCCAGCTTGATCAAGTTATAGATTGGGGAACCCAGATCGCCTCGGCTCTTTCGGCCGCACACGCGGCCGGGGTCATCCATCGCGATATTAAGCCCGATAACATCATGGTTCGGCGCGACGGCTACGTGAAGATGCTCGATTTCGGTCTCGCTAAGTTAAGTGAATACAAAAATCTTGCCAGCGATCCGGAAGCAGCAACGCTACAAGTCATTCAAACCGATCCGGGCAAAGTCATGGGCACGGTGAGTTACATGTCGCCCGAGCAGACACGAGGCCTTCAACTGGATGCGCGCACCGACATCTGGAGCCTGGGAGTGATTTTATATGAATTGATTGCCGGTCGACCTCCTTTCGAAGGGCTCAGTGCCAGCGATGTGGTTGCGTCTATATTAAGAAGTGAGCCGGTGCCATTGCAGCGTTTCTCGCCGGATATTCCCGATGAAATGCACCGTATTGTTCGCAAGGCATTACAGAAGGACCCTGACGACCGCTATCACCTGGCGAAGGAAATGGCTATCGACTTAAAGATTCTTCGTCGCGACCTTGAACTGAATGCCGAGATTGAGCGCTCCGTCCAACCTGTTGGTTCAGCTGATCAAAGGTCAGGCATTCAGAGTCGGACCGACATGAATCTCTCACGGCCCGTTTCAGATACGGCACCTGTACCCCAGCAGCGATCGACCAAAAGCGCTGAACCATTTGTCCAGGATAGGCGGCGATATTCAACCGTTTCAAAATTCGTTATAGGCGGCGTTGTTTTAGCACTGATTGCCGCTGCTTTTGGAATCATGAATTATTGGGCGAGTGGGACCGGCTCACTTGAGCCCATAACGAATATGCGAATTGCGCGACTTACAACTACCGGCAGGGTAGACCAAGCCGTCATTTCTCCCGACGGGAAATATATTGTTCATGCGGCGGCTGAAAATGGACTGCAGAGTCTACGAGTGCGTCAGGTAAACACAAACAGTGATGTAGAAGTTGTGGCGCCTTCGGATGTGCGCTACGACAAGCTAATTTTTTCCCCTGATGGAGATTTTGTTTACTACGTGGCCACCGACAAAAATAGTATCTCTTCAAATCTCTACGCGATTCCTGTTTTAGGTGGAAGTCCCAGAAAGTTAATCTCAAACGTCACGAGCGCCGTGACCTTGTCGCCAGATGGGAAGAGTGTTGCGTTCATTCGCAACATGCCTGACGTCGGCGAGGACGTGGTGATCGTTGCCGAGGCTGATGGAAGCAACGAGCGCAACCTTGCTGTCCGTAAACTTCCGAACTTCTTTGGCTCTCTTACATGGTCACCAAAAGGGAATTCGCTTGTTTGTGCTGCAGGTAGTTTCGTACCTGCCTACAATACATATCTAATCGAGATTCCACTTAAGGATCCAAAGGAAAAACAGCTTGGCAGGCAAACTTGGGCGTCCATGGGTGAGATAGCCTGGGTTCCTGATTCTAATGGGTTGGTTTTTACCGCTTCTAATCCTGATTCACCCGGGCTTGATTCGCAACAACTTTGGTATGTTCGATATCCTGACGGTGAAGTGCAGCGAATTACAAACGATCTGCACAATTATCGCACCGTTAGTGTTACAGCTGACTCAAAGAGACTGGTGACGCTCCAGTCAGCATCTAGCTGCAATCTTTGGGTGGCTAAAAACTCGGATTGGAATCAACCGACGCAGGTTACAAACGGTTCCAGACTTGATGGCCGCAATGGAGTTGCATATCTGGCAGGCGATCGGGTGGTCTATTCCTCGAGTGGGGGCGGCAGTATGGATCTGTGGGTTATGAATGCGGATGGTAGCAACCAGCGTCAACTAACAGCCAATTCGGGCAACAATACCCAGCCCGTAGTCACTCGCGACGGGCGTTACCTTATCTTTAATTCTGATCGTTCGGGGACCGCTAACATCTGGCGCGTGGACATGGACGGCACGAATCCGCGACAGCTTACGAGTGGGAGTGGCGAAGTATATCCACACCCTACTCCCGATGGAAAATGGGTGGTCTACACGTTATTAGGTGCGGGAAAGCCGACGGTCTGGCGCGTGTCGATCGATGGCGGAGCACCGGAACAGATTATTGAGGGATACGCGACTAATCCGACTGTGTCGCCTGACGTTGAATCAATTGCCTGTTTCTATCGAGAACAGCCCAATGCGCGGACGAAGATAGGTCTATTTGGCAAAAATGGGGGCCAGCCGATCCGTACGTTCGAGATGGAAGCCATATCGCTGTTTGATTCTGTCAGCTCTTCTCTGCGGTGGACGGCCGATGGACGCGCATTAACATATGTCTTGAGTGCAGGTGACGTTTCTAACTTGTGGAGCCAGCCCGTTTCGGGTCAACCCGCGAAACAGATAACGAGCTTTAAATCCAGTCGAATCTTCTCGTTCGACTGGTCCCCTGACGGCCGGCAATTGATCCTTAGTCGAGGTACAGCAACAAGTGACGTGGTACTAATAAGTAACTTTCGCTAATCAGTCTCACCGTTTCAACATAAAGCGAACCACCGATCCACTTTCAAACTATGAGCATTTCCTGACACGCTCGAATTCAATCTCAGTTAAAGAAGCTTTGCATAAAAAGTCAGTTTTGAAAGGAGTCTTCTCTGCGGTCCTCTGTGTATCTCTGCTTTCTCTGCGTTTAATGGTCATTTCCACGCAGAGGCCGCAAAGATACACAGAGGCCCGCGGAGACAACCCATCAGAATGTGACTTTGTGCAAAGCAGTTAAAAGATCGAGACTGTTCATCCAATCTACGTTAAGGCGTTGAGTGCTGCTCTAATATCCTCGTTCGTTGGTCTTTCCTGGTAGTTCAATTCAACTTTCATCCACGTGATGCGGCCTGTCTTATCAATGACATAAACCGTTGGACGAGGGATACCTTCGAACTTCTGGCCGTCATAGTCGGGATCTCGGATGCCAAATGCATCGGTTACCCGATGTCCCGGATCCGATAAGATCTGGTAATCAACTTTACCCTTACCATCAGCCGCGATCTTTGCGGCAAATTCTCTACTTTGTGTTGGAGTGTCAACACTAATTGCCAGCAGATTAAGAGCCTCGTTTGGCTTCTTGAGAAAGCGTAGCTCAGCTAACTGCTGAGCACAGTACGGTCACCAATTGCCTCGATAGAACGCGAGGACGGTTGGAGCATTTCCGCGCAGGGCTGACAGCGTGACCTTTTGCCCGTTTTGATCTTCAAGTGTGAAATTCGGAGCCATCTCACCGATCTGCACCGGTTTGTTTCGAGGCTGCAGTTCAGCCTCGAGTCCGGAGTTGGGTTTTGAGGTCGAGCAGGACAGCGCAATAAGAGAAAGTAACAATGCTGCAGCGAACTTTATTTTCATATTAAACTGAGACCAAGCAAGAGGATGAAAACCGTCCCTAGGGGTCTACGGCACAGAGGGTATTACTAAAAAGCACGGGGCGCAAAGACTTTATTTGCACTGGACGGTGAATGAGCCCCGTATCGGAAAAGCGTTCCTCGGGGCCTTGGCAAGATCGAAAGCTAAGTTGGACCCGCCCCGAACTTCTGGTTCCAATATCTGTTTGCATCCAGGGCATAAATCGAAAAGCTCTGCACGCGGAAGCAGTTGCTGAAGCGAGAAGCGCCCACTGAGCTTTCACCGCATCAGACAATTTCCGCTACGGGATTCGAGGCAAAATAGTTGTAAAAACACTCTTCGTTCAAAGCCGGTCAACGCTTAGAGGCTCGGGAGGCGGCTCGAATGTCGCAACCTCACTGCCTTGGCCACTTCAAGTCTTGATCAATGCTCGTCACCGCGATCGGGTGGTACGTTGGCCGGGCGCGGCGATAAATTTCGAGCGCACGCTCTCGCCCCTCCGGTGTCTTGGCGAGCTCCTGATAAAGTGGCCTGATAAACTTCCGGCGACCAACCGATAGCAGGAATTCCTCCAGTCGCGGGTAGGCAGGAAGGTACTTGTTTTGAATCGACATCATCAACCACTGAAAAGCAATTTCCGAATTGCCTGAGCGCGTCAGTTTGAAGGTGCGGTCGAGTTCTCCCATCAGCCTTAATCTCTCAGACTGGCTTAGTTGGGTGGCGGATGTATCTGCCGGTCCGCCGGATGAAGTAGGCGGTTCGAGGGCGCTCTGCACAAACTTCAGAAAATGAAGCCGTTCCTGTGTTGTCCACCTGGCCAGAGGAATCTGCGCTACCCGTATCTCATTTTGCAGCCAACGTTTTGCTTGCTCTTCAACCTGCGCGAATGCCGGGGACGTTGGCTTCGGAGCGGTTGAGGGAAGTCCCGGCCTGGAGATCCATTCATCGATCGGGACTCTTGCAGTCAACGCGGGATCTTTATCGAGCAGATGCAGCTTTAGGTAAGCCAAAAAATGGTCGGTTGTGATGCTCTGGAAAGCGAAGTGATTAAAGTAGCTGCGCAGAAACTGATCGAAGCGCGCGCGGCCGAAGGTTTGTTCGAGGTGAAGTAAAAAGAGCGCACCCTTTTCATAAGGAACGTCTGTGGTACCTTCATCCGGATCGCGCCCCGCGAGATCAATGTGCAGAATCTCGTCGCGGTCTTCCAGCGTGGCTATCTCGTCCTGCAAATCACGCAGCCCGAGAGCAGCTTCCATTTGCGCACGCGGGCGGCCGTAAACGGCTTCCTGAATGCGGCGTTCGAGATAAACCGTGAAACCTTCATTCAACCAAAAGTCGCGCCACGTCGCGTTCGTAACGAGGTTGCCGGACCAGGAGTGGGCCAACTCGTGCGC
>Ga0209387_1000009_pt1 | contig 58078 bp, 58 predicted proteins | sample NCControl_FD_187515 | JGI IMG/M metagenome (GOLD analysis project Ga0209387, IMG submission 187515) | Agricultural soil microbial communities from Utah to study Nitrogen management - NC Control (SPAdes) (version 2) | ecosystem: Environmental > Terrestrial > Soil > Agricultural land | place: USA...
ATCGATAACCGATGATGTGGAACTCGCCGAAGTCAGTTGGCAGGCGCGCCTCAGCCACGCGCTCCACCGTTCTCGAATTCATTAGCCGGCGTACATTCTTTAGCTCAACGACGTTAGAACCCAGTCCCCTGTCGTAAGACGACCTACAGTTTCTCGCTGAGCTCGTGGTTGATGTTGTTTGCTGTGCATTCATTAAACTTCTCTGCCGACAAGACAGGAGAGCCTGCTACTCTCCTAATCACCGCGAAGTTCAGCGATCAAACTCGTGGCTTAGACGCGCAAGGGCGAGAGCACCCAACGCCAGACCAAAATCGCGTAGTGCGACGTCGTAGTAGCCTGGAATCATCAGCAGGTTCACCACGATCATTAACAACCAGGCGGAAACGACGTATGCAAAGAACTTCGGTTTAAACAAAACTCCGAGCCCCGCGATGATTTCGATAACGCCGGTGACGAGCATCAATTCGTGACCCTGACCGCCGACCATTTTGTTTACGAACGCGGGCAAGTACTGCTCCCAGTTCACAAGTAGATTGAAAAACTTATCCAGGCCGGCGACTATCGGCGCGACGACGAAGCCGACTTGCAGGATTCGGTAAGCCTCATATGCTGGTCCCGAAACGTCCGCTTCAGTGTTTTGAGTTCGAGAACTGGTTCGAACGCGGTCGTCCATAATGTGTTCCATCTTCGTGTCCTTCCTTGGTACTAAAGAATTTGAATTTGTTGCTGTGCGACTGTTCTTTTAATCGGCAGCATACACCCTTACCATAATAAGTCAAGGACTTACTTGGTTTATTGTATTTATTCGCCGAATGTGCAATACTGCAGCTGATTTGAAGCGAACGAAATTAGACAAACGCTTTTTCGAAAGCACGCGGGGCCGCATCGTCACGCTCTTAAGGGGAACCACGGAGACGGTCAACGAGTTAGCCCAACAGCTCGAGCTGTCTGATAATGCCGTGAGGGCCCACCTTCTTTCGCTGGAACGCGACGGTCTTATCAAACAGCACGGTATTCAACGTGGTACGCGCAAACCACATTTGGCTTACTCGTTGACCGAAGAAGCTGAGCATCTCTTCCCTAAGGCATACGATGTCCTACTCAATCAACTTATTGCTGTACTCAAAGCACGACTACCGCCATCGGTGCTTGAGGAGGTTTTGCGCGAAGTGGGCCGTTCGCTAGCTCGGACGGAAGCAGCAAACCAAAGCAACGGCGATATGGATAGCCGTATCGGTGGGGCGCTCGCCGCGCTGGAAGCCATAGGTGGATCTGCTCGCGTTCAGAAGGAGAACGAAAAGCTCCTCATTTGCAGCGAGAGCTGCCCGCTCACGACAGCTGTCGCCGAACATCCAGAAGTTTGCAGGCTTGCAGAAACACTCCTGTCGGAAATAATAGGGTTTGAGGTTCGAGAGCAGTGCGATCGTGAAGGTCCTCCACGTTGCCGTTTCGAAGTTATTCGAAGTGATAAAGATCGGAATGAGCCGAAACTCTAAAAGACCTGAATGCGACCAACGAAACCACTGTCGCACTGAAGGTGCGATATGTTGGTCGCAGTCGCCCCTTGAACAGACCTAAAAGTGCTACCGTCTTATTAAAGGAAATGCCGTTAAGTAGTCTGCAGACTGCTCCCAGTTCACAAGTAGATTGAAAAACTTAGCCGGGCCCGCGACTATTGGCGCGACGACGAAGCCGACGTGCAGGATTTGGTAAGCCTGATAGGCTGGGCCGGAGACGCGGGCCTCAGCCAGCGGCTTCTTTCGGGGAGTGCTTCGGGTTGAGCTGTCGATAATGTGTTCCATCTTTCATGTCCTTCCGCCCAAGTATTGATTATCCACTTAGACGAAGGTCCAAATGGTTCATAGCGTGAAAACACTCGTTCTGCGCGCGTGTTCCCACAGTCATTTATCACCATTGGGATCTCTTGACGGGTATTATGATGATATACCGATGCGTTCTCGGGACTGTGAATAACCGCAGAGAAAAGAAGTGAAGAATAATCGAATCATGCAAGCCGTTGCGGACCTGTTTCCGGGCTACTTTGCGCTCGTGATGGCTACTGGGATTGTTTCGACAGCCGCGTTCCTATTGGGAATGAAGTTGCTGGCATGGGTGCTGCTGGTAATCAATCTGATCGCTTATGCGGTACTTTCTTTTCTTTTGATTATCCGCGTCATACGCTTTTACCATCGCGTTAAGGCCGATCTCACCGATCACACGCGAGGGCCAGGGTTCTTTACCGTCATCGCGGGAACGTGTGTCCTCGGCAGCCAGTTGCTGATCGTAGCGGGACGTTACCAGGTGGCGATGGTTCTGTGGGTCTTAGGACTGTTACTCTGGGCCATTGTTATGTACACCTTCTTAACCGCGGTCACGGTGCGAGAGGATAAACCTTTATTCGAGACCGGAATCAGCGGTACATGGTTGCTTGCAACGGTGGCGACACAGTCCATTTCCGTTTTGGGCACGCTGCTGGCGGATCACTTTCGATCATTTCGCGAGCCTGTACTCTTCTTCACGCTCTGTATGTTCTTGCTCGGCTGTATGCTCTATTTGATCCTGATCACACTAATCTTTTATCGTTTCACTTTCGTTAACCTCACCACTGTAACGCTCACCCCACCTTATTGGATTAATATGGGAGCTGTAGCTATTACAACTCTCGCCGGAGCAAGGCTTATCATAGCCGCCCCAACGTGGAGTTTACTCGAAGAGATTTTGCCGTTCCTAAAAGGATTTACTCTGTTCTTCTGGGCCGCCGGTACATGGTGGATTCCGTTGTTGGTCATCCTTGGTATCTGGCGACATCTGCACAAGCATTTTCCCCTGGCCTACGATCCACTCTACTGGGGAATGGTCTTTCCTCTGGGTATGTACACGGTTTGCACTCTGCAATTATCAAAAGCGCTGGCTTTGGATTTTCTGCTGTTCATCCCTCGTATATTTATCTTCGTGGCCCTTGCCGCCTGGCTGATAACTTTCATGGGCTTAATTCATAGCTTGGTAAGACGTCAAATTGAAAGAGGCTAACTGGGCAGTTGTCACCCGCCTTAGATCGAGCATGACATATTTTCCAGTTCGACCGCGCGCGGAAACAGGATGTTGTTTTCCAAAATGGATATGCTGATGCAGGTCAACTTCCAACGCGGTTAGCGCGCTGTACAAGGTTTTGTAACTGATGCACCCCATCCGGCGGGACAGCGTAGTCGGAACTGGCCTCGCGCATCCTTCCCAAAATGTATCCGGCGGCATCGTGCTCGGCCATCATCACCCGCACTGGATTCTGAATAGTTCCAAAAGGCGGCGGGGGAAGAACTTGATTCGCCACCGCCGCTTCCTCTAATCGAACCATATAGGGAAAGAGCACACCGCCGTCATGATGATCTGCGTTAAGCGTTAGGGCGGCGAATCACTAAAACTTCGGACGTTCCGTTTGACTTATTGATTACGGCGCGAAACAATCTGGAACATCCGAACAATGCGAAAAGAAACATTTAGAGCGGGGGCTTGGGGAACGCTGTTGACTCTGATCGTGGCCGGTCTGATCGTCCTGGGCTCACGAAACCTCGCGCACTTCGACGCTGCACTAGTCGGCTATACCTTTGCTGTACTCTTTGCCACCTTCGGCATCACCTATCGATATTCCATGTGGTTGCAGCGGCCGCCGACAGCCCTCTACTGGAAGCGAGGTTGGCAGGTATTCCTGCAGCCGCGATATCTGGTCCATAATATCAAGGAATGGTTTGTAAGAGTGCCGAGTGAATTCGGCCTGAATATCTTCATCCTTCAACGCGGCAAACTTCGCTGGGCTGCTCACATGCTTCTCATGTGGGGTTGCATCATTGCCATTGCCATTACTTTTCCCCTCGTGTTTGGCTGGATACATTTTGAAACTCTGCCAAACAATTTAGACTGGTATCGCGCTTTCCTCTTTGGCTTCCCGACTTTTGCCTTTCCGATACATTCGATCTTTGGTTTTCTGATCTTTCATGGACTGGTCTGGGCTTCGATCATGGTCACGGCTGGCGTGATGCTGGCGATGCGACGCCGCATGAGAGATCACGGCGCAGCTGCCTTACAGCAATTTGGCGAAGACTTCCTGCCGTTGATCCTCTTGTTTGCGATCAGTGTAACTGGATTAATGTTGACAGCCAGCTACACCTGGATGAAAGGTTACGCCTACGATTTTCTCGCGATTATCCACGCGATAACTGTAATCTTCACATTGTTGTGGTTGCCCTTCGGGAAGTTCTTCCACATCTTTCAACGTCCCGCTCAACTGGGGGTCAGTTTCTACAAAGACGTGGGCCAGCGCGATGAACCTGCACACTGTCGGCGTTGTGGAGCTCCGTTTACATCACGCATGCACGTGGAAGACTTGATCACCGTAGAAAGACAACTTGGCTACCGTTACGAGATTAACGATAGCCCGACTGAGCATTACCAGTGGGTTTGTCCGCCCTGCCGGCGATCGTTGCTCGCGCTGGCCCAAGGGCAACTTTGGGGGCGTGAGTCCGGCATCCCTGTCGAAGTAGCAGGCTCGATGCCGCCGCCGGTGTTCGGCAATCCTGGTCCCAATCAGGGGCCGTTGGGCGAAGAGGATCGGATGAACTTTCATCCTTAAAGCGGCAAGGATACAGATGGCGCAAAACCCGGAAAACACTTCAGAATTCATACAAGCTTTTGGCCCACATCCCGCCTACGCTAGTGGTCGGCGCCTGGAAACCGGCGTGGAACCTGACGCCCTGGTCAAGACCCATTGCTGCTTCTGTGGCCAGCAGTGTGGTATTCAACTAAAGGTTAAAGACAACGAGGTTATCGGATTCGAGCCATGGGAGGATTTTCCTTTCAATCGCGGCATGCTTTGTCCAAAGGGCGTGAAGCGTTATCTACAGGGTTCTCACCCCGATCGTCTACTCCATGCCTATCAACGTGATCCTGCGATCGAGAGCGGATTTCGCGAGCTACCATACGAACAGGCGATCACATTAGTGGCCTCAGAGATTCAGCGAATCCAATCGATATATGGCAACGATGCGTTCGGTGTTCTAACCGGCGCCAGCTTGACGACGGAGAAAGCTTACCTGATTGGTAAATTCGCGCGCATGTGTCTGAAGACCGCGAACATCGATTACAACGGGCGGTTATGCATGGTGAGTGCGGGCGCGGCAAACAAAAAAGCATTCGGAATCGATCGCGCCGCGAACCCGTGGTCCGACATACTCAAAGCGCAAGTTGTGTGGATCAGTGGAGCCAACGTCGCCGAGTGCGCTCCGATCACCACGAACTACGTTTGGCAAGCACGAGAATATGGCGCGAAGATCATCGTTGTGGATCCCCGCATTACGCCGATTGCTCGCACCTGCGATCTATTTCTGCCGGTAAAGCCAGGGCGCGACATCGCACTCTTCAACGGCATTCTGCATTTGATGATCGAAAACGATTGGCTGGACCACGCGTTCATCGAACAACACACGGTTGGCTTTGAGGCGGTTGCCGAACATGTCCACGAATGGAATCCTAAAAAGACAGCTGAAGTTACCGGCATATCTGAGCGATCAATTCACCAGGCTGCTGAATTGTGGGGTAAGGCAGAATCAAGCTTCCTGCTACACGCCCGCGGCATCGAGCACCATAGCCACGGAGTTCAGAACTGTCTGGGCGCTATCAACATGGTGCTCGCTTCAGGCCGGATCGGTCGCGAAAGTTGTGGCTACGCGACGATCACCGGTCAGGCTAACGGACAAGGCGGCCGCGAGCACGGGCAAAAATGTGACCAGCTTCCGGGGGCGCGGGACATCAGCAATCCGGAACATCGTGCCTATGTGGCTGGAGTCTGGGGAATTACTCCGGACCAACTACCGCAAGCCGGGGTCGATGCTTACGAGATGTTTCGCCGAGTTGACCGCGGCGAGATACGCGGCCTGTTGAGCATCTGTTTTAATCCTAAGGTTTCTCTTCCCGACAACAACTTCATTAAGCGTTGTCTGGAAAAACTCGAGTTCTATGTGGCGATTGACTTCTTTCTCAATGAGACCGCGGCCCATGCTGACATTATACTGCCCGGCTCACTGCAGGAAGAGGACGAAGGAGTCGTTACGCAAATCGAGGGGCGCGTAATCAAGATCAACAAAGCGGTCGAGCCACCCGGCGATGCAAAACAGGACTGGCGCATTATTCAGGATATCGCAAAGGCTCTGGGACGCGAACGTGGCTTCACTTTCAACGAGCCGCGCGAGATTTTTAACGAGTTGAGAGTCGCGTCAAAGGGAGGTATCGCAGATTACTCAGGGATAACTTACGAAAAGATCGTTAAGCAATACGGTGTTTTTTGGCCCTGTCCCAGCGATGACCATCCCGGTACGCCACGATTGTTTGAACCTGGATCCTCGAATCCAATCGCCAAAGGCAGCGGGCCATTTTATTTTCCGGATGGAAAGGCGCGCTTCAATGTTGCTCCCTACACACCGCCCGCCGAAGATACAGACACCGAATATCCATTGATGCTAACCACCGGCCGTGTAGTTAGCCAATTTCTTTCCGGAACGCAAACCCGACGTATCGGACCATTAGTCGATCAATATCCCGAGCCGCTCGTCGAGATGCATCCGCAACTGGCGCAAACTCTCGGCATCGCTAATGGCGATTTAACGACAGTTGAATCACGACGAGGCCAAATAACTTTGCCGGCGATGGTCGTAACCACGATTCGACCGGATACTGTTTTCGTTCCGTATCATTGGCCCGGACGAAAAAGTGCTAACCAGTTAACAATCTCTGCGCAGGATCCGATCTCGAAGATCCCTGAATACAAAGTCTGTGCAGTGCGCGTGCGCAAGGCGGGCCCAAATGGTTCCTGAACAAAATGAATTCTTTATGGATCCAAATCGCTGCATCGGTTGCCAGGCGTGCGTGCAAGCCTGCAGCGAGTGTGAAACTCATAAAGGGTATTCGATGATTCACTTGGACTTCATCGACCGGGCGCACTCTGTTCAGACCACTCCTGTGGTCTGCTTGCACTGCGATTCACCAACTTGCGCCGAGGTGTGTCCTGCCGATGCCATTAAGAAGACCGCTGATGGTGTGGTACAGACTGCCCTTAAGCCGCGTTGTATTGCCTGCAACAACTGCGTGCTTGCCTGTCCGTTTGGTGTTCCGAAAATGAAGACAGACTTCAAATTGATGATGAAGTGTGACATGTGCTACGACCGCACGTCAGAGGGTCTCAAACCAATGTGCGCGACCGTCTGTCCCAGTCAGGCGCTTTTCTTCGGAACGCGCGAAGAAATCGAATTGCTGCGGCCACGCTCAGTGGCGACGAATCAATTCCGCTTTGGTGAGCAGACCATTACCACCAAAGTCAACATGATGTTGCCAAAATCTGGAAAGGCTGAATACGTGGATGTAACAGCAGCGATGAGTGAACGTGGGAGCGGCAAAAACATTTCCCTGAACATTCTCGATGGAATGTACGAGGAGGAACGGAGTCAATGATTAGGCGCGAACGGGAGGAATTGACGATTCCGCCAAACGGCAGGACACCAGACGAACAACCGAAGTGGCGTCAGGATTTTCCGATTGACTGGCCGCAAGCCCATTACCTCTCGCGGCGAGACTTTACGAAATTCATGGTCTTAATTAGCCTGGCATTTACTGCCGGCCAGTTTTGGATTGTCTTGAAAAATTTCTGGCGCCGGCGACGCGGTGAGCCGCCTATTCAGCAGATCGCGACTACTGAACAGCTGCCCATCGGCGGAGCTAAGACCTTTATCTATCCGGAGGCTCATGATACTTGTCTGCTGCTGCGTACCGGAGAAAATGCATTCGTAGCTTATAGCCAGAAATGTACCCACCTCTCTTGTGCTGTTGTTCCGCAACCAAACAAAAATCGATTGTTCTGCCCGTGCCATGAGGGTTCGTTCGACCTTACCACTGGAGCCCCAATTGCTGGACCGCCGCAGCGGCCTTTGTCTCGAATCAGTTTGGAAGTACGCGGCGGCGTGATCTATGCAACCGGTGTGGAGGTGAAGACGATATGAGGAGACGCTTCTCACGCGAACAGCGGCTGACAATCGTCTATGGAATTCTCTGCGTTGTGCTGATTATTACGATGCTGCAATTGTGGTTACTAATGGCGACCATGAATGCCTACCTGGGCGGAGATGAAACTGTCATCTGGCCCGCGGCGTTCGTCAGTTTAGTCGGGTTTGGTCTAAACGCCGGCCTGCTGTGGTATCTCTATCGCATGGAACGCAAGCAGTAGGCTGCCGACTCGAAATTACCGCACTGTAAACATGATTCGCTACAGATATAAGAATGCAAGAATACTCTTTGTGGGTATCAATCCTCATTTTGGCTCGTTCGATCGAGGTGTGCCGTTCTCCAATAACAAGATGTTCTGGTATCTACTCTCGGATGCTGGAATCCTTAAGGAAGCGAGAAACGAGCTTCGAGATGACGACGATTTAAGACGAATCTACAAAGAGAAGTTCAATCTCATTTACGGATTGGGCTTCGTAAATATCATTAACAGGCCCACACGTGACATTACAGCTCTTAAGAAAGGCGAGGAGTTGCCGGGCCGTAGAAGAATCGCGCGGATCATCAAGACTGAGAAGCCGCCGGTAGTGTGTTTCATCGGTAGAGTCGCCTATGAAAAATATATCGGATCGAAAGATTTCTCTTTTGGCTGGCAAGAACCGATCAACAAATCCAGGATCTTCGTCATGCATTTTCCCTTGCGCGGTGAAGCGATCGTTAGAACTCGCGAGTTAAGGAATTTGGTGCAAGCCACTCTTGGTCCAAGCAAGCATGAGTTTGTTTATCGAGAAGAGGAACTCAGGCGGGTAGCAATCTAATCCTTGTGGTCGAGTCCGATATTGATGCGACCTTCTCGCGTCAACGCATAAAAGTCATTGCCGCGCTCCTCCAAGAGCCATCTTGAACCAAACGCTCAACCTACCCAACCGCTCCAGTCACTGTACGCGGCGTTTTGAACGTGACTCATCTCCGAGTAGGCTTGCGCCTCTTTGTCGGAGATGCAGGTTCGCCGACGGTCGACTTATCGCTCGGAGAAGATAGTTTCCTATCATGGGCATTATCTTCGCCCGTGGGTCTGCTCGCATCCGCACTTGTTGTGTCGGTGGCAATCCTTCCGCCCTCGTTCTCCCATCGGTCAAGCATTTTCTTCTTCAGACGCTTTCTAGCGACCGGATCAGCCATCGTTGTTGCCTCCTTACTCGTTCATTCGCTTCAAATCAAAGGTCCTTGCGAAATCGGCTTTGATATTTCACGTAATCAGTGTTGAGTCCTATGCCTTCGATCTAGTGCACAAGCTATGTTGCCTCGACCGATTGAAAGATCTTTACGTGTTAATACCTGGGGAGCTCAGGTGTTAATACGCTACCTACGCCAATTCTACCAGTCTAAGCTGAACACTGCTGCTCGTTGCCCACGATGAAGACGCCGAGCCTTCTTGAACGAAGAGCACTTGTCCAAGATAAATGCGACGTTCACGTGGCAACGAGCAGCAGCAATTCATTTAGAGTTTATGAGACCTGCTCCGTGAAGATCTGTTCATCAAGAGAGCAGGCGACACCACCAACAGTAGAGGAGAATTCAGAATGGCTGAGGTAAAAACGATTTCAACGGAAGAACTGCGGCAACGTTTGGACCAGGACAATAGCCTGCATTTATGGAACGTGCTAACGGACGGGTATTTCACGGGTGAGATGATCCCGGGCTCACGTCGGGTGCCGCTCGACACCATTGGACGCGAAGTATCTGAAGCTAAGGCGCCAAAGGGCGAAGAGATCATCGTCTATTGCGGTGGCCCCAAATGCCCGCAGAGCCTGCAAGCGGCTCAAAAGCTCATGGACTTGGGCTACACCAACGTCAAAGCCTATGAAGGCGGACTCGAAGAGTGGAAGAACGCCAGCAATAGGTTAGAACGGCTAGGGCAAGCTAGCGCGGCATAACCGGCCTGAGCAATCGACAGCAAAGTTTAACTACCGATGGTCCGATGTGCCGAGGATAAGTGCTTGCGCATTTGAAATCTTGGACACACGGACCAGCGGTTATTATCAAAGTATGGCTCACTTACTATGGAGCACATTTCCTTTGAACTGTTTACTCAGGGCGCTCCTTCGCCTGGTCATTAATTTCATTGAATAATCACTGCCTGCAGAAACTTCAAGTGTTAATACGGGCTTACCTAGGTGTTAATACGCTACCCGATCTCGCAGTAACCGTTTAAGATTTTAGTCATCTACTAATCGTCGCGCCGCGCCTGAAGTACGAGAGCGGAGGACGTTGAAGGCAATTAGTTTGGGCGGCAAAGTCGCTTTCCATGATAACCGGACCCAGCCGCGGCGCGACGACGAGTAGATACAAAGAAGATATAGTGTTATTTGACTTAAACAAAGGACACACAACACCAGAAGAGGAGTGACGATCATGTTAACACGTGTCGCAGACGCGGTCTGGGAAGGAAACCTAAAAGACGGCAACGGGACAATGAAGGTTGGTAGCGGTACTTTTGAGGGTCCGTATACATTTGCATCGCGCTTCGAGAGCGGCAAAGGGACAAATCCGGAAGAGCTCCTGGGTGCAGCTCACGCAGGGTGCTTTTCCATGGCGCTTTCGCTCGGCTTAGTGAAGGCAGGCTTTGCACCGCAGCGTATCAACACGAAGGCGACTGTTCACCTGGATACTGAAAATCTAAGGATTTCCGCGATTGACCTCGACACTAACGCGCAGGTTCCGGGGATCAATGAGTCCGAGTTTCTTGAGCAGGCTGAATTGGCTAAGACGAACTGCATCGTTTCTCAGGCCCTCAGGGGAACAGAGATTAGGCTCCAGGCTAAGCTGGTGGGAGCGGCAAAATAAACTAATCGAAAATCGGCCGAGCCAGTGATGCTAAAACTGTGGAGATGAGTGGCTTCGAGACATTGTCTGCAAAAGCCCTATGCAGACTTTTTCGGGCGAATTCCTTGGCTGGATTGCGTGAAGGGTTCGACTATGGAACTGAATGCAAATCTACCCTTTGGGCCAATCGAACAGAAGTGGGATCTAAAACGCTTCGAAATGAAACTGGTGAGCTTTGCGAACAAGCACAAACACAGCATCATCGTGGTTGGCTCCGGCCTCACGGGTGCGTCCGCCGCAGCATCGCTGGCTGAGCAGGGATATTACGTTCAATGTTTCTGTTATCAGAGCGTATAGGCAACCTGGTTAACTGCGACCTGGCCACCTTGCTTGCCAACGCCAGTAAATCGTAAGGGTAAGCGCACAATGAAAGTGAGTCCATGGGCAGGAAAATCGCCCGCGCCAGGTATGCTGGTGAATGTCCCAAAGCTAATCACGGCGTACTACACCGATGTGCCTGATCCTTCTATCCCCGCGCAACGAGTAGCATTCGGCACTTCAGGGCATCGTGGTTCAGCTCTACAAAAGGCTTTTAACGAGTGGCATATTCTCGCCATCACGCAGGCAATCTGTCTGTATCGAAAACTGCAGCACACCGATGGTCCACTGTTTCTTGGGATGGATACTCACGCGCTTTCTGTGCCCGCGTTTGCGAGTTCGCTCGAAGTGCTGGCAGCCAACGGCGTCGAAGTGATGATCGCCGAGGGGGACGAATACACTCCGACTCCCGTGATATCGCACGCGATTCTCACCTACAACCGCGGGCGGAAGACTGGACTCGCCGACGGAATCGTGATCACGCCATCGCATAATCCTCCTGATGACGGCGGCTTCAAGTACAACCCGCCAAACGGTGGGCCGGCGGAAACCGACGTTACCGACTGGATTCAGGCAACCGCAAATCAGTTTCTCGAGAGTGCTCTTCAAGGTATTAAAAGGATTCCCTTCGAGCGGTCACTTCGCGTCTCCACTACACACCGGCACGACTTTCTAAGTTCGTACGTAAGTGATCTCGCCAATGTTATTGACATGGATTCAATTCGCAGCGCGAAGGTGAACATGGGCGTGGATCCGCTCGGCGGAGCAGGCGTCCACTACTGGGCGAGAATTGCTGAGCAGTACAAGTTAGACCTTACTGTCGTAAACGAACTCGTCGATCCGACTTTCCGTTTCATGACCGTTGATTGGGACGGCCAGATCCGCATGGATCCATCCTCTTCTTACGCCATGACAAATCTGATTGGGCTGAAGGATCGCTTCGACATTGCCTTCGCTTGTGACACGGACCATGACCGGCATGGAATTGTCACGCGGGAGGCAGGTTTGCTTCAGCCCAATCATTACCTCGCGGTCGCTATCTACTATCTTTTCCAACACCGACCCAAATGGAGCAATGCAGCGGCCGTGGGTAAGACGATGGTCAGCAGTCAGATGATCGATCGCGTCTCAGCGAAACTGGGTCGCAAGCTCTACGAGGTTCCGGTCGGCTTCAAATGGTTCGTGGACGGCTTGCTCTACGGCACCCTCGGGTTTGGTGGAGAAGAGAGCGCCGGTGCATCTTTCCTGCGCCGGGATGGCACTGTCTGGACTACCGATAAGGATGGAATTGTTCCAGCCTTGCTGGCGGCGGAGATCACTGCTCGTATGGGCCGCGATCCCGGACAGATCTATCAGGAGCTGACAAGCGAGTTAGGAGAGTCGGTATACACGCGCACGGAGGCTCCAGCCACGGTGCAAGAAAAAGAGGTTCTAAAGAAACTTTCTCCGCAGCAGGTTCGCCTGAAAGAGCTCGCGGGTGAACAAATTCAGACCATCCTGACGCATGCTCCTAGTAATGGGGCACCCCTCGGCGGGCTGAAGGTGGTGGCAGAGAGCGGATGGTTCGCGGCGCGTCCGTCCGGCACTGAGGACATCTACAAGATTTATGTGGAAAGCTTTCGTGGATCGGATCACCTTAGGCGCATTTTGGATGAGGCACAAACAATCGTTAGCGAGGCCGTAGCCTAAGGCTGTTCCCTCAAGAGCACGACGAAAGAGCGAGCGATATGACTGACCAGGTTCGTAAGATTCTTGATTATTATCGCAGCGAAAATCCAGGCGTTCTGACCAACCTGGCCAGGATACTCAATCACGGCCGGCTGGCAGGAACGGGCCGGATGATCATTCTGCCGGTGGACCAGGGCTTCGAGCATGGTCCAGCGAGCAGTTTTGGGCCAAATTCCTCCCGCTTACGATCCGGCCTATCATTTCCAACTCGCTATTGACGCCGGCCTCAACGCATACGCGTCGTTGCTTGGATTTCTCGAAGCGAGCGCCGCTGACTTCGCAGGCGAAATCCCGTTGATTCTCAAACTGAACGCCCACGATCTGCTGCACGAAGAAAAGGATCCACTCGGAGCACTAACAGCCTCGGTCTCCGATGCGCTTAGATTGGGCTGCGTGGCTATCGGGTACACAATTTATCCCGGCACCGCAGAGCGGCGTCTGCAGTACGAACAGCTGCGCGAACTGGCCCGTGAAGCCAAAGCGTTCGGGCTGGTCGTAGTGGTCTGGAGTTATCCGCGCGGCGGTGGCCTTAGCAAGGAGGGTGAAACTGCCCTTGATGTGATTGCTTACGGCGCTCAAATCGCCGCACTACTCGGAGCGCACATCATCAAGGTCAAAATGCCTACCGCGCACCTTGAACTACCCGATGCCAAGAAAGTTTACGAAGATCAAAAGATTCCGCGCGACACCGCGGCGAATCGTGTTCGTCATGTCGTACAAAGCGCTTTCAACGGACGGCGCATTGTCCTCTTTTCGGGTGGACCAAAGGAAAGCGATGAAGCCCTTTTTGCCGAAGCGCGCGCGATTCGCGACGGCGGCGGATTCGGCTCAATTATCGGGCGGAATTCTTTCCAGCGGGACAAAGCGGCCGCTTTGCGCCTCCTCGATGAGATGGTCCGTATCTACCAAAAGTAAGCAGCCTTTAGCCAACTCTTTCGAGAAACTGTTTCAAGACCAACGCCTCATTGTGCTTTTGGTCTCGGGCTCCATAGACCAGGGTGACTGTTCCTTCCCTGGCTTTTTGCTTGAGCAACTTAATGAGATCATCGTTATGCCTGAGCTCAGTTTCATAACGTCCGCGGAAGCTACTCCACTTCTCTGGATCATGTCCAAACCATTTTCGGAGCTCTGTGCTCGGAGCGATCTCCTTCAGCCATAGATCAACGGCGGCCTTCTCCTTTGTTAGACCGCGTGGCCAGAGCCTGTCGACGAGAATACGCACTCCATCATCTTTGTCCGGTTGCTCATATACTCTTTTTATCTTGATCTTCATGTTTCGTAACTCAGCTTTAGTAGCCGGAGAACTCCTCTGTTCGGATATTGTCATCGTCGACTCCTGCTTCGTTCAGCGTCTTGCGCAAGGCTGTTACCATTGAGGCAGGACCAGCCACGTAATAAATCGGGAGCGTCAGATCGCCAATATGCTTCTCAAGCATGGCCTTGTTTATGTACCCGGTTTCGCCATTCCACTTCCGGTCTGATTTTTCCATCTCCGTCATCGTGCCGATAAAGGTGTAGTTCGGATTTTTCTCCTGTATTTCCATCAGCTCGTGAAGAAACGCAGCGTCTTCTGGCCTTCGGTTGGAATAGAAAAGAAAAATCTTATGAGGAACTTTGTCATGAGCAGCTTGCAGCACGATGCTTCTGACAGGTGTAACTCCGATGCCACCTGTAAGAAAGACCGCTGCGGTTCTCGGGTTGTTGTGAAGTGTGAACGAGCCATAAGGAGCATCAAGCGAAACTTCTGTTCCAATCTCCAATGTCCTTAATACCCGCTTGAATGCGGTGTCACGCATTCGAGTCGCAAACATGAGATCAGATTCATAGGGAGCACTCGCCAACGAGAACCCCCGTATGTTGCCTTCGGCGTCGGTTTCGCCTGGATTGATCAGAGTGAAGTCACCAAATTGTCCAGCTTTGAAGACAAAACCTCCTGGCTTTTCAAAATGGAATGCCATTGTTCCATCGGCGATTTCCTCTTTGCTTCGCAGTACCGTCTTGTAAATCGGCATTTGAACCTCTTCTCCAATTGGTGTTCGAATGATTCCTTGGAAAAACATTCTGTTAATTGGTCACTCTTTGCATTTCGCTCGGGCACCGGTTGTTTACGCGGCTCTTCGTTTGCCTCTACTCAAATCCCTGGAGTTTGTGCTCATGTTGTCAGCGACTTCTCTGATGGTGGCGGGCCACATCTCCGCATCTCTGGCTTCCAAATTCGAAATCGCTACCACAATCAACAGTCCGCATGTCGCCAGGGTTGAAAGCACGTAGAGGACAGCTGTTTGTTCCTCGAACAACAACGCACAAACCGCAGCCGCCGCAAATAGCCAAAATAGCTTTCTAACGCGTCGTCTCTGTATTTTTATCTTGTTTTCGCGCCGCACGATCAACCTCTTTCGTTAGTTTTGATGGTGCACTCATATCAGGTGCTTCTTCCTCGCCTCTTAAATTGGTGAGTGCCTTCGCTTGAATTCATTGGTCAATTGCCTCAGCATTACGATTACCAGCATATGGTCGATTCAAAGACCACGAAACCGTGTTATCACGCGCGCATGGCAGGTGTTTTCACCGCCCTTTCGTTTGTGCGACGGTATTTTTGCATCTCAGCGTCTATCGGTACGTGGGCCATCCGCGCGACGATCGCGCGGTGCGGCAACGGCTGAAAGAGATTGCCGAGACGCGAGTGCGCTTCGGCTTTCAGCGCCTTCAGGTGCTGCCGCGACGTGAAGGTTGGCGCGACAATCACAAGCGTACTTACCGCATTTATAAGGAAGAAGGGCTGAATTTGAGGAGCAGCGACCGCGCCGCAACAAGACCGCGGCGCATCGTCAGCAGCGCCCGCTGCTGACTGGACCACAGCAGTGCTGGAGCATGGATTTCGTCAGTGATCAGCTGTTTGATGGGCGTAGATTTCGGGCCTTAACTTTTCACGGCCCCGGAAAACCGACGGATAATCCGTTCATCGAATCCTTCAACGGCAGCTTTCGCGATGAGTGCCTGAACGTCAATTGGTTTCTTTCGCTCGAGGATGCGAAAGAAAAAATCAGGTTGTTTAAGGAAGAGTATAATGGCTTCAGACCACATAGTTCCTTATCGGTTCTGACGCCGAACGAGGTGGTCCAACAACACTCTCATGGTCCAATTTGGGGGGAGATTAAAAACGAGAGGTTAGCTTGAGGCAGGCCTTTCAAGTTTGGCGCGAGAACTCTAACCTTAGTGCCATTAAGTCCTCGACCCCGCCTAGGCTTCGCGGGTTGCTGCGCATTCTACCGCACCGATCTAAAAAGTCCGTAGGTGTTCTCAAGAGTTATCAAGTAACGAAGCAGTTGAGCGTGTTTGCCGCTAATGCCGGCATCGGTCTCAGTTGCCCCATCCAGAAACCATCAAATGCATCCTCGGCGTCAGATTGCTCTACCGCCGGCGCACATGGCCACTCACGACCACGATTCATATGACACCTTAATAAGGTGCATTCCAAGTGAACAATGCATTCGCGGCGTTGCGCTCTTCTTGCGCTCTTTTGGGGGCCATGAGCGCCATGCGAGACAGACGACCCATAGTTCGCACCTGTCGTAAGCCTTGAGAAAAAAGCAAGTTATTGTTTATATTACGCTTACCGAAACGGATTGCCCGCTTGGCTCAGTGGTAGAGCACTCGCTTCACACACGATGTGAACGCTCTCAATTTTCCTAACAAAATCGCAAACGCTCAATAAAGACGCCGATTATTTGTGTCCCTCGGTGTCACGTAGTGCCCTGCTATGTCCCGAAAACCACGAAAAAAGGGGTAAAGAAAGGGGTACGAACACTGGCCTTTGGGCCATAGAAGGTTGAGAGAAACACGATGAAAATAACGACAAATAACAAAGTCGGCGACCCCGATGGCTTCGATGAAGGCACCTCCAGGCTTGTGGTTTGTAATGAGCGTTTCGCAACTAGCAACAAAGTAGTCCGTACAAAAATTGATGAACGTGCGCTTGCAGCGGGAGGTGCCAAATGACAGGCGAAGTAAAAATCATGAGCCGCAGCACAATGTTCGTCCTTTTCGCGGCCGCCTCGAATTCTGGGAAAGTCATATCGAGCATCGTTGGGTATTTAACGATTCGCCGTGAAACCGGCCTTTGATTTATTTTGCTCTGAGCAAATGCCCCCATGCCTTTGAATAAAACCACAAGAAGCAACGCCACGCCTGTCAGCATAATGACGGTAAGAATGCGTTTCATTAGATTCTCCGTTCGTAAGGTTTTGGGTAATACTTGGGCGCCAGACGAACCTCGAAGGGCGGAGCCGTGGCGGCACGCGCGAGGTTGTCAGTCAATAGTGCTGGAGCAACAAGACCTGCACTGGCAAGACCGGCCAAGAAACGACGCTTACTTTCCGAAGGTGTACTCTTCTTCATTTTTTTCCTCCATATATGTTTCCGTCCATAAGGCACTACGAATGAAAACCGCAGCTTATCGACAGGATGATCCAGAGCACTCGCTTCATAATTGCCTCCGAACTGGGCCTTTTTGGTGGTGATAACTCTGTAACTGCTGATATCCTCTGCCTACTTATTTATGCGCAAACCCAGTGCGAAACCTCTAAACAAACCTGAACCACATGAAATAACGAAGCTTCTTAAGGATTGGTCGGGTGGGGATTCGACAGCACTCGACAGGGTTATTCCGCTCGTGTATGACGAACTGCACCGGCTGGCGCATCAACACATGCGACGTGAGCGGGCTGGCCATCTGTTGCAAACGTCCGCATTGATCAATGAAGCGTACCTGCGGTTGATGGAGCAGCCGGAACTAAACCTCGAGAACCGTACGCACTTCTTTGGCATTGCAGCACGTTTAATGCGACAGATTCTGGTCGATGAGGCACGCAAGCGAAACTCAGCGAAGCGCGGCGGAGACGCTATCCAGGTTTCATTAGTTGAAGCAACAAACGTGGCGCAGGAACAAGCGGCTAATGTTGTTGCGCTTGATGATGCATTGAAGACTTTGGAGAGTATCGATGGCCGCCAGAGCGAGATTGTCGAGTTGCGTTTCTTCGGAGGGCTGAGTATTGAAGAGACGGCTGAAGTGCTGAAGGTTTCTCGGGGTACCGTGATGCGCGACTGGACCTTCGCACGCGCCTGGCTGCGCAATGAGATGAATCGCTCGTAAGTTTCTTTACCCGCCGCTTATGCCCGGACCAGATTGGGAAAATTTGAAAGAGATCTTTCACTCGGCAGTAATGCTGCCGACTAATGAACGCGCAGCCTATCTCGATCAAGCCTGCGACGGTGACCTGTCATTGCGGCGACGGGTCGAGGAATTGCTCCAGTCGCACGAAGAAACCGGTAACTTTGTCGATGCGCCTGCCTTTAAGGCGGCGGCTGAGATGTTGATCGACGGCGTGGAACTTAAGGCGGGTAGCAGGGTGGCACATTACAGGATCTTTTCGCTGCTTGGTGAAGGTGGGATGGGCCGTGTTTATCTGGCTGAAGATACAAAGCTTCACCGCAAAGTCTCTCTTAAGTTTCTTTCAGCAGACGTCACAAAGGACCATGAAAGGTTGCGACGTTTTGAGCAAGAAGCCCGCTCCGCTTCAGCACTGAATCAGCCGAACATCATCACCATCCATGAGATCGGCGAACAAGACGGTCATCAATTCATCGCCACAGAATTCATTGACGGTCAGACATTGCGCGAGCGTCTACGCTCACCATTGGACCTCGATGAGTCACTGGAGATCGCGATTCAGGTCGCGTCGGCTCTGGCAGCAGCACACCGCGTAAACATCGTGCATCGTGACATCAAGCCTGAGAACATCATGATTCGCAAGGACGATGGACTCGTCAAAGTGCTCGATTTCGGTTTGGCGAAGATGTCAGTTTTACGGAGCGCCACGATGGATCCCGAAGCGGACACTCAGTTGCGGAACACGGCGCCAGGAGTGGTGATGGGCACAGCGGCGTACATGTCACCGGAGCAAGCGCGTGGCGAAACAGTAGATGAGCGGACGGATATTTGGAGTCTCGGCGTGGTGCTCTACGAGATGGTTGCCGGTTGCTCACCATTCGTGGCCAGCACATCCAATGAGATCATTTCAGCGATTCTCTCAAGAGAAACACCCGCACCTCTGACACGTTATTCACGTCTGGTTCCAGAACGATTGGAAGAGATCGTTGAAAAGGCACTGACGAAGAATAAAGATGAACGATATCAAACCAGCAAAGACCTCTTAATCGATCTGAAGCGACTACAACAAACCTTACAACTTAAGGCGGCGAGCGAGCGCACCACGTGGCCGGATAGAATTGTCTCCGCAGTTACCGACGGACAAGCGACTGTTTCGAAGGCGGAAACCAGCGCCGCATTGACGCTACAAGCTTCCAGCGCTGAATACATCGTTAATCAGGTCAGAAGTCATAAGCGCGCCGTGTTGCTCAGTCTCGCGTTAGTGCTGCTAATTGCTGCTGGAATGTTCATTTATGCGTGGCGTAGCAGAGAAACCGCCGCGCCTTCGCGTTCGGAGATCAAATCCCTCGCCGTGCTTCCGCTCGAAAATCTTTCCAGCGATCCTTCGCAGGAATATTTTGCGGACGGAATGACCGAGGCGCTAATCAGCAACCTGTCGCAGATAAAAGCCCTGAAGGTTATCTCACGAACATCGGTCATGCGTTATAAAGGCAGCCGCGAATCGCTGCCGATAATCGCTCAAGCGTTAGGAGTGGACGCAGTGATCGAAGGTTCTGTCCAACGCTCAGGCGGCCGAGTGAGGGTGACGGCCAAGCTGGTTCCAGCGACGACGGATGCTGCTATTTGGTCGCGAAACTACGAACGAGAATTGTCTGACATCCTGAAACTGCAAAGCGATGTAGCGCAGGCAATCGCTGCAGAGGTCCGCGTGCAGTTAACGCCCGACGAGCAAAATCGACTTGCGTCCACAAGACCGATCGACCCGAAAGCCCACGAGGCCTATCTGCTCGGACGTTATCACCTGGCAAAACTGAACGAATCAGATCTGTCCCGTGCGGTTGATTATTTCCAGGAAGCGATTCGAATCGAGCCTGACTTCGCTGCTGCCTATGCCGGACTGTCGCGTGCGTGGAGCGAACGCGGCATTTGGGGAGCCAAGAGTTATATAGAAGTCGAAACCGCTGCGCGCGCGGCTGCGCGCAAAGCGCTTCAGATTGACCCGGCAAACTCCAGCGCCCACACGTCCATGTGCATGATTCTGATAAATTACGATCACAATTACTCTGCGGCCGAGGAAGAAATTAAACGTGCGATTGAGATCGACCCGGGAAGTGCCGAGGCATATGTCGCATACGGCTGGCTCCTCCAAGTACTCGGACGTCACGAAGAGGTGCGGCAGGTGATGGAGAAAGCCGAACAGCTTGATCCGGCTTCATCACGGATTCAAGGCGATTTCGGCAGAATGTTGTATCGCGCCAGGAAATACGACGAAGCTGAAAAGCACCTAAAGCGTTCCATTGAACTCGATCCGAACAACTATGGTTCCTATGGCCGCCTCGGCGATGTGTACATCGAAATGGGCCGCTTCGGCGACGCCATCGCAATGTTTGAGAAGAGCCGAAGCATTCAGCCGCAAGGCGCTCACGCGTTGCGGTTGGCCGTCGTGTACGCCCGGATGGGCAACCGGCAAGCGGCTCTTAACGCATTGACGACTACGTCTAATAGATCACCGTGGGAACTTGCCCGGCTCTATACGGCCTTGGGCCTCCCGGACAAAGCATTCAACATTTTGAATGAGTCAATAGATAAACACGACGTACTGCTAACAAACCTAAAAGAGGACCCGGGCTTTGAGAAGTTGCATTCAGATCCGCGATGGAAGCTGATACTTCGCCGCCTGAACTTTCCTGACGCTTGAACTAATCCAAAGATTCCGTGAGATTTAGATCCGCCCTGGTCGTGCGAAGAACCAACACGATTGGCGTGACTTGCGCGGGGCTCCCGTCACTCCAAGATTTAATCCTGCGCCTCAGAGTTGCACTATGATTTGATTTGGTCCAGCAAATAATGTTCCACAACTCATCTCTTTCTCGGTTCAACTTCAGAACCATTTCTTCACTCCACTTTGGCCGCTGGTCAATTTATTCGCACCACACAGGCGAAGGCGCGCTCAGCAACTTACTTCTTCAAGTCCTCCGGCCAGTTTAAGATAACGTTGATCTGCTGGCGCTCGGGTGTTTCCGGCAATGAAGGCACGAGGAAGCGGCTGCCGTTGCGCGTCGGCGTGTAATAGCCATTGCCTGGAAAGCTTTGGTCGACGGTTCCGAAGACGCGGATGTCAAACAGTGGCCGCGCAGTTCCCACTGTAAATGTTGGGCCGTCACCGTCCACTTCCACTGCCATTAGTTTTCGGCTAGGCGCATAGTAATAGAGCTCCCGACCATCTGCGCGCCATTGCGGTTGGGACCCACCGCCGATCGAGACCAACAACTTACTTCCGGTAATCGGAAATGTTTGGACGTAGACCTCAAACTGCCCGGTCTCGTTCGATACGTACGCGACCCAGCGACCGTTCGGTGAAACGCGAGGCTGAGCCTCGATGAAATTTGTTTGCCAAAACGGCTCAACCTTTTTGTCACTAGTAGATACCAGGTACAAATCGGTATTCGTTTTCGGATTTAGTTGAGCGTAGATGATGAACTTCCCGTCCGGTGAAAAACTTGGGTTCCACTTCAGCTCAGCGGACGAAACAAGTGGTTGTTCGACTGCTGACCCGTTCGATACCTTTACGTAAATGCTGTTCTGCCCATTGCGGTTCGAAACGAAGGTAATACGGTCGCCGGTGGCTGACCAGGACGGAAAAGTGTCGCCCGCAGGATCGTCGGTGAGCCGTATCTGTGTACCGCGCTCAAGATTGATCAGCCAGATGTCGGAAGCGGTCCCAGCCAGCAAGTCTACGCGACTGACGGCGACAGTCTTCTCGTCAGGAGATAGCGCTGGCATATTGTAACCACCAGGCGCCGTGATGGGACCGAATGGTTTGCCCGCGCGGTCGAACCAGATCATCTGGGCGTTATTATTAATGCCTCCGGAGCGCATGACCAGTACACCGTTTTCGGAGACGGAGAACATGGAGCGGCCAATGATGGGGTTCCGACTGGTCTGTTCTGCAACCGGGAATGCGTCACCTTTAAGCTCTACCGTGTCGGCATCGAATGGTTGCGCCATTAGCGTGGTGTCACGCACAAAGAGAAGGTAACCCGGCGGGGCATATACCGTGCTCGAATGGACTTGCAACAGTGACTTCGTTTCTTTTGAATCGAGCGAACCAACGTAAATCGAACTATTCTCCGGCTGCGCGTTACGCACGAGATAGATGAAGTGCCGACCGTCAGGCAGAAAGTAAGGCCATATATGTTCGATCTCGTTGCGTGACGCGTCAACGTACGTGAGTTGAATGGGTGTCCCACCAGCCGCAGGGACACGGTACAAACCGCTGGCGATACCACGAGAGAAGATAATTGTGCCGTCACGACCCCACGCACCACTCATATTCGACGGTGCGTCGCAGAGTGTTTGAGAAGCACCGCCAGAAATGTCCAGCCGTTTAAGTTTAGTGTTGGCAAAAAAACCCACCGAGCGACTATCCGGCGACCAGAACGGCTGAGTTGCCCCCTCGGTTCCAGCTAGAGGCCGCGTTTCGAATGAGCCGAGCGCGCGCACCCAGAGCAGCTCTTTACCGTCTTCGGTATTGAGGCGAAATACGATTCGTCGCCCATCGGGAGAGATGACGGGAGGACCGATTACGAGTCCTTTATCGGGCATGGGTATAGTGAAGCGCATCGCCTCACTGACCTCGCTCGGCCGGGAATGTCGGAAGTATTGCCACGCAAAACTAGCAGCGACAAGAAGAACGGCAGTTCCCGCTATGGCCCAAGGCAACCAACCATCCCGGTGCCGTGAAGCAGGCAGAGCCGCAGCCATCGCTGTTTCGCTGGAAGTGGTGGATCCTGATAGAGCTTCAAGCGCAAATGCAATATCACGGGCCGAATGAAAACGCTCCTCCCGATTCTTCGCCAGACAGTGATTTACAATTCGTTCCAAGGCAGGCCAGACAGTTTTGTTTGTGTCGGACAACTCCGGCGGATCTTCCTTCAAGATTGCGCTCATAGTCTCCGCCACTGACTCGCGATGGAAGGCACGGCGGCCTGAGAGCATCTCGTAAAAAATCGCGCCGAAGGAAAAGATGTCAGAACGTTGATCCACTGTGCGACCTTTCAATTGTTCGGGCGCCATGTAACCGACTGTTCCCATCACAACGCCTGGATCGGTATCGACCCGACGAGTGGGAATGTCTGTTTGGGCCTGGTCACCATCGACCTGAGTCAACTTCGCCAGACCAAAGTCCAGAATCTTTAGCCGTCCATCGTCAGTAATGAAAATGTTGTCCGGTTTCAGATCGCGATGAATGATTCCTTTCTCATGCGCAGCCGCAAGTCCGTTCGCGATCTGCAACGCGTAGTCGATCGCCCGTCGCTGGCCCATTGGCGTACCACCGATGCGGTTGCGCAAGGTCTCACCTTCAAGTAATTCGGAAACAACGTATGGAGCGCCGTCGCACGCACCGATGTCATGCACGATCAGAACATTCGGATGATTTAACGCACCTGCCGCACACGCTTCCTGCTGAAACCGTTGGAGCCGAGTCGCATCAACAGAAAAGCTGGACGGCAGAACTTTGACGGCGACATCACGACCAAGCTCCATATCGCGGGCTCGATACACCTCACCCATTCCACCCGCGCCAATCTTCGAGCGGATTTCATAACGACCCAGTTTTGTACCGGATTGGATCATCGACCCTGGTTTGCGAGTTCAATGCGGCAGCGCAACGCGCTTCTGGAACTCCTGAGAGCTCGAGTCGCGGCGCAGTTGTAAACACCGCCACTTGGAGTTCAACATCGGGTAGCGGTTCACAAATGCTCGCGCGTTCGCGCTAGTCAGACTTCCGGAAGGATAAACCATTCAACGCTCCAATGGGAGAAGAATCCATTCTTGCCAGTACAGATGAGACCTCGTGGTGAAGGCGGCCCATTAACCCGGCTAATCACACTCGAGGCCATGATGCGACAAGACTAGAGACAAGATATTCCCTGAAACATCGTCTTGACTAATATATATATCATGTGATATACAAATGGCCGTCATGCCAAGAAAGAAACCGGAGGCGTTCCTGCCACTCAAGAGCAATTGGTTCCACATCCTCGTATCACTCGTGGGCGGCGAGCAGCACGGCTACAGCATCATGCAGGAGGTACTGGAGCGCACGGAAGGAAAGGTGCGACTCTGGCCCGCTACCTTGTACGGATCGCTGAAGCAGCTCATCGATCACGGATTGATCGTTGAATCGGGTGAGCGGCCGGCGCCCGAGTTCGACGACGCTCGGCGGCGGTATTACAAACTAACGTCGCTAGGCAAGCGCGTCCTCGATCTGGAGAGCCAGCGGCTCCGAGATCTCGTTGGAGTCCTTGACGCTAAGCGCCGGCAGGAGGCGCTCTCATGAATCGCTGGATGACCGGCTGTGGTCGCCTATACCGTCGCTTGGCGCGGGCCTTTCCGCTTGAGTTTCGGATGGTTTGCGGCGACGGCCTCGAGCGATTGGGGGTTGACTTTGTGCCGCTCATCTGGCGCCAGCAAGGCATTCTTGGCCTCGTGCGGTGTTTTGCGGATCTTACGCGGCGACTGCCACTGGAATATGTATCTAGTTGGACCAGCAAATTCAAGGAGATGACAATGACTGGCGATCTGTTTGAAGGAACTTGGAAAGCTAAAAATGATGAATCACAGTGGGACCCGGCCTATACACCGGAACAGGCGTGCCTGCGATTCGAAGCCACCGACGATGGTTATCTTCTGGTGGCGTATGGAATCAAGGACGGCCAGGCGGTTGCGGAACGTCCCACTCGGATAATCCCGGACGGAAGGCGTCGCCCAATTGTCGACTTAAACGGGCGTCCAATTCCGGGAGTGCCTCCGGGCGCGGTAGCATTCGGCTCGCAGCCTGACACGCACACCATTGAAGCCGGAGCAGAGGCCGATGGTCAGGTGCTGGGCCGGGGAACTTACACGCTGTCGGACGACGGCCACACGCTCACGGTCACGACAGAAGGCGTGGGACTGAAAGGACCATTCAAGGTTCTCGCCGTCTTCGAACGCGTTGTGCCTGACCCATACGTGCCTCAGAGTTGATCGTGTGTAAGTCCCGATGGAATTCACACTCCCCAAAAAAAATGACAGAACAGGATCGCCCGAGTAGTTTATCAAGTCGTGGTTTTTGTCACGTCCTGCCCCGCTCCCTGGCCGCTTTTTAACAGGTGATAAACCCCTTCCCGGCTCGAAGCCCAGACGATGCGCGTCCCGTCGGGCGACCAGACCGGGTAGTTGTCGTTAGCCGGATCGAAGGTGAAGCGCGTGACGCCCGCGCCCGTCACGTCGGACAGCCAGAGGTCGGTGTTAGCTATCCGGGAGTCGTAGCGGGTGACCACGAAGCGTTTGTCGTCAGGCGAGAGCCTGGCCGTGCTCAGTTTATCCACCTCTTCTAGGGAGAGGGTCACGCACCAGCGGTGCAACGCCATCGCTAGAAAGCTCAACACGCGGCCGCGCAAGCGGCTCGGCTTCAGGACGCCGCTCGAATGCTATAACGAGTCTTCAGTCAGTGTTGCAATTTACGGAAGTGACAAGCTGAGTGACCCCGATTGGGCTGCCTGCCGTTGTTACGCGCGCCTTCCGCCACTCGTGGCTGCGCGATTTGTGTTGCAGCGACCCGACAATTTGCCACTGGCCCTTCGCTTTTCGTAAAGACCCGAGTGCCAAAACGTGACGGGGTGCGTCCTTTGACTGAAATTCTCAAGTGCGCTTTATACATGATGACGGCTGATTTGCCACAGAGCCTCACCCGAATTTCTTACGGCTCCCTTCCGATGTAATCTAGGGTTGCTTACATCTAGTATGGTCCAAGTTGGGCGCCCTGCGGCAGTTGTCATTTCTTCAAGTCGGCGGTCCAGTTAAGAACCAGAGTAATCGGCGCCGTGATTTGTTGTTCGGCCGCTGCATTGATTAAGAACCGCTGGCCGTCGACAGTCACGTCGTAGATATTACCCGGTCCACCAGGACGAATTTCGAAGAGTGGCCGTGTTACACCAACTTCAAACGTTTCTCCTTTGACGTTCACTTCCGATACCATCAATTTGTTATCCAGAGCGAGGTAAAAAATCTCGTTACGCCGCCACTTCGGCAATCGGCCGCCGGCAGTCGAAATCTGCCGTTTGCCAGAATCGCCCTTAAACGGAGTCACATAGATCTCACTCCGGCCTGACTCATCCGAGCTATACACAATCCAACGTCCATCTGGGGAGAATTGAGCGTTAATCTCATGGAACGCGCCATGCAAAAACGGAAATCGCTTCTGGCTACCGTCAAGCGGTAGGACCCATACATCGCCCCTTGTCTTAGGATCGAAGACGGTATAGAGGAGGAACCGACCGTCCGGAGAGAAACTGGTAGGAGTCTTATCGAGATCAGACTCTACCAGGAGCTCCTCAGAGCCAGCACCACTGGCTGCTTTACGATAGAGATCGAAATCACCTTTCCAATTTGAAGCAAAAACAATGCTGCCGCCGTCCGGTGACCATACCTGAGCTCTGACTTGTACTGGACCCAACGTGAACGGCGTCTTCAGACCGCGTGCCACCTCGTAAAGCCAGATGTTGCTAACTCCGACCCGATCCGACACGGAGACAGTTGCACTCTTTCCGTCAGGGGAAAGACACAGACTGTTGTAAGGAGCCACTTCCCCGAGTTTGCCAATCGGCTTATTAGTGCGGTCGAACCACATCAGTTGTGAGCCACTCTCTCCCGGACCCGACTGATAGACGAGGACGTCTTCCGATACGGAAAAGACGGCCATGGCTGGCACTCGTCCCATTTGCATCTGTTCAGCTATCGGAAAAGCTTCTCCCGTCGTCTCCAAGCGTTTTGGTTCAAAGGGTTGCGCCATGAGCGTCCGCTCACGCAAAAAGAGCAAATACCCTCGAGCATATGACGCATTCGAATTGGCCGGGACCAGGAGTTTGCTGTCCTGCTTCTGCAGCGAGCTAACTGCTATCATCGCGCCCTCACCAATAGTGAGACCACCCCCTCCGCCTCCAAGATAAAGAAAGTGCTCGCCATCCGGGAGGAACCATGGCCAACGGTGAGAAGTCTCAACTCTCGTCTCATCTAATTTCGTGACCGCGGTCGATACTCCGCCCGACGCGGAGATCCGATGAAGCACTCCGGTCGAAGTTGGAGCAAAGACGATGACCCCGTCGCTGTTCCAAGTGCCACCCCGACCATCTGGCGCGTTCGCCAACGTGATCGGTGGCCCACCCGACACGTCAATCTTCTTTAGTTTCTGGTCTGCAAAGAATCCTAAGAAGCGACTGTCTGCCGACCAGAATGGAAACATGGCGCCGTCGGTGCCGGCGAGTGACTGAACGGAGAGCACATCCAGCGATCGCACCCAGAGAAGTTGTTTGCCGTCAACCGCCGAGACAAACGCCAGGCGATGTCCATCAGGGGACACGGCAATACTTGATCCGAGTCTGACACTAAAATCGAAGGATGATTTGTCTGGTGGCAGGATGAAAGAGCGGACGGCACGGCCTTCGGCCGGAGCGCGACGGAAATACGCAATGCCTAGCACCACGGTTGTCAACAATGCGAGCATGGCTACAATCCAACCAGTCAGCTCGCGTCGTTTCATTTGTCGCCACCCGCCTGCAGGTATAGCCGCTTGAGCAGATGTAGAACCTGATCCCGCCAAAGATTCCAACGCAAACGCGACGTCGCGTGCTGAATGAAAACGTGCCTGAGGATTCTTCTCGAGACAATGATTCACCAAACGCTCCAACGCCGGTGAAACAGTCTTGTTTGTATCAGACAGCTCCGGCGGATCTTCTTTCAAGATCGCGCTCATCGCCTCTGCCGGCGACTCACCATGAAACGCGCGTCGACCGGAAAGCATCTCGTACAGTATTGCGCCGAAAGAGAAGATGTCTGAACGCTGATCGACCGCACGTCCTTTCAGTTGTTCCGGCGACATGTAGCCAACTGTTCCCATCACGACACCAGGATCCGTGTCGACGCGCCGTGTTGGGACATCTGTTTGCGACTGATTGCCGTCCAGTTGAGTCAGCTTTGCCAGACCAAAATCGAGAATCTTCACTCGTCCGTCGTTGGTAACGAAGATGTTGTCGGGCTTCAGATCGCGGTGAACGATTCCTTTATCATGGGCGGCTGCCAAGCCATTCGCGATCTGCAATGCGTAATCAATAGCGCGCCGTTGGCCCAGGGGAGTTCCACCAATGCACCTGCGCAGTGTTTCGCCTTCCAAGAGTTCAGACACCACGTAAGTCGTCCCATCATGAACGCCGATGTCGTGAACTATGAGTATGTTCGGATGGTTGAGTGCACTCGCCGCACAGGCTTCTTGTTCGAACCGGCGTAAGCGGTCCGGATCGGTGGAGACTGACGTCGGCAGCACCTTCACCGCTACGTCGCGACCTAATTGAGTATCGCGACCCTGGTACACCTCACCCATGCCGCCCGCACCAAGCTTCGAGCGGATCTCATACCGACCGAGTTTTGTGTTGGGAGCAATAGTCATCGCAGCGAAGTTTAGAATTCGATCTGTTTAGAGTTCAACATCTAAACCGAGCAGATTTCGAGGCGATCACCTCGGGGACAGCGGTTCATAAACGAGTGGCAGGACCACCCTTACGAATTCACAATGCCTGCTCATTCTACCTGCGCGGCTGATACACGGCGAGCCCATTTGCCGCGAAAGCAATTTGACATGCGCCTAACTCTCGCACAGAGAAGTTTGTTTGATTACCGTGACAGCAAATGGATGTCGCTTGACGCAACAGACTACAAAATTCAACGTCAAGAATCGGAATGATTCGATCGATGGCGCCTGACTTCAATTCCGGCCGCGGAATTGACGTCCCAAGCTTCGCCTCGAATTCAATTCGCAACTGCTCAAGCCACTCACGCAAACGCCAATGTTGAAACACAGTCGTCGCGATTATCGTCCGCGATGGTACGTTTATTTCCTGCGCACTTGCTGGATCTTCACCGAGCCAAGCACCGATTCGAATGCCTGGAGTGATGATGTGCATCGCGCAAAGGCACTGTGCGCGTGAAGCCGTAGAACTGTTCCATTTTCTTGATTGAGTAACTCTCAACGGATGCACGCAATCCCTCACGCACAACTCTATATAAACCTACGAATATTCCAGCACGCACGAACTCATCGACTTCATCTGTGCACTCCATGACACCCTGCCAAGTGCTTGATGGCAGTCGGCTCGCAGGGCGCGTAGTGATATGTGCATGTCAGGACGACGCTGGCGATTTGCTTCACCTCTCTATGAACTGGATAAACGCGCGCCGTTCCGATTTCGGATCGAAGGACCAAATCGTCTCGTATGTTGGTGTCCCATTCTCTGCAATCGTCACTTTGCCAATCAGATACTCAAGGCCTTAATCGAATGCGAACGGGTCGACTTCGAAGTCAACAAACAGATCTCCGAGTGAAGGCGAAGGCAACGCAGCCAAACCTCTCAGTACCTCATTTGTGCCTCCGTGTTCCTGTTTCTCGCCCGCGTTTCTTGTCTCGTCTTCCCAATGGTTCCGTCCTGAGTCTTTACTTGCTTCGTCCGGATCAAGTAACTCATAAACAGGTTCGGCATTTTCCCGACCTCGTGACGGTGTCGGGAACTTCCGCGCCCGATGCCATTTTGAGATGATCGACCTTGCACATCTTGGTAAGTGCGCCTTTTCTTCGCGACGAAGACGGCGTACAGCTCGTACCCGTTTGACATCACCACTTGGTCTTTCAAGGCCCCGATGTCACGTACGCTATGTCTTCCGCGTAGCCACCTACTCGTGCTCGACTCGACACCGTTGGGCACTCAGGTCGACGGGTGAAAGGGTGAGTGCCCCAAACAGTAAAAAGTGATCCAAGATTTGGCAAATTTTCATAGGTTCCTCCGGGAGTAAGAAATATCTGCTTGAACTTCGGCCAAGTGATAAATTGCGGGATTTTCGCAAGGACTCACCCTTTTGTAGGCGCAATTTCCAGATCACTTCGTGGGCTCGCAAACGACCTTTTTGACGGGAAACATCGCACAAGTTCTTTTGCAGTGGCGTCGGGGAGATGACTCGGCTCTCGAGGAACAGAACGGCCTTCGGGGGACCATTGCTGATATCGTGGTCCGCTGTCAAAGTAATCTAAGGCGGAATCGAGAATCAGGGCCTAACAACAACCGCATGCAGCGGACGCGCAAATCAGGTTGCGTATTATCTTCCGCGCCCCCTACACTCCGCTGATGCCCTGGCGTTAGGTAGCTCTTGGGTTTAAATATGCCACGCGAGAGGTCGGTACTTTTTGCTCAAAGTAATGCAAGGAGGTAACGAATGAATTTTCTCAGTCGGTGCTACATACGTAGTGCACTTTTCATATTGTTAGGTTGGTTTTATCTTGCCGCGCCTCTTGCGATAAACGCTCAAAACCCAAGACCTCTAGTAGTAACGACTGCCGATGGCACAAAGCTGCACTATGTGGTCGAGGGGAACGGAATTCCGTGCATCGTCGTGAACGGACCTCACTATCGGCCAGTCTTTTCGAAAGATCTGCGCCGGCACCTCAAGCTCGTTTTCGTGGACTTCAGGCACAGTTCTGAGTCTGAAGCGGCCGCTAAGGTTGATGGCATTACCCTGGACACGCTCATTGACGATATCGACCAGGTGCGCAAAGCTTTGGGTTTCGACCGAATAGCCGTGATGGGCCATTCCCTGCCGAGCCTCATTGCTCTCGAGTACGCGCGCAAATACCCCGAGCATACATCTCACGTCATCCTCATTGGTGCGCCACCCTTCATGATTCCACCCAAAGAGCAAGAGGCATTTTGGGAATCGGATGCGTCGGAGGCGAGGAAGGTAGCTGATAAGCGCAACCTCGAAAGGATTACGGATGAAGATTTGAAGAAAGCGCCGCCCGGAAAGGCGTGGAAGCTGCAGTTCGTTAGGAACGGCGCACACTATTGGTATGATCCCTCCTATGATTCTTCGTGGATGTTGGAAGGCATTGCCCCAAATATGAATTTCATGCCGCACGTCGCTGGTCTGTTGAAAGACTATGATGTTGGCAAAAGAACGCCGCGCGCGACGACGCCGCTCTTCCTGGCTTTGGGGCGCTATGATTACCTCGTGCCTTATCATACGTGGGGCGGGCGCAAAGATTCTTTCCCGAACTTGTCGTACAACCTGTTCGAAAAGAGCGGCCACTACCCGATGTTCGAGGAGCAGACGCTCTTTGATCAGAACCTCGTTGAATGGATAAGGAAGAAGTAATCGATGTGCGGTACTTAATTTCAGCGACGGCACCTTGATCGTTACTGGCCCCGGCAAGACTTAACTGACGCGTTTTGGGAGAATGCCTTACTACCAGCACAAGCGGGCAGAGATCACTTAAGACGGGGACGCTTACAGGCTAATTCTGCGTTGCGCGCATATTGCGCTGATCTCTTTGTGACAAAGATCTTAGTTCGCTCTTGCACAATCTGCCACTCAATTTCATAATCGGCCCATAACAGAGAAAGAGATCGTGCTTCAAACGATTCCCGCCTTACCGGACGACTGTTCGCTCCAGGAGATACCTGAGCGCATTGAGTTTATGGCTGCGGTACAAGAAGGTGCTCGATCAACTCGACAGAGGTGGAGGCATTCCTCACGACGAAGTAAAAAGGCAACGTATCACCATGAAGTAGAGAGTGGATCGTCTTTCCGAGCTATGGGTTTTGAGGCGACAGTGTGAAATTTTTTCTTATGGATCGCATTGAATAGTTCGCGTACCAGGGCGGGATTCAGGGCTTGAAGTTTCTGATACTGCTCGAGCGGATGAATAGCCAAGGCGGATCGATGCGTTGAAGACATTCGAATGATCGTCAACGACGGAACGTGTCCTTAACTAGCTCGACCAGTATCTCATGACGATCACTCGATATGGAGGTAAAGATGAAAGAGATATTTGCCATCTTTCTTCTGATGTTCTCATTCTGCGAGATCGCGTCGGGTCAAGGTACTCAAAACCGATCCGCGGTTAAATGCGCGGAAGACTCGCCGGAGCGGCACGGCGAGGAGGGCTGCACCATTCTTACGAGCCGGCCCATCGTCGGACCTTTGAAACGAACCGTCTTCTGGCATATCGATCGTTTCGACTCGTTGGAAGACGCGAAGAAAGCCGCAGGGCCCAATAGCGTTGCGGCTGAAGCACATGGCGGCGTGTGGCTAATGACCGTCGAGGGCAAGACCAAGGACCATCACGGCGGACGCCATGTCGCTTTGATAGGCCCGCTAACTTTGCCGGCTGCGGAAGGGTACACAATGCGAGTGCAGTCATCGCTGCTTAAACAAGGAGCGTCAACACCTGTCCATACTCATTCGGGTCCGGAAGTGTTTTACATCGTCTCGGGTGAGCAGTGTTTAGAGACCCAGAAAGCAGGACAGCGACTTAAGGCCGGAAAATTCTTCGTATTGGCAACCGGTCAAGTCCACCGCGGTCGTGTTCAGAGCGCGAATATGCGCGGAGCTCTGGCTCTTATCCTGCACGATAGCAAACGGCCGGCGAGCCATGATCTCACAGGATCCGATGCGCCGCTGCTGATGGCGTGTAGGTAGCGGCGGTCAGCTCTCCGATCTGATGATGGCAAAAATCAGAATCCTGAGTACAGTGCGCGTTTAGCTTACGGAGTACTCCGGCAAAGTCGCCGATGCAATCGTGGAGACTTACGAACAATGAACATCGTTGAAAAGAATGCCGCAATATTCCTTGCCGTAATCCTGACCACAACTGTTTCGGCGCAAGAGGCCAAGCACGTGGCAGCCAATGGACTATCCTTCGCCTATGCGGAAGCAGGTTCCGGTCCGCCCCTAGTCCTAATTCATGGCTCGATGTTCGATTACCGTGAGTGGTCGAAACAGATTAAGCCTTTGGCCCGCCATTATCGCGTCATTGCTTACAGTCGTCGTTACCATTGGCCTAATGCGCCGCCGACCGCAAATGCCGACGCCAATCTCGAGGTCCAGGTAGAAGACCTCGCGGCGATTATTAAAACTCTGAAGATCGGCCCAGCTCATCTCGTCGGGCATTCATACGGCGCCGCGGTTGCATTGCAACTCGCACTTCGTCATCCCGAATTGGTTCGCACTCTAGTGCTCGCCGAACCTGGAGTTGCCGGCGTACTCACCGATGGACCCGAAGATGAGGCCGCAAGAAAAGAAGGGCAAGCAGGTCGAGCCGAAATGAGGGAAGTCTTTGCGAGTGGCGATGCCGAGCGGATTGTGCGCACATATGCGACACGTGTTGCTCCTGGCGCATACGAGAAGGCAGGACGGGAGATACGACAAGCGCTGCTGGACAATGCGCCGGCCTTTCAGCTCGATTACAACTCGCGCCGTCCGGCCTTCACATGCGAAATTGCAGGACAGATCACCGCGCCGGCCTTGTTTTTAGCCGGTGAACGAAGTCCGCCAGGGTTGCAACATGTCGCTGGAAAGGCTGCGAGCTGTCTAAAGTCCGCAAAGTTTCTTCGCATCCCGGATGCAACGCATTGGATAGCACACGATCAGCCCCCGAAATTTAATGAAGCACTGCTCGATTTTCTAGCAAATTACGCACAGCGGAATGAATTGGTCCAGCGGGTTGATCATCTTGTGTATGCCACTGATCTTGACCGCGGGATCGCTGAGATCGAAAAGCTCGTAGGCGTTCGCGCAACGTTCGGAGGAAAACATCCCGGAAGAGGGACCAAGAACGCCTTGATCGCTCTCGGCCCAAATTCTTTCCTGGAGATCGTTGCACCTGATCCGGATCAACCGCCACCCAACGAGCCGCGCCCCTTCTTCAAGGGCCTTACGGAGTCACGACTTGTCAGATGGTTTATTAACAGCCGTGACGTTGGGCGCGATCGGCATGAGGCGATCAGCAAGGGCGTGCCTTACGGCGAAGTGAAATCGGGCAGCAGACAGAGGCCTGATGGTGTTCAAGTTTCGTGGCGGTTCACCGACCCCGCGAAGCCGGTGGCCGATGGCGTCGTGCCTTTTATTATCGATTGGGCCGACACACCTCACCCGAGCCAGACAGCGCCAAAAGGCGCGACACTCATCAGCCTTCGCGCCGAGCACCCGGATCCGCAGTACGCGAAACGCCTGCTGCGAGCGCTTGCGTTAAAACTTTATGTAAAACGAGGCAACCGTCCGACATTGATCGCAACCATCGAAGGGCCGCGGGGCCGTGTGGAATTGAAGTAACGTCAATCGCGAACAAAAGACGGATCGTCGCACTGAACGAACCCCCCTCATGTCTCGCGTCGCATGGCCAGATGGTTTTTCGTAGGCGTCGCACGAAAGGGAGAGAATTGGAATCGGGAACATTAGGTAGGTCTTCCCAAGTGCGCTCGCCAACGTAAAGCTCGGCGGTCGTGACTATCTGCTTCAGATGAACTGAGTGAACGAGGGTAACGACTATTGCGCGATGGGCTATCCGTAATCCCCTTGAAATCGCAATTGCGATCTCAAGGAACGATATACACTCCGTGGTACCCCTACGCGTCTGTTTCGGCACAGAGAGGGAGCACAAGAAAAGCCTTAACGTGTTTTCATTCCAATGAGTTGCTCGGTTGGAAGGAGCAAGCACAATGCGATATCAATGGCGGTTCACCTGCGCACTTTTCCTGTTTGTCTTCGTACCAATCTCGCCTTTGGCAACTCAAACACCGGCTCATGGCCCACTCGAGACGATAAAAATCCGTGTGAACGAGGGTACGAACCTCGCCTTCGATCTCTCTCGTGACGGGCGGTCCATTGTATTGGACCTTCTGGGCCAACTCTGGTTGGTTCCCGCGCGTGGCGGAATAGCACGGCCCATCACCGACGCTGTGCGCGACATCGCTGAAGATCTTGATCCTTCGTTTTCCCCGGATGGTCGTCAGGTCGTGTTTCGAGGTGAGCGAAACGGACGCACAGGCTTGTGGTTGCTAAACCTCGATTCGGGTGGTCTACGTCAGTTGACTCAATTGCCCCACCCAGACGGATACGATGGCGACGCTGCATGGTCTCCGGATGGTCGTGTCATTTCGTTCGTGCGCATCGTTCCGCCGACTTCGACGGCCCCGCTGCGGAGCGCCATCATGCTGCTCGACCCTGACTCCGCAACCACGCATGAGCTTTCGATCACTGGAATCCCAAAGGTAATCGTCAACAATCCTGTGTGGGTGTCAGGCGAACACATTGCATTCGTGACGCGCAACTCCCCAATGGGTGGTCAGATTTGGAGCGTTCCCGTTACCGGTGGACAGGCCACTCCAATCACTAAAGATTCCGTGCAGGCGAGTGCCCCCAGTTTTACTCCGCATGGCCGGTTCTTGGCTTATTTCGCACCTGACTCGGTTGGCCGATTGCAGATTTGGGTGCAACCCATCACAGGCGAAAGTACAGCCACTGGGCCATCCATTAAGGTGACGAACCATAATGATGTTACACCGACGCGCATCCGTTGGTTAGCCGAGGGAAGCGCGTTGTTGTATTCAGCGGACGGATGCTTATGGAAGGTTGATGTTTCGCGTGGGCAGCCGACTAAAGTTCCGTTCACAGCGGAACTATCGATCAAACGTCCACGTCGTGGGCTTCCAACTGCACGCTTTCCCGAACCCGGGCAACAGGAACGGGCGCGCGGTTTTATGGGACTTGCTCTCTCGCCCGATGGAAGTCGAATTGGAATGCTGGCGCTTGGCAAACTGTGGATCATACCCTTGGACGGCAGCCCTCCTCGCGCAGTTGCGAACGTGCCTCTTGAAGCGTCCTCATTGGCGTGGTCGCCGGATAGCGCGGAGGTCGCATGGTCCGCGGGAGTTGCGGACGAGGCGGATCTCTTTGCGACAAATTTGACAACTGGCGCCATGCGGCAGATCACGGCCTGGCCCGGTCGCGAGGTATTCCCCACTTATTCCCCAGACGGACGTCATCTTGCGTTTGTACACTCGCAGAAAGATGGAGTGCTGTACGTGATCGACGCTCGCGCCGGCAACGTGGTCCATGATGCTCAAACTCCGAACCTTGGAGCTGTCGGTTTGAATTGGACCAGCCCGCCGCAATGGAGTCCGAAGTCGGACGGACTGCTTGTATCCGGCGAGGCCAAACCGAACCAGCCGGGATCCGCGACCTTTGTGCCGTTGTCGGGTGAGCGGCAAGAAGTGACGCGATTTCCTAACGCTCCGATCTTTCTGCAGTGGACACGACAACAGACCATTGTGTTCGTTCGTCACGATCGCCTCTGGCAAGCACGTTACGATCGCACTGGCATGCTCGGTAATCCGGAGCCGATCGGAAATGCCGCCGCTTTATACGTGTCGTCGTCGCGCAATGGCAGTCTTCTCTTCGTCTCCGAAGGAGGACTACGGTTGCGCTTGCCTGATGGCAGAGAACAAAAAATCGGCTGGCCCATTTCCTACACACCTCCTGTTCCTGAAACGACGCTGATCCGGAACGTCAGGATTGTGGATGGAACAGGTGGACCAGTGACAGGTTCGCGCGACATTCTGATCGAGCGAGGGCGTATTGAGCGGATTGCGCCGGCAGGCACCATATCCACCGCTGTAACGCAGGTGATCGATGCTGCCGGACGTTTCGTCATTCCCGGTCTAATGGACCTTCATGCGCACGCGTATCGCGGAGATCTGCTTCCGGGTTTTATTTATTTCGGTGTCACCACCATACGTGATCAAGGTTCATCTATGGCCCCTCTCGTCGCGTATGCGGATGGCATTGCAGCCGGACTGCTTCCTGGACCACGCATCGGCTATGGTGGTTTTCAGTTCTACAGTGATTGGCCGTTTGATGAAGAGCAGTGGCGCGGAATCGAGCCCGAGGCAGATCCGGATCACGTCAGACGTGCAGTGGCTTTGGCCCAGGCCTTCGGCGCGCAGCACATCAAGACGCGTACGTTCCGGCGTTGGGACATCAATGCCCGCATGATCTCAGAAGCGCATCGTTTGGGAATGCGCGCGACGGGACATTGCTCCCACCTATTGCCCCTCATCGCCGCCGGCATGGACGCAAAAGAGCATTTTGGTTCGTGCGAATCGCGTGGCAACACGTACATGTATGAAGATCTGGTCCAACTGTTCCGTGCGAGTCAAATCGCAGTAGTGCCAACAATCGCATACTTTGATTTTGCAGTCCGCATTAACGAGCGGCCCGCGCTCCTTGATGATGATGAGGAACTGAAGCTCTTTCTGCCGGCGCGTGAAAATTTTAGCTGGATGATCGAACTAAATGCTGAACGTCGTAAGGCTTGGGCGCAGGACGCTCAGCATGCGCGTGAAGCAACTGTTAAGTTGTGGCGCGCAGGGGTGACTCTCGGAACTGGCACTGACATCTGGCAGGTTCCGACTGGAGTTCACATGGAGTTGGAAGAGTTAGTCGCCGCTGGTTTAACTCCGGCGCAGGCGATTCATGCCGCCACTGGGGGCGCCTCTCGCATTCTCGGAGCGGAGAAGGATCTCGGCACGATCGAAGTCGGCAAATGGGCCGATCTAATTCTGCTCGACGCGAACCCGCTCCTGGACATTCGCAACACACGGAAGATTTGGCGAGTGATGCAATACGGGCGGTTGGTCGATCGAGATGCGATAGCAAGGGAAGTTCGCAAACGAAGGAACTGATTCAAAACACATTTTTGTGCTATGTGATTCTTTAGATTCAAGACCACATACACGTGTGAAGTGTTAGAAAAAGCGATATAGCGAATTAGCCTACCTCAAGCTGGCGAAACGAATGGGGTTGCTGCAGAACCTCCAATACGAGTGGCAAATACCAACTCGTTGTAACCTGCTGCCTACGTACTGATGGCGCGCGCCACGGACCCGCGATACCTCACAACTTATTGCTGAAAAGCGTAAGTTAGTGGCAACAAGTTGCACATGATCACCAGTTGAATTAGGATGCCGGTTCCCCCAGTTTCTTAAAAATCAAAAGCTAAGAAATATAGCCGCTACGACTAATGATCGAGCTGGAGAACTGCCGCAGCGTACTCGTTGCAGATGACGACAAAGAGACGCGTTTGTATTTGCGTGCTCTAATGCAATCATGGGGCTGTAGGGTGTCTGAGGCGCCCGATGGACAAGAAGCTATTGACATGGTTAGCCGAGAGTGTCCGGACCTGGTGCTGCTGGACTTGAACATGCCCAAAGTAAATGGACTCGCTGCCGCAGAGACGATCCGAAAAATTGCGGGCCAGTGTGAACATGTGCCAATAATTGCCATCACGGCCTACGATACCTACGGCATCGAGGACGCCGCCCTCGCTGCGGGCTGTAACAACTACATCAGAAAGCCAATCAACCAAGATGAGTTGGAGCGTGTCTTGCTCCGGCTCTTTCCTCTCAGCTTTTGAGGCTCAACTCGCACACTCTAGCGGAGCATTACCGGAATTTCGTTTGATGAAACGACCCCTGACGATTCGAAACGGCGTTGCCTACAAATTACAAACCGAAGTTTAAGGCGCACCGGTTACTGTTTCGATGGTGAAACGTCCGCTTGAAAGGCAATAGTCTTACTGAATAGCTGCGAAATAAGAGTCTTCAAGTAAAGGTCGCTTCTTGTGGAAAGTAGAAACGAGACACAAAGCACAAGCAAACGACAACAGTTATTAGCTCAGCTGGTCCAAGCCGTGCATGCTGTCGCTAATGTGTACGCGATCAAGACGAGAAGCACGGAATATCACTTAGTGGAGAAGCCGCTAAATCGTACTCTCTGCGCACAACCTGTCTCAAGGGTTCCTTCAGGACTGGTGCTGCGTCTTGTGCCTACGATACCTGTTGGTTATACCGTCTGTCAGGAATGTGAGCGGGTGAAGAAGGTATCACAGAAAACCTAGCGTTATACTACGGCAGAATCAGACCCTGAATACCGCTCGTTTCGTGAACGCCGTGGTGATGACAGTTCGGGCAGGAGAAAAAGTATGTTAATGAAAAATCACCGTGGCCATTGCTAGGGTCGGGAGAAACAATTACCCGCGACTTGCATTTTTCGCAAGTCACTAGCATATACCAACGATTCGGGATTCGTTCAGTAAGCTAGTGCGTGAATAGATTGAGGGGGCAATATCTTCAGGGGGGCGGACGCTATATCATGGCGTGGCAGTTTTCTGCCAGGTGTCGATCTCAAAGGGCCAAGTCCATGCGAAACGATCATTGAGTCGGTTCTGGGCATTAGCCGCAAAGCACGTCGTCACTGTCAGAGCGAAAATCGCTGCACTCGTAAATGGAACACGTTTCCGTATGTTCATCGAAGCTCCTCTTATCGTTGCGAAACATCTTGGTAAAGGTTGTCGAGCTCTAACCCTATTCGTTCGCGCCACGGCGGTGCCTACCAAAGATCCTTCGGAAACCTGTGGCTCGTTCGGGGAAGAGGATCCATCTTTCGGTATTCGCCTCACGTACAGCGTTAGAGTGCCGGTTATGTGTTCGTTGAAAAAGCGCGACCTGAGAATCGGCTTCGACTTGCTTGAGAAAAGAATTCTGCAGCCATATCGTGCTCGAAGCAAACAACATCCAGGCCGATTCGTTTTGCGTAGCGTGAGAGATCATGATCTTCCGAGCATGGATGTCCTGCGCCATCGTCTTCTTCTCGTAGCCATTCGTCGGCTTTGATGATTGGCCGAACCCGCGCAAATCCAAATCAATGACGGGTTCTCTGGGGCCGTGGGTACATCGTCGTGAGGGAAGACACTGCGCAGCGGTTGTAAACGAGAATGAAGATGGGGCTAAGATGGTGGCGGGATGTGTCGATACTAAGCTAGCCGAGCGATACCTTGACGACTGCCAGGCGCGTTAATACTGGTTCGTATCGTTTCGTAAGATTAGATAGCACCGCTATCACCAGACTTAAAATCCGGTGCCGAAAGGATGTGCGGGTTCGACTCCCGCCCTCGGCACCATTACTTGATCTCACTGTTGAGTTAAGTCATGCGATCAATGATTGGTCGGATCCGGTCCCGTCACGGTCCGGTTTGAAGCGATGGAGCCGCTATGACAACCCAGCGAATCTTTGTCAGCTCCTCAAACTTGACCGCTTACGGTGCTGTCTTCGTCGTCCTGACCCTGCTTGCGATGGCTGGGACGGTTTTGGGCCAGCAGCTAAAGCGAGCTTCAGTGAGTGATGCGCCTCGGGTACGGCGTACTGGGCCAGGCGATGCCAAGACCTCAGCCGCGCGACAGCGCTTCCTGGAGATGTTCGCTCGGGCATACTATCCCGGACGAACCGGCCAACTGCTGATCGTCCCACGCGAAGGCGACTTCATCACCCGGCCTGAGCCGAACTACGCGTACATGCACGGTTCACCGTGGACGTATGACGTCTCGATTCCTCTGATGTTTGCGGGCCCTGCGGTGAGAACCGGAGTGTACTCGATGCCGGCCGTGCAGCAGGACGTGGCGCCAACGCTTGCGGCTGCGCTTGGGGTGCGAATGCCCCCGACCGCGACAGGCCATGTCTTGCCGGTTTTGCGCACAGATTTTGTGAGACCCCGAGTGGTCATGCTGATAGTCCTGGATGGCATGCGTCGGGATTACTTCGATCGCTACGCGGCCTACATGCCAACGGTCACCGCCATACGACAGCACAGCGCCTGGTTTAATCAGGCGCGAGTCAACTTCCTCCCAACGAACACCGCTGTTGGGCACTCGACCATCTCGACGGGAACCGATCCGCGCGTGCACGGAATCACTGGTGTCAGTGTGTACGACCGCACGCGCCGCCAGCGACACGACATGTTCGCCAGAGCAATGCCACAAGTCCTGATGGCATTAACACTGACAGACGTCTGGCAGCTGGCGACGGCTGGTCGCTCGATCATATTGGCACAGGGGAGTATCGAACGAGCGGCGACGCCGCTCGCGGGTCATGGTGCGTGCCAGTTGAATGGAACGCCGGTTGTGCTCGCAAGCTACGATCAGCAGTCGGGCAACTGGACCACAAACCCCGACTGTTTCCGGCTGCCTGAATATCTGAAGGATCGAAACGCGAGAACGCTGTGGCCGGCTAGCGGGGAGTGGATGGGTCATAAAATCGACTCGGCTGCCGAGGTGCGCTATTCGGGTTTATTTCCAGCATTCGAGGCCGAGGCGATGGCCGCGATGATCGAGCGCGAGCCAGTAGGCGAAGATAACGTTCCTGATCTTATTCTGTTGAATTATAAAGGTGCGGATTTCGTGGGCCACAAGCACGGCCCCGATTCCAACGAGCTCCGCCTCACGCTCGAGGAAATGGACCGTCAGTTGACGCGGATGCTTAAGGTCCTACGGGCAAAGGTTGGGGATAACTATCTCCTGGCAGTGACTGCGGACCATGGTATGCCGCCGGAACCGTCGTCGCCGTACCGCCGGCACTTTGCGCCGGCGATCGTAGACCTGTTGCACCAGAAGTTTGATCCTGCGGCAAAGCAGCTGATTACATCTTTCGAACCGGAAAATTGTCAGATCTTCGTCAATGAGGACCGACTGTCAGCTCTTCGTCTGACGCTGCGCGACTTGGCTCATTTTCTCGAATCACAGCCGTTTCTCTTTGCGGTGTTTACAAACGACGATGTGCGACGTGCGGCTGAAGTCGCGAGGCCTGTGACGCCGACGCGCAGGCACTTGAAGTACAAATAGAGTCACTGACCATCCACGTTATCGCCGAGCATTCCCAATGAAGTACTTTCAACGCTCTATTATCATGTCGGTCTTGAAGAGCTATCGGTCAAAGAGTTTTGAGTTAACGCTGGAACGAGATCCCACTAGCAATAGCTACGCGCTCTTTGCGCGTGACTCATTTCTCGATCCCATCAGAAAAGATCCGGCTTTCATTCAATTCATGACCGAGATGAAGACTGCTGGGAACGTTACCGCCGCGAATTTGGATTAGAGGCTCTCGTCAATATCAAAACATTCTCATGCTGAGATGGGGCGAAGATGGTGACACTACGTGGTGATACTAAGCCAGCCTAAGCGATACCTTGACGACCGCTAGGCGCGTAAATACTGTCCTGTGGTTCAATTCGATGTATGTGTGGAGGACGAGGTTTATCTAACCTTCCGTGTGGCGGCATAAAGGCGCGCGCGCCCAGCCGCCTGGCGAATATCAGCGCGCATCGGTTCGATTCCGATCGCCGCCTCCACAATAATCTATAGAGAAGGATCGTGCGATTGATGAGAATCCTGCTGGTGATGCTCGCAGCACAAATGTTCATCAACCAACTCGCAAAATTCCTGTATCGTGAGGGCTGAATCTAACAATGACCGCCTGTTTGTTTGTTTGTTCATTACTTGAGTCCCTACACAGCCATAATCCGGGCGATCTAAGCGTTGATTTCGGTTAACAAGGAGGCCTACCATGCAAACGACTAGTCGAAGAAACCTGTCGAAAGGCACTGCTGTTGCCAGTGTTCCCGCAGCACTGGGCTTGACGACGGCTCCTGCAAGCCACGCGGCGGAAGCGGATCGAGTTCATCAAACCAGGCAAACCAATGCAGAACGGCACTACTGGCAACCGCGACCGAAAGCAGAGATCGCGATCATCGTTCAGAATATTCTCAAAAGGTGCGTCGCTGAGTTTCCAATAGTGCATCAAGACTGAGACCGGAGGATCACCTTTGCCTTTCTCGTACTTCTCGACAGTCTTTCCATCTTTTGCGTGGACGTGCGGCGCAAATTCTTCCGGCGTGAGTCCGGCGCGCTCACGGATCTGTTTTAGCTTTTCGGGTAGCTTCTTGCGAAACTTTGGCAGGCTTGAATCGTCGATGTCCACAGGCATGTCGCCTCCCTGAAGTTGAGTTTTGGTGAGAGTGGGAGCGCGTCTTGCGTCTTGCGTCTTGTTACTTCTTCGGCAAGTGTAGCTTATCATCGATCAGAATATCGGTCGAGACGGCCGCGACGCGAGCCTAACGGAGCAACACTAATAGGTTAGGTCCGCGTAGGACGGTATAAGTGATTAAGCGCTTCCCTTTAAGCTTCAGCAAGCCGAGGCTTTATGTCGCAACCTATTACACCGACGGTTTAAGATGTCCGTTACTGCTTGGCTACATAAAACGTAATTGCTTAAACGGCAAACAGTGAATCCGGAGACCCACACCTACTGATAGCTGGACTGCACTATTGCTGGCGCAAGCGGGCATTCATAGTTTAAGATGACCGCATTTACAGCATGATTCCCTTCAATTTCGCTGGTCCAAATATTGCTGTAAACTGTTGATTCTAAAGGCCCGCTTGGCTCAGTGGTAGAGCACTCGCTTCACACGCGAGGGGTCAGTAGTTCGAATCTACTAGCGGGCACCAACACTTTTATCTCTCGGGCGATCTATGATCGCCCGTTTTGATTTACACATGCTTCACGTCAATCATGCGTCGTAGATTTTAGTGCTCTTTCCCAAACTGCTCACCAAGAAATTCAGATTGACGCTGATCGCTCCCCGCGGTTATTAATTCTCACCGTGAGCACAAAGAAAAAGATTCGAACGAAACCGAAACGCGCCACAAAGATCATGCTGATCCGCCACGCGGAGAAGCCGGCCAAAGATTCCACACCTTACGGCGTGACAGCGAAGGGCGAACGCAGTAAGGAGTCACTCGCGGTTCGCGGATGGCAGAGAGCAGGTGCTTTGGCAAATCTACTGGCCCCGACGAATGGTCGTTTTCAACACCCCGCTCTCGCCAAACCGCAGTTCTTGTATGCGTCAAAACCGGTAACACGAAAAGGGAGCAGGCGACCGGTCGAAACACTTGTGCCCCTGGCCCAGAAGCTCGCAGTTCGAATCCACGCGAATTTTCAGCGAGCTGATTACGAAAGCATGTTGGAGGAAGCGATCCTATCTAAAGGAGTAGTTCTCATTTGCTGGCAGCGCGAATACATTCCCGACATAGCCGCTCACATACTTGGCAACGACAGGATCGCGCCCGACGAGTGGCCCGATGATTGTTTCGACATGATCTGGGTGTTTGATCTTCATCCCTCGCGACTGAAATACAGTTTCAAACAAGTTCCGCAGAAGCTTCTCGAAGGCGATTTGACCACGCCCATCAAATAAGCAAGATCACTTGATAACAGCTTTGACAATCGCCAGCTGCGCGCGAATGCGCGTCGCTTTGTCCTGAACTTCAGACGCGAGCGCCAATGCACCTTCAGCTTGTGCATCCGTCTTTGCAATGGCGCCAAGCGTTTCGTAAAAATTGAAAATCTCAACTTGTTCCCTGCTGCCATGCAAGCGAATTTCTCCCACGCAACTCAAACTGACTTGCCGCATAACTGATAACGACTCATCCACACGGTCCTTCATGCGATTGATTGCTTTTATGCTTTCCCGAATGGCATACGTAGCTTCGGAGGCGTCAAACTGCGCAAACAACGCGCCTACCGAGAGTAAGACGCCCGCTTGTAACTGAGCATTGTCTGAATCGCGCACAAGTGATCGCGCACGGTTCAACGCATCGAGCACCATCGGTTTGTCTGACTTCTTCAACGCTGCTGTAGCGATTCGCACGTAAAGTAATGCCCGCTCTTCCTTAGCCCCGATTTTCTCAACCCGCTCCAGGGCTCCGATAAGATCTCCAGTGTCGATGCGCGCCGCCGCCTCGTCGTAGTAAGTGAACCGCATTACAGCGTCGCGTTGTTCAAGATTCTCGATCCGATCAGCAACTTGTCGCGCTTGAGTAAAATCCTTGGCGTAGCTGTATGCGAGAGCAGCTTGCGCATAAGCGCGATCCTTCTTACAAGTGTCAGGCAGTTTCTCGATCTCCGAAAGCTTTTCCTTCGCGTCACCACGAGCATAATCCTCAGGTGACTCGTCACTGGTCCGAGCTCGCATTTCTCGGAGGGATTGTAGACGCTGTTCAACGTCTGCTCGCCGGCCTTCGGACGTCGCGGCCAACGCCTGACGATAAAGGCTTGACCACGCGGCTTCAGCATGCGGCAGATACCGCTGCACTTCAGGGAACAGGTAAGACGTCGAGTGAAGCGCCAAAGCATTGAGCACGTCCGTATCGGGATTTCCAGCCACGGCTGCTTTCTTGAGTGTGTTGGTGACTGCGACATAAGCGATTTGGAGATACGCCGCCGCCAAATCTGGTTGCGGTTTTAGATTCGGAATGCGCATTCCAAAGAAACCGTGAAGCGCAGCCGGATCGTTCGATCCGCCATAGGCTTCGCCGTAACCGAGTGGATACCCTGCCAGCCACAAAACCGAACTCAATTCGGGATTGCCTGTACGCATCAGGCTCTTAATATAAGCATCGTAAATCTCCGCCGCGCCGGCGGGATCGGTTCGGGCCACATCGAATAGGAACGATAGACCGCTAAAGGATGGACCAAGCGTGGCGCTTCGTTTTGCAAGTTCGATGGCAAACTTTGGATCTGTTTTGAATATTTCGCGCGCCGTGCCTAACGGACCTTCCGCGGAGTCCCGTTCTTCAGACCTTGCAGCCAGCAGTCGCTTCATAAGTTCGATTGCCAGCGGACGATCGCGCTTTGCGATTCTCGAGAGAACAGGTGCGACGGGCGGATCTGTTTTAACCTCCAGCGCCGCATCGAACGCGTCATTGAAAAGTTTTCTTGCCTGTTGCTGATCGATTAGCCAATAAACGTCAGCCAGCTCGGCCATTACGAGCGGGCGTTCCTCCTCGGGGTCCACCAGACGCGTTTCGACGATCAGAGAGTCGAGTAGAAACTTCCAGTGTGTTCTGTCTTCCGCTGGCTTCTTAGTTCGCTGGACCGGTTTAGGAGCAGACTTGTCGTTGCGTTGACCTCGTGAACTTTGAGAAAACGACAATATCACCAAAAACGCCACCATACAGACCACGGCCCTGGCAAGAACTGTTTTGAGAAGATTGTCTGGTGGTTCTTGACACAAAAAGTGAGTTTTGGGAGGAGTCTTCTCTGCGGTCATCTGTGTATCTCTGCTTGCTCTGCGTTTCACCGTCATTTCTGCGCAGAGGCCGTAAAAGGACACAGAGGGCCGCAGAGAAAAACGAATCAGACACGGGATTCTATATGTAAAGCTGTCTGATGGCATCGTTCCGCACGATAGCATCGGAGCAATTAACGAACAAGACGATTCACGCTTCGCGTATGATGATGAGCGTGCTGGAACAACAAACGGAGTTTCTCTTTTCTTACGGAACACTTCAGTCAGCAACGGTCCAACTCGCGACCTTCGGACGATTACTCGACGGGCAACCTGATGCTTTGCTCGGTTACAGCATTGTAATGATCGAAATCGAAGATCAAGACTTCGTCGACACGAGTGGCACGCCGCACCACCGGAACCTTCGCTTCACTGGGGCTCGCTCAGACATTGTGGAAGGTACACGCCTCTCGCTCACCAATTCGGAACTCGACCTCGCCGACTCCTACGAACCCTCTAATTATGAACGTATTCAAGTTCAACTGCGATCCGGTGCAACCGCCTGGGTTTACATCACCCGCAACTCCCGCTAATAATTCCCCGCACAAATTTTTCCAGCCCTGTCGATTTCGCCGGTTCTCATTCGATCTACGAGTAGAAACCCAACTCTGCGAGGGACGATGATGATTGCTTTCAGAAGTTCTTGCGTCGTTTTGGCCCTGCTAACCGCCACCTTTTTGGTCCCAGATTCCGAACGAGGAGGTCAAACCCCATGTCACAAGAGCAAACCGTAACCTCCGCTGCGAAAAGTATGAGTCTGACACGCACCTTCCACGCGCCGGTTGCAGAAGTTTGGAAACACTGGTCCGATTCCGACAAGGTAGTGAAATGGTGGGGCCCGAAGGGTTTCACTTCCCCACTCGCGAAGATGGATTTCCGCGAAGGCGGCGTTTCGCTGGTCTGTATGCGCGCGCCGAAAGAGTTCGGCGGCTTTGACATGTATAACACCTGGACCTACAAGAAGGTCGTTCCGCACGAGCGCATCGAATTCACGCTGAACTTCTCCGACAAGGAGGGCAACAAACTCGACCCCGCTCAAATGGGCCTGCCTCCCGGAATTCCGAAGGACGTACCACATGTCATCACGTTCAGAGCTCTCGGAGATAATAAGACCGAGTTGACTATCGTCGAATCCGGCTACACATCGGACCAGGCAGTCGAAACCTCGAAAGCCGGCATGGAACAATGTCTTGACAAGATGGCGGAGAGCTTGAAGCACTAGTCACCAGGAGTGTCGAAGATGCCAAACACGCCCCCAATTACCGCGAGGCGATTTATCGCAGTGCTCAAGGCGCGCAGCTCGCCCGAGGAGCGCGAGAAAACCTTGCGTTACTTCAAAAACACCGATGGAGATCAGTTCATCGGAGTCCGCATGGGCCAAGTGTTCGCGAATGCAAAAGAGTTCATCGACATGACACCGGCCGAGATCGAAAAACTACTCGACAGCAAAATTCACGAAGTTCGCGCGGGCGGTTGCAGCATCATGGACAAACAGGCGCGCCGTAAGAAGACAACGCCAGAACGACGCAAGGAACTCTACGATCTCTACCTGCGTCGTCACGATCGCATCAACAATTGGGACCTCGTCGACGTCTGCGCCATTCACGTGATCGGCGGTTACCTGGCCGATAAACCGCGAACTGTACTTTACAAACTGGCGAAATCGAAAAACATGTGGGAGCGACGCACCGCAATCGTGAGCACAGCGTATTTCATCCGGCAGCGCGACCTCGACGACACGTTCAAGATCTCGGAAATGCTGCTCAAAGACAAAGAAGACCTGGTCCATAAAGCGATCGGTTGGATGCTACGCTTTGCCGGCGACAAGGATAGGGCCCGCCTGTTCAGATTCCTCGACAAACACGCGGCGACGATGCCGCGCGTCGCGTTGCGTTACGCTATTGAGAAGCTAGACAAGAAACAACGCGAATATTACTTAGGTTTGAAAACTCAGAAGGAGAGATGATGCAACGAATCACACCGTTCTTATGGTTCGATAATAACGCCGAAGAAGCGATGAATTTTTATATATCCATTTTCAAGAACTCGAAGGTTCTTAGAGTCATGCGCTATGGCGAAGCTGGTCCTGGACCAGCCGGAACTGTCATGACGGCCGAATTTGAACTCGACGGGCAGCAGTTTGCCGGTCTCAACGGTGGACCACGTTTCAAGTTCACCGAAGCTGTTTCGTTCACGGTGAAATGTGAAACGCAGGAAGAAGTTGATTACTACTGGGACAAGCTCTCCGAAGGTGGCGAGAAGTCACGCTGCGGCTGGCTAAAAGACAAGTTCGGTCTGTGGTGGCAAGTCGAGCCGAGCATTGTCGGCGATTTGATGGCCGACAAGGATCCTGAAAAGGCAAAGCGTGTAATGGAAGCGATGCTGAAGATGGACAAAATCGAAATCGAGCCAATAAAACGCGCGTACGAAGGAAACACCGATTAGACGGATTCTTGCAGCTTTCGAAGACGAGCAATTGGGCGGACCAGCGACTTCTTGATTTTGAGCATGTCCGCCCATAAGTCTCCCGTTGCAGCGATTCGTTGGCCCATCGCTCGCAACGTCACACTCTTTGGTCCAACCTCACCACGTTCGACTTCTTCCCAGGAACACGGAGCAGAAACGGGCGCGCCAGGCTTTGCACGTACCGTATAAGCCGCGGCAAAAGTCGCACTGTATCCGTTGCGTCCGGTGTCGACGAGGATGCGCCCGCCGCGATCGACCTTACTGAACTCCTGAGTGAGATTGTCCGGATCGCGCTTGACGAGCACCTTCCCAACGACATGTGCAAACCGCGCAACTGTTCCGAAGTCTGACTTCCCGTCGAGCGGCACAGCAATATGAAAACCCTTCGAACCGGACGTCTTGATCCAACTTGGCAACCCGAGCTCGGTGAGCAGATCACGCACCCGCAGCGCCGCCGCGCGCAATGTCTGGAGATCATCCGGGTTCATCGGATCGAGATCGAAGACGCAAATGTCCGGCTTATAAAGGTTCGGAGCACGAGAGGGCCAAACGTGAATCGTTATGCTGTTTTGATTCGCAAGCCAGAGCAGTCCTTCAGTGTTGGTGACTATCGGGTGGTGGACCGTCCCGCCATGCTTCGGCACCTCGACGCGTTCCAGCCATTCCGGAAACCCCTTCGAGACGTCTTTCTGAAAGAAACCGGGCGCCGCGATACCACGATGAAATCGTTCCATCGTGATGGGCCGCCCGCGGAGGTGTGGCAACATAACCGGCGCGATCGTTTCGTAGTACGAAGCCAGCTCGCCCTTCGTGATCCCCACGTCGGGGAACATGATTTTCTCAGGATGCGTGATGATCACTTAACTACACTCAACAGGCGCGGGTGTCGCAGCTTGCCGTTCACGGTCCATTCAATAAACCCGACACGCACGACGATCTCCGGTCGCACCCAGTGCGCCCGCAAACGCGGTAGACCAACAGCTTTCGTGAACGGAGGTTTTTCGATCTCGAGTTTGTCGAGCCGCGCACGCAGATCCAGCAGCATCGCGTTATCGAAACCCGTGCCAATCTTTCCAGCGAAGAGAAAGTCGTCGTCTTTGTAGTGACCCACGAGAAGCGCACCGAGTCCAACACGCTTGCCTTGCGGATCCGTGAAACCGCCGACCACGAACTCCTGCGACAACTCGCACTTCATCTTCAACCACTGTTTCGATCGTCGATGCTCGTACGTCGAATCGCGGCGTTTGGCGATCACTCCTTCCCACCCTTCTTTTTGCGCCAGATCCCAGGGCAACGGATCTTCCACCAGAGCGACGCGATGCAACGGTGGTTGCAAGGGCAGTTGGGCCAACAACGCGCGCCGTTCTTCAAGCGGCAACGGGGTTACATCCCGCCTGTCGAGCCACATAACGTCAAAAACGTGATATGCGACTTTTCCACCGCCCCACGTAACTTCGCCGTCCAAAATCGCGTCGTACACCGGCAGCTTCTTGACGGCTTCGACAACTGAAGGTATGTCTTGCGGGAGTTGATTGCGCGAGAACAATTCGACGGTCTCGCCGTTTTTGTACGCGAGTAGCCGGATGCCGTCGAACTTGCGCTCGAAGATCCACTCTGGCCCGGTGAACCGCTCCTGCGTCAACGTCGCGGCCATCGGCACGAGCCATTTCGGAAACGAAGTCATGCAACAAAAGATTACAACATTGCACATCAGCCGACGCGACTTTCTGCGCGGTGCGGTTCTGACGAGCGCAACTGGGCTTGCGCTGATGGCGTCGCGCCGCGGGCTTGCATTCGATCCGAAACGACACTTCGCTCCCGTTAAAGTGGCGCGCAATCGGATCATTCGCGAAGTTGTTGGGCTTCGACCGTACAGGCCGGCGGGTTTCGTCGTCGAGGCGCAGCGATTTGGCAGCAAACTTCTCGTGCAAAATTACGGGCACGGCGGCGCGGGCGTCACACTTTCATGGGGCACGGCATCACTGGCGATCGATCTAGCGCGCGAGTTTGTAAGCGCGAGGAGACGTGCGACGCCAACGCGCTTCGCCGTTCTCGGTTGCGGCGTCAGCGGTCTTTCAACTGCTCTCCTCTTACAACGTCATTTTCAGAATGGACCAGGAACGGTAACGATCTACGCGAAAGACTTGCCGCCTGATACCACTTCGAACGTCGCCGGCGCGTGGTGGTCGCCGACCTCGGTCTACGAAGCGCCCGCTGCGACAACCAGATTCATCGAACAGTTTCGCTCAGCCTGCAAAATTTCCAACCGCGCATTTCAGTTGCTTGTCGGAACGGAGTATGGCGTGCGGTGGATCGACACCTTCGAGCTGATGCGTCACGAAGCAGGACTGCAACGCGAGCTCACTGGTGGAAACGATCTCTACTACCAAATCGAAAGTCATCGTGATCCGAACACTTATTTTGGTTATCCCTACGTGCGTGGGTACACGTCAATGCTGATCGAGCCTTCGATCTATTTGAGCGCGTTACTTCGCGACTTTTACGTCGCGGGCGGAAGGGTGGTAGTGAAGGAATTCAAGAATCGTGCGGAACTCGCGCGCTTGCGGGAACCCGTGATCTTTAACTGCACAGGCCTCGGGTCACGCGCGCTGTTTGACGACCAGGATCTCATTCCGGTGCGGGGCCAACTCGAAGTGCTGCTCCCACAACCGGAGATCGACTACTGTTACCTGAGCAGCGGTTACATGTTTCCCCGGCGTGATGGCATCATCCTCGGCGGCACCTGGGACCATGACGATTGGTCGTTAACACCCGATCCCGAACAAACCACCAGCATCCTCGATTCGCACATCGCAGTGATGAAGGGACTGAAACCCGCGGCCTTGTAACAGGAGCAACCGCAGCGCTCTGCAAACCAATCGCGGCGGCTTCGCCGCCTGATGTGCGGCGAGGCTATGCCTCGCCGTAACGGCGCTTGTGTCCTTGGGCTGCGCCCTTCGTTCGGCCTTTGGCCTAAACTACTTAGGGCAGAGCCCGGACCAGGGCGAAGCCCATTGTGGAGGTACCGCGCATAGGCGGGGCACAGCCGCCGCCGCACATCAGGCGGCGAAGCCGCTGCGACTGGTTTGCAGGGCGCTGCGGATGTTCTCCAAAGCGCTGCGATGGTCTGCAATGCGCCTTAGTAGCGCCAGCTCTTCACATCGGCGCCCGGCGGGGCGCTCTTCAGAATCCGCTCAACGATTTTCGGCGCGTAAAACTGATGGTATCGCAACCGCGACAACGCGTTGGGCCGTGTGTGATCGCCGTTCCAACAGTGCTCAGCGCGTGGCTCGTAATCAACGACGCCGCCGTAATGGGGGTTCTTAGTCGTCTTCAGGAAGTCTTCGACGAGATAGACCGCGTTATTCAGATAGTAATTGTCGGCCTCGCCGACGTAGATGTGAAGTTTGCCTTCGAGCTTTGGTCCCAATTTGGCCCAGTCGCGTTGCAGGATGTGACCGAGGTCATAATTCTGCCGCCAGTACTCGGCAACGGAAGGATCAATATCTCCGGTCAACTTGTTCCAGATCGGTTTCGGATAGCCGTTAGTTCCTACCGGCGAGTACACTGCTTCCCAAATATCAAACTGCCCACCTGAACGACTGTTCGTGCCGAGCGCGAGTTCCATGTGATTCATGTCTTCAACGGTCGCCGACAACTCACCGAGATAGTTTCGCTTACCCGGACGCGGCATTCGCTTCCACGGCGAATCGGCGTAGTAAGCATTCTTATGTTCGTAAATATTGACGACCGTATAGGCGCGGAAGTCGATCGGATCGGGACATGCGATCCAACTACCGTTGTACTCATCCGGATAAAAGAGCTGCACCGCCATCGCCTCCCAACCGCCCGTCGAGCCGCCATAGAGGAAGCGCGCCCATCCTTTGCCGATGCCACGAAACTGCTTCTCAATTTCGGGGATCAACTCGTAGGTGATCGCGTCGCCATATGGACCAAGATTGGCGGAGTTCACCGCGTATGAATCGTCGTAGTAGGGATTGGCGTGCTGGATCTCGACGATCAGAAAGCGCGGGAAGTTTGGACCGGTCCACTCCTTGTAAAACTGGTGCGCGTGTTCCTGCTGGATGCGGTTGTAGCCGGAGAGTTTGAAACGTTCGCTGTAGTCGGGCTTTAGATTTGGATCGGGTGGCGCTTCGCGAAAGCCACCGAAGTCAGACGGGAAATGGCCATGGAAAATCGCGAGGGGATAACGCGCTTCAGGATGCTCGTCGAAACCCGCAGGCAATAACACGTGCGCGCCAAGGTGCATCGGTCGTCCCCAAAACCTGGTCAGGCGTTCACTTTGAATCTTGATGTGCTTGATGTACTTCGTGTCTTTCGGCGGTTCGATTGGGGGAATCACTTTGTCGAGCGTCAAAGTTATCTTCATCCCGGGGCCGACGCGAACTTTCCGCGGTGTGCTGTATAGATTTCCGGGGGCGCGATTCCATTGCTGACCTTCACCACGGTCCATCGGCAACTTCACCGTATGGCCGTCGGACCGACGAAACGTTTCATATTTATGAAGGAGTGCCTGTACCCAATACTCACCTGCGGGCAGTTGCGTCAGACTTCTCACCGGATAACCAAAAGCCCCCTGGTCCAGGACCTTCGTCTGTCCCGATTTCCAGCCGTCGACATCGACACCAAAGACCTGCTGCGTCGTCAGATCTTCGCTGATCTGAAATCGAGGCTCCTGCTTGTCGTTGGTTGAAATCAGGAGAAGCAAACGTCCGTCCAGTGGCTCTTTGCCGGCAGACTCCGGCAGAGAAACCTCGAAGCGAAGGTTTGATTTGACTTGTGCCTTGGTTGAGAAACAAAACAGAAGTAATAGAACCAGGCTGAGTGTGGGAATCAAGTTTTTCATTTTATAAAAATATCACGGATCAACCGGCAGACCTTCGAGACGCATGATAGTCAAAGCGTTGGTCGTCGGACAGGGTCCTGATCGCAAACGGTAGTCAAACACCATGCGACCATTACTCACCTCCTCGCGGAAGTGGAAGTTCAGCACACCCTCGATCTCATCTGCCAACTTAACCAGTTCGAGATCGTGGGTGGCAACCAAACCGACTGCGGTGCTTTCCGATAGCGATCGAATGTAGGAACGGCTCCCAATCAATCGTTCGCGACTATTTGTACCGCGAAAGATTTCGTCGATCAAAAATAAAACAGGCAGTCGATCGTCGGCTTTCGCCGCGGCCAACAGCGCTGTCAAGCGTTTCACTTCGGCATAGAAATAGGAAAGACCATCCTGCACTGAGTCGCTTACCTTGATACAGGTAAACGGTCGAAACAGTGACGTTTGAAGCTCATCTGCATTCACCGGCGAACCGGCGTAGGCGAGTGAAAGATTCACGCCGATGGTCCGCAGAAACGTGCTCTTCCCCGCCATGTTTGAACCGGTCAGTATCACAATCCGCTGGTTTTGGTCCAACTCGAAGTTGTTGCACACTTTCGATTCCGGGTTCAGCAGCGGGTGGCCAAGTCTTCGCGCGGCAAATCGGTTCGGCTCTGATGAGATGTGCGGAAATTTGTAGTGCGGATTTAAGTAAGCAAAGTTTGCCAACGAGTTCAACGCTTCCAACTCATACCACGCGTCGAGCCATCGCGGCAACAGGTGCGCGAGTTCGCTCTTCAACAACTCGAGACGGTGTGTGAAGATGAAGTCCCACGGCACAACCACATGGACCATGAACCATAGCAGCGGGTTGGTGCGAACTCCCAGTGCGGCCGCCAACCGGCCCAAACGTTTTATTTCAACCGACGGCTGATTGTCCCGATCAGCAAAAGGCGCGCAAATCTCTGCGAGCCGAGGCGTGTTCTTATACGAGCGTGACTCCAGATAGCGAAAAACGACTTTGAAATGCGTCAGCGCTTTCTCCAGCTCGTGTAACTCACCCCAGGCCGACGCTATGCGCTGCTGCACTAGATACATACCGCCCATGTAAAGCAAGAATGTGAGCGGCCAAATTGCGGGAATCACTTCGAGAGCGGTGAGTATGACGCACGCAATGTTCAGTGCCGACAGCGCCGACAGGACGAAAACGGTTGGAAGCAGCGAAGCATGCGGCGCGATGCGTTCGATCCAGTCGACGAGTATTCGTGAGTTCCAGTGCCTTGCACGACTGCGCGGTTGCTCTGGTCCAACCGTATTGATACGCGCAACTGCCGACAGCAACTGCAATCGATCGCGAAACAATGAAAGATCCTTCAACTCACTGACCAACGCCTGGCGGTGTTCGATGACTCCCATGTTGGGCCGCACTTCCAAAAGCCACGACTTCAATCTCTCGCTGCCTTCAATTGTCACAGCCGAGTCGATCAAACGATGTAGGGATCGTTCCCCAACGATATCCAAGTCACTCGCAAACGGATGATCCGCGAGTGCGAATGCCGATTTCTCGGTTGGCGGCAGCCGGTCCCAATCCAAATGAATGCGGGCAATCTGGAGTTTTTTAATGTCAATCAGAAGCGAAACGCGAGTGAGACTTTCGCGCACGCGGTTGTGAAAAATCGTGACGGCGGTGAACAGAATTGTAATGGCGCCGCCGGCGATCCATCCTGCCCTGGTGCCGCTGACGTTACAAAATACGAGTGCCAGGAGGCCTCCGGCGATGAAGATGATTCTGCGCGCGTTCCAATACTTGCGACTAATTAGTTCAAGGAATTCTGTGCGGCGCTGTAATCTCGCGATCTGCTTATCAAGCTGCTGCAAACGGGTCATGCTGCGACTGAACATATCACGACTACGAGCATTACCGCCTACCTGGACGCGATATGCTAAACTCCGCTGGCACGTAGCTTAGATTAGCGCGTTGAGGATAGTAGCGCGGACAAGGGCAGACTCAGTGAACGCAGAAAAACTTAGCCATTTTAAGAACCTTCTTATCGATCAGCTTCGCCAAAACACCGAACAGATCCGCACAGATCAGGCGGCGGCACTCGATCTCTACGACGACGGGGTTAAAGACAGCGTCGATCTTTCGGTGCAGGACTTAAACAAGGAGATCGCGCTGCGGCTCGGAGAACGCAGCTCAAAGGTTGTCGCCGATATCGATCAGGCGTTGTTGCGAATCAAGGAAGGAAGTTACGGCATCTGCGCGCGCTGCGGTCAGCCGATTGATGAGCGACGCCTCGAAGCAGTCCCCACCGCGCGTTACGACGCCGCCTGCCAGGCGCTCATCGAAAGCGCGAACGGCGAAGACGATCTGCCTACGCTTTAATCACAGAAAGCACAAAAGACACAAGAGGCACAAAGAGAGTTAAGCAGGTAAAGCGTCCTCTGTATCTCTTTTTCCCTTTTTTCCCTCTTCTTCTGTTTTCTGTCTTGTGCCTTTTGTGTCTTTTGTGCCTCTTGTGGCTACCTCCTTGCGGCTACCTCCTTGTGGCTTACTTTCTTTGGCTAAGCTTTGGGATGAGCTTTGTCGTAGACAGCCACCAACTTCTCCATTGAGACATGCGTGTAGACCTGCGTCGTCGAAAGACGTGCGTGGCCCAGCAGCTCCTGAATGTCGCGCAGGTCGGCGCCGCTGTCGAGCAAGTGGGTGGCGAATGAGTGTCGCAGCGCGTGCGGGCTGATGTTATGCATGCCGGCACAGATGCGGATGTATTTCTCAACCATCCTGCCGACAGAGCGGGTAGTAATTCGTGTCCCCTGGTAGTTGAGAAACAGCGCCGCGTCGTCACGCTTCGACACCGGAGCGTTGAACAGAAACTTATCGCGTACCGTAAGGTAATTCCGAATCGCCTCGGCCGCAGGATCCCCAAACGGCACGATCCGTTGCTTTCGTCGCTTGCCTGTCACGCGAATCAACTGGTTGCGAAAGTCAACGTCGGCGAGATTCAACGTCGTCAGCTCCGCGACGCGCACGCCAGTCGCATACATTAGCTCCAACATCGCACGATCGCGTTTACCGAGATCCGTTTCGAGATCGGGCGTCTCGATAAACCTGATTGCCTCTTCTATTGAAAGATGTTTTGGTAGTTTCTTTTCCTTACGCGGCGTAGAGACAAGCTTCGCCGGATTTAGTTCGACGAGTCCTTCGCGCACGAGAAACTGGAAAAACGTGCGTAGCGCGGCGAGTTTGCGTGCGATCGATGACTTCGTCTTTTGCGCGCTGTGAAGTTCGGCCATCCACTCGCGGATCGTAAGGTGATCGATCTCGGAAATTTCTGGAAGTTTACGCTTTTTACCTGAAGCGTCCGCGGGCGCAAGGAAATCGACAAACTGTAGGAGGTCGCTCGCGTAGTTGCGTAAGGTGTGGGCGCTGACGTTGCGTTCGTAACGCAGGTGTTCGAGAAATTGCTCGATCAGCTTCTCCATATTTAGCGATAGTCAGCTACCACTGGCCGGAACCGCCTCGTTTCTTCGGAGCATAATAGCCTCTTCGCGCGCGAATGCGCACATCATTTCTCGATTTCACTGTCAGTTCGAGTAAGTGCAAACGCCCGTCGTGATGATCTATGCTGGGGTAGTAGCTCAGAACGTATTGCTGAGCCAGGTCGGCGGCGATCTGATCAAATGCGCGGTCGAGTTCGGTGGTTGTCTTGGGAATATAAACTGCGCCGCCAGTTTGAGACGTCAACTGCTCCATCCGCCGCTCAGCCGCAAGCGCGCGCACGTTCGCTCCCTCGTACAAACCTGTCTGGACCACGTAGATCTGACAATCGTCGGAGAGGACGTGTTGCAGCAGCGAATCGAACTCGCTGTGACGGCTCGTCGTTTCAATTCCATCTGACACGATAACCAGCACTCGGCGTCCGGGGTATGGTTTTAGATAATCGGCCGCGCCGATGATTGCGTCGAAAAGTGACGTGCCGCCTTCTGGCCGGCCGAACATTGCGATTGTGTGTTCAAGGCGCACGATGTCTTTCGTCAATGGTTGGGCCAGGTAGCTGTCAGTTTCGATGGAGTAGATCGCAGCTTCGTCTTTCGGACGCAGAACTTTGCGAAAGAAACGAATAGCAGCTTGTTTTTCAAACTCGCGCGCCGCGTCGAGACTACCGCTGTTATCAAAGAGAAGCGCCATCCGCACGCTTGTTTCAGATCGTGTTAACTCAGTCAACGGCCGAACGGTCCCGTCGACGCGCAATTCAAAGTCTTCCAACTTCAGATTCACAATAGCGGAGCCGCGCTTGTCAACAACTGAGACGGGAATTGGCACGAGGTTGGAAGTAATGCGAACGATATCGTCATCGTCGACCTCCTCTTTGGAGGTTGAGGTGTTGCGTGGGATAGAACCGCCGGGTCGAGTCGGCTCGGCGATTGGACCTCGTGCCGGTTTACCTCCTTTTCCGGGTTCATTACGCCGGCCCGATTGACTCCAAACTGGTAGAGCGATACAGAAAGTGAGGACCGCTGCAATCAGGTACTTAGAATTTAGGACTTTGTACTTAGTGCTTTGTACAAAGAACAAAGAACCAGGCACAAAGCACCGGCCGCTCAGCCTGCTGACGTCTGTGCCGCTTCTTTGTAGATTTTTTGGAGCCACTCAATCCATTCCTTCAACGCTAATTCGACCTGGAGTTTCCGGCGTTCATGTTTCTTACGAACGCTGCGTCTGGCAGTTTCGTCGAGCGGTGTTAACAGC
>Ga0209387_1000010_pt1 | contig 54163 bp, 40 predicted proteins | sample NCControl_FD_187515 | JGI IMG/M metagenome (GOLD analysis project Ga0209387, IMG submission 187515) | Agricultural soil microbial communities from Utah to study Nitrogen management - NC Control (SPAdes) (version 2) | ecosystem: Environmental > Terrestrial > Soil > Agricultural land | place: USA...
TAACACAAAAGGCACAAAAGTTAGCGACGAAAAGGCACAAACAGATCAGTCGACGACGCGAATTCTCGCTTCCGCGCCATTGGTGCGAATCTCCGGGACGTACATCGCATGGCCCAACACGGGCAATCCATGAAACGATCCCGGAGCCTCCGCCCTTAGCTCGTAACTGAGTTGCCACACACCCTGCGGCAGGCGATCGATGAACAACGCCACTTTCCGATCGCGCAGTTCCTGATAAACCCACCGCGATCGTCCTGTAAAATCATCCTTCGAGGCAAAATTCATCAGCGCTGCGTTCTTGTCGTTCAACGCGGCTAACTTCAGTTCACGAATGTACAGACTCTGCCCGCTGCGAACCTGCACCGCTTCGAGACCTGCCGGTTTCAAGTCTTCGAACAACAGGTATTCGTAGTTGTTCTTCGCCTCCACGGTCAGCACAACCTCGACGCGCTCGCCACTCTTCACCGTCTCGCCGTCATTCAACGGCACGCGTTCCGCAACTATTCCCTTCAATAGCGTCGGATGATTCACGAGCTTGAAGTACTGACGCCGCACGAAGATTTCGTTTCCGACCGGCTTCAGCGGTTCTTCGAGACTGAAGAACTCCGCCTCCGCTGAAAAGTAAAGTGGCCCGGATCCGTTCTTCCGCACAATCGTAACTTCGTTCTGTCCGTCGCGAATCAGCTCGCGAGGGACAGCAAACCGAGTCGGCGCGCTCAACGCGTCGTCCGCGGTGATCTGTCGCGTCGCCACCGGTGAGCCGTTGACCAGCACCTGGTACCCAACAGCCGGCTGCAATTCGCCACTGGTGCGTAAGTAATCGTTGAGCGTCAACACTGCGATCGCTGTGTCGCGCGTGTTGCTCCATTGAGCGCCGCGCCGGTTCTTCACCAGCCAGTTAGTTACGGGCTCGATCAACTTGTGATTCGGATCGATCGCCAGCAACGCCCGCAACGCAAACGAAGTCGCCTCGACACCACCATCCGACCAGCGCCAGTAAAGCCCGTCTTCACCCCAGTGAGCGGTCCCCATTACCGACGGATCCGACTTCGCTCCGAGTTGCACTATCGACGTGTCGGGACGCGAATCGAACTTCACTCCATTTTCGAGATTCTCGACAAGTGTCTTTGCCTGAGCGCTGTATCCGTAGCTGTCTGCCGACAACGCGAGCAAGGCGCGCGTGTAGGCATTCAACTTCTCGCGGTTGGTCCAAAGGTTCGTAAACGCCGTCGCCTGAAACTTACCGACTTCAGATTGCTTGCGTGCTACATGATTCACGGCAAGTGCGTGAAGCATCCATGCTTGACCATCGTAGTTTCTCTCTTCTTCAACCAGCTCCTTGTCGAGGTATGCGACGGCCCGTTCAAGAGACTCCGACTTGACGTTGATTCCGGCCTGGCGCGCTAGCGTCATACCCCAAACGACGTACGCCGTCATAAAGTGGTCGCTGTCGCCCTCTTTCCACCAGCCCCAGCCGCCATCCTGGTGTTGAAAGTCGTAGAGCCGTTCGAGACTCGCCTTCGTCACGCGGTCTAACTCTCGCAGGTCGCGCGGTGCGTTTGTGTGTGTTGCCGCCGCGCTCGTTGGTTCAATACCGCCGAAGATTTTGTTCATCGCTTTCTCGGGTTTTAGACCGAGGTCGCGCAGAGTCTTTGCGGTGATTGCGGCCGGCAGAAAGCGGCTCATCGTCTGTTCAGTGCAGCCGTACGGATACTCGATCAGATACGGCAATGCATCGAGCATGGTCGTTGCCATACTCGGTGCGACCTGGACCGTAAGTTCGGTCGACTCGGTGCGACGTTCCTTCGGAATGTCGAGTTTGATCGCCACGCTGTCGCCACGCATCTTTCCGGCTCGCGAAACAAACTTCTCGATGCCGTGTTCGAAGATCGTGAACGTCTTCTCCATTGCGTCTGCGAACTGAGCGCCGCGCGCTTCAACCTTCAGTTTCGCTTCACTCGCATGCGTTACAACGACCTGCCAATCAACTCGCGTCTCGCTGTTTGCTTTCACCTCGACCGTAGGCCGTGTGGCGTTTGATTGCTGGAGTGTCACGCCTTCCACGTTCAACGCCGGTGAGACACGCATCGGCTGATCGGTGTTGTTGTTAATGACCGCCGACACTGTCACCTGATCGCCGACGACGAAGAAGCGCGGCGCCTGTAAACGAACAATGAGCGGCTGTTTTGTTCGAGTGGACGAATTACCAATTCCAAATTGATTCCCGGTGGTGGCGGCGCGCGCAGTCGCTGACCAGCTCGTTAACGAGTCCGGATACTTAACCTTTACGATGGCGGTTCCGTCGGCGTCAGTCTTGACGTCCGGCAGCCATAGGATCGTCGATCGAAAATCGCTTCGGACCTGGACCGCGGGTTCCTGCTCGGCCACCAGTCCCTGCTGCGCAGCCGTACCGGGAGTCAGAACCAACAGGTTGGCACTCCGGCCGGACACCGGCAATTCGGAAATGGACATGCGATCAAGGGCGGCGAACTCACCAGACACGCTCGACACGCCACCGCTAAACGTAATCTGATCTCTGCGACGGCCGGCCCCGAACACCGCAAACTCATCTTTGCTGCGCGCGAGAGTTTCGTTCTCGTCGCGCAATTGTCCATCGACCTCAGTAAAGCGCGTGTATCTCTTTTGATTGAGCGTGCTGCTGGTAAAGACGGTATGCCCGCGCTTGCGCCCGTAATAGAACTGCCGCGGGTCGCCCGCATAGTCCTGTTGAATGTATTTGACTGACTCATCAATCAAGCCCAACGCAATCTCCGCGGACACTGGACGACCATTCGCATCCTTCGCATCAACAACCAGCGTCCCTTCTTCGCGTGGCTGGTACTGCTCGCGATCAGGCTTCACGTTCACGGCTAAAAACTGTTCAACGGGCGGTACGATCACCTGCTTCGTATCCATAAATGCGGCAGCGTCCGCCGTCATGAACGCGCTAAGAAAAATGTTGGGAACGTGTTTTTCTTCAATTGGCACTTCGATCAGTTTCGCCGTGCCGGTGACGTGGACGAGTCTGTAACTGAACAAGTCTTCCGCTTCGACGCTGAACAACACGTAACGATCGCTTGTCGGAACGGAAATCATAACGGGCGCCGTTTGGCCCACGCGGAAAGTATCTTTGTCGACTATGACCTCGACCCCGCCACGTCGATAACCCAGGTCAGTTGTTGCGTTGGTTGCGACAAAAACATACGTCTCCGACTTGATTGGCGGCAGGAAGCGATCGCGAACCGCATCGACGCCCTGACTGCTTTGCCACGCGATGCGGTAATAACCTTCGCGAGTCGGGGTGAAGTTCAGCCGCCCCACACCCTCGGCGTCGGTTTTTACCGTGGTGGTAAGAATGTCTTCGTGCTGGTAACCGCGAGACTTGAGCTGCCACTGTCGCCCCTGCGCCGGTTGCTGAGGGAACGTGCCCGTACGCTGCAAGCGACGGAGCTCTTCACCTTGCACCTCGCGGCCACGAGGATCGATCCAGACCTCCACCCAATAGTCGCGTGTGATCTTGACGGTCCCTTCGGTCTGGACCGGCTGTTCGTTGGCGTCAATTGCCTTGATATCGACAGCGACTTTGTCCTGCGGGCGGTAGAGGTTTTGTTCCGGACGCGGATAGACGTAGTACCGCTGACGCGTGACGCGCACTCTATCGCTCGCAACGATCTCGCGCCGCGAGGAATCAACGACGCGCGCCTCGATGCGAAATTCAAAGTCCTGATTGTAGTTTTCACGCGGTGTATCGAACGTGAGCCTCGCTTTGCCGGTGGCATCGGTTCTGATTGTCTCTCGCTTTATAACCTGTCCCTGTCCGCGACCGTAGTAGTTGTAACGCGCCTGTTCCAGATGGTCGTAGTACCAGGGATAATCGCGCCGCGGGAACCAGTAGTGATAAAAAGGATTTTGATAGACCACCACTTCGACGGCCGCATTGCTCACCGCACCACCAAAATAGTAGTCGGCTTGAATATCGACCTCGACCTGTTCGCCGAGCCGAAACGCCTTTTTCTTCCCATCCTGCTCTGGAGCTTTTACCGCCACTTTGAATTCCGGCAGCTTGTACTCCTCGAGCCTGAAGAGCGCTGCACTGCCGATGTGGTGCGCCTTGTTATCGTCCCAGAAGTGAATCTGATACTGGCCCAACGGAAACTGCTCGCCTAATTCGAGCGAGCCCCAAGCACTACCAAACGAGTTAAGCGTCGCCTTCCCTTCCGCAACTTTAGTATTGCGCGGATCCTGGATCTCGTAATGAATCACCCGGTCAGCCGGCGTCCAATACGCTCCGCTTCGGGTTTGTCGCGCGATGATCTTCCATTGCATCTTCTCTTTTGGACGATACGCGGGGCGATCGGTGAAAGCGTAGATACGCCAGTCTTGCGAATCATGCTGACGATAACTGTGGCCCGTGGTAAAAGCCTGCCGATCACTGGAGGCCGCAGTTATGAACAAGTTGCGCGACCCTGCAAGGTCTCGCAACGAAAACTGGGCCAGTCCTTCGGCGTTAGTCGTAGCCCGCAAGCGACGCCAGCGCCAACCGTTTTCGTACGAGTGTTCCCACAAGGTGAGGTTGGCGTTGGCTATCGGAGCGCTGGTTAGCGCGTTCGAGAAGAACGCGAGCGCCTGTTTGCCGGACGACTTCAGAACGAGCGCTGCATCGGACACGATCAGGACATCACGAGCTTTGGTCGCGGTATCGCCCGTCGCTTCGAGCAAGTACGCTCCCATTGCCAACTTTCCGTCTACGCGCGTCTGTTCTGATAGTGGTTTGTAATCAGCGGTATCGACGGTCTTGGTCCATGTTTTGACGGGTTGCTTTCCGCGAATAGAAATTCTCGTAATCCAGCTTCCCATTTCTCCGGCGCCTTCGTCCGTGTCGAGCGCGTCGCCGGCAGGAATGTCACGTGTCAAATCAATCGCGTAGAGCGCAAAGCTGACGCGTCGAACGTTGCGCGCATTCAAGTGAAACTGAAGCTCGGAATCGGGCAGAAAGATATTCGACACACCGACGTTGAGCGACGGCGTCGTAATCGAGCTTATCTGTTGTATGGCTTGATCGAAATAGCGGGTCTCGCCTTTGGCAAACTCTGTCGTTAGCCGGCGATAAAGTTCGAGCGCCTTGATGTAATCAGGTCGAGGTTGCCACTGCCCCTGGATCTCGCGCATTGGTCCAACATCGTGCATCCACTGCGCGTAATGAAACAGCGCGTCGTCGTACCAGGAGGATTGCTTGCCAGCGGTCAGCGCCTCGTCGAAGTAATCGGGAATTCGCTGGCGTGTTCCGATGTCGTGCCCAACGTGACGCATCGTCATTGCGATCAAGTAGTTCAAATAGGAGCGATCGTTGGCGGTGTTACTAATCTTCAGGGCGTTCTCAAGAACATTTAGCGGAATGTTGTTGCCGTAGTAAGTGTAGACGTAATAGTCGTTCGCATTCGGCGCTGACGAAGCGCGAAGGATGATGGCTAGATAACGAGCACGCGCGCGCTCGAGATCACGTTGACCGGCCCACCAGTCAAGCGCTTGTTCGTAGTAAGGCCAGGCAACGGCCCAGTTCATGTCGCGTCGCATCCAGAAAGAATCGCCCAGAGACTGCTGCGCTTCCGCCCACACAAGATCACGATCGACGTCTTTCTCCGCGGCGCGGACCAGTTCCTTGAGTTGCTTTCGCGCTTCCTCGATCTTGGTGTTGTCGGAGCTTTGCGTGGCCACATCCGCGCGCCACAAAGTATCGGCGAGACGAAACTCGACCCAACGAAGCTCGGACGGGCTTAGTTTCGACTTATCTACCTGCGCATAGATCTCATGCGCACGCTGATACGACCGCTGGGAATATTCTCTCTCGGCGGTGGCTCGCAGTTGTAAATAATCCGATTGTTGAGCAGCCGCGTTGAATAGCAGGAACGCGAAGACGGCGATGGACAAAATGATTGTTTTCATGACGGGTCACACTTTTCAGAGATCAGGCCTTTCGAGACATGGCGGCCTTGTAGGTCTGGTAACTGAACGACGAAAAGCGGGGAGACTTGCGGTGCGGGAGAGAGTTTCCCGCAAAGGCGCAAAGACGCTAAGTTTTCCGCTTGATGGGCTTGGCTTCGTGCCTTAGCTTTGCGCCTTTGCGGGAGCTAAGTTTCAAGGAGCCTCGGTAGAAAGCAAAAAGACGGCAAATGACGCGAGCCAGTGTTCGCCCGCGTAATCTCCACTCGCCACGTGCGCCAGCGCGGCTGAAGCGTGCTTCTCGGCTGCGGCAGCCAACGCGCGCCGCGCCGGATCGTTAGCCGGCAAGGCGGTCGCTATGCTCCGCATGCACCACGCACGACTGAGATTCAAACCATCAAGATGCACTAGCTTGGGATCACTTCGATCCGTCACGATGGCCGGAGTCAGCAACGCTGATGGATTGCCCTTCGAGACTCCCGGCAGAAAGCGATGAAACCAGGTCGCAAACTCCTGCGGCTTCATTACTCGACGCATTAAGTCTGCTTCCATCAACGCGGCGGAAAAGAAGTCCTCGCCGCCGGGTTCCCAGCCTCCTGGGTAGTTAACGTCTTTGGCGAAATAAGTGCGGCTACGTTCGTTTAGGATCGATTCGAGTTCACGATCGCCGCTTGTTTTCGCGTAGTCGAGAGCGAAGGCCAATCCAAATGCAGTATTGGGATGCACTCCGGTGCGAATTGGATAGGTTTGCTTCGGAAGAAAATTTCGGTACGACTTGGCGACGAGATCGGCGAGCGGCTGAAGATTCCTCGACCATCGTTTACCGTCGGCATCGTTCCACGTCTGTAACTCCTCCGCTAATTTCAATGCCCATGCCCAACCGTAAGTCCGCTCGAACGACTGCCGGTTCGGCTGGAGCATATATGCGACTTCCGCCTGAATGTTTTCCGCGGTCAGGTTCGCATCGAGTGCGCTGCGGACCAACGTCGCCTCAGGCAGGTTTGGAAACGACTTCAACAAGCGGATCAGCATCCAGTGGCCGTGAACTGACGAGTGCCAGTCGTAACAGCCATAAAACGCAGGATGCAGCCCCTTTGGACTCTTTACCTCGCTCGCATTGTTGATGACGTGTTCCGGTTTGTTGGGAAACTCGCGCGCGACGCACTTCAGCGCGAGGGCAGCGAAGTGCGATGCCTGTTTCTCGTTCAAAGACTTCGCTGCTCCGTTCATTTGCGATCCAAGTGCCGCGGTTGGTGCGAGCAAAAGTAGTAGGAGGGTGATGAGTTTCATCGATGCTCAGTAACGATGCGACGGCCTGCCGATGTGGATGTGTGGACCAGTCGCCGTGCCGGGAATAGCCGAGCGAAAAGCTAAATAAGGAATTCCGTTCTGCTGTAGAAAACTCAAAAGCGCCTGCCCTTCAGCGCTGTCTGGATGAAGCGAGATGTCCATCGCGTTACGATGGTCCAACCGCCAGCGTTCGTGAATCGCGCCTTGCCCGAAGACCGCTACCGGCAACTGCTTTTTGAAAGAGTCCGAGAAGAACCGCTGAATTTTCCAGGCCTGGCCGAGGCCCCAACCGGAAGTTCCCGTGAAGCGAATGAAGGAACCGGTTCGCACGAGTCGCTGCCTCGCGAGTCGAAGATTCTTGGCGATCATCTTCTCGGCTTCAGTCTCAACTAGTACCGCTGCAATCTGCGCATCCGCTTCTTTCAACTGATGTCGCGCGCCGTCCAGCTTTTCCTGCGCTTCGTCTACCGCAAGCTCATACTTTTCAACCTCGACGCGTGAGATGAGTCCCTCTTCTAATAATTTCTTCGACTGGTCCAGCTTCTCTTTCGCCTTTTTCACGTTCTTCTCGTAGATTGCGATCAGCTTCTCGAGACTCGCTTTGTACTCGTTCGTTGTCTTGATGTAATCGTCGCGAAGCTTTGCCAGTTCGTTAACTGGAGTCGGCGCGGGCGTTGGTTTCTTTGGGTTCTTGCGTTGAGCTGAAGCAGAGGATACGCCGATTGTGAAGACAATGAGACACGCTGGTAGCGCGATACGAAAAGCATTAACTGCCAGTGATTTCAATGGTAACTACCTGACTAATGTGCCCGTGCGGCTCCAGCGAGTGTTAACGAAGAAATCGGCAAGGATGCCCCATCCACTTGCCGGAGCTCCTTCATCGTAAGACCAGTACACAAACATTGCGCGGCCAATCACCAGGTCGCGAGGCACGAAGCCCCAGTAGCGACTGTCCTCGCTATTGTTACGATTGTCGCCCATGACGAAGTAACTGCTTGGCGGCACCGTGATTTCGTCCTTGCCGTCAAACACGTCGCCCACCGTCATCTCTTCACCCGGCTTGTAATAGACGTCGTAGAGTTCTTCCGGTTTACGCTCTGCCTCATTGACAACCGTTAACGGATCCTTATCGCCGCGCTCAAGCGCTTCGATCCGGTGTTCCGGAATAACCTGATCGTTGACGATGACGTTCTGTCCTTCGATGCGAATTCGGTCGCCCGGCAAGCCGATGACGCGCTTCACATAGTTCGTCAGTATTGGCCTGTTGTCCGCACGATTGTCTCGTGAGGGGTTGTACGGATTACCCGGATATTTAAAGACAATGATGTCGCCGCGGCGGATCTCTCTTTGCGGCAGAAACGGAAGCGAGTCACCGGGAGCGAAGATGAACTTGTTAACCAGCAGATGATCGCCAATAGTGATTGTGTTCTGCATCGATCCGGTTGGGACTTTGACGGCCTGCACGATGAAGGTCATGCCGAATAGAGCCATGATCACCGTCACCACTGCCGACTCGAAATATTCTCGCGGCCAAGTCTTCGGCGGTCCTTTCGGCTTTACCGGCGGCACGTGCTGTTCTTCGTGGCCGTTGCGATTGAAGATCCGCGAGAACGAAAAACGTTTGGTTTCGGTCGTAGTGTCCGGTTCGCCGGTCTTTACCTTGTCAGTGGTTGGGTTGGTCGCCATTAAAAATCAATCCTAGAGACGTTGATCGCAGCGGTCAAGTTGCTTACGAGAATCGCATTACAAGGGTTTAAGGAGCTTTGCTCAAAAATTCCTTATCGAACCTGTTCTCTGTGTTCTCAGTGTCCTCTGTGGTTCAGGAATCGTTCGAAAAAACAACCACAGAGATACGGAGCACACAGCGGCTACACAGAGAAACGGACTTATCGTTCAAAGTCGGTTTTAGGAATCCGGTTCCGGGGACGTCGTTTCCTGGACCTTCATCGCTTCAAGAGCCGCGCGCGCTGCCGCAGCTTCGGCGGCTTTGATTGAATGACCTTCACCCTGGATCCTCCCGGTGTCCCATGAGACTTCCACGTGAAAGATCCGCTGATGGGGTGGACCGAGCGTCTCGATCACCGTGTAACGAGGAGCGGGCCGCCGTTCAGCCTGAAGCTTTTCCTGTAGCATCGTTTTGTAGTCGGCTTTCGCGGCCGAGAGCGGATCCGCCACCGCCAACTCGTTTCTCAATGCATGACAGACGAAACGCGTCGCTGCTTGCAGTCCGCCGTCCTGAAAAATCGCTCCCGTAATGGCCTCAAACACGTCGGCCAGCAGCGCGTTCTTCTGCCGCCCTCCGCTTTTCTCTTCTCCGCGTCCGAAGCGAAGAAACTCGCCGAGTTTAAGTCCCTGCGACGCTTTGGCCAGGGTCGGCGCGCTGACCAATCGGTGCTTCATTCGAGACAGCTCGCCTTCGGTCCCTCCGGGATACTTCGTACAAAGATAGTGAGCCACGACGAGGCCGAGTACTGAATCGCCAAGAAACTCGAGCGACTCGTTGTGCAGTTTGCGCGCTTCGAGATCTGCGCCGGGTGCCACTTTCTCATGGGCCCAGGAACGATGCGTGATTGCACGTTCGAGTAGCGCACGATCGTTGAAGTTGTAATTCAGAACCGTTTCGAGGAGATCGAGGTCAGGAATCGTTTCGGGGTGTTTCAAAGCGTGCAGGATTATAACGAAAACGCCGGAAGCTTGTCTTAGGTGACTAAGCTTCCGGCGTTGAAGAAGGAGAATGCTGTCAGTCTATCGTCTTGGTTTCTTGGGAGGAACTGGCGCCGGTTTGGTGTTGGGCACGGCCGGCGTCGCTGATGGAGTCGCAGCCGGTTTCGCTGGAGTCGCAGCGCCGTTACCAGTTCCGTTGTTAGTTCCAGTCGAAGTACCGCTCGCTGGTGTTCCGGTCGTCGTCGCCGGAGTCGGCGGCAACGAAACCAATGGAGTCGGTTCAGGCGGCAGTGGCTTGGACAAGATGCTCGCAACCATTGCGTCAACAGCAGTGTCAGGCTCGGTTGGGTAGCGGAACTTGTACCACTGCTTCAGGCTCTCAGCCCACGCAGCTTTTTGAGTGGCCAAATTCGGATCGGCTCCGGCAAGGGCCACAGCGCGCGCATAACCATCGATCATACGGTCGACGACCTGATGGATGTTTGCCAGCGCGAGCTTGCTCTCGGGAGTTTCTTCCTTGTCCTTAAAAATCTTGTACGCCTCTGCCTGTGTGGCATAAGGACCAGTTTCGTAGGCGCCTGCAATCAAGGCATACGTGAAAGCCGACTTCTTCAGCGGCGTCTCAACCTGTGCAGATTTAATCAGGTGCTTCAGAGCCGTCGCCGGCTCTTTTTCGACGGTGAACGAGCCGATGGTGTAGTTTATATAGGCAACCGCTAGGCCCTGATTCTGAAGTGGCGTCCAGTCGTCAATAGTTTTGCCACCTTCGAGCGCCGCGAGCGCCTTCCTGGCATAGTCAACGGCTTCGGCTGTCAGTTGCGGATTCTTCAACGGACCGACGAGATAGCCATTCGCAGCAAGGTGAACCACAACTTTGGTGTTGTCAGGTTCATCCTTCAGGATCTCGCCACCAAGCTTGAAGGCTGCAGGATAGTTCTTTTTGTTGTAGAGCTCATCGATGAACTTATTCCACCGGTCGCCCTTTTCGTAAGCGGTGACCCATCGGGTCAAGTACTCGATTATCTTTGTTTGACTTTCGGTCGGCGCCGCAAGCTTGCAGTCCAGATATTTCTTTCCAGCTTCGAACGCGGCCTTCTGATCTTTAGTGCGGTTTTCAGTGAACGTCTTGTAGAGCGCGTCCCGGGTTTCCGGTGGGCACGTATCCTGGGCCGTGCCAGCCGCCGGCGCAGGCGCAGCGGGCTGGGTCTGTGCCGCAACCGATAGAGCGAGCATTGCGACTGTCGCCCCGATTGTTAGAAACATCATTATCTTTTTCATTAGTTGTCGAAACCTCCAAAATCTTTTCAACAGTCGCGCAGAGGGCTCCAGTTATTCGAACGCCGCACAGGTACTTTAGGATGCGAGCGATAGAGATACCGGTTGCCGATTATTGCATCCGCGGGAGATGCGGTTCTCTTATGTTTTAGAAACTTTGGGTAGAACGCTCGCAATATTCCTGCAACTTGGCAAATTGTGTCAAGGACATGCGCGCTTACCATAGAAAAACCTTTGAAAAAAATTGCGCCGGAGCGTTTCGCATCCGGCGCAGCCAATCGAACTCGGGAACGGAATGATTAAGGTTAAGGTTGAATACGGCGCGGACGCTGGTCAGCGGGAACGGCGGCGCCCGGAGTTGTTGACGGTTGCGTACTCTTTTGCGCTTCGGGTTTCTTTCCCAAAGGCATTAGCACTGGTTTGACCTGATTGTTACGTAGTTCCGGCGTTGCCGTCTTTACTTCAGCGGGCTTCACGGCTGGAGTCGCTACACTGGTTTCGGGCGCTTCCGCGGCGATCGAATCGGCGGTCTGCTCAGCAGCCTCTTCAGCGTCGGCGACTTCCTTTTCTTCATCGTCGAGCGTGGTCGCTACCTGAAGGTTAATCGCAGTACCAAAACGGTGGTTCAGCCCCCGATAAATCTCACCCGCGACTGCTGCCGGGAAGTGACGACGAGCATCGGTTCCCTTCGCGATAACCACGACGGCGAGACGCGGATTCGCGAGCGGAGCATAGGAGGTAAACAAACCAACCCACCCGCCTTCACCGATACAAGTTCCGGTCTTACCGGCGACGGTCTGCGTCGGATCGTAAGCTTTGCGGCCCGAGCCATAGTTCACGGCGCCGACCATACCCGGCACCATGCGTTGCCAAACTTCCGAAGTGACGTCCAACTGGCGGCGGACCTTCGGACTCATCTTTGAAAGCTCTTTTTGCGAGTGCGCAATCTGAGGCTGGAGCAGTCGGCCACCATTTGCCATCGCCGAAACCATGGTCCCTAACTGAAGCGGCGTTACTTCAAAACCATCGGCGTGCGAGAACATACGTCTTTGAATCTCGCCCGGTGTGATTTCCGGAAGCCTGCCGGGAAACTCGAACGGAACATTCAAACCGGTCTTCTCACCAAGGCCAAACTGGCGAGCATAATCGACCATCTTCTCTGAACCGATCTTGGTGCCGACCTGCTGGAAGAAAGGATTGTCCGAATGGGCCAACGCGGAGGTCAGATCGATTCGGTATCCATCACCTACCGTGTCGACAGCCGGAATCGCGTTTTCTGCCAGTCCGGCAACACCTGTGACCAACTTAATAGTCGAGCAGGGCTTAAATCCACGACGCAGTGCCCACTCCTGATTCACAACGGAGTAAACGCGACCGGTCATCGGATCCATCACCACGACCGTACCGGCGTGATGGCCCAACGCGTTCACTGCCACACGGCGAACTTCCATGTCCTCACCGGTGATGTCATCCCTCGCGATTAATGCCTGCACTTCATTTCGCAGTGCATTATCGATCGCTCGTTGACGCGCGATTGCAGCCCGGCGGGCGGCTTCAGCGCGACGACGCGCCGCGAGCATCGCACGACGAGAACGCGAAGACATGCGACGCAGTTCGCGTTTTGTGAGCGAGCGGCCAAGGCGACGCTGCAGTGCTCTTATAGAATTCGATTGTTCGCGCGCTACAAGTGCTCGTTGACGACGAACCTCACGCGCGGACAGACGACCGCCGCGACGTCGCGAACTTCGCGCCACTTGTCTGCTGCCGCGTCGAGACGTGCGGCTGCGGGCAGTGGTTTTTTTAGTCTTGGTAGAGCGGGCGCTACGGCCCGAAGAAGATTTCTTTTTCCCGTAAACTGTTCCGGAAAAAACAAGCGAACAGAGGATAATTGCAAGAAAAACGAGCCGGGTTCGTTTAGGGGAATGGAAATGCAGGTTCATCAGGCCTAAACACCTTTCCTTTTGGGATACTTACAAAAGACTGTAAATGGAGTCGAAATTCCGGCTGCCGACTTTGGCCAACCCTTCCTCAAACAAAGCTTTCTGTGCAGTTCTGAGCTTCCTCAAAAAACGCCTCTTTTCACTACATTGTGTCAAACGTCTACTGCAACATTGAGGGTGGGAAGAGTTTTCCCTAACGGCGGCCTCTGGGGACATTGATCTGAGGCCGACGCAAATATAACATCGCACGGCAGTTGTGGGCAATAAAAAAGTAACCGATTATACATATTTCACTGGAACGCTAAATGCACGAAAACCGGCAAGGGTTGCCTGTCTTCCGGTTTTCGAGTGGAGCGACAACCAGCGAGCCTGATTCATTCCTCTTAGTGTCGCGATGAGATTTCCTGCTTTAGTCGAAAGTTTTCGTGCCCGGTTGCTCCTGCTGCTCGCCTTGATGCTCGGGCTCACGCTCGGCATCCAGTACTACTTCAACCTTCGAGCAGTGAAAACAAACGCGCGAATGATCATCGAGCAGGAACAGGCGATCATGACCGGCATCGGTATCGGACTGAAGAGTTTAACGACCGCTAGGTATCTTGACGAGATCATCGGCGACCTGCGCGAACCTTTGTTGAACAGCAAGCGTGTTCGCGTCAGGAATATTATGGTCGTCGACGACGTTGGGAACATCAGAGACAGCCTGGAGCCGGAATACATCCCCCAGAAGAACGAAGACGAATCAACTCGTTACGTTAATTTCAAAGATATTCAGGTCTTGCCGTTGCGCAGTGTGGTCCCGCCCGGCGGTGAGGGTGAACAACCACTGCCCTCCTGGGTTCCACCTTCGACCACCTCTGACTTCGGCGAAGCGGGCGCGTTCTATTTTCCGGTTGAGACTGATCATGGACGCCGATTCATCATCGTCGTCCTCGATTCAGCAAACATTTTGACCAACGTCTTCGAGCAACAAACGACCCGTTCGGCGTTGCTAACGCTTGCTGTGTTGTTTGTGACTACACTCATCACAGGGTTCTTTGTCTGGCGGTTCACGCGTCCTATTAAAGATCTCTCGTTCGCAGCGCGAAATGTCGCCGCCGGAAACTTTGACGTGCAAGTGCCAACCGATCGTGCTGACGAGATGGGCACACTCGCGACGGCATTCAACGAGATGACCGCAAAGCTCGGCCGCGCGCGAGAACTTGAAGGGCAGTTACATCAAGCTGAGAAAGGCGCCGTGGTCGGACGCCTTGCGGCCGCGATCGCGCATGAGATTCGAAACCCACTCAACTACATCAATCTCACGCTCGATCATCTTCGCTCGTCATTCTCGCCTGCCGATGCCGAAAAGAAGGCGACGTTTATCCAGCTCACGAATCAACTAAAGACGGAAGTCGCGCGCATCAATCGTCACATCACTGACTTTCTGAAGTATTCACGCCCGTCAAAACTTGAATTGCAGGATCTCGATCTCCGTGCTGAAGCTGAAGATGCACTGCGGTTGGTTGAAGGGCGAATGGAAGAATGCGGCATCGAAACTAAGATCGTCGAGGAAGGTCCTTTGCCGAAGGTGCTGGGCGATAAGGAATCACTTCGCTCAGTTTTTACAAATCTGGTTATTAACGCGGCCGAGGCGATCGACGGCGAGGGCGGCAACATCGCGATCAAAATCTCAAACTCGGACGAGAAGTCTGTGAAGGTTGAGATCACGGACAGCGGTTGCGGCATCCCGGCAGGGGACATCTCCAAGCTTTTCGAACCTTATTTTTCTACCAAGGAAACGGGAACGGGCCTGGGCCTGGCAATTGTTAAGAAGGCGGTTGACGATCACGGCGGCACGATCAGCGTCGCGTCGAAGGAAGGTAGCGGTACAACGTTCACGATAATCTTACCGGCTAAAGAGAACTGACTATGTCACGGAAGAACATACTGGTTGTTGACGACGAGAAATCGCAGCGAGAGATACTCGAGATGATCCTCGTCGATGAAGGTTACGACGTAACCACCGCTGCATCCGGAGAAGCAGCAGTGAAGTTTGCTAAAGAGAAACGTTTCGATCTGGCGTTGACGGATCTGAAGATGACCGGCATGGACGGCATCGAGCTGCTGCAACACCTGCTCGCTTTCGATTCTTCAATCATCGTCATCCTGCTTACGGCCCACGGTTCGATCGAGTCGGCTAAGGAGGCGTTGCGACGCGGCGCGTTTGACTACCTTGAGAAGCCGTACGACAAGGCAGCACTGCTTGAAACCATAAACCGCGCGCTCGATCGTCTCGACGCGATCGACGTGGAGATCATTTCCGCGTCGCCAAAGATGGAAACTGTCAAGAAGATGATCCTCAAAGTTGCGCGGTCAAACTCGACAGTTTTGGTTCGCGGCGAATCGGGTACGGGCAAGGAACTGATCGCGCGAGCTGTGCATAATCAGTCGCCACGGTCGACGGAAATGTTTCAGGCGGTCAACTGTGCGGCGATTAACGAGAACCTGCTCGAGTCGGAATTGTTTGGGCACGAAAAGGGATCGTTTACGGGCGCGCACGCGGAGAAGAAGGGTCTGTTCGAGATCGCAGACCGTGGCACGTTGTTTCTCGACGAGATCGCGGAGCTGGACGTCGGCATCCAGGCAAAACTTCTGCGCGCGCTCCAGGAACGAAAGATTCGCCGAGTTGGTGGTACGCATGAAATAGCGGTCGACGTTCGCGTGATTGCGGCGACGAATCGCGATCTGCGCGCGATGGTCAGCGACGGCCGTTTTCGCGACGACCTCTATTACCGTATCAACGTCTTATCGATCGACGTACCGCCGCTGCGCGAACGTCGAGACGACATTCCGGTGCTGATCGATTACTTTCTGAAGAAGCACACCCGAAACACGTCGCGCCTAATCACTGGTCTGACTGCCGATACGCGGCGAGTCATGCTTGACTACAGTTGGCCCGGCAATGTGAGGCAATTGGAGTCGGCGATCGAGCGGGCCATCCTGTTAGCCGAAAACGATCAGATCACCTTGGAAGATCTGCCTACGGAGGTACGTCAGGACGTTGGCCCAACCGCGGAAGGCGCGTTCAAGTTGCCCGCAGAGGGAATCAACTTCGAGGATGTCGAGCGCAACCTCATCACTCAGGCGATGGAACAAACGGACTATAACATCACCAAGTCCGCAAAACTTCTCGGGTTGACATTCAGGACGCTTCAGTATCGTCTGGAGAAGTTCGGGATAAAGAAACCTGACGGAGAAGACGAGGAAGACGGCCGATAGCTCTTCTGTCAATTCGGCTATCGGCCGAAATCTCAATTTAGGAATCGCGATCGTCTTGCGCATGGTTGCACCCCACCCTTGGAGGAACTATGGACCCAAAGAAAAGCAACCCTTCACGGCTTTGCCCCAAAAGTCATTTACTCGGCTTCTTCTCTGTGTAACCTCTGTGCCTCTGTGGTTATTTTTGGTGACAAATATTGAACGACGGAAAGAGCAGTATCTCGACTTTAGGGCAACGCAACCCTTCACCGGACTTTTAAAAGGAGACTGCCGAGCTTTTGCGAATGGCCCAGGTCTGAGAATTAACCTGGCTGCAATTGGGTAATCGAAATTTAGAGGAGGTTCCCGAAGACGCGACATGAATGCGCTCACCCCGGCCCAGCACGAAGGGTCCGGATTTGATGAGTTGATCCGTCGGATTCGCATGCAGCTCGTGAAAATGTTAGTCGCCGGGGTGCAAGTCTCATCCTCGCGAGCGTTCCATGAGTGTTCGATCTAATCACTCTATGGAGGGCTATCATGAAATCTCCCATCGGGCTCGTGCTTGTTTTATTGATGGCGTTCGCCGGGTGTAGCAGCGCGCGTGATGCGGCCACTAACGCGCCAAGCGCAGAATCCAGGCAGCTGAAGGCCGCCACAACGGCTCAAACGGAAACCATTGCGAGTCAGAACGCCGAATTCCAAGAAGTCTCACTAACGCGGGCCGACACCGCTGCTTCAGCAGCGGAAGCTGCCGACCGCAAAATCATTCGTAACGCCAATCTCACGATGGAGGTTAAGTCAACCTCCGACATGCAACACAAAGTCACGTCTATCGCAGAATCCCACGGCGGCTTTGTGGTCACGTCCGAATCCAAGCAACGCGAGGACGCCGATCCTGAAAAACGCACTCTCGATATCAAGCTGGTGGTGCGCATCCCATCAGAACGTTTCGGATCCGCACTGGATCAGATCCGTGGTCTGGCGAATACGCTGCGCGAAGAAAACGTCACGGGACAGGACGTCACCGAAGAGTTTATCGATCTCGAAGCACGCATCAGGACGCAAAGAGCGCTCGAGCTTCAGTTTCTCGAAATTATGAAGCAGGCGCGTAAAGTCGAGGACGCGCTGGAAGTGCAACGCCAGATCGCCGACGTCAGAACGGACATCGAGAAACTGGAAGGACGCAAACGCTTTCTCGAAAACCGTGCCAGCCTGTCAACGATCGTCGTCGCCCTCGAAGGACCACGACAGATAGTTGTGAATACCACCACCTTCGGACGCAGCCTCCGTGAGGCTGTCGCGGAAGGCGTCGATCTCGGTTCGGCGATTCTCTTGCTCCTGGTCCGTTTTGTCATCATCATGGTGCCAGTCACAGTCTTCGTCCTTTTGCCGCTCGGGTTGTTATTTAGGTATTTTGTACGGCGTGCAAAACGAATCCAGTTGGCTGAAGCGCTTTCGACCCCATCGGGCAGTTAGTCTTTATCTGTGTTTGCTGGTGGTTGGGTGTACCAACTCCCAACCACCTTCAAACCCCGAACCGAAACGTGGCGTGACCTCAACCGGTGTCGTAAAAGCGACTCCCGTCGCGGCCACGCTCACCAAAGGTGAATCAGGCGAGGCAATCGTTCGACTCAACATCGACAACGGCTATCATGTAAACGCAAATCCGCCGAGCTTCGCTTACCTGATCGCAACCGAGTTGGAGCTTACTCCTGCTGCCGGCATTTCGGTCGACTTCATTAGCTACCCTAACGGGCTGTCAAAGAAGTTTTCCTTCGCTGACCAACCCCTGTCGGTTTATGAAGGTGAAACAGATCTTAAGGTGCGTCTCAGCGCAAAATCCGCTCAACCGGGCACACACAACCTTTCGGCCAAATTGCGCGTCCAGGCATGTGACGATCAAGTCTGTTATGCTCCCGGTACGATGGACCTGACGTTACCGGTGACCGTGAAGTGAAGACGTTTTGGTTGATCGCGGCGGCGGTTTGCGGCGTAATAGCTTTGTACTTCGCGTACCGGGGCAACTACGACAATGCTTTTGTCGCCGCAGCCCTTGGTGGAGTCGCGTGGATTCTTAATTACCGCACGCAGTTGAAGCAGAAACTTAACGATGATGAAGAAGAAGAGTCTTAGCTTAGTTGTAATGGTCCTGTTGCTCGGCTTGGCGCCGGTGACGGGCAGGGGTTCGCAAGCCGAAGTACGCACCACGGTGCAGGGTGTGTTCGAACAGTTGAAGTCCCACAACTACGGCGCGCTTTATGATCTGTTACCTGCGTCAGCACGCAGTCGCATGTCGCGCGAACGCTTTGTCGGTGCGCTCCAACGCGCCCAGGGGTTTTACCAACTCGATCGCATGGACATCGGCACGATTAAAGTGTCGGGCAATATCGCAGTCGTCGACACCGTCCTCTACGGACGCATTGTTAACCCGATTCAAGCTGAAGGGAAGATCGTCGCGCAGCAATATCTAATTCGAGAAGAGGGTAAGTGGCGTGTGGCGACGGGCGATCCGTCGTCGGTGAAACAGTTCCTTGCGTCGAATCCTGCATTCGGAAAGGGATTCAAGATTCGGTCGCCGCAGGTCTTCATCAAGCAGAACGACAAGTGGGTGGAGTTCAACGCGGCGCGCGGGCCGAAGAAGCAAGCCTGATCTCTCAGCTCAACAGCAACAGATCTTCAAACGACATCTGAGCGTCGTCGACACGTTCCGCGTACTCACCGTGTCGAATACGATAACGAGGAACTTCTAACGCCTCACGCACTGCGTCCAGATGAAATCGAATTATTCGCGGTGTCAGTCGAACGGATGGTATCCGGCGTTTCGCTGCGAGCCGTCGTACAGTCGATTCGCTAACTTGCAAATGTTTCGCAAGTTGCCTCGCGGTTAGAAACTCTTCTCGCTTCTCTTCAGTCACGGAAAGTTATGGTCTGGGAGGTAAATTAAGTGCGACGCGATAAACGGCAGCGCCATCGACCTGCACGTCTGTGCTTACAGGCTCTGCGCCGTCGGGCTTAACACTGACACGATACTTTGCCGCGTCTGGAGACAAACGAAACTTGAACGAACCAGTCTCGGTCGTGAGCCGTCCATCGATCTTCTTGGCGCTTCCGTCTTCGAGTACTCGCGCAAGCTCGACTTTCGCATTTGGAACGCTGCGGCCATCGGCACTAAAGACCGATCCGCTCAGAAACGCGAGCGATCCTTCGTCGACGGTGAGAACGAGTCGATCTCCGAGTGAACGCGTTTTCCCTGCCTTAACCTCGACCTCCTCAATCGTGCCGATGCTCAACCCGGCCTTGCGGAATGTGAGACCGTAGATGCCAGGGTTTAGCCGTCCGACCTTGAAATCGCCGCCCTTCTCCGTTTGGACTCGCGTGACTTCAATTTGTCCGCGTCTGACAACGACCGTCACACCCGCTGGCGTACCAGTCTCGACGCGCACTTTGCCTTTGATTGAGCCGAGCGACTTGTCTTTATCCTGACCCAGAGCAACGCCCGCAATCAGGAGACTTAGCAGCACGGCGAAGGCAGTTTTGTTGAATCTCACGGTTAGTCCTCCACGTAATAGACAGATTTCCCTGATTGATGCGGCAAATCATATCACCGTTTGCTTCCTCGGGTCGCCTCCGTATAATCCTTGGCGCGCCGGCAAGAAGAGAGGTTTGATGAAGAAAACAGCGGCTTATGTAGTGAAGTTATTGCTGCTCGCGCTTCTGCCGATCGCGGCCATGGCTGTAGTCACGCCCGCCGTTCCGCAGGATCCCGCAAACCCGTCGCAACACCGACCGCGCAAAGTCTTTCCCGAAAGTCAGGAAGCAGAAGAGATCATTCGTTTCGACACGGATCTGGTTTCTGTCGATGTTACGGCAATGGACTCGACAGGCCGCCCGGTCAAGAACCTTCGCCCGGAAGACTTCAAAATCTACTCCGACAATGTGGAACAGCAGATCGCGTTCTTTCAGCTCGAGAAGCGACAAGGCGAGTTGCGACCGCTGGCGATCGTTTTCGCTTTGGATGTGTCGGGGAGTATGACGGCCGAGGAGATTTCACGCCTGCGCGCGGCCTTGCAATCGTTTTCGAATTATCTTGCTGACTATCCGGTTTCCTATGCCGTGATGACGTTTGGCATGAACGTCAAGACGCTGCAAAAGTTCACCGCCGATACTCGCAAGCTCGACGAATCATTGGAGCGTCTTTCGAAAGATGCGCCGAGCGGACTATCAACTCATACTTACGATGCAGTCGACGATGCGATAAGAATGCTGGTCCGCAAGGCGCCGCGCACACGCGAGCGTCGTTTGATGAAGCGCGCAGTGATGGTAGTGACTGATGGATTTCCGGTTGGTGATACGGTGAAGCCTGAGACGGTGATCGAGCGGGCGAACGCCGCTGACGTGAGCGTCTTTGTCGTGACGCTGCCTTCGTATTCGCGCGTGATGCCTTCGTCAACGCAGACACCATTGCCCACGCCGCTGGATGTTAGCGGCCTGGCTGAGCTTACGGGTGGGAGAAATGTTTACGCTAACGAACGAGACTACGCCCCGTTGTTTCGAGCTTTAGCGGAGGAGGTCAGCTCGGCATACGTGTTAGCTTTTTATCCGCCGGAGGAAAAGAGACGAGATGGACAGATACACACGATTCGGGTGGAGGGCCCACGTGGTTTGACGCTGCGTCAAAGTCGTTCAGAATATCGCGCCGCAACGAAGTAAGTCCATTGGTCATTTTTCATTTTTCATTTCTGATTTGTCATTTGTGGCCGCCAAGTGCCGTCAGCCGTTGAGCAGGTCGCACAGCTGAAAATGAAAAATGACCAATGCTAAGTCTCAGTACTCGTCTTCGTCTTCGTCTTCGTCGAGGCTGTCCTCTTCAACGATATCCAGCTCGACAGGATCGAGCCCAACGACTTCCAAATCAGTTCCGCATTCTTCACAAGACACTATTTCGCCCTTGTCCGTGTCCAAATCAACATGGACATCAGCATCACATTCCGGGCAAGTTCCGGTCGGCACCTGTTTTCGTCCTCCCCCGCATTTAAGTGAAGGCAGGGTTAATCCCTCGTCGGGAGAGCACCGCGCCTTGTACGCAACCAAATCAATCTACCCGCGAGCGCTGGAATTTGCAACCATCTTTTTCAGCGTGTTGCATGGTCCAATTGGGCTGTCACAAAGGCACCAACTTTTTGTTTCTTTTGCAAAGTTTTCGACGTCAGGCACGCTAACTTTCTTGTGAGTGAGTCTGCTAAAACGGACCTCGCTTCCAGGAATTCGGACTGTGGGTTTCCACATTTGCGCCGACCGTAACGAACCACTCTGAACGCAAGGGCTAACCGGACCGTTGACTGTTACCAATATCCTGTCCCAAATCAATGCCGCCACCTATAATGCGGCGCATGTTGGCACTGAGAAAAACCCGACGGCGGCGGTTGATCCTGTTGTTGGCGTGTCCGCTGCTGCTCGTGCCGGTCCTTTTATCCATAACTGGCTTCGGCTTTTTGTCGCTCTCACCAGCCACGCTACGCAAATCAGAAGGCAAATCGGAAAACAAACGCTTAACGCGACCTGAACCCGCCCCGGACTCAGATTTGGACCACGACGGGATTCCGGACACGGCAGAGCTTCGCACCTTCAATGACCGGGAAAGTTTTCGTCGCTGGTTCACCTGGATTGGCGAGATGCAGTTCTACAAACTCAGCGACGAGTGGAATACAGAACAGCGCGATTGTGCGGGACTGGTCCGGTTCGCGTGGCGCGAGTCACTGCGCAAACACGATCGAGCCTGGTACAAGCGAATGGGTGAAGACTATGACCCGATCGCCAGCGACGTTTCGGTCGATCTCACGTCCGAGCCTTTGCGCGAAAAACTGTTTCGAACCATGCCAGGAAATTATTCGACGCGCGACATTAGCGAAGGCAGGTTTTCGGAGTTTGCCGACGCGCAAACGCTCAAGATGTTTAATACCGCTTTCGTCGGGCGCGACCGGCAACAGGCGCAACCCGGCGATCTGCTTTTCTTCCATCAGCCGTGGGTCCAGAAGTTTCCCTATCACGTCATGCTCTTTCTCGGCGAACCGCGGTTCGCAAGCGATAACGCGCGCGACTGGGTGGTCTATCACACCGGCGCGTCACCGCAGGACGCCGGCGAAGTCAAAAAGGTGCGGCTGTCAGTGTTGGACCAGCATCCGAATAAACGCTGGCGACCATTGCCCAACAATCCTAACTTCCTTGGTTTTTATCGTCTGAAGATCCTCAACCAGCAAGTTGCATCGGAGGAATGAACGTGTCCCGCTTTAATCTTGAATCTCTCCAACCCCGTGCGGTCTTGATCTACGTCGTCGTCATCGCGGCGGCTTTCGCGCTCGCGCATTCCCGAGTCAGCAGTGCGTCGTCGGAAGCAGCAAAGCAGACTCTTCCTGAGAATGTGGAGACGGTGGTGAGTGCCAAACCGTTCTTCTCTCTTGCGACGAACCGCACGTTCGGGACCAAAGAGAACCCGCGCATGTGGGTCGATTATCGCGGCATCGATAAACTCGATTTCCGCGTTTACCGCATCAACGATCCACAACGTTTCTTCTCGCAACTCACCAACCCGCACCAGATGGGTGAGTATGAGACGGAAGAACTCACGACGACTGTTCGGCCCAAGCCGTCGTTCCTCGAACGACTCCGCGCGATTAAGTCGTGGGCGTATTCCGGTTTTCGTGATTACCTGCGTGTGCAGTTGAATTCACAAACACGCCGTTCGTTCAATCAGAAGTTTCGCAACGAAGAAGCGCGTCGCACACCGCTGAACGTTGCGGACTACGCGCGCGTGCCGTTGCTAAATCCGAATCAGTTAGTGACGACCTGGCGCGAACCGTTGGAATCTCTCGAAACTACATACGATCGCCGCATGATTCCATTGGGCAAGCGGGAGCCCGGCGTTTATCTGGTCGAAGCCGTGAACAACGATCTGCGAGCGTACACGATCGTCGTCGTGACAGATCTCGCGATGGTCGAAAAGTCATCCGCGAATGGCGAGCTGCTGGTTTACGCCGTGAACCGCGTCACCGGTGAGCCGCAATCGAACACGCAGATAACAATCATCAAGGCTCGTAAGAACGTAACGACGGGAACAACCAACGCTGACGGAATGTTCCGCACTAAAATGAAAAAGGACAACAGCGAAGAAGAGGAAGCGGAGGTAGACCCGGAACTCGAGGCCGTCGAAAACAACGACTACATAGTCTTCGCCACGCATCGCGAAAACTTCGCGATCTCCGATCTCGCCTCGTACTACTTTAGCGGCGAAGAGGGTGGGGAGCAGAACGTTAACGGTTACATCTACACCGATCGTCCGATCTATCGCCCCAATCACAAGGTTTTCTTCAAAGGTATTCTTCGTGCGCTCGACGAAAAAGGCCAGTACCGCGGGTTGAAAACGCCGGCGGTTACCGTACTGGTGAAGGATCCGAACGATGCGCGCGTCCTCGAGCAGGAGGTTCGTTTATCGAGCAACGGAACATTCTGGGGCGAGGTGGTCCTGGGTGAAGAAGCTCCTCTGGGAACGTATCAGATTGAAGCCGAAACTGAAGAAGGAAGTTCGAGTGGGACTTTCGAAGTCGCCGAGTACAAGAAGCCCGAATACAAAGTGAGCGTTGTTGCACCTCAGAAATTCGTGGCTGCGGGATCAAAAACAAAGTTTGACGTGAGCGCGCGTTATTTCTTCGGAGCACCGGTCGCGAATGCGGAGGTTAAGTACTACGTCTATCGTTCCCGTTATTACCCGTACTACTACGGCTCCGAAGATGACATGCAGGAAGACGAAGATGACGACGAGGAGTATTCACAATACGGGAACTATTACGGCGACATGGTCTCGCAAGGCGAGGGCAAGCTTGATGCGTCGGGCCGGCTCCAGGTCGACTTCGACGTTCCGCAGAACACTCCCGACGACGTCTGGGATTTCGAATACCAACTGGAAGCCCAGGTAACGGACAAGTCACGTCGCACAATCAATGCGAGTTCGAGTCTCGTAGCAACGCGCGGCAACGTCATCGCACATGCTCGGCCCGATCGCTATGTCTACACGAAAGGCGACACGGCCGAAATTGAGATGATCACGACGGATTACGAAGGTCGTCCTGTCGCAGCAAACCTCTCACTCAAGATGGTCCTGCGCACCTGGCAAAAAGTCGAGAAGAAAGAGAACGAGTACGATTCGAACTACAAAATGTTGGAGGAGGAAATATCGTCCAGCCAGATCACGACTGACCAACAGGGCCGCGCAAAGTTCAAGTATCAAATTACACACGCGGGCAACCTCGCGATCAAAGCCACTGTTAAAGAGAACGGCAAAGAATACACATCGATTGGCGGGTTCATCTGGGTCTCCAGCGCGGAAAATCAATGGAGCGATAGTGCCTACTTCAGCGAGAACTATGGCTCAATAAAACTTGTTCCCGACAAGAAGTCGTACCGCGTCGGCGAGACCGCGCGCGTGCTCGCGATTCTTCCACACGAGTCTGCAAACCTGCTCGTAACGACGGAAGTCGAGAGCGTTCTGTCCACGCGTTACGTGAAAGCCGCGGGCAAAACAGTCGTTCTCGATGTTCCGATCGAAGCGAGTTACGCGCCGAATGTTTATCTGAGTGTAACCTTCGTTCACGACGGCGACATGTTCTCAGACGTAAAGAAAATCGTCGTTCCCGCGCGCGATAAGGTGCTGAACCTCGAAGTCGTTCCGAACAAGAACGAATTCAAACCGCGCGAGACAGCCTCGTACACGATCCTCGCGCGCGATGCCGATGGCGCTCCGGTGCGCAACGCGGAAGTAAGTCTCGGCGTCGTTGACGAAGCGATCTACAGTCTCGCGCCCGATTACGCCGGAAACATCAACAAACACTTCTACGGCACACGCTACAACTCCGTCGCCACGCACCTGTCGATCTCTTATTCATTCATCGGTTACGCAGGTGATAAACCGATGAACCTTGCCGCGAACAAACCGTCGTACCAATTGGCTGACTTTAAGAACCAGGCCGACCAGGTCCAGCCGATGATCAGAAAAGACTTTCGCGACACGGCGTTCTGGCAACCGAGCGCAGTTACGGGTACTGACGGACGTGCGACTGTGAAGTTTCGCTTGCCTGACAACCTGACGACGTGGCGTGCAACGGCACGAGGTGTCACGAGCGATTTGAAAGTCGGTGTGAAGACCTCGAAAGTCGTTTCACGCAAGGACGTGATTCTGCGTTTGGAAACGCCGCGCTTCATTACGCAGGGCGATACAGTCACGCTCTCCGGTGTGGTCCATAATTATCTCAAGGAAGCCAAATCAACACAGATCTCTATATCGGTGGTCGGAGCGAACTTGATTGGTTCCGCCGATCAAACAGTCACGATCGACCAACAAGGTGAGCATCGTGTTGACTGGCAGATCTCGGCGCCGCAAAACGGTCAGGTTCAGCTCCTGGCGAAGGCCTTGACTAACACGGAATCTGACGCGGTTGAACTAACGCTCGACGTCGTTCCGCGTGGTCTGCGTGAGACGAAAGTTCAACGATGGGAGACGGGCGAGGAAACTGCCGAGCAGCAATTTACGCTCGAGCTGCCCGGGAATGCGGATCTCAATTCGCGTAAGTTGCGGGTTGAAGTTGCGCCGTCAATCGCGGGCACGTTGTTCGGGGCGCTCGACTATCTGACGACGTATCCGTACGGCTGCACAGAACAAACGATGTCCAGTTTTCTGCCGAACGTGATCGTTTCGCACACGCTGAAGGATGTGCAGACGAGTTCGATTAACAAGGGAAATGAGTTGAAAAAGAAAGTCGAGCGCGGGCGCAATCGTCTCTACGCGTTCCAACACGAGGACGGCGGATGGGGTTGGTGGAAAGACGACAAGAGCGATCCCTTCATGACCGCTTACGTCGTCGATGGGCTCACACTCGCGAGACAGGCGGGCTACGAGATCGACGACACTCGCATCGCCCGCGGCCGCGAGAAACTGGAAGCAATGCTCCACTCCGGCAAGAACGACGAGGACAAGGAACTCGACGCCGAAGTACGCGCGTTCATGGTCTATGCGCTTGCTGAATCAGGTGGCGTCAATTCCGCCTACGTGGACAGGCTGTACGGTGAACGTGGAAATCTTCAGCCGTACGGTCGTGCGTTGCTGGCGCTGTCTCTGTCGCTGCAAAAGGACAAACGCGCTGCGGAAGTTGCAAACGAAATCGAACGCAGCGCAAAGAGTGGCAATGGTACTGCCTACTGGCATTCGCGACGCGAAAAGCGGCTCGACTTTGCAGACCAGGATGAAACTGAAGGCACGGCGCTCTCGTTAAAAGCGCTCGTACGCATCAAACCCAACAGTTCCCTGCTACCGCAAGTTGCTCGCTGGCTCGTCTCTGACAGGACCAACAGTTACTACTGGAACTCGACTAAAGACACCGCCTTCGCAATCTACGGCTTGATCGACTACGTCAAAGCGAGTCGCGAACTAACGCCTGCTTACGATCTCGAGGTTTACGTAAACGGCGAGAATGTGTTGACCGAACGCGTCACCGACGCAAGTGCTGCGCAAACGTTCCTCGTCAATCGCAAAGGCGGCGAAGTCGGCGGCGCCAACCACGTCCGCATCGTCAAACGTGGCAAAGGGCATCTGTATCTGTCGTCGTCGGTTGAGTACTACACTAACGAGGACCAGACAGCGCCGCGTGGATCGGCCGATCTGAATGTCACCCGCGAGTATTACCGACTGACTGTCACGGAAGAAAACTATCAGTTGAAGTGGTCCTTGACTCCGCTGACCGGAGAGATCAACTCGGGTGACCTGCTGGTTGTTAAGCTGCGGCTGACCGGTCAATCAGCGCGTCATGTCATGCTTGAAGATCCGATTCCAGCGGGCGCGGAACAACTCGAGAGTGTCGGCAACCTGAATCTCGATTACAACGAACGCGACTGGTGCGATTGGTATAGCTCGCGAGAGTTTCGCGATCGTCGCACAGTCTTCTTCCTTGATTCGTTCGACGGCGACCACACGTTGCAATATGCGCTACGCGTGCAGGTGCCGGGAGACTTTGTCGTCGCACCGTCGCGGGCGGAGTTGATGTATCGTCCGGAGGTCTTCGCCAACACGGCTTCCGGGAAATTCTCTTTCCGCGAGCGCGCAGCCAAAAACTAACTGCTTTTGGAGTTAGCGTCCGCAAAAGTTTCTTTTACGACTGTGTCGCAGCCAAGCCCGTTTTGGGCATCTCGGAGATAGCCTAACCATGTACATCAATTCCGCAAGCGCAGTTTGGTCGGCAGTGCGAATGTTGTTCAAAGACAAGACGACGCTGCCTCTGATGCTCGCGTTGTACGCGGCGCTGCTGTTGTCGCTTTACTTCTTCATCAGCACGCGCGAAGCAACAATCCCGCAACTGATCCTGACGTTCACGCTCATGCTCGCGGCGCCCCTGCTCTTCTTTCTCTTGCAAGCAGCGAGCGTCAACTACGCGACTGAGACGTCCGGTCTCTTGCGCAAGGCTTTGCGCGATTGTTTGAAATTCATCGCCGTCAGTTTGCCGGTGATCGGGCTGACACTCCTCGCGGTTTACGGTGTCGGCAAATTACAGGGTCGATTGACAGTCGATCCGAACACATTACAACCGTCCTCACCCAACATCATGACGACGTTGATCGTGCTTCGTTACTTGCTGATCGGCGTCGTCGCACCACTGATTACGATCCAACTCTGGATCGCAACCAGCACACACGGGCTGCGCGAGATGTTACGGAGCCTTCATCACACACTCGCGCAGGCATTTGCCCCACAAGCGGTACTCGTCTTCGCTTTTGGGTTTTTAATCTTCGCCGTCGCGCCTTATTTCCTATTGGGCCAAATAATACCGATTCAACGAACTTGGCTGGAGGTTCCACTGTTTACCGTACGCATTGTTGTCGGTGCACTGCTGATTTTGATCGGCTGGGTCGTAACGCTCGGCGCGCTTTCAATAATCAGTACGCGCACTGACGAAGCGCCTGTCACTCAAACATGAAGTTTGCAATACGGGTTGGTCTGGCTGTTTGTGTCTTGCTGGTCGCGCTCGCGGGCGCGCTCGTGGCAATGCGGAAGCCTGCTGTCGATCCGCCGCGCGAGCAACCAACCGGCGCCAACTCAGGAGCGGATGAAGATAAACGACTTCAGGAAGCCGCCGAAGCAGCATTGGGAGAACGCGACGGCTCGATAGTAGTGGTCGACGTGCAAACCGGTCGCGTACGCGCGGTAGTTAATCCGAGGCTTGCGTTTCAACAAGCATTTCCACCAGGTTCAACGATCAAGCCATTCGCCACACTCACTGCAATGCGTGCGGGCGTGATCGATGAAAACTCTCGCATGGAGTGTCGCGAACACTACCGGCACAAGGGCGTTCACGCGGTTTGTTCACATGAACGTAAACTTCCGCCGCTGAACACCGCGCAGGCGATCGCGTATTCGTGCAATTACTTTTTCTCGACAGTCGGCGAACGTCTCAAGGAAGATGATCTGACACGCACGCTTTCTGATTTTGGATTCGGCCGTCCCACCGGAATCAGCCGCGCCGAAGAAACCGCGGGCGTGTTGTTACGCACCGGGTGGGGACCGGAGAACGCAATTGGCGAAGGCCGCACACTTCAAGTCACGCCGATCCAGTTGTTGACTGCATACGCAGCACTCACAAATGGCGGTCACTTGCTGCAACCCTCAGTCGCGACCGCTGCGGACTTCACTCCTGCGATTCGATCGGAAGTTTCAATCGATGCCAGGGAGCGAAAGATTCTGCTCGACGGAATGGCGGGCGCGGTCAGCTTTGGCACAGCCGAAAAGGCAGACCTGACTTCCCTGCCCGATTTCATCGTCGGAAAGACCGGAACCTCACGTCCGCTGCAAGGTTTTCGTTTCAACGGTTGGTTTGTCGGTATCGCGTTTCCTTCCGACAAACTGACTGACCCTGGCAACGCACAACTCGGCGTCGTTGTGTTTCTGCGAAACGCACACGGAGCCGAGGCTGCTCAGCTCGCTCGGCCGATCTTTGAACAGTTCTCACCAAGCACGACGTCGGCGAGCCGTCCGCCTCAACCTCAGCAACCGGAAATCGTTATCCATCAAGTTAGTGAAAACGTGACGAAACGCATGCCGCTGGAAGCGTACGTCGAGCGGGTGGTTGCGACCGAAGGCAGCATCGAAGATCAACCCGAAGCACTAAGGGCGCTCGCCATTGCCGCTCGCACTTACGCTCTCAAGAACCTCAAACGTCATGCTGACGATGGTTATGACGTTTGCAGTACGACGCACTGTCAGCGCTTCGAAATCTCCGACACGCGCCCCGCTGTCGTCGATGCAGTCAAGACCACGGCACGGATCGTCTTGCGAGACGAAAAGGGACAAATCGCTGACTCGTATTTCGGCGCGTCCTGCGGCGGCGTGACCGCGAATATCAGAACTCTTTGGGGAACGAATGCGCCGCCATACCTGCAAGGTGTGCGCGACGACTTCTGCGACTCCGAACCTCGCCGTCATTGGACCGACACGATCACCTTGGATCGCATGGCAAAAGCTTTGCGCAGTGATCCTCGGACAGACGTCGGCCAAACGATTCGCGACGTTTCAATCGCCCGTCAGGACGGAACCGGACGCGCCGAACTGGTGTCTATCGTCGGTGATCGTCGGCGCGTGGTTAATGGCTGGGATTTCAAGATAATTGTGGGTCGGGAGCTAGGTTGGAACCACTTGAAGAGCTCGCGCTTTACAGTTTCACGTTCCGGATCGGCGTTTGTATTTCGCGGCAGTGGCTTCGGACACGGACTCGGTTTGTGTCAGGAGGGCGCGCACGTAATGGCCCAACGCGGATTTACGCACCGCCAGATACTGTCCAAGTATTTTCCCGGCACGAGCCTGGGCTCGCGTGCGACCCCGGTTAGCACTACACGCTCCATGCGCAGCGAACACTTTCGGATCACATTTCCACGGATTATCGAGGCTAAAGAAATTGAAGGGCTACTGAGAATTCTTGAATCAAACCGTACGCAGCTTTTGCGACGCACTGGCGGCAAGGTCACGGTGTCGCAACTTGAAGTAATCGTGAACGAAACGACTGGAGATTTCACCGGCCGTACCGGCATGCCGGCGTGGGCTGCCGCCGCTACCAAAAATAATCGCATCGAATTACAACCGTTATCGATTCTGAAGAAACGAAGAATTCTGGAAACAACGCTCCGCCACGAACTCGTACATGTAATCGTTGACTCGCTCGGAGGTGGCCAAACGCCACGCTGGCTGACGGAAGGCATGGCGCTCTACATAGCGGGCGAGGGGGCAATCCTCCCGCGGTCGCAGGAAAGCACGCCGCTGACGGTCGAAGCGATCGAACAAAAGCTCGCCTCTGCTAAGACGTCGGGCGAGATGCAAGCCGCATATGCCGCGGCGTTCAGGGTCGTCAGCGAGCTCGTCCGAATCGAAGGCGAGAATCGGGTTTGGAAACGCGTCGCCGAGCGAAATCATTCGGTCTCATCTGTGCTAAGGTAATAACGCAATGAACCTCAAACTCCCGACATCGATCGTTTCATCCTTAGTTCTTCTAGTCTCCCTTGCAGTATCTATTGCCGCCCAGCAAAAACGACAGACGCCTGCAAAGACTCAAGCGCCTGCTCCCGCGCCAACGCCGCCGCCAACACTGGAGACGTTACTCCCTGCTGACACTTACCGGATCTACGGTGAAGTAAGATCGGTGGGCCAACTGATCAGATCGAACTCGGTCAACGAGATCCTCGAACCAATTCTTAAACTGGCTGGCCCACCAAAGGAATTTCGAACCGTAATTAAATGGCTCAACACCAATGCCGACGAGGTGATGTCGTCGCGAATGATCTTCGCCGGGTGGACCGCAGCAAAAGACCTCCCCGATTCCCTCGTCGCAATCGAATTTGCGTCATCTGAGGAAGCATCTAAGTTCCAGCTCAAACTGAATCCGTTTCTCCAGAAGATGATGCCACCGGCGACTCCCACTCCGGGGGGCGAACCAAACAAGTCCGAAGCGCCGCCACAGACATCGCCGCCGCCGTATCACATTCAGCAAACGGGCTCGTTGATCCTGATTACTCCCACGCCGCTGAATTTAAAGAAGCTGCGACCCGCAGGCAGCAAATTGCTTTCGGAAGACGTGAACTTCCGCCTCGCACGTAACCGCTTGAATACCGAGTCGGTTTTTGTTTTCGTGGACGTGGCTTCCATTGAGAAGGAAGAAGTCGAGCGAAACAAGAAGGCTCACGAGGAGCACGAGAAAGCAGTCGCCGAGAGAGCTGCGAATCCGAAAGCTGAAGAACCAAAGGTTGAACTCGTGCCGGAGCCGAAGGAGCCGGATCCTGCTGTCGTACCAGAACAACCTGTGGAGGTCGACGAGGTCGTCGGCGTGGTGCCATCCGTTCAACCAATCGCCGAAGGGGGGACACCACCGCCGGTTTATCTGGCGCTCGGCATGGTGCTGGGAACTATCTCAGGCGCGGAGGCGAAGTGGCCGGCTGCCGTCGGCGTTGCGCTTTCTCTTGAAGGCGATTCGTTCGACGTGCGCGCGCTCTTGATCAACCCGCCCGGAGAGAAGAGTGATCCCATACCATTCCTGCCAGTGCTCGCGCCCGGTCCGCCAATCACACCCGAGGCCTCGAACATTCTGCCGGCCGACACGGAAATGCTGATCACGATGTCGCTGGATCTGCCTCAGATGTACGCGACGTTCTCGAAACCCCCGATGTTAGTCCCGACGCGCCATGGGCTCTCGCCAGTCGAACAACCCGGCGAGATCTCTTCACCGTTGGTCGACCTCGAAAAACAACTGAAGATAAAAATTAAAGACGATCTCCTGCCGCTACTCGGTTCGGAGATCGCGGTCAGTCTGCCAATGACGGGAATGGATTGGTTTCAACCACCAAAACCTCCGCCGCCGCCCACAACGTCACCGGCATCTCCTTCGCCGTCTCCGCAGCCTTCCCCTGATCCTTCAGAAAGCGCGAGCGACACTTTCACAATTACGGAGACTACACGTGACCCGTTGAAAGATGCTGGTTCAGTAGTGATCTCCATCGCGTTGAAGGACAAGGAAGGAATGCGCGCGCTGTTGCCGAAGCTGATTGAGTCACTCGCTTTCAAAGGCGCCAGCGCATTCGCGCAAACTGAACGCCGCGAGGATACGGAACTCGTGTCGTACGTCAACGTCGTTGCCTACGCTTTCATCGGCAACTTCCTCGTGATATCGCCGGATGTGAAAGCCACGCGACACGTGGTCGATTCGTACCTGAAACACCAAACACTCTCCGGCGACATACACTTCAAGAATTACACCCGCTGGCAGCCACGCCAGTTGCAGGGTCAAGTGTATGTTTCGCCGAGTTTGATGGAGACTTACAGGACGTGGATCCAACAACCGACAGCGCAGATCGACGAACCGACGCGCGCGTTTCTAACCCGGTTCAGTATTGTGGCCCAACCCGTAACTTACTCGCTTTCAAATGAAGGATTTGGACCACTACACGAGCTGCATTTGCCGAAGAATCTCGTATTACTTCTAATCGCCGCCACGGCAGGCAGCATAAACGCGCCACAACCGGACATGCCGTCTAATACAGCGCCTACAGTTCAACCGGCGCGACCGGACAATCGTTACTGACGATTCGGTCTGAGGTTTTCGATGACGAGCGGTTCAACGGATTCGGCAAGTTCAAATCTAAACACACGCGAGTAGAAGTAAAGTTCGCCTTCGAGCGCGCGTTTGATGTTCTGCGCCTGGCGGAAACCGTGCTGCTCGCCTTCAAACGCGGCGTACGCTACCGGAATGCGTTTCGCTCGAATCGCTTCGACCATCTTCTCGGCCTGGTTTGGGGGAACTACCTTGTCTTCCAACCCCTGAAAGAAAATCACCGGACACGACAATCGCTCAGTGAAATTGATAGGTGACCGCTCGAAATAGATGTCTTGCCGAGCGGGGTATGGACCAAGCAAACCCGTCAGGTATTGAGACTCAAACTTGTGCGTGTCGCGCGCCAGCGCCTCAGCGTCGCTGACACCGAAGTGACTCGCACCTGCCCTGAATGCGTCGCGAAACGTCAGCGCACACAGCGTCGTGTAACCACCCGCACTGCCGCCAGTGATGATCAATCGATTGCCGTCAACCTCGCCACGGTCCACCAGGTACTTCGCGCCATTCACACAATCGTCTACGTCGACAAGGCCCCACTTCTTGTTCAATCGCTCGCGATACTGCCGGCCGTAGCCGGTGCTTCCGCCGTAGTTGACGTCGAGAACGGCAAATCCCCTGCTGGTCCAATACTGGATAGAAAGACTCAAAGCTGTCGAAGCAGCGGCGGTTGGACCACCGTGACTTTTCACGATCAACGGCGGCTTCTCGCCATCAGGCGCGCGGAAATCGGGATTTTGCGGTGGATAGAAAAAACCGTGTGCGGTTAGTCCGGCTTCGGTGGGAAATTCGATCGCACGCGGCACTGAAAAGTATTGCGGGTAGACTTCCTGCTCATTCGCGCGTCGTAAGGTCTCAACCTGTCCCGTCGCCAGGTCGAATTTGGTGATCGATGCGACTTCTGTCGGCGAGCCCGCACGAAACACTGCCTGTCCGTTTGCTGCCTTGAGATATTGGATGTCGGTGAACGGCGAATCGATGATGGTGAGCTTTCCCGTCTGGACGTCGACGGTTTCGAGACGCGACACGCCCTGCTCGACGTGACTGCAAACAATCATCTCGGGCGAGGCGAAAGCGTACAACGACAATCCGAACAGCCATTGCGGCTGCCCGAGCTCGGCCTTTGCTCGCGCGACGCTCTCGATCTCGCCGTCGGCGGGGATCCGTTGAAGGTTCCACCAGCCGTTCCGGTCGGAGGCGAAGTACAACACGCCGTCCGGGGACCATTCAGGTTGAAAGATTGATTCGGCAACGCCGCCCGCGACCCACCGCGTGGAGGTCAATGTGCCGTCCGGTCCAAATTCGCCAACCCAGAGTTCACAGCCATCCCAAGGCATGTTTGGGTGGTTCCAGGTCAGCCAGGCCAGTTGAGTTCCATCCGGACTGACCCGCGGCGACGAGTAAAAGTCGTTGCCATGTGTCAGGACGACTCCGCAATCGTCGTTGCCTTCGGTACTGAGGCTGACGATCGTATTCACGGCTTCGGCGTTATGGACCGTGTGGTCCTCCCGCACGCAAACCAGTCTTCCTCGCGTATGGTCGAGGCACGCGTCGGCGTAGCGCATTTCCGCAGCGGGCGTCAGCGGCTGCGGTTCGCCTGGCCCAACCTGCCTGTAAAGGCGCTGGTCAGCGAAATTGGTGAAATAGACCACACCATTACTGACGACGTAGTCTCCACCACCATATTCGTGAACACGCGTGCGAGCATTGAAAGGACGCGGAGTTAGATCCGTAAAACTACCAGCCTCTGAACCCTTAACAACAACGTTGCGGCCGCCTTCGGTGGGGCGCAATTCGAGCCAGTAAATATCCGGACCGTCGAGCTGGGGCTGACTCAGACCAACGGAGCCGCCTACGATGAGGTCTGCGGTGATGGGCGATTTCCATGAGCCAAACGGCGCGATCTTTGGTGAATTTGGCAAGTCGTTTCCTCGATGAGTGCTGCTTTCGGCTGCTATTCTGACCGGGGAGCTTTGAAAAACTCTTGTGACAACCTCGCAAAAGCTTTACAAGACTTATGCAACCTACTCAACTGTGTGTGCAAGTAGTATCTGCCCGTCGTTAATTCTCCATGGGAGAACTGAGATAAAGGCAAGGGCACTGGTCTTGGGGGAGGTCAGTGCCCTCTCTTTTTGTCTGCGCCTCATCTTACCAGCAAACTCTTCATTCCGTGTCCATCTGTTGCCGCCGCGCGTAATCCGTATTGACTAGTACACCAATCCAGTTGACAATTCGCCAGCTTAAAACCACAGAGAGGTGGGCCCGCCGCCATGCGTTTGTTGCCAGGGTTTTCGTCGTCGTCGTGTAAAAGGCTGTTCGTCGTCTGTCTGATCTGCTGCTTCGTCTTCGCCAGCGTTCCACAAACATCAAGCGCCGACACATTTCGCCCGGTTGTTCGAGGTAAGCGTGGGGCCGTCGCCGGCGGACACCCGCTGTCAGTCGAAGCGGGGCTGCGAATGTTGCAACGTGGCGGCAACGCGGTCGATGCCGGTGTAGCAACGATTCTCGCAGCATCGGTGATTGAATTTTCGCACTTTTCGTTTGGCGGCGAAGTGCCGATCTTGATCAAGCTAAAAGACCAGAAAGTTGCCGTCATCGAAGGCATGGGCCAGGCGCCGATGAAGGCGACGCGCGAGTTCTTTGTGAATCGGGCGAAAGCTGAAAGCGGTGGCCCGGGTCAGACGACGATGCCAAGTGCGCGGAGAGGCGGGCTAATCCCCTCCACTGGACCACTATCGGCAACCGTACCAGCAATCCTCGACGCATGCGTCACCGCCCTTGATAAATTCGGCACTAAGACGCTCGCGGAAGTCATGGAACCGGCAATCCAACTCGCTGACGGTTTTCCAATCGACGAATTGCGAGTGAACTACATTCGGACCCGCTCGTCCGTCTTTTCGCAGTGGGCTGACGCAAAGCGAATCTTTCTTCCCAACGGCGAAGTACCGAAAGTCGGCGACATCTTCGTTCAGGCTGATCTCGCCCGAACGCTGCGCGAAATTGTACGTGCAGAAAAACTGGGGAGCCGCGGGTCAAGAAACGCGCGTCATGCCGGTCTGATGGCCGCGCGCGACTACTTTTACAAAGGACCGATCGCCCAACGCATCGGCGATTACATGCAGGCCAACGGTGGTCTAATCGCGGCCGGCGACTTCGCACGCTTTGCTGCGAAGGTGGGCCAACCCGTCGAAGCGAACTATCGTGGCTACCAGGTTTATAAAGCCGGTTTCTGGACGCAGGGCCCGGCGATGGTCGAAACGCTGAACATGCTCGAGGGTTATGACTTAAAGAAGCTGGGCCATAACTCGCCGGCCTATATTCACACGCTCGCGGAAGCTCTCAAGCTCGCGATGGCTGACCGCGATCGTTACTACGGCGATCCGGATTTCGTGAAGATACCGATGTCGGAGCTTTTGTCTAAAGACTACGCGGCGCTGCGCCGGCCGTTGATCGATCAGGAACGTGCGTCACTGGCCCAACAACCTGGCGATCCGTCAAACATGAAAGCCGTGCTTGCGAGTGCAGTCCAAACGATCGGACATGCTTCAACGGTCCCTGAAGTTGAACGTGGTAACGATACGACCTGCGTAAACGTCGTCGATAAAGACGGCAATCTCTTTAGCGCGACGCCGAGCGGCGCGTGGTTACCGGCCGTTGTTGCAGGCAACACGGGTGTGTTGATGGGCCAACGACTTCAATCGGCGCTTACCGATGCAAACAGTCCGAACGTCGTCGCTCCCGGCAAACGCCCCCGCATTACGTTAACTCCTACGCTCGTTTTAAAAAATGGCCAGCCATTCATGGTGCTGAGCACACCTGGCGGCGACAATCAGGACCAGGCGCTGTTACAAGTGCTGTTGAACATCGTCGAGTTTGATATGAACCCGCAGGAGGCGGTTGAGGCGGCGCGTTTCGACACGCAGCACTACGTCAGCTCGTTTGACGACCATGAGTTTCTACCCGGCTCGCTAAACGTCGAATCGCGCGTGGGTTTGAAGACGATTCAGGAGTTGTCTCAGAAAGGGCACAAGGTCAAAACTCAATCCGAATGGGGCACACTGTCCGCGCCGACAGTAATCGTGTTCGACACGAAGAATGGTGTCGCTTCGGCTGGCGCGGACCCGAGGCGAAGTCGCTACGCCGTCGCGTGGTGAAATATCAAACTCTCAAAGGAGTCCCCCGAATGAAAAGCTTCACCAGAAAAACGCTTTTCTTTGCAGTGACTGTCTCTGCCGTACTTGCAGCCCAAAGCAGTTCGGCGGCGCCAGCGCTTCCCAATCCAGTGCTTGTCTTCACCGGTGCGGAATACATGGTGGTCGGCGGGAACGATGTCACGCGTTACACCTTTGATGTATTTAACAAGGATGCTTATCCCGCTGATTTCTTTGCCGCCTCGCCGAACCTTCCTCCCTGTGGCACAAACACAAAAGCCGCCAGGACCTGGGTGGATATCTACGATCAAACTGGTAAGAGGTTGCACGGGTTTTGCGCCCTGGGAAAACCATCTGATCTGAGTAAGATCTGGTTCTCCCTGGAGCGCGATGCCGTTCCACCTAGTTGGGTCTACATCGAAATGAATGACCGGCAAACCAGCACGAAGTACAAATCGAATCTGGCCGACACAACGCTGTAGTTAATTTTCAAGAAACCTGAGGGGAACGAACAAAATGGCAGTAGAAGAAGGAAAACGCTTCATCGATTTCAAACTCAAGAACCAAAACAACGAGACAGTCACGCTCGACGACTTCGCCGGCAAGTGGCTGGTGGTCTATGTCTATCCGAAAGACGACACACCGGGTTGCACGATCCAGGGCAAGTCGTTCACGGCGAGTAAGCAGGACTTTGACGACGCGAACATCGCGGTGGTCGGCGTGAGCGAAGACGATGTGGCGTCTCACGAGAGCTTCTGCAAGAAGTTTGGTTTCAGTATCGACCTGCTCGCCGATCCGCAGCACGAGTTTTTGGAGCCCTTGGGTGTGGGCCAAAGCGAGTACAAAGGAACGATGTACTGGAACCGCACCAGCTTCGTCGTCGATCCCGAAGGCAAACTGCGCAAGATTTATCGCAAGGTCAATCCTGAAGGTCACGAGCAAGTGCTGTTGAACGACATCAAGGCCATGCAGGCGAAATCTGCGAGTGGCTGACGTCACCGAACACGAATTAACTGAATGCTCGCCTACGTCTTTTGGCACTGGCCGCAGCCGGGGGTCGACACGGAAACGTATGTCGACCACCTGGCCTCCTTTCACGACACACTCAACGCCCACAAGCCGGTTGGATTTCATGGTTCGCGCGTGTTTCGAATGCACGGCGTGAGCTGGCTGGACACGCATGGCGACGCGTATGAAGACTGGTATCTGCTCGACGACTCGGCGGCGCTGGATCGGATCAACGAGGCGGCTGTGTCAGGCGTCTGCGAAGCGCCTCATAATCTGGTCGCGCGAGAAGCGGCGGGTGGCACGGCGGGTTTGTATCGACCCAAGACCGGTGACATCTTCGTAGAACCACGTTTTGCGATGTGGCTATCAAAACCTGATGGTGTGTCTTACAAGGATTTCTACCAGACGCTCGAGCCCATGATCGTGAACGGTGCTTTATGGCAACGACAAATGACGCTTGGTCCAACCACCGAATTTCTCATTCACAGCGTCTCTCCAATCCAACTTCCTGAAACGTGGATCGCTAGTCAACTTTTAACTCTGCAATCAGTGGGCAGTGGTCAGTCGCAGCCTTGATCAAATCCTTCGGCTCAGCTATCACTTCACAACTCAGCAAGCGGTCCTTGAAAGTCTTCGGCACAAATACGTAATCCAGTCGAACGTGCGGATCCCAAGTGGGAAACGTGTACCCCTTTACATCCGGATGCAGCATGCGATAACCATCGACGTAACTTGCGTCGAGCACGAACTGAATCGTTTCGCGTTGCAGCTTGCGACCGCTGATCCAGATCAATGCACGTATCCAAGCCGGCAACTTCTCCATCTCGAGGACCTCTCCCGGAGCGAGGGTGTTGAAGTCTCCGACGAGAACATGAAACCCTTCCTGATGTCGTTTGATTCCCTCCAGTAACGATCGGATCTCCCGCCACCGGCGGCGTTCGTCCCATCTCGAAAACCTGGCGCTCAGGTGCAGACCAAAGACTCGCGCCTCACTACCAGCGGGAATGATCTCAAGAAACGAATGCCGCGCTCCCGCGGGATAATGCCACTCGTGATAAACCACTTCCTGACGACTCAGAAAACCAATCGAATGATTCCGGCGTGCCGCCCAGAATGGGAATCCGGTGGCAGCAGCGAGACGTTCAATCACGTCCGGGTGTGTCGCTTCCTGAAAGACCACGAGGTCCGGCGCGGCGGCTTTAATCACTTCCGCCAACGCCTGCTCACGGCCCACTCCGCCGAATCTGATGTTGTAACTGAGTAACCTGAGGCTCACGCATCCGCCCCGGATTCGACGACCACGAAGTATGGCTCGCCAAACAGCACGTCGCGGCCGTAGAGGACGAGACTCGACGTAGCCTGAAAATTCACGGGGCGTCCAACGAGTTTCTGCAACGACTCACGCAGAGGATTCAAACTGGGAGCCGTTTCGGGATCCGCATCGCACAAGGGTTTTGTATGTTGGCCGGGAATGTAATAAGCATCGGGCGACCACGCTTCCATCACTTTTGTACCGACGAGAGTCACGTCGAGATCACTCGTTCCCTTACCGAGCGCATCGAAGGGCGTGCCGTCTTCGTGACGTTTGTTGGTGACGACGCTGCCGCGCAGGACGATTCCCGTTCCTTCGGGAAGCCCTTGTTGCAGCTTGCGATAGAACGCGAGGTACAGACGTTCGTCGCCGCCGAATGCCAGTGTCACTATGCGAGAACGGACCTCGTTCTCGGTCATTTCGTAAGCGTCTTTCGGTGTTCTCTCTTCTGTCATTTGATTTCCAACTCAGATACTACGGGAATGTGATCTGAAGCTAACGTGTCAATCACCCACGACTTCCTGGCCCGAATCCGATCGCCTGGCCTATAAAAAATGTGATCGATACGTTTCACGGGTTTGTCGGCAGGATAACTAAAACCGTCCGTTTTGGCGCCGCTCGTTACCCACGCATCGTCGAATTTGGTGCGCATTAGTTTGTAAGCGCTGCCTGTTGGGATGTCGTTAAGATCGAGGACGACGATAGTCGGCCCATTGACACCGTCGAGAAACTTTAACAACTGCTCAGTTTCAAACAAGCGTCCGTCTTCGAACTGGTAGTCGAGATGTGTGGTGACGAAGTGGAGGGTCTTTCGTTCGACCTCGACTTCGATGCGCAGCATGCCCCGGCGTTCCGCTTCACGCTTATTTTCAAACATACGGTGCTCGGTGTTTTTGATTGGCAGGCGTGAAAGAATCGCGACGCCGTATTTCCCACCCTGGTAGTCGAGATTCGGAGCAAACGCGTACTCCATTTTCGTCATCGCCGCGAGCTCGACGATCTCGTCTTTGCCTTCAGTCCTTCTCACACCGCGATCCACTTCCTGCAAACCGACGAGATCCGGACGGGCGGCGTTGATGACCTCAGCAATGCGCTGAAGGTCGAGTTTCTTGTCTATGCCGACGCCGACGTGAATATTGTAGGTCATGATGCGTAATGTTCGTTTCGCCTCGGCAGGAGAAACGGGCCAAAGCAGGACAACGGCGATAACGACGAATAACGTAATTCGTAAGATCCGTGTTGGCATAAGTGTGACCCGCATCTTAACATGGGCGCTTTATGCGTCTCTTCCCCTGGCTCGCCATGTTCTGCGCCGCATTCTCAGCGGGCGTGATCAATTCCATTGCCGGGGGCGGAACGCTGATCACCTTCCCGGTCCTCATCTGGCTTGGTCTCGATCCGAAAGTTGCGAACGGCACCAGCACCGTCGCGCTGTGGCCCGGGTTGTTCGGCGGACTGTATGGTTATCGAAAGGAACTCGAGCATAGTTCGACTATTCTCTTTCGACTTGGCGTGACCAGCGTCATAGGTGGCGCGCTCGGCGCCTGGCTACTGATCTGGACGCCCTCGCCTGTCTTCGCCGAACTCGTACCGTTTCTGATCCTCTTCGCGACCATTCTCTTCATGGCCCACGGAGAGATCAATAAACGACTCCGGCTCGGATCGATCGACGAAACACCGACCAGTCTATGGTGGACTGGCGCAATCGTTTTTCAGTTCTTTTCCGCGATGTACGGGGGTTACTTCGGCGCCGGAAACGGAATACTGATGCTCGCCGCCATGGGTCTACTGGGAATCAACGAACTGCATCGCGCCAACGGGACCAAAAACTTTCTCGGTATCTGCATCAACAGCGTCGCCGTGTTGAGTTTCGCGCTTGCCGGCCTTGTCGTGTGGGAAGACGCGTTGGTCATGGCATGTGGTGCGTTGATCGGCGGCTATTTCGGGGCGAGTATGGCGGTGCGCGCCGGGCAGGTTTGGGTACGTCGCGGCATCGTCGTGATCGGGCTCGTGATCTTTGTGGTGATGGTTTGGAGGTTGCGCTACCGGTGAAACTGCCGCGCGAGTTTTACACGCGTTCGAACGTCCTCACCGTCGCCCGCGATCTGCTCGGAAAGCTGCTCGTCGTACCAGGGCCTGACGATCAGCGCGTCTCGGGAATGATCGTGGAGGTTGAAGCTTATCGTGGTCCGGAAGACCGCGCGTCGCACGCGTACGGTGGTCGAAGGACCAGACGCACCGAGACGATGTATCAACAGGGCGGCGTCGCGTACGTTTATTTCGTTTACGGGATGTATTACCAGTTCAATGTCGTCAGCAACATCGCAGACATCCCGCACGCAATCCTGGTGCGCGCGCTTGAACCCGTCGAAGGGATCGAGTTGATGCGCGAGCGTCGTCATTCGCACCCTGATCACAACCTCACCAATGGCCCAGGCAAACTCTGTCTGGCAATGGGGATCGATCGAGAACTGGACAAAGCAGACTTACTTGGCGATCGCGTGTGGCTGGAAGAGTTTAAGAAAGTAAGGCCTGCCCAGATCGCCCGCGGCCCACGTATCGGCATTGATTACGCTGAAGAATGGATCGATAAACCCTGGCGATTCTGGATCCGCAATAACAGCTACGTCAGTAGACGGTAATCATCTGCCATTTTCCGTTTATCATTTCTCATTTGTCATTTCAGAGTTTCACCTGAGTTTCCAAGTGTTTGAACCAAATGAAAAGTCAGAAATGGCAAATGGAAAATGGCAAATGCTCAGTCGTTGCCGTAGCGGATTTCCATGTGTCTCGTGCGATAGGCGGCGAGGATCAGCACCACAACCGTAACGAGCAGCATGCTGGGAACCGAGATCCATGCTGGAGTGGGTTCGACGACGACCGCTAATGGACCTTCCGAAATCGCGGCCGAAAGCGGCACCGGCATCATCGAGTTGAGATAGTGAATGACGCTGATCTTCTTCAACAACGGCGGCAGCAGAAAGTTCAGCCACTCCCAACCATAAAGTAGTAACGCCGGGATGATCGGATTGCGAATAAACAGCCCGACCACCAAAAAGAACGCACCGTAACCAACGCACGCCAGCATCGTTATTCCGGCATACGCGGCCAGGTGGTTTAAGCCGAGACCGTCAGTGAAGAATCGCACGCTCTGCGAATAGAAATGCGGGAAGTAGAGCAGCAGCATCGCGAGGACAGTCGTCGCGGTAAACAAAACCATCGAGGTGATGAGACCGGACAGGTATTTGCCGGTGACCAGAACTTCCCTTCTCACGGCGCTCAGGAAGTAGTAGTGCAGACTTCGATCCACTAATTCCCCACGAAACAGGTTCATGAAGATCCAGGCGCAACCGAAGAAGACAACCGTTCGCAGAATCAAGCTGTGATAAAGAAGAGCGTAAATCTTTGAGAGGTCATTGAAGTTCACATCGTTTGGGTTCAGTGGAACGAAAGCGAATATCAATGCCGGAAGCAACGGCAATATCGCAATGAGGTAGATAAGGATCGAACGCCGGCTGAGAAAGTTCTTCTCGAGCTCCAGACTCACGATGGCGCGTATTTGACGCAACCAAAGTCCCCACGAACTGGACCTTGTCTCGGGTGTTTGTAACGCCTCAGCAGCAGAACTCATCCGGATAACTCCTATGCGCTATCGCCTGACGATCCAATCAGGTATTGATAAACAGCACTCAGATCGTCGTCGACCGGCGCAACTGACTCCACATTCACTTCACCTTCAGTGACTGCCTGATTCAACAGCAGATAAAAACGATCGGCATCACGCGTTCGAACGAACAATCCGCGCCGATCCTCGTGTAATCGTGCCTCGACGACGTGATCTTGAGCAAAAACATACGCGGCGAGCTTGGCGGGCTGATCACAACGAATCAGGATCTGCATCGGGTGCTCTTTAACCTCATCGCGTACGCCATGAGTAGATCCTTCCGCAACGATGTAACCGTTGTTCAGCAGCACCACACGGTCGGACATCATGTCGACCTCGTGCAGTATGTGCGACGAGATGAGCAGGTGCAGGCCTTCGGCGGCCAGCTTTCTAAACAACGCGATCGTTTCCGCACGGACCATCGGATCGAGCCCGTTGAGCGGCTCGTCGAGAATCAGCACCGACGGCTGATGCGCGATTGACTGTGCCAGCCGAATACGCTGCCGCATTCCCTTGCTGTACGCTGCAACTTTTCGATCCGCAGCATCAACCAGATTGACCCGTTCGAGCGCAACCTGAGTCAACTCGCTCGCCCGCTTCTGATCGAATCCGTGCACAAACAGATACGAACTCACAAACTCTCGTCCCGTCACTCCGCGAGGAAACGAATCGAACTGCGTGCAGTAACCAACCTTGCGAAACAGCCTTTCTGGCTGATCGGTGGGGATTCCCACCAGCGTGATCGATCCTCGCGTGGGTCGTAGCAGGCCCGTCATCAAATTCATCAACGTCGACTTCCCGGCCCCGTTTGGTCCAACAAGACTGGTAATCCCCGGGGCAATCCGAAGATTGACGCGATTCACTCCGAGTATCTCACCGTAAAACTTGGAGACGTTGTCGAAGATGATGAGTTGATCTGCCGGTGTCGACATAAATGCTTGTAAAATTCGAATTTCGAATTTCGAATTTCGAATTTCGAATTTCGAAATTCTTACTTCACGACCTCATAAGCTTTCACGCGCCACGACAGTAACGCGAGGCAAACAGCGCACAGCAAAAACAGCACGGTCCAAAATACCCAAAGCGGCGGCTCGAGGATCACGATTTCGCCGATGACTTGTCCCTCGACATCTCGCATAAGTCGTGTGTCAGCCACGCGGTCAAAGGTGCCGAATAGACCCGATGTCACATTTTTAACCGACGCTATCAGACTAATGACGTTTCCCCACTGGGTGCGAAAGACCTCGTTGATGAAGAGACCAAAAGCCGACGGAATCAGAAACAGCGCCACCAGCGCGCCGCTCGCGATCACGCGCCACTTGACCAGGGCCGAGATGGTCTGCGTCAACAGGGCGAGCATAAGAATCCAGAGGAGGCCCGCGATAACGATCGAACTCGCAATCCACAGGTTCGCCCTGAACCAGGCAAAGCCTTCGAGGTACGACTGTAGGAAAAACAGCAACAACTGCGGTATCCATGTGATCAACGACAGCAGGATCAGCAGCACTGACATTTTTCCGATAACGTACTCAGTGCGGGAGAATGGGCGGCAAAGATAAAGCGGGAGCGCATTGTTTCGCAGGTCGCGTGAAACCATCGGCGGACCGATAAGCAGCGCCAGCAGGAAAGCAAAACTGTGCTGTACGTTTACCCACACTTCGAAGAAGAAAGCATCGACGGGCACCAACTCCCTGACGTTGATCGTCAATGCCCCCAGTGCGCCGACGTTGTAACGCAAGTAGATCAGAATCGCCTCAGCGAGCAGCGGAAGAAAGCAAATCACGAAGAACAGAATGAAGAGCTTGGAGTTGAACGTTGCGCGGAGAGCGTGCCGCGGAATGATCAGAAAGCGGCTCCACTCCGGTGTCAGCGCCCCGGCGTAACGTTTATAGGTCTGTTCATAGACCGCCATTACCGTTCTCCATTGCCTTGAGGAAAATGTCTTCCAGCGAGTCGCGCTTGTAGCTCAAACGTCGCAGCTGTACCTGCTCCTGAGCGGCGAGACGATACAGGTCGCGCACCTCGACACCGTCCTGCAACACGACCTTCAATCGCGTCGCGCTTGAAATCGCATATTCACAACCGAGTTTCTCGAGCGCTTCAACGAAACGCTTCTGATCGCCACGTGTCTCGAGCATGAGGAATTTGCGATTCGACTTCCGCTCTTCTTCGAGATTGCAGTAGACCGCGATCTGCCCGTCACGCAGGATCAGGATTTCGTCGCAACACTCTTCAACATCGAGCAGCAGGTGCGACGACAGGACGATGTTTGCCTGTCCACTATCGCGAATCTCGCGGATGAGTTTGATCATTCGCAGTCGCGCCGGAGGATCAAGACCGTTGGTCGGTTCGTCGAGGAAGATCAGTTTCGGACCGTGGACGATCGCCTGCGCCAGCTTGGCAAGTTGCTTCATGCCGAGCGAATAAGTTTCCAGACGTCGATAGCGTGCTTCGCCGAGTCCGACGTAGAAAAGTGCCTCATGCGCGCGTTCGAGTGCGGCTTCCGGGGGCAGGCCTGAAAGCTCACCCATGAGGCGCACGAAGTGCACGGCGCTCATCTTGGCGATAAACGAATCGCGCTCCGGCATGTAACCGATTAGAGCCTTGATCTTATTCGCATCGTGCACGATGTCGTGACCGAAGATGTGGGCTGTGCCGGCGGAAGGTTCGTGAAAACCGAGCAGTGTGTGGATAAGCGTCGTCTTGCCTGCGCCGTTCGGTCCTAACAGACCGATAGCCTTACCGCGAAGATCGCCACGCAGGTTTTTGATGATCGGGCGGCGTCCAAACGTTACGCTCAAGCCGTGCAGATCGATGACTGCCGGTTCCCGGTAGGACGTTTGAGTTGTGATTCCCTGTTCGTGAATCGTCGCGGGGAGTGCCATGCTCATTCTTATAGCGCTGTGTCTTGATAATTCCAAACGAAACCGAGACCGAAACTTGTACCCATTAGCAGAAATGCGCCGATGCATGCTAACGCTTCTGAGAGCGCTAAAGTTCTGCCTATTGCCATGATCTCGATCAAAAAAACTGGAAGATTGAGCACGATGGCTGAGGCGAGAGGAAATAGAAGCCTCGGACGGCAACCACCAAGACGCTGTCGCAACCAGAAGAGCGACGGTGCGTAGGCGAGCGAGAAGACGAGCGCCGCCACGATCAGCGATGTGCTCGTGGCGGTGTTCATGTTAGAGGCATTGAGATCCTGCGCTCCTGAGAGAGAGAAAGTTGTTAGGAGCAGCAGGAATCCCAGTAACCACGAACCCAGCGAGATAGAGAGCAACTTCATTTCGTACTTCGTACTTAGAGCTTTGTACTTTGTACTTTGTACTTGGTTAGCTGTCCGTAGTCAGTTGTCCGTGGTCTGAAACCACTGACTACTGACTACTGACAAACAACTAATCGTTACTTCTTGTTCATCCCGCGCTGGATGATGCTCTGCATCTCCAGTGAGTTTGGCATACCGAGCAGCGTCGCAGGACTAAGACCAAACGGTCCGCCCTCGGTGTTCGCCTTAAAGGTGATGCTGTCACCTGTCGCATAAGCGTAAGCCAGCGTCGGCGGCATCTCGGACGTAATCGCCTTCACCGCTTCTGATGGTCCACTCGGAAGGTTCTTCGTAGCACTGTTCGCCAATCCAGCCGGAACCAGACCGCCGATGTTGTGATAGAAGACTGCCGAGAAGTTTGCGTTACCATCCGCCGGCAAGCCTGCCGTGAACTTCGCCGAGTGCAACAGCGAGTAACCACTGTCGCGCGCCGTTAACGCACGCTCGACAAGAGCGCGGCTCGCAGCCACGATCATGTAACCGTTAGCGTACGTGTAGTTCACTTCGAGCATTCCGAATTCTGACGACTTCAGCGTGTAGTACTTGCGGCCACCGAGATCCGACTGTTGCCAGGCCAATCCCTTCTTACCAAACTTCGCCGCTTCCTTATTCACCTCGTCGACAACGCGCTCGAGTGTGCTTTGCAGATGCGTCGGCTCGTTCACTTCAAACACCAGTTTCCAAGACGGCACCGGCAGAAGCGGACCATCGATAGCGAAGGCAAACTCACCACCCAACGGCATAGCGATGTCGTTACGAATGTTGAGTCCGCGCGACAACGCCTGCTGATCGAGTGTTTTTCTCAAGTCTGGCGACACTGTTTCGAGCACGCCAAGCAGATCGTCCACCATCGATGCGGGGTTCTTGACCACGAAGCCGGCGACGACGTTCGCCTCGGGCGAGATGTACTCGAGCGATCCCATTGGTCCAGGATTCGCCAGCCACGACGGGATGCCGCGCTGCGCATCGCTGAACGAGAGTGACGCTTCAGTGTTCGTCTTGCCGTTCGAGTCTTTCTGGTTGAGCACGAAGTACTTCACACTCAGAATACCCAACTGCTGTAACGCGCTCTCTTGTTTCGCGGCGTCTGCGCCCTTCATGCGCTCAGTCTTCGTTTGCTCGACGACCTTCTCGAGGTTCGCGGCTACAACCAGACCAGCGCCTTCCTGATAAACCTGTGCGATGCGATTGCGGAACGGAGTCGCCGTGAAAGTGCTCTGGCCACCACCGGCAATCACCGCTTCCAGGTTCTGAAGCTGTTGCAGCTTCGGACTTCCGGCAAAAAGGTTGTTCTGGATCCACACGTAGAGCCGATCGTTATCGCCATCCGTGACCGGAACAGCGGTCTTTGGATCCTGGACAAACACCAGTTTGGCTTTCGCTTTCTGGTCACCGGACAACCTCGTGACTTCCTGTTCGATGAATTCACGGAAACCTGTCGAGTTCTTCAACTCGGCGAGCACCATCGGTTCACCAGGTTCACCCTTTTCGTCAATCGAAACCGAGACTGCGATCTCGTCGCCGAGGTAAGAACCAAACTGGCGAATCGAATCGACCACCTGGTCCATATTCTGTCCGCGACCAGCCTGTTTCTTCGCCCACCACTCGCGGAGCGCTTCGTTATGACTCATTCGCTCCTGAATGATGCGATGCGACTCGGCGATCGTGTTGGCGAGATTCGGCAGCGCGGCGTAAACAACTGTACCTTCCGGCATCAGGTCGAGCAGATGCGTCGAGTTGCGCGCACCAGGCTGTTCGACGTTGCGCAAATCGGTGTTCACCGAAGCTAACGCCGAGAGCACTTCTCGATAGCGACCAGCATTCCGACTCCAGGCGATTTCATCCTTGACTGGAATCACCGAGATTGACGGATTGGTCGTCACCTGTTCACCGGCACGCAGCGCGCGATCTTTGCCAGCGTGGTTCAGGCTCACTTCGCCTTCGATCACCGAAACACGCGATCCCTTTGTGCCGTTGTTAACCGAGAACACAGTTCCCGTCACCGACACCAGTGAATCGCCGCTTTCGACGAACAGCTTGCCGTCTTTCTGCTTCGCGGCTTCCACGACGATGCTGCCGCGGCTTAGGTGAATCGTTGTTTCTTTGCCGCTCTTCGTCAGATACAACTCGGAACGGTCACGCATTTCGATCAACGAACCGTCGCCTAGTTGAACAACGGCGCGTGAATCTTTCGCAGTACGAACTCTTTCGCCTTTCTGGAGTTTCGCTCCAGCGACGACTGCGGCCGTTTCCGTATCAGCGATTTGATAAACCTGACCTTCAGCGGCCTGGACCGTCGCGTCAAATTCACCAAACGGCCAGAAGCGCTGCGCAAACGGAATCGCCAGCAATCCAACACCGATGACGAGTGCGGCGGCGATGGCCCAACGCATCATCGGCTGCATCGCGAAGCGACTCGGCTTTGCTATCACGGTGCGGATAGCCGGACGTCGTGCTTCGTTCATCGCCTTGCGGCAGGGGATGCACTCGTGCGTATGGTCGACGAGTAACAGCGAGCGCGCTTCGGAAAGCTTGCCCGCCAGGTAAGCCGGAATCAGCGACTGAAAATCTGCGCAGCCTTCAATGCGGCCTTCGATGCGATTGCTTGCCGGCAGCTGAAATTCACTCTCGCCTGCGGCAGCGGAAACACGCGCCCAAACGCGGTCTGCTGCTTTCGACATCGTCGCCTCGTCCACCTTTTCGTTGCGGATGTCGGCAGTGATTTGCTCCAGGATCTTGTCTTCACGATTACTCTTCATGATGCTTCTCCAGATAGTGCCCAATCTCTTTTCTCAGTTTCGTGCGAGCGCGATGGAGGACGACGCCTACCACCAGTGGCGAGGTGTTTAATAGAACCGCGATTTCTTTGTTGTCGAAACCCTCGTAATAACGAAGGACAAACATCTCGCCGGCCGTCTTGCCGAGTCGCGACACTGCTTGCCTCACGAGCGTTTGCAACTCGCGATCGGCATGAGTGACTTCCGGGTTGCGGAATCCACTCGTTAGCGCCTCGGTATTGACGTCGTCGAGACCTACGACTTTTGAGCGCGACCGGCTGCGAAGCAGGTCGAGCGAAGCGTTGATAGCGGCGCGTGAAAGATATGCTTCCGGGTTACGAGACAGGTCGTAATCGTCCTGGCCTTTCACGAGACGCAGAAAGACGTTTTGCAACACATCTTCGGCATCGGCGGCGCTGCCCGTAATGCGCTGGGCAGTGCGAAAAACGCGTCCGTGATGTGCTTGGAAGAGTGTCTCCAGCTCGCCGACCGATTCGGTCCTGGCGACGCTGGATCCTGAATTTACCGGTTTGCTATTCACGCCGACAGGGTCGTTATTGACTAATTGCAAGGTTTTAAGTGCTGCCTGCACGGTGTTTCTCCTTCGTCCACTCTGATAGACGGGGAGTTTCGGGAATTATTAACACCGCGGACGGCGAAATTCAGCGCTTTTGGGGCTGACTATAGAGAATAGTGGGTGGTTTGTGAAGATTCGATAGGTCTAGTAGGCGCCGGCGCGCCGCGGCGGCTTCGGGGGAGTTTGGGTGGTGGCGGAGGAGGAGGCGGTAGGCGGCGCCGTCGTAGTGAAGGCGTTTGGTGGTTGGGTTGAAGGTGAAGTGGATGCCTTGGCGGTTGTAACGATCGAGTGCGGGGTGGTTGAGATAGTAGGTGTATTCGGGGGCTTCGAGAGCCGTGTTTGCGAGTTTGCGAGTCGCAGTTGCAGAAAGTTTGGCTGAGATAGATTCCGCGGTGTCGCCTAGTAATAAAAGGACGGCGGAGCGGAGGGGGGAGCGGCGGAAGCGATCGAGGAAGATTCGTGCGCGGGTGATGCGGTCGAAGTCGTGCGATTGCTGGATAAGGCGAAAGAGACGTGCGTCGTCGCCCCAGCGTGACGGTGAGACCACGGATTCACGTTGAATCCAGCCACGTGTGCGCGTGGTGACGTTGACGAAGAAAAATGTAATGCCATCGCGATTCGTTTTCACTGATCTGATGGCGACGAGACGTCCGCGACCCAGCCGACGCACGAGATGGCCGTTCAATTCAGGTGTTGAACGAAGAGCGGCTAAGCGTTCGTCAACGACAATCGCGACTCGCCCACCCGTCGGCGCTTTGCGTTGTTGTCCCAACGCTGAGGCGTGAGCGACAAGAAGAGTTAGAAATAGACAAAGCTGTACTGTGAGTTTGTGAGGACACATTGTGTTTTCTCCTAGTGAGGTTTACTGCCCGATCGCAGCGACTATCCGTTCTTTAAACTGCGCGTGATGGAAATGACAAATCGCCGCCGCCAGCGCATCAGCAGCATCATGCGGCGACGGAACGCTGCGAAGCTTCAATAACAATCGCACCATCTCCTGCACCTGGTGCTTCTCAGCATTCCCGTAACCGACGATCGTCTGCTTGATCAACCGCGGCGAATACTCAAAGATCTCAAGAGCCGCTCGCTCCGCAACCAACAGGACCACGCCACGCACCTGTCCAAGCTTCATACTGACCTTCACGTTAGTCGCCAGAAACGCATCTTCAAGCACACACGCATCCGGCCGGTACTCCGCGATCACTTCTTCCAACCCGGTGCACATTCGCAACAAGCGTGTCGGAAACTTCAAACTAGACGGCGCACGCACCGCCCCAAATCCAACCAACGAATAGCGGCGGCCGTCGCCTTCGACAACGCCCCATCCCATCGTTTGACTGCCGGGATCGATTCCCAAAACACGCATCGCGCAAAAGTATACATAAAAACAAAGCACCTAGTACCAAGTACTAAGCACAAAATGATATTCTCAGTCTTCCCCCTACAAAGGGCCCCCTTAGAATTAAACAATCATACGTGAAGACTATCCGTGTTCGATTCGATTCTATCTGTGTTCAGCAAACCAAAGAGCGATGACAACGAGAAGCCCTTTCAGGCGGAGTTCTTCAGCGTCGAGCGTCTCGAACAATACGCACAGACTCTCGCCGCCGAACACGAAACCGTCACCAAAAAAGGACGCGCCCAACTACTTCCGCGTCTCGAAGACAACGGCCGCAAACTCGAAGCCGTCTATAAGTCGCTGGTCGATACACTTCGCAAAGGCCGACCAATCTCCCCTGCTGCCGAGTGGCTCGTCGATAACTACCACATCGTCGAGGAACAACTGCGCGAGATTCGTCAGGATCTTCCGAAGAGTTACTATCACGAACTTCCAAAGCTCGCTTCAGGTGAACTAGCCGGTTATCCGCGCATCTACGCGGTCGCCCTTGCGCTGATCTCGCATACGGACTCGCGTCTTGACACAAACACGCTGCGCCGATTCATCATCGCCTATCAACTGAAGGCGCCCCTCTCGATTGGCGAACTCTGGGCCGTCGCGATCACTCTTCGACTCGCCCTCGTCGAAAACCTGCGCCGCCTGGCACTCACGATCACCCGAGCACGCGAAGAACGCGAAGACGCAGACAAGCTTGCCGATCGTTTACTCGAACTGGCGTCGCTGCAACCCGCCAGCGTCATGACGACGGTGAACGAACGCCTGGGCAAAGCAGAAGAACAACCACAAACGTTCCTGGTCCAACTTGTGCAACGCCTGCGCGAGCAACATCCCGCAGTGATGCCGGTGATGGATTGGATCGAAAAGCGCTCGGAAAACATAGGCTCCACCGTCGAGCAACTGATTCACGCGGAACATCAGCGCCAGGCCGCGGCACAAGTCACCGTCGGAAACATCATTACCAGCATGCGTCTGCTCTCGACGCTCGACTGGAACGATTTCTTCGAAAAGGTCAGTCTCATCGAGTCGTTACTCGGCAAAGATCCCGCCGCCGTTTATTCGCGGATGGAGTTTGCCTCGCGCGATCGTTACCGCCACGTAATCGAGGGAATCAGCAAACGAACACGCGCCCGCGAACTCGACGTCGCTCAATCAGCGCTTGACTTCGCCGCTCAAGGCAAAGAAGAAGCGGAGAAGCACGTCGGCTACTACCTCATCGACAACGGACTGAGCATTCTCGAAACGAAATTCAACTATCAACCCCGAACGATCGAACGTCTGCGCCGTTTCCTCTTGCGACACGCAACCGGATCCTATCTCGGCATTCTCACGTTTATGACGCTGATCGTGTTGTTCTTGATAATAGTGACGATGCAGCGATACGGAATGGAATGGCCTATGTTGATCGTCACAGCCCTTCTAGCGCTGGTCCCGGCCAGCGATCTCTCGCTCACCGTTTTGAACTGGGACCTCACGCATTTCTTCCCTCCGCGTCTACTTCCGCGCATGGACACCGCGGACGGCATCCCCGAGGACGCACGTACGTTCGTCGTGGTGCCAACAATCTTCATAAACGAAGCGCAGGTCCAGGCGTTGGTTGAACGGCTCGAAGTCCACTTTCTCGCCAACCAGGATCCGAACATTTACTTCGCGCTGCTGGGTGACTTCCGCGATGCCCAATCAGAAGAGACACCAATCGACGCAGCCCTCCTCGCGATCGCGCAGAGTGGAATCGAGGCGTTGAATCGAAACCACGGCGAAGCTCGCTTTCATTTGTTTCACCGCAAGCGACTGTGGAACCCGAGCGAAGACAAGTGGATGGGATGGGAACGAAAACGAGGCAAGCTCGAGGAATTCAATCGACTACTGCGCGGAGCAGACGACACCAGCTTCGTCGTGAGCACTGCCGACGATACGTTGCTGCGCTCAATTCGGTACGTCATAACCCTCGATTCTGACACTCAACTCCCGCGGGATGTTGCGCGGAAGCTCGTCGGCGCGGCGATTCATCCACTCAACAAACCACGCATCGATGCAAATGACAATCGCGTTACTCACGGTTACGGTATTCTGCAACCGCGCGTCAGTATCTCGTTGTCGAGTGCTTCGTGTTCGAAGTTTGTGCAGATCTTTTCGGGTTATACCGGCATCGATCCCTACACGACCGCCTTCTCCGACGTTTATCAGGACTTCTTCGGCGAAGGCAGTTTCACAGGCAAGGGTCTCTACGACGTCGACGCTTTTCAACGCACACTCGAACATCGCGTGCCCGAAAACTCTTTACTCAGTCACGATCTGTTCGAAGGTTTGTTTGCGCGCTGCGCGTTAGCGACAGACATCGAGCTCCTTGACGACTATCCGGCGTCATATCTCCCGTACTCGAAGCGGGCGCATCGCTGGACGCGCGGCGACTGGCAGATCGCGCGCTGGCTGCTTCCCAAGGTCCCCGACGATAACCGCCGCAAGACGCGCAACGTGCTGCCGCTGAGCGCGCGCTGGAAGATTCTAGATAACCTGCGCCGCAGCCTCGTCGCGCCTACGTTATTTCTCTGGCTCGTCGCGTCGTGCACGATCTTTCCGGGGTCGGCGCTGCTGTGGTGCCTGTTTGTGTTTCTAACGATCGCCTTTCCCGTTTACTTGCACGTCACCACCGGTCTACTCATTCATCCAAAAGGAATTCCCTGGACCAGCCATTTCTGGAGCTTGTGGGGCGACTTCCGTACCAACAATTTGCAGGTCGCGCTTTCATTCGTGTTCCTGCCGCACCAGGCTTATTTGATGTGCGACGCGATCGTTCGCACGCTCTACAGGAAACTTGTATCGCGAAAGCGAATGCTCGAATGGGTCTCGGCGGCTGAAACTGAAGGACAAACGCGCGGTGACTTCGCATCGTTTCTTTCGTTCATGCTGCCGGCTGCGATT
>Ga0209387_1000011_pt1 | contig 53989 bp, 46 predicted proteins | sample NCControl_FD_187515 | JGI IMG/M metagenome (GOLD analysis project Ga0209387, IMG submission 187515) | Agricultural soil microbial communities from Utah to study Nitrogen management - NC Control (SPAdes) (version 2) | ecosystem: Environmental > Terrestrial > Soil > Agricultural land | place: USA...
GATAAGCGTACGGGTCAACAATGCTGCGCCCGCGATTAACGCAATCGAAAAGTGCGCCACCATCAGCCAGTAAAGAACGCCGAGAATCGGTTCCGTGACAGGAATGCTCTTGAGTCCCGAAACGGCTCTTGCCATCTCGTCACGCAGGTAAACGACGATCGTAAATATCAGCAGGAACAACGCCGGAACGTAAAACAACACGGCGCGCCACCGACGCGTTGGGGACAGTTGTTGACGCGTCGGATAGAGCGCGCAGAAGTGCACAAACAGCGGCGCGAAGAAAATGAACGCAACCGAGTCGAGAAATCCTACTGCGAGGTCGAGATCGTCGTAAGCCCCGACCGGCGTGTAGAAGTGAAAAACAAAAGCGGCCAAACAGAACGTCGCAAAGTGGAGAGCATACGGCGCGCGTCCACCTTGTTTGAAAAGCACAAAGAAACCGACCAACAGATACACAACGCCGATCAGGTTGACGTACAGGACGCGTGGCGTCCACTTATGAATTCTGCCGATGTTGTCGAGGTCAGCCCAGTAGGCTCGGATTTCCGGCGCGTAGGAAGGCCGTTCAATCAGGTAATGCAACTGGCCGTTCTCAGCGATCTCTTCGAGATAGATTTGCACGTCCCGCGCACGCGCTATCTGATCGGGCTTGCTTATGCCATCGAAGCTGATACCGATCAGCCGGTCGCCTGGTAACAACCGGGCCCGGTCAGCGGCGGAGTTTGGCTCGACGCTCTTCGCGATGATTCCCTCGGCAGTGTCGACCCACACGACACCGTCCGTACGCGGCGTTTTATTCTCGGCGCGCTGGCGGAAGTTCAGCACACCGGCGCTGATCAATAGCGCTGCGCCGATAAGCAAGAACCATGTCTTAGTTGTGAGTACCGATCCCTTCACTGACTCTCCGACTTTCTAACCCGATTCTATGAATCGGCCGATCCGACCTTTTAAAGCAAGGTACGTACCCAGTGTTTTGTGTGCTCGATCTGGATTTCAGTTAAACCAACCATCCAACTTTTCGGAATTTTCCGAGAATTTGGAAGGTGGTGGGCCTTTTGCCCGACTGTTTAGAGTTACTCGATAAGGGAGCGTGACAAGGAGGAAGTAGTTGGCGGACCGCTCACTTTATCGAGCGCGCTGTTAGCGCGTCGCTAAAACCTGACCGATATTCCGCCACGCACTGATCGTCGATTAGTTCCGACAAAAGTCAACACATCACCGTTCTCAGAACTCGTTTGCGCGTCTAACAGGTTGCGCGCGTCGAGAATCGCTTCTGCCCGCACCGGCAGACCGAAACTTGGCAACTCCTGCGTCACTTGAATGCTCAACGAAGGATCGTAAACACCCAGCCGGCCGGCGAACGGATCAATCGCAAACACTGTCGCTTCCGGAGAGAAACGCAACACCGTTCGCACCTGAGTTCCGCTGTCAAAGCCCGCGCCGAGTTGTAGCGCCGCAGTCTGGAACAAACCGCTCTCAAACAGGTCCTCTGGCGTGGAGAAACCGGCCGCTGCTAACCGCTGGCCGCGTCCAAATGCGTAACCGGCCGAGGCGGTCCACACACGATTCAAACGCCGCGTGTAAACCACGCGCATGCCGCGCGACGAACCATGCTGATTAGCTACGTGCAGAAACGCGTCGCTTGCACGACCGGAGAAAGCGCTTCCCGGCATGCTCAACAAGCCGACACCGCGTCCGCTTGTCGTATCGAAGAATGCTGTCGCTTCTACGTTCGAACTGTTGTCGAGCACGCGTTCGATTCCGAACTCGAGCCGGTGACTGCGTTCAAGCACTGCCTGTCCGTCGATAAATGCGACCGGATTAGTTGTGTTGTCGCGGAAAACTATCTGTTCGCCTTCAAACGTCGCGACGCTTTGAATACCGTCTTCATCTCCACCGGAAGCGAACGCAGCTTTTACTCTCGTGCGCGCGTTGACGTCGTACTGAACTCCGAAGCGCGGCGTAAACGCTTGTGCGCCGCCTGCACCGATGAAGCGCGAGTAGTCGAGACCCATCACGATCACGATCCCGTCGCGAACGATCCACTCATCAACGGCACGCAGTGAAACCTGACCACGCAGCGCGTCGTTGATGCGGCTGGTCCAAACAGGGGCTTCGAAACGCAAGCCCGAAGCGGTCACACCAACGCGATGGCGCTCGTTGATGCGAATGCGTGTGGTTGCTTCAGCGCGTTCCGGCGCATCACCGAGTCCGGTTTGCCCGGAGAAGATTAGTTCGACGTTTTCTGAAACGGGAGTGGCTATAGCGAAGTTGAGTCCGTGGTACGACGCGCCGTATGCATTACTGGCGAAGTAAGTTTCGACAACACCACGAGGTCTGATCTTTGAATCCTGCGTTGTGGCGTCAGCAGGACCGGAAGGCGCGCTTTCCATGGCCGCCTCGTCGCGGGTTCGTGCAGCGGCCTCTGCCTGGTTGATGGCAATGATCGTCGGATCCTCTACACCGTCGATATTGAAGATCGATCGTCTGCCATGACCTGAACGCAGCACCCACTTGACGTCATCCTTATCCGGACGTCGTTCGGGCAAGGTCTTGCCGTAACCAACAGGCTCGAGATTGAACTTGTAAACCAGTTCCTGAGAGGCCTTCACTTCCACTGACGAGAAAACGACTTCGCTGAACCCGGTCGCGATCGCTCGGATTCCGTAACGTCCCGGCAGGACTCTGGCAATGAAGTTTCCCTTGTCGTCGGTGCGTGCTTCCTTGACCTGCTTCGCGCCCTCGCGCAACAGCGACACCAGTGCTCCAGTGAGCGGATTTCCTTTGTTGTCTTTGACGGTGCCGGTGATTGTTCCGAGTGATTTGCTCGGCGGGGCGGCCTGGGAAAGACTGGCGGTTATCGACACCAGTGCGATCCAGGACAAGCCAAGACTCAACGCTCTTTTCATGAGTTTAAGACCTCCGCGACGACCAGAGTCCCTGGGAAGCGAATGGGGAGCACAACAGGTGAAATATTGTCGTTCACCGCCAGAGTACTGTCAAGTAACAGATGAAGTAAATATGGGCGTTTTGCCGCGTTTTTTCTTGATTTTAGACGCCGGCCCTTGCTCGCTACCGCTTCCGCCCCGGTCGTGCTAGGATTTCTCACCCATTCACCCACGGAGCTCTTAACGCCCTGTTTGATTTCCAACAGATGATCGACGAAGTGCAATCAACCAAACTCCCGAACGGGATCGTTGTCCTGACTGAACACATGCCCGGGCTTCGATCCGTGACCGCCGGGATCTGGGTTCGCCGCGGTTCCCGCCACGAAACGGCGGAACTCAACGGGATCTGTCACTTTATCGAACACGCTGTGTTTAAAGGCACCCGGCGACGCACCGCTCGTGATATCGCGGTCGAAACCGACCAGCTGGGGGGACATCTTGACGCCTATACAACCCATGAGATGACGGGTTTCACGACGAAGGTTGCGGACGTCGCCCTGCCGCAAGCCATCGATTTGCTGGCGGACCTTGTCGCCCACCCGCGTTTTGAGCAGGAAGACCTCGATCGTGAGCAAAAAGTCATTCTCGAAGAGATGAAAATGGTGGAAGACACGCCCGACGAGCTTTTGGGCGAACTCTTCAACGCCGCCTATTTCCCGAATCAACCGTTGGGACGCCCGATCGAAGGCACGAAAGAGACTGTGCCGACGTTCGATCACAAACTGACCCTCGCATTTCACGCACGCGAGTTTTCCTACAACAATCTAGTCGTCGCGGCGGCCGGTAACGTCGACCATGCTCGTTTGGTTGAGCTCGTGGGTGTCGCGTTTGACGGCTGCGAGAGTGGCGCCGGTGTTCGGCCTTATCCAATCGACGGCTCGCGTCCGCGCCCTGCGGCGCCAATTCTGATCGAACAAAAGGGCGAACTCGAACAAGCGCACCTAGTGATCGCTACGCCCTGGCCGGATGCGCTCAACGAAGATCGTTACGCCGCCAGTTTGCTGGCGTCGGTAATCGGTGGCGGTACATCAAGTCGTCTGTGGCAGGAAGTTCGCGAGGAACGTGGACTCGCATATTCAGTCGGCGCCGCGGGCAGCGCGTTTTCCGACGTCGGTGTTTTTAATATTTACGCGGGCACGTCGCCCGAACAGCTCGACGAAGTGTTGGAACTCTCGTTGAAAGAGTTGCGCAAGGTTGTTCGTGAACCGGTTTCGCTGGAAGAGCTTCGGATCGCGAAGGACCAGGCTATCTCGTCGATCCTGTTGTCACTCGAATCGTCGAGTGCACGGGCCAGCACGTTAGCGCGACAGGAGATCATTCACGGACGTCGTATCTCGCCCGACGAAGTGATCGAAAAGGTCCGCAACATCACGCTCGATCAACTTCAGGAGATCGCGCGCACTTACTTCAACTCCGAAACAGTCGCGCTCGGCGCACTCGGAAACCTCAACGGGTTCAAAGTCGATCGCTCACGTCTCGCCATTTGAAGCCACAAAAAGGCACAAAAGGCACAAAAGATAAGAAAGCTTTGTTATAGTTGCGCTTCGCTTTTTCCTTTTGTGCCTTTTGTGCCTTTTTGTGGCTAGCTATGAAGCTTACCGTTCTCGGCAGCGGATCAACTGGTAACGCAGTTTTGATCGTTGCAGGCAATACTCGCGTGCTGGTCGACGCCGGCCTGAGCGCGAAGGAGATCATGCGCCGCCTGGCGATGGTCGGAGAGGACGTGCAACGGCTCGATGGCGTGCTTGTCACTCACGAACATGGCGATCACGCAGGCGGTCTTCGCGTGTTATTAGGCTCGGTTGATTGTCCCGTCTACATTTCAGCTCAGACACTCGACGCGTACGTCAGCGAACGCCTTAACGTCACGAATGACGAACCGCGACGCCGCGCGGACGCGTTGCGCGATCGCGTCGAGCAGATCGAGTCGAGCAAAGACTTTCGCATCGGCGAGATCGACTTCCATCCTTTTACTCTCCCGCACGACGCCGTCGATAATTTCGGCTTCACAGCGACACATCACGGCGTGAAAATCGCCACCGTGATGGACTTCGGTCACATCACGACCCTCGTAAGTGAACGTCTGCGTGGCTGCGCCGCGATCGTGATCGAGTCGAATCACAGCCGAGACATGTTGAAGGCGTGCGACGCGTACCCATGGGAACTGAAGCAGCGCATCCTCTCGCGTCTAGGTCATTTGTCGAATGAAGACCTCGCCGATTGGATCAAGCACGGCTTTGACGGTTGTGCGAAGTACATCGTTCTGGCCCATCTTTCACAGCGGGCAAATAACCCGTACCTGGCGAAAATCAACGCCGAAGTCGCGTTACAGGAAAAGGCGCCGCTCTTTTACAGCTGCGGCTCGACTGAAATCAGTCTTTCCTATCCCAAGGAACCCACACCCTGGATCGAGGTATGAGCAGGCGGACGCATCTGATTTGTTTGCTGCTTGCGGCGATGGCATGCGCCTGCGGCATCGCGAATCAAGGCAAACGAGTGCCGGCCGAGGTCGAGGATGTGGTCACAAGCATCGGCAGCAACATCGATCAGGAACGCTACGATCAGATCTATTCGGATTCAGCGGATCTGTGGAAACGAGACGCCACACTCGATCAATCAAACGAAGTTTTCAAGACTTTGCGATCGAAACTAGGCAAAGTCGAAAACCGTTCGCTTCACTCAGCAACTGAGCAACAGAACTCCGGCGGGCCGTTAAAGGGACATATTTATATACTGCGTTACGAAACACGATTTGAACGCGGGTCGGGGATGGAGACTTTTACACTGACCGAAGAAAATGGCCAGTGGCGGCTGGCTCGCTACCTGGTAAATTCCACGAATCTAAAATGATCGCCCAATGATTGATCGCTACACACTGCCCGAAATGGGCGCGCTCTGGTCCGAGCAAAACAAGTTTCAGAAATGGCTCGACGTGGAGATTGCCGTCTGCGAAGTCCACGCCGACAACGGCATCATCCCGCGCGACGCGCTCGAACAGATCAAAACGCGCGCTAAGTTTTCAGTCGAACGCATCAACGAGATCGAGAAGACGACGAATCACGACGTCATCGCGTTTACGACCAACCTCGCCGAGTCGATTGGTGAAGCGTCGCGGCTTGTTCACTACGGTTTGACGTCGTCTGACGTCGTCGACACTGCCAACGCTTTGCTGCTGCGAGATGCGTCAGACATTTTGCTGCCGAAGGTAGACAAGTTGATGGAGGCGCTGAAACGGCGCGCCGTCGAGTTCAAGAACACACCGCAGGTCGGACGCACGCACGGCATTCACGCCGAACCGACCTCCTTTGGCTTGACCTTCGCGCTGTGGTTCGACGAGATGCGCCGCAATCGCGAACGGCTGTTGCGAGCGAAAGACGCGGTTGCGGTCGGCAAGATCAGCGGCGCCGTCGGCGCGTTTGCGCATCTCGATCCATCTGTCGAAGAGAGCGTTTGCGCCCGACTCGGTCTGAAAGCAGCGCCCGTTTCGACGCAGGTGATTCAGCGAGATGTTTATGCGGAGTACCTGACGACTCTCGCGATCATTGCTTCAACGCTTGAGAAGATGGCGCTGAACGTTCGTCACTGGCAACGGACCGAAGTGCGCGAGGCGCAGGAAAAATTCACAAAGGGCCAAAAAGGATCGAGCGCGATGCCTCACAAACGCAATCCGATCATTTCCGAGCGCATCTGCGGCATGGCGCGAGTTGTACGCGCAAACAGTATTGTTGGACTCGAAAACGTCGCACTCTGGCATGAACGCGACATCTCGCATTCGTCGGCCGAACGCGTCGTCCTGCCGGATTCGAGCATCGCTCTGGATTACATGCTGCAAAAGACGATCGGCTTAATCGAGGGACTCGTCGTTTATCCCGAGCGCATGCTGGAAAACCTCAAAGCAACGAAGGGTTTGATTTTTAGTGGCCAGCTTTTACTCGCGCTTACTAACAAAGGTGTCTCGCGCGAAACGGCGTACGATTGGGTGCAGCGAAATGCAATGAGAGTTTGGGATGAGGATCGCGACTTTCAGACACTCGTCAAGAGTGATGAGGACATCAAGTCGCAACTGTCCGCTGACGAGATCGATCGAACCTTTTCGTTAGACCACTACCTGCGCAACATCGATTCGATCTTTGAACGTGTTTTTAAGTAAACCTATTTCGCCGAAAACTTCTCGGCAAAGTTACCGATTACCGGCAGTTTGAAGTATTGGCCTTGAAATGCTTTGACCATGCCCACTATCCACCCTACAGCAATGGCGACGAAGAAAACGAACATGATCAGGCCGACGACAAGGCTCACCAACGAACCCAACAGGCCGCTGATCTGACTGGCAATGATCGTGATAAAGAACCAGACGAACATCAGAACCATGCCGCCGATGAAAAAGAGGGCACCCAGGATAATCGCCTGCATGGCATGAAACCGCACCAGCCGGCTGTCTTTTTCGATGAAAAAGAAGATCAGTCCGGAAACAAAGTGAACGATATACGACAACAATGCCGCGATATTCTCGTCAAGCCCGGTACTCGATTTGGCCACTTGGACGGGTGGCGTGTTGCTCGTTTGGACGGGCGGCGGGTTTTGCATTATAAGTTTCTCCTAAAGGAAGCTGAGCGAGCCACAGGCGGGAGATATTAGTCTATCAACTGTTTTTTAAGCAATGTTTGTTGATTTTCCGAACGGGCCAATCATGAAAGCAAAAGTGTATGTAAACCTGAAATCCGGCGTGCTCGATCCGCAGGGTAAAGCCATCCAACACTCGGTCGAACTGCTCGGATTTACGGGAATTTCGGACGTTCGCCAGGGCAAATACTTCGAGATTGCGCTCGATCCGTCAGTCGACAACCAGCAGGCCCGCGAATCGGTTGAAAAGATGGCTCGCGAAGTGCTGTCAAATCCGATTATCGAAGACTACCGCGTGGAGATAGAAGCGTGAAGTTTGGCGTTATTGTTTTTCCTGGTTCGAATTGCGATCACGATGCGTATCACGTGATCTCAAAGCACGTCGGACAGCCGGTCGATTTCATCTGGCATCGGGAGACGGATCTCAGCACCTACGACGCCGTCATCATTCCCGGAGGGTTTTCCTACGGCGATTATCTTCGCGCCGGCGCACTCGCGCGTTTTTCGCCCGTGATGAATTCGGTGAAGAAGTTTGCCGAAAGCGGACGGTTCGTGCTTGGGATCTGTAACGGTTTTCAGATTCTTTGCGAGGCGGGCCTTTTGCCGGGCGCGCTGATTCGCAATCGCGACCTGCATTTCATCTGCGATCACATTTACGTTCGCGTCGAAACGCCTGACAGCCCTTTCACAAATGAGATTTCCGCAGGTTCAGTGCTCCGTATTCCGATCGCGCATGCGGAAGGCAACTACGTTTGCGACGATCAGACGCTGGACGAACTCAAGCGGGGGGATCGCATCGTGTTTCGCTACTGCGATCCGAATGGCGCGATCACCGAAGCGGCCAATCCGAACGGTTCACGCGATAACATTGCCGGCATCTGTAATCGTGAACGCAACGTGCTGGGTTTGATGCCGCATCCGGAACGCGCCTGTGAAGATCTACTCGGATCGAGCGATGGACGCGATATCTTCCGGTCTCTTGCGGCAACTCTCGCAGCCGCAGTTTGACCCTCTGCTTAACACATGAAACGACTACTACCCTTCATCATCATCCTCGTCGTGCTTGGCGGCGCCATTGGCAGCGTCGTTTACATGACGCAAACAAAATCCGCGTCGAACGAAAACACAAATCAATCGCAGGCCAACGCGAACGCTCCAAAACCGTCGCCAACCTTAGGGCCGGTCAAGACTGGCGTTCCAGGGGCAGAGCCACCGCATACACTTGGACCAGCGGATGCTCCCGTGAAGATCGAGGAGTTTGGCGATTTTGAGTGCCCGCCATGTGCGTTGTTTCATCCGATACTGAAGCAGATGAAGGAAGAGTTTGGCGATAAGTTGCACGTCACTTTCCGCGAGTATCCGCTGGCCAATCACGATCACGCGATACCTGCGGCGTCGGCTGCTGAAGCTGCCGGCATGCAGGGTAAGTTTTGGGAAATGCACGCGTTGATATTCGAGAATCAGAACCAGTGGAAAACGCAGTTTGATGTGCGGCCGGCCTTCGAGGGTTATGCGAAACAGATCGGTCTCGATGTCGAACGTTACAAACGCGACGTGACGAGCGATCGCGTTGAGCAGCGAATCTTTCTCGACGGTAAACGCGCGCGGTCCATGGGTGTGAATAGCACGCCTACTGTGTTCTTGAACGGTCGTGAAGTGCCGTTTCAGTCGTTGCCCGCCGACACCCTGCGAGTTTTGATTGATAACGAACTGCGCGCTGCGGGAACGCAAAAGTGATTGCCAATTGCCGATTGAAAGAGACGTAGTGTCGGAACCTGGTTTCATAAGGGCCTTTCCTTTGCGCCTTTGCGCCTTTGCGGGAGATAGATCTTCGCACCAACACGCTCACCGGCTCCGAACTTATTTCCCGCAAAGGCGCAAAGGCGCAAAGAAGGTTTTGTAGAAAATTGGCAATCGGCAATCGGCAATCGGCAATCGCGATGTACGTTGCGGCAGCGGTGCTGTCGCTCGTAGGTCTCACCGACGCTGTATACCTCACAGTTCAGCATCTCGCCGGGCAAAGCGTGCCGTGCTCGGTAACTTCCGGTTGTGAGGAAGTGCTCACCAGTTCGTACGCAGTGGTTTCCGGTATCCCGCTGGCGGCCGTCGGCGCCGCTGCTTATTTCAGCGCTTTCAGTTTGGCGACACTGGCGGCTTTTGGTTATCGCATCGCCGGAGTCCTGCTGCGGCCGCTCGTGGCGATCATGGTTCTCGTGAGTCTGTGGCTGTTCTATTTGCAGGCCTTCGTCCTCCGGGCCTTTTGCCAGTTCTGTCTATTGTCGGCAGCGATTACAATCACGTTGATGATCGTTGTGTTGGTAGCGTGGAAGAAAGGTAGTTAGTGATGAGTCAGCAAACTTCCGTGTCGGACATCTTTCGCCGCGCCCAGGCTGTGCGCCGGGAGCATTCCGACTGGTCGTACAAACAAGTGGGTGAACAACTGGTGAAAGAGTTTTCCGGTGGTCCAATGCCGTCGTTGCATACCCTGACGATACCGGAGCAGGACGACCGCGCGCCGGAAGAAGATTGGACAGCGGGTTTGCCGATCGTGCGTCGCGGGATCCAGTTTAACGACTGGAAAGAGATCGTCGGCGGGATTCTGTTGAGCCTCGAACAAACGGAAAACTACGAGCGCGCGCGAGGACCGGAAGGCGACCGCGACGAGTGGCACAACAGAAACGTCGGCATTGAGGACGCGACTGCGAAGGGTGTTGGCAAGTGGATGCCGGACGAATTGATCGCACTTGCCGAGAAGCAAACGAAACGAAAAACTTAGTCAGTTGTCAGTGGTCCGTAGTCACTTGCGAGAATCACGGACCACGAACCACGAACCACGGACAACTGACTACTGACAAAGAACCAATATGAGTTTTCTCGACGGCTTATTTAATGATCCGAAGTATCAAACGACGGATCCACGTCCCGCGGACGCGATCGAAGATCCGGACGTCATCATCAGTCCTGACACACGGCGCGAGAAGCGTATCCCGCCGGGACAGTCGCGAACAAAAAAGTGGCCCGTGCTCGACGCGCACGGCACGCCGCAAATCGATCTAGCAACGTGGGCATTTGAAGTCGAAGGTCTAGTGGAGAACTCGCTGACATGGTCGCTCGACGAGTTTATGCAACTGCCGGCGGTGCGTGTTTACGCTGACTTTCATTGCGTCACGCGCTGGTCCAGGCTGGATAACGTCTGGAGCGGAGTTTCGACACGCGAAATCGCACGACTCGCGGGTGTTAAGCCGGAAGCGAAGTTTGTTCTGGCCCTCGCTTACGACCACGGTTGGACCACCAACCTGCCAATCGAGTATTTCCTGAAAGAAGATTCACTGTTCGCGTGGGCACACGACGGTCAGCCGATTCCACCCGAACATGGCGGTCCTGTGCGCTTGATCGTTCCGCAACTTTACGCGTGGAAGTCAGCCAAGTGGGTCAAAGGCGTTCGCTTTCTCGAACACGATCAAGCGGGCTTCTGGGAAGAAGGTGGCTATCACATGCGCGGCGTGCCGTGGGGCCCAGGTGATGGCGAAAGATTCCGGTGGTCGTGAGTTAAGTAAATGGAACGATCACCAACGACCACCGCTCCGAAGGACGCGGCCGCGGTAATTCTCATCCGGCAAGACACCGATCCGAACAATCCCGAAGTGTTCTGGGTCAAACGCAGCGACAAGCTCGCGTTTCTCGGCGGCTTTCATGCGTTTCCCGGCGGACAGATCGACAGCGACGACGCGTCGGTTGAAGTGCGAAACGCGCCGAACCCGGAAACGTCCGCGATGATCAGCGGCGCGGCGCGCGAGCTGTTCGAAGAGCTTGGCGTGCTTGCCGCGCGCGATGGTGAAACGCTGACGAAGGGACAACGAGTATCGCTGCTCGACGATTTGGAATCAGGGCGCATGTCCTGGCCTGCGTTGTTGGACCACTACAACCTGCACCTCGACGCGAACGATTTCACATACGTCGGCCGCTGGGTTACACCGCCGTTCAATGCTCGCCGTTTTGACACCTGGTTTTTCTTAGTCAACTGCCCGCCAAAACAGGAGCCGCACGTGATCGCCGGGGAGCTCGCCGGTGGTGAGTGGTTGCCTGCGCGGGATGCTTACGCGCGCTGGCTGCGAGATGAAGTGGTAGCCGTCCCGCCGACGCTTCATGCGCTGAGAATGCTCGGTGCGGGCATGACTCCGGATCTTGTCGAGCGTTTTCTTTCGCTTCGTCATGCGCACGGTGAAGTTGCGCGGCAGATCACGTTTCGACCTAATTACCTTTGCTTTCCCGTTCGTACGCCGACGCGACCACCCGCAACTCACACCTGCTGCTACCTGGTCCATACGACAAACGAGTTGCTGATCGTGGATCCGGGATCGCCGTACGAAGAGGAACAGCAGGCTTTGGCGGAGTGCGTTGACGAGATGATTGCAGCGGGGAGACAGGTACGCGAGATCATCCTGACGCATCATCATCCGGATCACGTCGCGGGTGTGAACCCGTTGAAGGCGCATCTCGGCAACGTTCCCGTCGCTGCTCACGAAGAGACCGCGAAGCTTCTCAGCGACGTTCAAGTCGATCGTTTTATCCAGGACAACGAGATCATCAAACTGGACGGCGAACCGCAGCTCGTGTTGCGCGCGATGCACACGCCCGGTCACGCACGCGGACATCTTTGTTTTCACGACGCGGATCGTGGCGTGCTGATCACCGGAGATAACATCGTCGGCTTCGGCTCGGTGCTAATCGATCCGGCAGACGGAAAGATGCGCGACTATTTGAATTCACTCCACCGCATTCGTGCGTTACCAAATCTATCGGTGTTGTTTGGTGGTCACGGGCCGGCCGTGGCCGTGCCGTATCAGAAGATCGACCAATACATATCCCACCGCTTACAACGAGAACAACACATCCTCGAAGCCGTCCTAAGCGGGATCACAGATCCGAAGGAGATCGTTAATAAGGTTTACACCGATGTTTCCCCCAAAGCTTACGCAATGGCCGAAAGAGCTGTCCTTGCACATCTCGAAAAGCTGCGCGAAGACGGTAAGGTTAGGTAGAATCTTCGCCACACAACATGGATTACCCAAGAAATCTTCGCGAGCTCAAATCGAGCAGGTATCAAACCCTCTCGGTCAAGGACGAACTGCGTCTCAACCTGATTCGGAAACTGCGGGCAGGTCAAAAACTTTTCCCGGGCATCGTCGGTTACGACGACACGGTTATTCCGCAACTCGTCAACGCGATCCTGTCGCGCCATAACATCATCCTGCTCGGCCTCCGCGGGCAGGCAAAGAGCAGAATCATTCGCCAGGTCACGGAATTACTCGACGAGCGAATCCCGATCATCGCCGGTTCGGAAGTGAACGACGATCCGTTTCGCCCGATATCCGCGTACGGCAGACGACTCCTCGGCCAACAGGGCGACATGACTCCGATCGAGTGGATCGATCGCGACGCACGTTTTGTGGAGAAACTCGCGACGCCGGACGTAACCGTGGCCGACATCATCGGCGACGTCGATCCGATCAAAGCGGCCAAAGGCGGTCACCTGCTGAGTGACGAGCTCACGATTCATTACGGTCTGCTGCCGCGCGCGAATCGTGGAATCTTCGCAATCAACGAGTTACCTGATCTCGCCGGAAAGATTCAGGTCGCTCTCTTCAACATCATGCAGGAAGGAGACGTGCAGATTAAGGGTTATCCGGTGCGTCTCCCACTCGACGTGATGCTGTTGTTTTCAGCGAACCCGGAAGATTACACGGCGCGCGGAAAGATCATCACACCGCTCAAAGATCGCATCGGGTCGGAAATCACGACGCATTATCCGAAAGAGTTGCCGTCGGCCGTGGAGATCACGCGCCAGGAGGCGTGGACCGATCGCTTCGAAGACAAGAACCGCCTCCTCGTGCCCGACTTTATTCGTGAAGTAGTCGAGCAAATTGCGTTCGAAGCTCGCGAAGATAATCACGTCGACAAGCATTCGGGTGTATCGCAGCGCTTGCCGATCACAGTCATGGAGTCGGTTGTTTCAAATGCGGAACGGCGGTCGTTGCTGACTGGCGAGGAGCCGATCGTTCCGCGCATCGCTGACATTTACGCCGCGATACCGTCGATGACAGGAAAGATGGAGTTGGAGTACGAAGGTGAACAGGTCGGCGCGAAGCGCATCGCCCGCGATCTGATTAAACGGGCGGCTGGTGAGATCTTCGAAGGTTATTTTGTCGGTATCGATTTCTCGCGCGCAGTGCAGTGGTTTGATGAAGGAAACAAACTGCTGCTGGCAGACAGTGCGGCCGCGGTCGAGTGCGTCACACTGCTCGAAGCCGTTCCCGAGCTCCTGGATTCCGCGCTGATTCCTTTTGAATTCGACCGTACAGACAACGCTCGCCTTGTTGCGGCATGTGAGCTTGTGCTGGAAGGTCTGTACGCGCAAAACAAGATCAGCCGCAACGAAGAAGGCAGTTACACCGCGGTGACCAAAGCGCGCAAAGATCGTCGCGGCATGATTTACGACGACCTCACGGAAACGAGCAAGTATAGTTAAAGGTCAGTTGTTCGTGGTCAGTGGTCAGTGGTAGCGACTGACAACGGACCACTGACAACCGGCAACCATCGAATGAAATTCACTCGTTATTCCAAGTTCAAGGGTTTCGACGTCTTCGGGATTAACCTCGGCGAGTTGATGGACAGCATGGCCGACGCCTTGCTCGATTCCGGCTACGACGATAACTACTACTGGACTCGCGAACGCCGCCCCACCGACACCTCACTCGACGCCCTGAGAAGTGCGCTGCTACAAGCACTACTCGAAAAAGGACTCGTCGACGAACAACAGATCCAGGAAATGCTCGCCGAGAACGAAGGCAAGTACAAAGGATCGCTCCTCGAAGAACTCCTGAACCAACTCATCGAACGACTGGTCGACGAAGGCTACTTAACCCTTCGCGAGCAACAGCCGCAAAACCAGCAGCATCGCAACGGCGGCAACGGCGAAGTCTCAGAACCACTGCCACGCAACGTTCATTTCGAAGTCACCGAAAAGGGTCTCGACTTTCTCGGTTACAAAACACTACGAAACCTGCTCGGGAGTTTTGGTAAGAGCGCCGCCGGACGTCACGATACGACCTATCTTTCCACTGGAGTCGAAGCTGCTGCCGCGAGCAAGCCTTACGAGTTTGGCGACACGATAAATCTCGACGTCAACACGACGTTGCTCTCCGCCATTCAACGCGAAGGTTTGCAAGTGCCGCTCAATCTCGAGTACGGCGATCTGCACGTCCATCAATGTGACTACCAATCATCCTGCGCGACGGTCGTGATGCTCGACTGTTCCCACTCGATGATTCTCTACGGCGAGGACCGGTTTACGCCGGCGAAGAAAGTCGCGCTCGCGATGTCGCACCTGATTCGCACACATTATCCCGGCGACTCGCTCAAGGTCGTGCTGTTCCACGACGGTGCGGAAGAGTTGCCGCTCGGCAAACTCGCGACGACACACGTGGGGCCGTACCACACCAACACCGCTGAAGGTTTGCGTCTCTCGCGCCGGCTGCTACAGGCGCAACGGAAAGAGATGAAGCAGATCGTGATGGTGACGGACGGCAAACCCACCGCTTGCTTCGTCGGTGAGGATTTCGTGCGTTTTGGGCCAAAACCCGCGCAAAAACAGGACAGCAGTCTCCGCTCGACTCGCCGCCTCTACAAAAACTCGATGGGCGGCGACCCGCTCGTCATGTCCGAGACGTTCAAAGAGGTACAGGCCTGCCGCAAAGCCGGTATAATGATTAACACTTTCATGCTGGCCAGCGATTATTATCTGGTCGAATTCGTGAAAAAGATGAGCGCCATGACAAATGGCAAGGCTTATTTCGCGAACCCAGCAAATCTTTCGCAATTCGTATTGATAGATTTCCTTCGCCGCAGAACCCGACGCGTACGATAGTTAACCCAGGGAACACGGATTTGAACCGATCACGCCAGCGTCGTGTCTTCTTGCCCTATCTAATTCTCCTGCTGGGCCTGTGCTTCACTATTCTCGCTTACTACAACTTCTCTCGACTCACGTACGAACAAGACCAGAGTCGCTTTCAAAATTCAGTCCAGCAGATCCAGGACAAGATCACACTTCGAGTCCAAACTTCGATGGCACTGTTGCGGGCGGGCACCGGACTCTTCGCGGCCAGCAACCGGGTCACGGTCTATGAGTTTGATCGGTTCGTTCAGCAAATCGAGTTACACAAGAATTATGCCGGCATATACGGTATCGGATTCTCTCGACGGCTTTCCCCGGAAGAACTCCCGAAGATGGTCGACACAATGAAGCAATCGGGCTTCCCTGATTTTCATGTGTGGCCGCAGACTCCGCCGCGAGATGAATATCACGCCATCATTTACTTGCAGCCCCAGAACGCGCGCAACAAGCTGGCGATGGGCTACGACATGTTCGCGGAACCCGTTCGCCGTGAGGCAATGGAGAGGGCGCGTGATAGCGGAGCGCCCGCTGCATCGGGGAAAGTGTTCCTGGTCCAGGAGCAGACGGATCCTGCTAATCAGCAGCCAGGCTTTCTCATCTATGCGCCGGTCTATCGCAAGCAAAAGGATGAGCAGATCTCAAGCCAGGCCGAACTACGCAGCGTACTCCTCGGATTTGTTTACAGTCCTTATCGCCTTGACGAGTTTCTCGCGCCGATTACGGCACAGCAGCACTTTGACGTGAGCTTTCGTGTCTACGATGGCGACGAGAAACCAGACAATCTGCTGTATGACTCAGGGGACGCAGATACATCACACAATCCTCGCTTTAGGTTTTCCGATACCGAAGAGGTTGCCGGTCGCCGCTGGACCATCGCGTACGCGACGAAGCCGTCCTTTGAAGGACCGTCGAACCAGCCGTTCGTCAAATACACGCTCATCGTCGGAACGTTTCTGAGTCTCCTGTTTTTTGCGGTGAGTCGTGCGCAGGTTCTCGCTCGAATGAGCGCTGAGCGTGCTGCCGCGGATCTGAAAGAGTCGGAGTCGACAGTTAGAAAATCTTTGGCGGAACGTGAGGCGGCCGAGAACGCCGTTCGAGAAGCGGACCAGCGCGCACTGCTCGAATACGAACGGCTGCTGGCGAGGATCTCGCTGTTGGCCCAGGCGCTCGGCACCGCGCGTGAGCTGAATGCGATCTTTCGCGCGTTGCGTGAGTTTACAGACGTGTCGGTCCCGTGCGATGGGTTCTTCGTGTCGCTTTACGATCCGATGCGTGACGTTCGTACTGCCTGTTACGGCTGGGGCGATGGCGCCGAAGTTGACGTTTCCGAGTTACCGCCGATGCCGGTAACCGCGCATGGACCAAACAGCCGCGCCGTGCGCACCGGCGAAGTCGTAATCACCGACAACTACATGGTCGCGCAACGAGGACATCCAACGGTCGTCGTTGGACCAGACAATGGCTTGCGTCCCGAGACGTCGATGGCGGTTCCGATGGCGGTGATGGGCCGGATCATCGGCACGATCGAAGTGCAGAGTTATCAGGCGGGTGTCTACCGTCCTGAACACGTGACTGCGATGAGCATGGCCGCGAACCTTACGGCGGTGGCGATCGAGAATGTTCGTCTGTTGAAACTTGAACGTACGGCGCGACAAGCGGCAGAGGAATCGAATCGTTTGAAGGACGAGTTTCTCGCCACAGTTTCGCATGAGCTGCGCACGCCGCTAACGGCGATTCTCGGTTGGTCCAGGTTACTGGAAGACGGTTCCGTCGACGACGAAGTAAGCAAACAGGCAATCGAAACGATTTGTCGCAATGCAAAAGCGCAGGCGCAGATCGTCGACGACATACTCGACGTCTCACGCATCATCACCGGAAACCTCTATTTCGACTTGCATCCGTTGCAGCTTGCTTCGGTGGTGAAGAACGCGATCAATGTCGTTCGTCCAACCGCGGATGCGAAAGGGATCAAGATCGACGCGCGCGTCGATGCGACGACGGCGATGGTGTCCGGCGATGCGAATCGTTTGCAGCAGGTTATCTGGAACTTGTTGTCGAATGCGGTGAAGTTTACGGATAACGGCGGGCGCGTGACGGTCAAGCTGTCGCAGGTCGGATCGACTGTTGAGATCACGGTCAGCGATACCGGGCAGGGGATCAGTCGCGATTTTATGCCGTACGTCTTCGATCGTTTTCGCCAGGCTGACAGCACGACCACGCGACACCACGGCGGTTTGGGTCTCGGACTGGCAATCGCGCGGCATCTCATCGAGATACACGGCGGTACGATCAAAGCGGAGAGTGCCGGTGAAGGACGTGGCGCTACGTTCACCATCAAACTGCCCGTGATCGACGCGACCGTCAAAGCAGGCGTCCCGTTTACGGATACTCGCGAACGAGCCGTCGCCGCGGCGAGCATCGCACCCCAACTATTGTCGGGCGTCAACGTTTTGCTCGTCGACGACGACTCCGACACGCTCAAACTCATGACCACCGCTCTCACCAGACGACAGGCCACGGTAACTGCTGTATCTTCTGCTGGTGAAGCGATTAAAGCGATCCGCCAGCGTCGTCCCGACGTATTGGTGTCAGACATTGCGATGCCGGACGAAGATGGCTACGGACTGATTGAAAAGGTTCGCTTACTCGAAGCCGGCGAAAACGAAAGCATTCCGGCTGTCGCAATCACGGCGTACGCGAAAGACGAGGATCGCGAAAAGGCGCTCTCGTCAGGATTTCAGATTTACCTCGCGAAGCCCGTCGAGTTGGCTGAATTAATTTCCGTGGTCGCGCGCGCGGCGCGCAGAGATTTCTGAAACGAATGACAACCACACGCATCAACGATATTCAATTGGCTTACGACGATGTTGGCGTTGGCCCCGCGGTCGTGCTGATTCACGGCTACCCGTTCAATCGTTCACTCTGGACCGAACAAACGGACGCGCTAACCAGCAGGTTTCGCGTCGTCACGCCCGACCTCCGTGGCTTCGGCGAAAGTGCCTCTGGTGAACGTGATGGCTCGGAGGGTCCCGTTACGATGAACCGCATGGCCCAGGATGTTGCCGAACTCATGGATCATCTCGGAATCGAGCAGGCCGTGATTGGCGGACTGTCGATGGGTGGTTACGTGGCTTTGGCTTTCGTCAAACAGTTTCCGTCCCGCGTGAAGGCGTTGGTGCTGGCTGACACACGAGCGCAGGCTGACACCGAAGAAGGAAAACAAACGCGCCATCAACAAGCGGAGAAGGCGCTTTCGGAAGGCATGGCGGGGATCGCCGACGCAATGTTGCCGAAGTTGTTGACGCCGGACACAGTGAGCAAGCGACCCGAAGTCGTGAAGCGCGTGCGCGACATGATGTTGAAGACGAAACCGCAAGGCGCTGCTTCCGCTTTGTTAGGAATGGCCGAACGCGACGATCAGAGTGAGTTCATTTCGACGATTCGCGTCCCGACAATGATCGTCGTCGGGCGTGAAGACGCGCTCACGCCGCTTGCGGATAGCGAGAAGATGCAGTCGAAAATTGCACCGTCACGTTTGGTAGTGATCGAGAACGCAGGTCACGTTTCAAATCTGGAGCAGACCGAACAGTTCAACTTTGCGCTAATAAGATTTCTCGACCGAGTGTTCGCCTGATCGCCGATGTCGGACCACAAGAGATTCACGATCGAAGAGCGTGTGCGGTGGGGCGACGTCGATGCAGCTCGCATCATTTTCTACGGCGCGTACATTCGTTTCTTTGAATATGCCGAAACCGAGTTGTTTCGCGAAGTCGGTTTGCAATACGGCGTGATGTTTGACGAGTTGAAGATCTGGCTACCGCGTGTGCATCTCGAATGCGACTTCAAACGCGCCGCGCGTCTCGACGACTTGCTCGAAGTGAGTGTTTTTGTCGGGCGCTTCGGTACAAAATCGATGCGGCTTGATTTTGAAGTGCGACGCAATGGTGAAGAGGAATTGATCGCAAGCGCGCATTTCGTTCTCGCGGCGGTCAACCAGGACACGTTTGAGACGGTGCCGATTCCCGCCGAGTTGCGCGAACGACTCGCGCCGTACGCCGCCGCAGCATAAGCATGTCGATTGATACAAGCCCCGTAGAAGCACTGGATGAAAAGCGCGTCGAGCGCGATCCAATAAAGCAGTTTCAACTCTGGTTTGACGATGCGCTCGCAGCCAAGATCCCGCTCGCCGAAGCGATGACGTTAGCTACGGCGACACCGGAAGGTAGACCATCCGCACGCATGGTGTTGTTGAAGCAAGTCGACGACGAGGGATTCGTTTTCTTCACCAACTACCACAGCGCGAAGGCGGCGCAACTCGAAAGCAATCCGTACGCGGCGCTCGTGTTTTACTGGAATCGGCTGGATCGTCAGGTGCGCGTTGAAGGGAAAGTCGAGCGCACTTCGGCGGAAGACTCGGAGTTGTACTTTCAGACGCGACCACGTGAGAGTCAGATTGGGGCCTGGGCGTCACCGCAGAGCAGCGTGATTCCGGGACGCGAAGTACTCGAACAACGGGCGCAGGAGTTGGAAGATTACTATCGCGATCGCGAGATTGAATGCCCCGGACACTGGGGTGGCTATCGTTTACGACCAGATAAGATTGAGTTTTGGAAAAGCCGGGTTGGAAGGCTGCACGATCGAATACTTTATGAACTGATGTCTGACGGTACGTGGTCCATCAAGCGCCTCGCGCCGTAAACGTTACCCGCGCATTTTTAGGAAGATGTAACCAATCAGCCGCATCTGACCGCCCTCCCGAATCACGGCACAATCATCAATCTGATAGTACTTCTCATCCGGAGGCAACACTCTTCCTTTGACGTATCCCGTCATAGGTTTGACGACCCGATTCGGCGGCTCAACGGGCGTCAATAAATGCGCCCTGTACGCTTGGATGTTTTTGGCTACTGAAGAGTTCGTCTCCGCTACCTTTTCGACGTGGGCATGAAACACCCGTACGTCGCGTTTGAGTTGAGCGGCGTAAGCCGGGAGCTGTTGCGGATCGTTCGGAGGCTTCCGTTCGAACATCGCTTCGAACGGAGGCGGAAACAATTCCGGTTTGGCGTCATCACCATCCGCGAACATCAATGGCAGCATCAGAATAAGAAGCTGCGCCGCACTCTTGTAGATCCCAACCACAGTGTCGTTGTCGACCTGCGACAGATCGCCGTCTCCATGTTCGGCCTCCGCGATCGCAACCTCACGTCGACGCGCCGGATCTTTGGTAAACGTGGCTTCGAATGCGCGCTCGAAATCGAAGTTTTCTGCTAGCACCTGCTGAAACTCATTACAAACCCGATACGCCTCAACAACCTCAAGCGGCTGCTTCACCGGTCGCCGTTGCTTTGCAGATTTGGAACGAGTTTGGCCCAACACGTCTATGACAATGATTAGGCAAACACCAATTGCGAGATACTTTTTGATCATCGATTCAGACGGGTCGAAACGCGCTCTTTACAAGTTTCTTTTTCAAATCGACGTATCCTTGTTCGCCGGCCACGAGGTCTCCCAACACGCGCTTTACGCCGCGATGGCCGCGAGCAAATTCAATCATGCGTTCTGTGAACGGCGCGCCCCAGAAGTTTCCGTAGAAGCGGCGACGCATCTGTGCGGCGCGGCTCAGGTCAGCGCCGAAGTCTTCACGCCAGCGCGCTTCGTAAGTTTGCGGTTGGCCACTGAGGTAAGCTTCCGCAAACAACTCGGCTGAACGTAACGCGTAATAAATTCCTTCGCCGGTCACCGGATCGGCGAAACCCGCGGCATCGCCAAGCAGCGCCCAGCCGTCGTCGCAGACTCTTCTCGTTTCCCACGTTTTAGCCGCGAGGCCAGGAATGCGCGCTGCGTAACGTTCCGCGGTGTGGTTCAGGCGCTTTCGGACCCGAATCGATTGGCCGGTTTCGTTTTCAGCTCCCCAAAACCTGACCGTCGCCCCTTCGCATTGTTGGTAGTAACCGACCATGAAGCGCCAGAGCAGATCATCGAGCGGTTGATGTTCGAACGCGTCCTGCGTGGTCGCGATGCCGAACGAGATGTGGTCCGGACGCGGAAAGGCCCACGCGTAACCGACCCAACGCGGGAGAAACGCAACGACCGTCGGCGCAACTTCGCTCGCCGGGAGCGGCGCACGATAACCAAACGCGACTTCCATGTCGGACGCCGGCAATGGACCAGCGAGCATCTTTCCGATCCCGCTATTCGCGCCGTCGGCGCCTACGAGCATCGAGCCGGTCCATTCTGCGTCATCATCGTTTTTCACTCGCCATCCTTCGTTGGTGCGCTTTGCCTTTCGTGCGGAGATCTTTTCCGGAATGATCTCCGCGCCTGCGTCACGAGCGCGGTCGCGCAGGTACGAGTCGAAAACGACGCGTGAATAGATCGCGAAAGGTTCGTCGAGCTCGAGATGAAGTTTTTTTCCGGAAGGTGAGTAAAGATCGAGGTCGTTGATCGTGCGCCCTGCGGCATGGAGTAACTGCGGCCACGCTTTCAGCGCCTTTGCCGTCACTCCGCCGCCACAGGCCTTTGGCGTGCCTTCCGGACGGCCGTCAAACAGCGCGACTTTTACGCCTCCTTTTGCCAGCAATTCCGCTCCAAAAGATCCCGCCGGGCCGGCGCCGACGATTAATACGTCGAAGTGTTTCGTTGACAGCACAGTTGGCGATAGAATAAGCCGTTCCCGTCAAAGTCCGAAAGCCGCGCAATGACCAATCAACGCTTCCTGGTGTTTTCCGGCATTGCACCCCATCCGCCAATTATGGTGCCTGAGGTCGGGCGCGAGTCCATCGAGGGCGTGCGCGCTTCAATCGACGCGATGGCCAAACTCACTCAGCGCATCATCGATTCCGGCGCTGAGTCGATCATCTTGATCTCGCCGCACGCGCCTCTTGAAGTCGATTCGTTTGTCGCTTACGAAGGACCAAAAGTTTACGGTGACTTCTCAAACTTTCATGCGCCGGGCACGGAATTCTCAGTGCTTGTCGACGACGAACTGCTGAGCACCATCACACGTTCCGCGGCGTCGGAGAACTATCGTGTGTCGATGCTCGACGACGACCTTCTCGATCACGGCACCGCGGTGCCACTCTATTTTTTGCTGCGCAACGGTTGGCACGGCCGCGTCGTTCCGCTTGGTTATAGTTTTCTTTCGAACCACGATCATCTGCGCTTCGGAGCGTGCATCGCGAAAGCTGTCGATCAACTGGGCAGACGTGTCGCGTTCATCGCCAGCGGCGACTTGAGTCATCGTCTGAAGCCGGAGGCTCCGGCAGGCTATAACCCATCGGCGCACTTTTTCGACGAGGAAGTGATCGCGGCACTGCGTGGAAATTCGCCGGACCGGATCGTGGAGATAGACCACGATTTACGTCGACTCGCCGGCGAGTGTGGTTATCGATCAATGCTCGTCGCGATCGGCGCGGCGGCGGAATTGCCTTTGAGCTGCGATGTGATGAGTTACGAAGCGCCGTTCGGCGTCGGATATCTCGTCGCGCAATTGACCAACGCGCCTGTTTCCCTGATGAGCGATACTCCTGAGGATCTACCGGCCCTTGCTCGTCGTGCGGTGGAAACTTTCACGCAAACCGGCGAAGTGGTCGATCCCTTCATCTCGCCGGCAGGATTGCTCGGCGCACGCGCGCCGTGTTTTGTGTGTTTGAAGATGCGCGACGGTGAACTTCGCGGGTGCATCGGAACCATCGAGCCTGCGAAAGACACTTTGGCCCAGGAAATCGTCGCAAATGCCATCAGTGCTGCGACGAGCGATCCGAGATTCGATCCGGTGAACGAATCGGAACTGGCCGAGCTGATGTACAGCGTCGACGTATTGCTGCCGGCTGAACCCGCAGAAATGGAAGAATTAGATCCATCCGTCTACGGCGTGATTGTCGAAGATGAAAGCGAGACGCGACGCGGTTTGTTACTACCCGATATTCCCGGAGTTGAAACAGCCCAGCAGCAGGTAGAGATAGCCAAAAGAAAAGCCGGCATTTCACCCGAAACGCCGGTCAAACTCTCCCGATTTAAAGTTGAGCGATATCGGGAGTAGTCAGTGGTCCGGGGCCAGTGGTCAGTAGTTTTCCCCACTGATGACAACTGACAACTGACTAAACATCCAGATTTCTCACGTCGAGCGCGTTGTCTTCGATGAACTTGCGCCGCGGCTCGACGGCATCGCCCATCAACACGGTAAAGATCTCGTCTGTTTCGACCGCATCGTCGATCCTGACCTCGAGGAGGGTGCGCTTCTCGGGGTTCATCGTGGTTTCCCAGAGCTGCTCCGGGTTCATCTCCCCCAAACCTTTGTAACGCTGAATCGAGAGGTCCTTCTTCGCGGCCGCGAGCACCTTGTCGAGTAACGCTTCGCGGGTCGGCACTTCCTCGCTCCCGCCGTTTTCACCCGAGATGAACGGACCGGTGAGCGTGTCTTCGAGCGTCATGAACAACTCGACGGCTTTTTGGAACTCGACGTAGCTCGCCAGGTTCCAATCGATCACGATGTCGGAGCCTGACGCGGCGACTGTCTCGATCTCCCAAAGACCGTGCTCTTCATCCGGGTTCAATTCAGTGGTGTAGTTTGCCTTCTCCATGGCCGTTTGGACTTTGGCCATAAGATTGCCGTCTTCGAACACGTTGCGGAGAGTCTGTCCGTCTTTCCGCAGCACCCCTTTGCGTCCGCCAAGCGCCTGGAGCAGGACGTTGAGCAATGTCGAGTCGCCTGCAAGACGACGGGCTGCGCGCTCAAAGTAATTTTTAAAATCGACGGTGCGTTCTAATGCTTTCTCGAGTTCACGGCCTTCGATCGGCTGTCCGGTACCGGCAGACTTTACACTCATGTCGCTGGTCGCCTGGCGCATCAGATAACGAAACATCGAGCCTTCATCTTTTATGTATTCTTCTTTCTTGCCTCGTTTTACCTTGAACAACGGCGGCTGGGCGATGAAGACGTGGGCACGCTCGATCAGCTCCGGCATCTGCCGGTAGAAGAAGGTCAGGAGCAGCGTCCGGATGTGAGATCCGTCGACGTCGGCGTCGGTCATCAGGATGATCTTGTGATAACGGAGCTTGTTGATATCGAAGTCATCCTTGCCGATTCCCGTGCCGAGTGCCGTGATGAGGGATTTGATCTCACTGTGACCAAGCATCTTGTCAAACCGCGCCTTCTCGACGTTCAGAATCTTGCCTTTGAGCGGCAGAATGGCCTGGTTCTTCCGGTCGCGCCCTTGCTTGGCTGAGCCACCGGCTGAATCGCCCTCGACGATGTAGATTTCAGACAGCGCCGGATCGCGCTCCTGGCAGTCAGCGAGTTTGCCCGGCAGCATTCCCCCACCCAATGCGCCCTTGCGGACGATTTCCCGGGCTTTACGAGCCGCTTCGCGAGCCCGCGCGGCGTCGAGTGCCTTGCCCACGATCTTGCGCGCTACAGGGGGATTCTGTTCGAAAAACTCGGTAAGCTTGTCGTTCAGGAACGATTCGACCGCGCCTTTCACGTCGGAGTTCAGTTTTCCTTTTGTCTGTCCCTCGAACTGTGGCTGCGGTAGCTTTACGGAGATCACTGCGACAAGGCCTTCGCGCACATCGTCGCCGGTCAATGAACTTTTGAAATTCTTCGCCAAACCGGACGACTGCGCGTAAGCATTGATGGTCCTCGTGAAGGACGATCTGAATCCCGACAAGTGTGTGCCGCCGTCGACCGTGTTGATGTTGTTGGCGAAGGAGTAGACCTTTTCGTCGTAGCCATCGTTGTACTGAATGGCTACCTCAAGCGAGAGATTCTCGGACTCCTTCTCGAAGTAGATCGGCTTGTCGTGCAGCGTGGACTTGTTCTTGTTCAGGTGCTTGACGAACTCGGCGATTCCACCTTTGTAATAGAACTCGTGCGAACGCTCCGGCTCTTCGCGTTCGTCTTTGATCGTGATTCGAATGCCTTTGTTGAGAAACGCCTTCTCGCGTAATCGTTCGGACAGCTTGTCGAAGCTAAACGCCGTTTCGGTAAAGATCGTCGAGTCAGGACGAAAGGTAATTTTCGTTCCTCGTTTGCGCGTCTTTCCAGTCTGTTTCAGCGCAGCGACGGGAATACCGCGTTTGTATTCCTGTTCGTAAGTCTTTCCTTCGCGCCAGATCTCCAGATGTAAATGTTCGGAAAGAAAGTTGACGCACGAGACGCCGACGCCGTGCAGTCCCCCAGAGACCTTGTATGCGTTTGAATCAAACTTTCCACCGGCGTGCAGCTTGGTCATCACGACCTCGGCTGCCGAGCGCCGCTCTTTTTTAATCTCGTCGACGGGAATACCACGACCGTTGTCGATGACGGTCACTGAATTGTCGAGATGGATCGCGACGTCGACCGTGTCGCAAAAACCGGCGAGAGCTTCGTCGATGGAATTATCAACCACTTCGTAAACGATATGATGCAGGCCAATCTCGCCCGTCGATCCGATGTACATCGCCGGCCGTTTGCGGACAGCATCGCGGCCCTCGAGAACCGTGATGGAGGACGAGTCGTAAGCTGATCCTTTTTTGGTTGATGGCTCTGTTGGTCCTACTGTTGACAATCTATTTCTCCTAACTGCGCTAACACACAACTAAACAAGGGTTGAGCCGGCTGAAGCTAAATCAGATCGCGCCTGACTGCTCCGCACTCTACCCTCCGCAATCTCGTACACATTCGCCCTTGAAAAGAAACCTTCGACGTGATTCCGCTTTGAGGTCGTAATGAAGGTCTGTGTGCGATTTTCAAGGTATTCCAGAAGGTGCGTAATCCTTTTCTCGTCCAGTTCCGCATCGACGTCGTCGATGATAAAAACCGGGTGGTCATTCGCAGCCAAATTATACAACGAAATCGCCGCTAAGTCTAATATTAACAATGCGCTACGTTGCTGTCCGGAACTACCAAACGCCCGGATTTCGCGGCCGTCCAAATGTATCTCCAAATCGTCCCGGTGCGGGCCGATAAGGGCGTGTCCGGCGGCCACTTCCGCGACCACTCTCAACGCCAGTCTCGCGCGCAAAAGCGACTCGTAATCTGACAGATCGCCCTTCCCGGCAAGTGATGAAAGATAGCGCGTCGTAACGTCTCGTCGTTCGAAAAGTTGGCGCTCGAGTACGCCGTTCAGGCCAGCCACATACGCTTCACGCTGACGATGAATTTCCGCTCCGAGTTTTGCTAATTGATCGTTCCATGGGCCGATCAGATCTTCGGTCTTCGCGAGCGAAAACTCATTCTCGTTCGCTGCATGGAGCACTTTGTTTTTTTGCTTGATGACGCGGTTGTAGTCAACGAGCGTTTTCAGGTACGCAGGTCTGATCGATGAGACGCCGCGATCGAGGAAACGGCGACGTGCTTCGGGAGTGCCACGCACGACTTCCAGATCGCTCGCAGTGAATGAGAAGACTTGTAGCTGAGTTAAGTACCGGGTGAGTGTTTCGCGTTTTGTGTTAACGAAGATCGTCTTCGAGTTGTCGTGAAGACTGACTTGTAAGTCTCTTTCGAAATCTGGTCCGCTCGTTACCTTGCCTCTAACAACTGCGATCTGCTCGCCAAACTTTATTGCTTCCTGGAGTCGTTGAGTGCGGAAGGATTTTGTACGGGCCAGGAGATAGATCGCTTCGAGCCAATTCGTCTTCCCCTGGCCGTTGTTTCCATAAATGATGTTGAGCTTTGGCCCCCAAACAATCTTCCCACTGAGGTTCCTGAAGTTTGTCGCTTCAATTTCAGCGAGCAGCATTCAGCGATAGTAGCACAGGGAATTGCGGTGCTATCTCGCGCACCTTAAGCGGCGGGGGTTACATCGATGTCGCGGGTCGCACGTAAACATAGTCGCGCAGATAATCAGCTAGCCAGGATTCAAAATAGACTTTGCCATCAAATGGCGGCCACGGATCGTAGATATACAACCACTCTCGACCACCACTCTCGACCATGAAACCGCAACAAGCACGTGAATGGGCAACGCTTCCGATTTTGAAAGGCCGGTTCGCTCGAATTTCATCCTTTCCTTCAGTGAAAGAAGTGGTTGAATCCAGCGATCCAACGAAGACATAGCCCGTCAGATTATCGACTGCATCCGCTTGATCGACGGGGTCGGTCCCATCATTATCAGTCTTCATTACGGGAGCGATCGCGTACTGATCCTTCATGACACCATGACGGCGTAAGATCATCTCCATCGTAGCAGGAGCACAAAAGTAAGAAGTCTCTTGACCTATTTTTTCTAGCTCCGGACCTGTTGTCATCTCTTCAATGCCATCTCTCGCCGCGGCAGCCGCCGGGGAGATCTGCTCTAGAGTCGCAGGCATTCGAGGAAGTCCACTACGTTGGCGGCGAAAGAGCGCACGGAAGCGATCAACCGTGGCTCTCGTGACGAAATCATATGGGGACCAGACCGTGGTCACGGACTCCTCACGTGGTTCATCGTCCTCGTGCTCCTTCTTTTTCACCGGTATGGGTTCCAGCCGCCACAAATCGATAACGAACCTCTCATTTGGCTGAGCAACTGAAGAAGCGAGGATGCCAAGCCTGGGGTAGGAATAGCAGATCAGCCGCGGCTCGGTCTCATCGTTCATTAGAACAGGTTTGATGTCCGGAAAGTCATGCAAAAGCTCTCGTGCGGCGCAAATGAGAGCGTCAAGGGGCTCGGTTTTACCTGCACTGACAGACCATACCGGCGTGCGCAGTAAGTCGGTGCCGGCCGTTCGAACGGTCAAACTATTAGTGTCGTCAAGTTTGATTGATTGGTCCCAGAACAACAAGAACCCATCAACGTCGTATATCCGCCGGCTTTCCCACTTGAAAAAGGGACAAGCATCAGTCATTGCGCCTGGTGGGATCTTCGACAGCGAGAAGAGCGCCTTACTCGGTGCACGTTTCTTGCGCTCTTCCTCGTTGACGGACAGGAACGATAGTAGCTGCCTCGTGGCGATTTCTTTCGAATCATCCTCGCTGATATAGGCGAACTTGAATTCATCTATTGGCATGAGCGTTTGTCCTTCATCCTCCGCCTGGCCCATCCTCCGTCAGCACCTGACAAGGCACATCTGGCGTACCCAAATTTCCCATCCCCGGGCGCATTCTCGGGACCACGGAGAACCGTTCTGCTTCCGGTACATCGAGAATTTTGTAGTAATGGATGAACTCGTCCAGCCCCGGGAGCTCTGGCTCAGTGGGCGTATCAAGGAAAAGCGGAGTGTTCTCAATGTAGATTTCGTACCGAGTATCGTCTGACTGTTCCAGTCTCAGCACTCGATCCTCATCTCGCGTGCCATCCCGCCATCGCATGATTAGCGTCTGGTGCTCATTGAGAAAGACACTTGCACTCGCGACAGAGCCGATCGTGTCGAAGGTGGCTGGCGGCTTGCCGCCGCCGCTGCGGTCATACAGCAACCGGTCACTGGGGTGTGCCGCTGTTTTGAAATAGTATTCGCCTCGTCGCAATCGAATAACGTTTTGACTTGGGAAGCCCGGAAAATTCAACGGGCGCTCATGAAATAGTGGACCCTCGACGTTCAAGATCCACCTGAAATCGTCCGGCCGCGCACTGGCCCTGTTCTCCAGGTCGATCGGTTCGTTTCCTATTAGTTTGAACGCCGCCGGCACTATCGGAGCAGCGCCGCCGCGCACCTCAATCAGCATGGCTTCTGAATTGCGGAAGTTTAGTGGGCCTAAATGCCGCATTCTAATTAGATCTGTCGCTGGCGCTGGCGCTGGCGCTCGCGTTGGCGCTGGCGCTTCTTCTTTTTTCCTAATACGCGCTTCAATCGTCAGCACGTGATCAGTCGCGATTGGGTTGAAGGCGACGTCGCAGCCCTCCCCGTCCGGTGAACGCAGGATCAACTGTCCGTGAAAGAATATCTGGACGTCAGGATCCCAGTCTTCTTTCATGGCTTGCGGGAGTTCGTTAAATAGTGTCGGTCGGAATGGCATATTCTTCCTCCATGGCTTCTGGGCCATTAACGTTTAGGGGTTAAGTCCTCTGAGCTATATGAAGCCGATCCACTTTTTGTGTCTCAGAATTTTGCGTAGCGACCGATGACCGTAAAGGCGGCCCAGTAGTAAGGATGGCGCAGACGTTGGTAGCTCTCTTTCAGCATGCCCAGCTGGGCCTGCTGAAGAGCTTCGACCGTCGGAAGTTTCTCACGCTTTCTATAGCGATGAAAGCTTGTCATGAGCCGTTCACTGCCCGATGAATCGACAGGCCACAAGGTGGCCACGACCAACGGAACACCTCGGGCAATAAATGGCCGCGCGACACTAATCGCCCCCTCACCACTGTATTGCTGCTCAATCCCCGTCTGACAAGCTGAGAGCACGACCAAACGCATGTGCGCCAAATCCATTTTGTAAATCTCGTGGATCTGTAACAGCCCGTTGTTCGCTTCACCCCTGGTTTGCCCCGGAGCGGTCAACACCATCTTTGAGTAAAGACTGTGCCGTTCATCAACGACGTAATGCAAAGCAAAATGGGCCACTGTTGCCGTCAGCATGCCGCTTCTTACGGCCTGTTCCGTGGCATTTCGATCGAGTAGCAGGGTGTCATTAGACCTGTACAGTTCTGCAATGCTCTGGGCCTCGCGCCGCGCCGCCGGCAGCGGTTGAAGTGATTCAAAATCGGCCGCGTCGAAAGTAGGATTACCAACGCTGAGCAGTCGCTCTTCGCTTTCTTCGACCCTGTCGCCGTTGTCTTTCAAGCTCTGTAGAAAAATGCTGGCACTCGGCGCCAGTTGAATCCGAAACTTCTCAATCAGGTACTTGTCATCAGCTTCAGAGATCAGCGTGGCGAACGGAAGGTAATGAAGCACTTTGTCCGGAACAATGCTGACCAGTTTCTTTTCATCCAGCAGCGACTCGATGGGAGCAATTAGAAGTTTGTGCAACTCCTTCGCATCGCCTTTGAAGGTCGCTTCATCGTTCGTTGGTAACGTGCCGACTGTACGAACGAGCCGCTGCACTCGATCGGCAAGCTCGCGAGATCTGACATTCTTTTCCTGCGACGTGATCTTGTTTCCGTTGACTACCCAGATTAGAAGTTTGTCGTCGAGAACGGCGTACTGAACAATTTGAGCGTCGTCGGGGATCTGTTGTTTGATTTCAGATGCCGACAGCGGTTCGCCAGTCGCCGACAATTGAACTTCAACGTTGTCGTCCGTTTGCTGGTCGACGAGATTCTTCTGCATGGCATCCAACAATGAACGGCCGCGGCTTAATTCGCAGTACCGCAATGCGAGCTCGGGATCGCGCTTTCTGGACCACGCAAACTCGATCGCAAGATCGTAGACGCGCTGTTCGACACTAAAGAATGTGTTGCGGTGACTTTCGCGTTTTAGGCTGCCGCGATAAGTGTCGAATATCTCAAGAACAGAATTTAACTCCGCTTCGGTCGCGACATCGTCGCCCTTCGCCAGGTAAGATTGAAGACGACCTCTTCGTGCAGGGTACGTGTAGTAGGGATATTTAATTTGTTCGTACAAAGCGATCGAGCGATCGTAAGAAGCAAGTGCGTCATCGAATTGACGCGCCTCCCGAAGAATATCGCCCCGGTGAAGCAACGCCGTCGCCATCATTTCTCGACCGCTATCCTGGTCTTCCAATCGCCTGCCGCTTTCAAAAGCTAAATCGATGTTCGTTAAAGCGGCTTCACGGTTCTGCAACCGTGACTGGGTCACGGCCAGGAAGTCGTATGAACGCGAAATAACCAGTGGCCGCTCAGGTTTCAGATCGAGCGCCAACCGCAGCGCCTCTTGCTGGTATTCGCGCGCGGCCTCGTGCAGCTCCATGGCAGCGAGGCTTAGTGCGATCGTCGTATTGACGCCCCATTTCTGTGAGGGGTCGACACCTTTGTCACGACTCAACCGCACCGCATCGTGTAGATACGACCACGACTGTTTGTGATTGCCCAGCGTTCGATATTGATTTGCAAGCGCGTTCAGGACGTCCAAGGTCCCAAAGAGGTCGCGTATTTCCTGAAAGCCTCTTAATGCCTGACGTGTATACTCAATCGCCTCCGAATGATCGTTGAGGGTGAGCCGGATGCTCGCGGTGCGATAAAGACTTTGGTTATAGAGCCACTTGTATTTCTTGCGCTCGGTAGAGACGCGAAGCTTCGTGAATATCTCTTCGCCTTTCTTTAAATCCGGCTTGAGCCAGTAACAATGGCCCATCCGGTACAACGCAAGCGTCGACTCGATTTCGTCTCCGTTTTCCCGAAAGATTTGTTCAGCTTGTGAGTAATGATCGAGGGCTTCGTTTACGCGCGAACGTAGAAAAAGATCGTACGCTTGCGACATCAGGGTTCTCGCACGCACGAGATTACGACGCTGCTCAGAATTTGATCGTTTGTAAAATTTGACCAGATCGGAAGTGTAGTTATCACCGGTGTTTTGCAGTTCTAGTTGACTTAAGGAGGACACCGCGTCCAGTTGTTTTTCAGCAGCCTTGCTGTCGCCTTTGTCATCAAGCTCCAGGTAAGAATCCAACAGCGCTTTGGTAATCGTGTTGCCGTCTGAAGAATAGTGTTGGAGCACGATATTCCAAGCCGTTTCCTGATCCGTCTTTAAGGCGTCGAGAAAGTTTTGAAGCGGCTTCTCGTCATTTGACGACGACTCAACACGCTGCTGCTCGATCAGCCTTAGTTTCTCCCGCGCCTCATCGGCCCACTTCGAACTGGAATCTTTCTCGAGATACTGACGCCAGTCTCTTTCAGCCTGAGGTAACAAACCCATCTCTCGATATAACATCGCGCGATTAAACAGCGCTTCCAGATTGCTGCTGTCCAATTGCAGCGCCCTGTTTAGGTGGACCAAACTCTGAGCGAAGTCGACGTTCTCTTCGCCGGTCTTCGTTTGGTCGCGGCGTAGTTTTCCTCGCTCAAGGAACGCCGTTCCGAGATCGGTTTGGGCGCGAGCATTATTTGGATCCAGTGTTAGAGATTTTTGAAAACGCTCGATGGCTTCATCGAATCTACGCCCAGAAAGGAAATACTGGCCGATTGCGTGGTGAACATCGGCGCCTGCGCCGGTCGAATCTTTGCTGAGAATGATTGTGGTCGCCAGTTCTTTTTGAGTCGAATCGAATTTCGGGACGCCCCCGCTTCTTTGATCCGCTACGGGTGCATAGTTGAAACCGGAGATGCGTGAGTCGAGTGGTCTTTCCTGCCGATACGCGTTGTTGAGTGCGTTCAATCCCTCGGCGAGAGAAGGTCCTGAGAAATAAAACCTAAGCCCTACGGTACCGACACCTACGGCAATAAAAGCGATCGCGGCAGCTCGCAAATAGGGTGTGCCCCGCCAGCGCTGGCGAAGCAAATCTGCTTTTCGCTTTTTGAGCGCGGCAGCAAATTTGAGCTTTTCGCGCCGACTTTCGGATTTAAAAAAGTACTGCTCAGCTCGTTCGCGTTCCTCTGGAGAAAGTTCATCATCGAGATACTGATCAACAATCGTGTCGACCATTACGTCGAATTCCTCGCCAAATTCAGGGTCGCTCAACAGACGCAACTCCACTTGTTCTGCATCTGCTTCTGAAAGCCCTTGCAGCAAGTAGGTCCTGATTTGTTGTTGATCTGCGATTATGGCCGGCGCTCCTTACTGGTTGCCGTCGGAAGCTCCCGTCTCTTCAATAATGCTCCCCAGGGTGGTTTTTGTTTTCGACTTAAACGTTTCTCGCAATTCACAACGCATTTTTCCAAACTTGTTCGAATATGGTGCGCGCGAGTGCGAAGAGCACCATCGGTGAGACCGAGATTCCGCGCCATTAGCCGGTGGTGCGTGATCTTGTCCTTACCCTCGTATTGGTAATAGTCGAGAATCAAATCACTTTTATCTCCAGAAAGTACTGCAAGACACTCGACGAGGCAGTCGTAAGTGTCACTCGTATCACTAGCTATGACGATGGTTTCCGGAATTTTGTCAGTCGCAATTTCTTTGCGCCGCCGGGCTTCGTGAGCCACATTGCGCGCTACTGCGAAGAAAAAAGCGGCCGGTTCTCCGACGTAGGTGACGATCATCTCCGGGATCTTCGCCGTAACTCTATTGATCGTTACGTCAGCAAGATCTTCAGCGTCGTCAAAACCGTTGGAGATAAAGATTCTGATTAGCGAAGCACGAATGTTTTCATACTTGATTCCCGCGGCGTCGCGGTCAACATCGAGCCACGACAGGAGAATGTCGAATGATTGTGGTGAGTTTGACAATTATTTCCACACAGAGAGGTTGGAAAAGCGAAGTGAGCAACGCCGTTCGTAAGCTGAATTTTGAGTGATGCCGCTGAGGGTGCCGCTTTGATCCTCAAATCCGCATTGGCATCACGATGTACTTGTACTCGTAATCACCATTTTCCGATGGCTTTAACTCCGCTTGCGAATTGCCGTCTTTGAATTCAAACGCGACTTTAGCGTCGCCAATCACATTCAAAAACTCTTGCAGATACTGAGCATTGAAGCCGATATCAGTGGCTTCGCCGTCGTAGTCGGTTTGGAGTGTTTCGTTGGCTTCGCCTTCTTCCGCGTTTTGTGAACTGATGACCAGTTGATTCGGCTCAAGATGGAAACGAATCGCATGCGATCTCTCGTCAGCCATCAACGCCACGCGTCGAATAGCGTGATTTAACAAGCTGCTGTTGAATTCAACCGACTTGTCGTTGTTCTTTGGCATGACCATTTCGTAGTTCGGAAACTGACCGTAAAGCATGCGAGAGATCAATAATCGTGGTCCAATCTGGAAATAGATATGGTTCTCATCCATACCCAGGCTGATCTCTTCGTCAAAACCGGTCGTCAACTTGGTCAATTCAGCGAGAGTTTTACGAGGAATTAGTGTGTCGATAGAGTCGGAGCCATTCTTCGTGAGGTTCTTCTTTTCGACGTAAGCAAGCCGGTGTCCGTCAGTGGTAACCATGCGGGCGCCGGTGTTATCCATAATGAATTTTGCACCTGACAACGTATAACGTGATTCTTCCTGAGTGATCGCGAAGATGGTGCGATCGATGAAAGTTTTGATCACGCTGGCGGGAAGCTTTGTTGGCGCCGACTTGAACGACGGCACTTCGGGAAACGCATCGCGAGCAACGCCAACCATCTTGAATCTCGCGCGATCACATTTCACCGTTACCCATTCGTTCTCTTCTTTTTTGAAACTTACCGGAGCGTCTGGCAACAATCGCGCTATCTCAAAAAGTTTGCGTGCCTGCACACACATCGATCCCGGCGTTGTGATCTCGTCCGCGTCCATGTCGCAGCGAATTGTAACGTCGAGATCGGTGCCGGTGATTCTGATCGTTGATTCACCGACGGATTCGATGAGTATGTTTGAGAGAACCGGAATCGTGTTCTTCTTCTCGACGACTCCCTGAACGAAACCAAGTTCCTTTTGCAGGTTCTGCTTGCTAACAACAAATTGCATTGCCATCTACTCCTTAAACTTTCCACAACGTGCGCTGACGATTCTATTTCCACTATCTAGAAAAATGTAAAAGAAGATCTAGTAGAAGTAGTAGGGCCTGTGGATTTGTGAATAAGTACCCTAAACCCAACAATCCAGATTACTTAGCCGCCCACAGGAGCCTGTGAATAGCTGTGGATAAGTCTGGTCGATCTTCGGAAAAATCGGATTGTCACAAACATTAACATATTTCCACAAAACATCCTCTGTGGATTGTGAATAAAATCTTTTCACTTCGCTAGGGTTGCAACGATTCGGATAGTTCGGTGATGAGTCGTTGCAGCGTCTCGTCTGTCGTCACCAGCAACTCAATCTTCTCAACGGAATGAATTACAGTCGTGTGATGTTTGCCGCCGAAGGCGCGACCAATTTCCGGATAACTGTGTTTCGTCAAATGCTTGCACAAGTACATCGCAACCTGCCGCGGATGCGAAATGTGGCGCGCATTGTTTTTGGAGATAAGTTCTTCGCGAGTCAGTTTGTAAGTTGAAGCCACCAACTTCTGAATCTGTTGTATCGTGACCGCGGTCGATTCTTCTTCCTTCGCGATATTGCGAATCGCATCCTGGGCCAGGCTCTTCGAAATCGGCTCGCCTCTTAACGACGAAATCGCGATCAATCGGATTAGTGACCCTTCAAGCTCACGCACGTTACTCTTGACCCGGCCCGCGATGTACATCGCAACGTCATCCGGAATAGCAACCCCGATCAGATCCCCTTTACGTTTAAGAATCGCAATCTTCGTTTCCAGATCGGGCGGCTCGAGGTCCGCAATCAACCCCCACTCGAAACGAGAATGTAAACGCTCTTCGAGAGTAGGTATTTCACGGGGTGGACAGTCAGAACTGATCACGATCTGTTTCTGCTGATCGTAAAGAGCGTTGAATGTGTGAAAGAACTCTTCCTGAGTTCTTTCTTTTCCCGCCATGAATTGAACGTCGTCGATCAACAGCACGTCGACCGATCGATACTTTTCGCGAAAACTCTGCGTTTTGTCGTAGCGGATCGCGTTGATGAGATCGTTCATGAACCGCTCGGACGAGATATAGCAGAGCTTGAGATGTTGATTTCGAGACTTGATCGCGTGACCACATGCGTGCATGAGGTGTGTCTTGCCCAATCCGACACCGCCGTACAAATAGAGCGGGTTGTAGGTCCTTCCAGGAGCCTCTGCGACAGCCAGTGACGCAGCGTGCGCAAACTGGTTGCAGGATCCCACGACAAAACTCTCGTACGTGTATTTCGCGCTCAGCGAGGGCTCGGGGTGTTGAATGGAAGAAACGTCGGAGTCTCGCGCAAGGGCGACAGCCGCGGCAGTTCCACCGCCGGTCGAGACGGAAGCAGAGTTAACTAGATCCGAGCGCGTAGAAGACGATGGCGAATCGGTTTGCCAATCAGTTGCTTTTCCGATCACCCAGCCAACCGAATAATCGGAAAGCTGCGAATCACTTAACGAGTCTGCCAAAACACTCGCGTAGTGACTGACCACCCAATCTTTGACGACCTGGTTCGGAGCGCGCAGGTTAATGACGTGCTGAGAACTGTCGAGGCTTTCAAACTGGATTGGCGAGAACCAGGTCTCAAAAGTATGTTGATTGAGCCGGCCTTTGAGGGAGTGGACTATGCGGCCCCAAACGTTAGTCTCTACAGAAGTGTTCATCAGTAAAACCGTGGAGGGGGAAGGCTTCAATTCGGGTAAAGCCCACGCAATAGAACCGTGTCCTGTGCGAAGCCGGTTCTACTCCGACGAACTCTAACTGTTCCTGTCCCCCTGTTCCTTCCTGTCAGCACCCAAACGGGCAGAGCCGAGGTGTTTTCCACAACCATTTCCACAGGCCGTGGAAAAAACTCCCCCCCGGTTAAGGTAATGCTTTAAAGTCTTTTAGTTTCAACTATTTACAGGGTGGCGTCTTTCAAGGCGTGCGGAGACTAACACATAACTTTCGCTTCGATCAAGGGACTCAGACGAATAAAACAACCCTGAGTTAAACATTTCGTAAAACACGATGGAAAGGCTCGCTGGGACCGATGATCCGGTACGATTAACGCTCGCCTGCAGCGGTAAAACTGGGCCCGGTTTCTTGACATAAGTGCAACGTCAGATTAGTCTTGCCGTTTTCGTTTTGAGGAGAATTCATCACCATGTCGAAACGCACTTTTCAACCTAACAACCGTCGACGCGCAAAAACGCACGGCTTCCGAGCGCGCATGGCGAGCAAGAACGGACGCTTGGTCTTAAAGCGACGTCGCGCCAAAGGAAGAAAGCGACTCACACCTTCGCACTACTGAAAGGCGTTCTGCTTTTCGGCATGCGTAATTATTTGCGAGACAGCCGAGAATTTCAACACGTCTACAGGAACGGCAAACGCTACGACGGCGTATTCATCACAGTATTTGTTATTGAAAATAAGGGATCGCAACATCGTCTAGGGGTGACGGCGTCAAGGAAGGTTTTAGGAAAAGCGGTTCAGCGGAACCGGGCGAAGCGGTTGCTTCGCGAAACGTTTCGAGCAAGTGAACCTGCGCTGGGTGCGCTCTCGAGAAACTACGACTGGGTTTTGAATGCTAAGGCGGCTGTCTTAAGTCAAAAGGTTCATGCGCCGGAGCAGGAGCTGGCGGGAATTATTGAAAAGGTAGGTAAGTTGGAAACGCGCGACGTTTTAAGGTAAGCGGTAGTGGCGTGAAGAGTATTCTGATCTCATTTCTCAGATTTTATAAGTTGGCGATTTCACCACTCTTACCTCCTTCGTGCAGATTCGTCCCCACCTGTTCGCAATATGCGGCTGACGCCATTTCTCGTTACGGAGCGTTGCGCGGAACCGCATTGGCCGCACGTCGATTACTCCGTTGCCATCCATTCAATCCCGGCGGTTACGATCCGGTCAAATAGTCGCGTCATTAAATGAATCAGAAACGAGTTCTACTAGCACTAATACTCTCCTCGACAATTCTTATTGCGTGGAGCTATTTCTTTCCTCCGGTAAAACCTCCTCAGAACAATCAACCTGGAGCTTCGGCGAGTCCGACAGCAACTGCTGACGCTTCGCCGGCGGGTCAAACTGCTAACGCGAATCCCACACCGTCGTCGCCGGTGCAAGTTACGAACCTGACTACCGCGCCAAAGCGGACGATCACGATCGAGACACCTTACTACCTGGCAAAGTTTGAGACGCTCGGCGCCGAACCTGTCAGTTGGGTTATCACGAAGAACCGACATAGCAAGAGCCCGATCTATTCGGTTAAGGGAAAGAAATCGGACAAGTTCCCTCTGGAACTAATCTCTTCGGAAGGGCTCAACCGACAGCCACGGTTGGTGCCGCTCCAGTTGGAGACAGGCGACGCTGCGTTGGACGCGCTGCTTCGTTCGGCTACTTATCGCGTCGAAGGCGTTGATAATTCTGAAGGCGACGCCCTGATTAAGTTGGATCCTGGGCAGAAGAAAGAGCTGACGTTTGTCTTCGATGAACCCGATCAGGTCCAGGTTAGAAAGACGCTGATTTTCGACGCGGAACGCTACGAAACCGATTTGTCTGTTTCCATCAAGCGCGGCAACGCCGTGATGCCGCAGGTGAAAGTTGCTGTTGGCCCAAGCATCGGCGACCAGGGAGTCGGTTACCACACGTTTTATTCTGTCGCGCCGGAAGGCGTCGCCCTCGTCAACAATGCTGTGGAGCGGCATCTTGCTTCGGCCATTAATGGCAACAGCAGCAGTCCGGACCGCCTGGCGCTCGGTGGTCCAACTGGTTGGGCCGGCGTTGCGGACACATATTTCGGAATGGTCGTCGTTCCACCGCAGACGACGGAAGGCCTCGAGTATCGGACGACGGCTTACGAACATAAGTATGATGGTGCTGCTCCTGAGAAGAGGTTTTTGATTACTGCTTACGTGCCGATTCCTTCGGACGGTTCGCGCTCGATTGTTTACGCGGGTCCAAAAGATCACTATCTGCTCGAAGAATCGAGTGAGCACGTTAGTAAGGTCGTCAACCGGCCAATCGATCTCGACGGCTTGATCGATTACGGTTTCGCAGCGTGGCTTTCACGGCCGTTGGCAGTGCCGATTCTTCAGGCGATCACATACCTGAATGAACTCACCGGCAGTTACGGGGTTGCGATCATCTTGTTCACGATCGTGATCTACTCGTTGTTCTTTCCGTTGAAGTGGCGCTCGTCGAAGGCGATGAAGAAAGCGGCGAAGCTCGCGCCGAAGATGAAGGAGCTGCAAGAGAAGATCAAGGGACTCAAGCAGAACGATCCGCGTTTGAAAGAGCTGCAAATGGAGCAGCTTAAGTTAATGAAGGAAGGCAATCCGCTCGGAGGATGCTTACCGCTGCTTATTCAGATGCCGTTCCTGTTTGCGCTCTATCGTGCGATTACGATTTCGCTCGACTTTCGCCAGGCGAGTTTTCTGTGGATCCCGGATCTGTCCGCGGCTGAGCCGTATCTGATTCACATTCTGCCGATCCTGATGACGGGCACGATGGTGATACTGCAACTGATCACGCCGGCGCCGTCGGCCGATCCGTTACAGCGCAAAATGATGGCGATTGGCATGCCGCTCTTCATGCTCTACATTTTGTGGAGCGCGCCGTCGGGCTTAGTTCTTTACTGGTTGGTTGGTAATATTGTCGGCTTCAGTCAACAGTTCTTGATAAATCATTGGACCAAGTCGGACGATGACAAGGTCCCGGAGCCACCAGCCAAGTCGCAAAAACAGAAGAAGCGACCCGATCCGGTGCCGTCAGGTCCGTGAGTTTGTTCTCGTGAGTGAGCGAAATATGAGTGAGGCCACGCAACAGGCAGCAGAGTTTCTCGAAAACATTTTCGACCAGACCGGTCTGCAACTGCGAGTAAAAATAAAGCAATCGGTAAGCGGCGAGATCCTGGATCTCGAGGGCCATGACGCGGAACTGCTTCAGGCCCAGACCGGCGAGTTACTCGAATCGCTGCAACACCTGGTCAATCAAGTGTTTGGTCGAAGCCTCGCTGCGGGCGAGCGGCTGGTTTGCGACGTACACGGTTTTCGCGCGACGCGTGAAGCCGAGCTCCAGGCAATGGCCAATCTCGCCGCGAATCGTGTGCGACAAAGCGGCGTCGCGTTCACGTTTGAACCGATGAGCGCCAATGAACGACGGATCATCCATCTGACGCTCGCCGAAAGTCCGGATCTTTCCACGGAGTCGATCGGCGAAGGCGCCGAGCGCAAGTTGAGAATCAGTCCCAAAAGCGCTGCCCCCCACAGCTAGTTTTTAAGTCCCCTCCGGAAGCTTTCTTTCACAATGTAACGATGAGTACGATCGTCGCATTATCGACTCCACGAGGCCGCGGTGCTCTTGCTGTGGTTCGTCTTAGTGGTCCACTCGCGATGAACATCGTGACTCAGATGGCCGAACTAGGTGACATCGAACCGCGAAAGGCGAAGCTCACGAAACTCACCAAAGACGATCAGATTATCGATGAGGTAATTCTCACTTGCTTTCTTGCGCCACAGTCGTTGACCGGTGAAGACGTGGTCGAGATCAGTTGTCACGGCTCGCCGGCAGTTGTTCGACAAATCGTGGATCGAATTCTCCAGCTGGGTGCGGTCTTGGCGGGACCAGGCGAGTTCACCTTGCGCGCGTTGTCCAACGGAAAGATCAACCTGGCCCAGGCAGAAGCGATTCGCGATCTGATTTCCGCGCAGACCGACGCGGCGGTCAAACAAGCGGCGCGACAGATGAATGGTGAGTTGTCGAACACACTCAATCCGTTCAAAGAGAAGCTGGTGGAAGTGATCGTGTTGCTTGAGTCGGCACTGGAGTTTGTTGAAGACGATCTGCCGGCGCCGCGTTTCCGTGAGATCGAAGAGACACTTGCATCGGTGGTCGCAGGAGTTGAGAAACTGAGTGCGAGTTTTAGCGCGGGTCGGTTGCTTCAGGATGGTGTGAGGGTAACGATCGCGGGCCGTCCAAATGTCGGTAAGTCTAGTCTCTTCAATAGTTTAGTCGCCCATGAACGGGCGATTGTGACGGAGATAGCGGGCACCACTCGCGATACGCTGTCCGAAGCGATCGATCTGGGTGGGATCCCGGTCATCCTTACTGATACCGCCGGTGTGCATCCGACTACTGACGGAATCGAGACGCTCGGCATCGAGCGAACGCACCGCGCGTTGAGTGATGCCGACCTTGTCCTCGTGGTCCTTGATGGCGCCGACGAACTTGGACCAGCGGATCGCGATCTGTTGAGTCAAACGGTCGAGAGCCGTCGACTCATCGTGATGAACAAGAGGGATCTGCCGCCGTTCAGAGACGCGAACGGTTGTCTTGGAGACGCTCGAACTATTAATGTGTCAGCACGGACCGGTGAAGGGCTCGACGATCTGCGCGCTGCGATGCTCGAGACTTTGAACAGTGCCGGAGTTGAGGACCAGGGACTGCTGATCACGAACGTCCGTCATTACGATCTGTTGTGCCGGACGAAGCAGGAACTGGAGTTGGCCCAGGCGGCTTTTCGTGATCGGCACAGCGAAGAGCTCGTGCTGGTGCCGCTGCATAATGCGTTGAAGTACCTGGGCCAGATCACAGGCGAGACGACGACGGAAGATATTCTGTCTGAGATCTTCGCTACGTTTTGTATTGGCAAGTAAGAATGGATGCGAGCGATGTCGTTTGATGAAGTGTTCAGTGTGATTGTGATAGGCGCTGGCCATGCCGGCTGCGAAGCAGCTTCCGCTGCGGCGCGGCTCGGAGCGGAGACCGGGCTCATCACGCTGAATCTCGACCTCGTCGGGCAGATGTCGTGCAATCCTGCGATCGGTGGCATCGCCAAAGGACATCTCGTGCGAGAGATCGATGCGCTCGGCGGCATCATGGGTCGAATTATTGATAGGACGGGCATCCAGTTCCGGTTGCTGAATCGATCCCGCGGACCCGCTGTGCAGTCGCCTCGCGCCCAGGCGGATCGCATGCGGTATCGCACCGAGATGCGGCGCACGCTCGAAGCAACGCCGAATCTGCATTTGCGACAAGGCAAGGTGGTCGATTTTGTCATTCGCCACGGCCGGATCGCAGCTGTGAAACTCGAAGATGGACGATGTTTTGGGGCGCAGGCGGTCGTCGTTGCGACCGGGACTTTCCTGAACGGGCTTATCCACACGGGCCGACGTACCTACCGCGGCGGTCGCGCCGGGGAGCCAGCGTCGATTGAACTCGCCGAAGCGTTGAAGAACCTCGGATTTCCGGTTGGCAGGCTGAAGACTGGCACCCCGCCACGTCTCGATGGGCGCACAATCGACTGGAGCGCGTTCGAACCGCAACCCGGGGATCGAACGCCGGTCCCGTTTTCATTTTCAACCGAGGAGATCGAACAGGAACAGATCAAGTGCTACATTGGATATACCACTGAGCGCGTCCACGACACTATTCGAGAAAACATAACGGAGTCGCCGCTTTACTCGGGAAAGATTCGTGGTGTTGGACCGCGCTACTGTCCGTCTATTGAAGATAAGGTCGTGAAGTTTTCAGATAAGTCGCGGCATCAGCTCTTCCTGGAGCCGGAAGGACACGACACGAACGAAGTTTATTTGAATGGCTTCTCGACTTCCCTGCCCGCCGAGATGCAGCAGGAGCTGGTGCGAATGATCCCGGGACTCGAGGAGGCGCGGGTCATCCGTCCTGGTTATGCCATCGAGTATGACTTTGTCGATCCGCGCGAACTGGGGCCAGACCTGCAAACCTCGCGCGTTGCCGGGCTCTTTAACGCAGGTCAGATTAATGGAACGACCGGTTATGAGGAAGCCGCATGTCAGGGGTTGGTGGCCGGAATCAACGCCGCGCTCTTCACGCAAAAGCGCGCACCGCTGCGATTGCGCCGCGAGGAGTCGTATACCGGCGTGCTGATTGAAGATCTTATCAAGCAGGGCGTGGATGAACCTTATCGCATCTTTACGTCGCGGGCTGAGTATCGCCTGGCGCTGCGGTACGACAATGCGGATGAACGGCTCGCGCAGTACGGCCGCGCGATAGGCCTCGTTGGCGACTCCGAATGGGAACGATTTAATGCGCGGCAGTCGCGACTCGCTCGGTTGCGTTCAGCTCTTGATAACACCCGGCTACGTCGCTCCGACGCCCAGCATGCCGCCGTTTCCGCGCTGCTGGAAACGGATCTTGGCGACGTGATTTCGCTTTCGCAGCTCGCAAAGCGACCGAAGGTGACTGCCGATCTAATTACCTCGCTCCTCCAGAGCGAATTGAAGCCGGTTGCCGAAGCGGATCTGAATTTCGTATTGGCCGATTCCCTTTACTCGGGCTATCTGGAATCCCAAAAAGCGACGATTACTCGTCTCTATCAACATGACGCGTTGAGAATCCCGCACGAGACGGCTTTTGCGAAGATAAGTGGTCTGTCGAACGAGATTGTCGAGCGCCTCGACCGAGCCCGTCCTGAGACCTTCGGCGAAGCGCGCCGGCTCCCCGGTTTGACGCCCGGTGCTCTCTCCACCCTGCTGGTTTTCCTTTCGGCACAACAAAAAAGCGCGTAAGTGGGACACGTGAAACATCCCCGGTAACGGTTTTGTGATAGTGTGTGCGGGACACGTGAAACACTTGAGAGGTGCCCCCGCTGGATAGATGGCTAGAATAATAGCCGTAGCGAACCAAAAAGGCGGAGTCGGTAAGACTACTACCGCAGTAAATCTCGCCGCCACCATCGCCAGTTGGGGGAAGCGGGTTCTGCTCGTCGACGCTGACCCGCAAGGTAACGCGACTTCAGGGGCCGGCGTTCAGCGCGGCAGTTTCCGCCGCGGGCTTTATCACTCACTGGTCCTGGACGAGCCGATCTCGTCCATTACGTTGGCGAGCGTCGTTCCCTCGCTCGATGTCGTCCCTTCCAACAAAGACCTCGCAGGTGCGGAGATCGAATTAGTCGAAGTCGAACAGCGAGAGTTTCGACTCAAACGAGCCCTCGCCACCGTCGAACCCAATTACGACTACCTGATCATCGACTGTCCACCGTCGCTCGGCCTGCTGACACTCAACGCCTTAACTGCGGCGAAGTCGCTGGTCGTACCGATTCAGTGTGAGTACTACGCGCTGGAAGGTGTCACCGAGCTCTTCGACACGCTCGCCCGGATCAGGCGTCTACACAATCCCGGTTTGATGATCGAAGGCCTCCTGCTCACGATGTACGATGAGCGCACAAACCTCTCCGCAGCAGTCGCCGCGGACTTGCGCGACTTCTACGGCCTTCAGGTGTTCCAGACAGTAATCCCACGAAACGTAAGGCTGGCCGAAGCTCCCAGCCATGGCAAACCAATAATCAGTTACGACGCTAATTCGAAAGGGGCCGAAGCCTACTCGCGATTGGCCCGGGAGATTGTCTATGAATCGAAAAGCGCTGGGTCGGGGTTTGGGGGCGCTGCTGTCCTCTGACCGAACGATCGACCTCGGAGCCGAACCGTCAGAAGTGGACTTAGATCTCATCGTCCCCGGAGCGATGCAACCGAGAACGAATTTCGACGAAGCCGCGCTCGAAAGTCTGGCGGAATCGATCAGGACTCATGGCATCGTCCAACCGCTACTCGTGCGGCGCCGAGGTGAAGAGTTCGAGCTGATCGCCGGTGAGCGACGCTGGCGCGCAGCGAAGTTGGCTGGACTCACCCGCGTGCCCGTTTTGGTGAAGGAGGTTGCCGACGAGAACCTTCTCGAGATCGCGCTCATCGAGAACATCCAACGCGAAAACCTGAATCCGATCGAAGAAGCTCAAGCTTACAAGCGACTAATCGACCATGTCGGTCTTACCCAGGAAGCGCTCGCGACACGAGTCGGGCGTGACCGCTCATACATTACGAACTACCTCCGACTACTAAAGCTCCCGCCAGACCTTCAACAGTTCGTCGTCGAAGGTCGGCTGAGCACCGGACACGCTCGAACAATAGTTGGTTTGTCGCACGCAGATGTTCAGCGTCGACTTGCTCGGCAAGTTATTGAAGACGGGCTCTCGGTTAGGGCGACAGAGATCCTGGTCCAAAAGGCATCCGCCGATAGGCCGGCAAGGGCTCCGCGAATCTCTCAACCGGTTGACCCAAACATCAGAGCGGCCGAAACGAAACTGCGGCGAGCGCTGGGTACTCAGGTGAGGATAGTTCAGATGGGGAGTGAGGGGCGCGGTAAGGTGGAAATCAGTTTTTATAACGCTCAGGACTTGGATCGGATCTACGACCTCCTCATAACGGCAGCCCCTGTGTAATTCATACAATGGCGAATAGTACAAAGTACAACTGCGCACTTAACAAGTAATAGCAATGAAATTGGTGCTGTGAACAGGCAGCGTCGGTTGACCCTCTATTGTCACCATGTTAGACTCGCCCGCTTTTCGGCGGGCATAATCAACTCACAGAGTAGGGGATCGGATGTTCCTGGCAGAAGCCTCAATTCAGTTGGTTCCTGACGGCACTTTGCTGCTCCACCTGCTATTCATAGCGGTGATGGTGTTTGTCCTGAATCGCACCCTGCTGAAACCAATCAATCAAATCCTGGCCGAGCGGGAAAAGCAGATCGGCGGTCGTCTCAGCGAGGCGCAGACGCTGAGCGCCGAAGCCGAAGACAAGATGAAGCAGTACCAGGCTGCGTTACGCGAAGCTCGCGCGGACGGCTATCGCTTATTGGAAAAGGAGCGTGCGGCCGGCCTGAAAGAAAAGGACGAAAAGGTGCGGCAGCATCGCGAACAGCTCTCGCAGTCGGTTAAAAAGGAAATCGAATCGATCCAAAAACAGCAGGACAAGGTTCGCTCTGAACTTGAAACGCAAGCAGACTCGATGGGCGTACTGATAAGTTCTCAAATACTGCGCCGTCGCGCTTAGCCGATAATTACTTTGGATATGCACTACATACTCGCTGCTGTTGAATTACCCGCGTGGATGAACTATCCGGGACTCGAGGCCTGGAAGCTTTTCAATCTCTTCGTTTTCGTCGGCGTCATGATCTACATCCTGCGGCGGAAGATCAGCGAAGCTCTCGCCGTTCGACGCGACGCGATCAAGCAGGAGCTGGTAGACGCGCAGCAACGACGCGAACGCGCGCTGGCAAAGGTCGCCGAGGCCGACACCTTATTGAACCGTCTCGATGCAGACATTCAGTCGGTTCACAAAAACTCGCAACAGGAAGCCCAATCCGAACGCGAGCGACTCGCGGCCGCCACCAAGCGCGAGCTCGAAAAGTTGGAACTCCAGGCACGAAGGGAAATGGAAACGGCAGACAAAGTCGCCCGCAAACAACTCCGGCAGTTCTTCGCAAAGAGAAGCATCGACGTTGCACGCAACACAGTTACTTCACAAATGAAGCCCGAGGACGACGTGTTGCTGATTAGCGAAAGCATCGGTGAATTGAGGAGGACGCGAGTTTGAGTTTGCAGACCGTTGCGCGTCGTTACGCGTCAGCCCTTGCCGACGTAGTCGTTGAAAGAAAAGAGGAGCGCGAGGTCCAACAGGAGATCGATCAGTGGGCATCGATCATCGAGGCAAATCCGCAGCTGAAAGAAGTCTTCGCGAATCCCACCATTGGTTACGACGAAAAGCGCAAAGTTCTCGAGGAGCTGATTTCTCGCACGCGCGTGAGACCGACAACGGCGAGCTTCCTCCGCGTATTACTGCGAAATCAACGCCTCTCCCAGTTGCGAGACGTAAGCGAACGATTTTCCCATGTGCTCGACGAGCGCGGCGGCGTAGTTTCCGCGAGCGTTACCACGGCAAAACCAATCTCCGAAGATCTCAAGAACCAACTGCGCGATTCATTGGCCGCCGCGACCGGCCGAAGAGTGCGCGTCACCTTCAACACCGACGAAACAATCATCGGTGGTTTGGTTGCGCGCGTCGGCTCAACCATATTCGACGGCTCAGTCCAGAACCAACTGGAACGCCTGTCAGAGGAACTCGCGCGTGGTTAAAGCGTAAGTAATTTAGAGGAAATCATGGAACCGATTAGAGCTAGCGAAATCAACGAGATTATTCGTAAACAGATCGAAAACTTCGATAACGACGGCACGGTCACCGAAGTCGGAACCGTTATCAAGATCGGCGACGGCATCGCCGAGCTCCACGGCTTGGAGAAAGTCATGGCCGGGGAACTGCTCGATTTTCCCCATGACGTTCGTGGTCTCGCGCTCAACCTCGAAGAGGACAAGGTCGGCGCGGTGCTGTTCGGCGAGTTCCAGAAGATCCGCGAAGGCGATCTGGTTAAGCGCACAGGACGCATCATGGAGGTGCCGGTCGGCGAGGCGATGGTCGGCCGTGTGGTCGACGTGCTGGGTAACCCGATCGACGACGCTGGTCCAATCGTCACCGAACATTTTTATCCCGTTGAGCGCATCGCTCCGGGCGTCGTCGATCGCCAGCCGGTGAAAGAGCCACTGCAAACCGGTCTGAAAGCAATCGACGCGATGGTGCCGATCGGCCGCGGCCAGCGCGAGTTGATCATTGGCGATCGACAAACAGGCAAGACCGCTGTCGCAGTTGACACTATCATCAACCAAAAAGGTAAAGACGTAATCTGCATCTACGTCGCGATCGGTCAGAAGGCCTCGACTGTGGCCCAGGTAGTAAAGACGCTCCATGACTTCGGCGCGATGGACTACACGATCGTGATCAAGGCGACAGCCTCCGATCCGGCCGCGATGCAGTTTCTCGCTCCTTATTCCGGCGCTGCCATGGGCGAGTACTTCCGCGACAACGGCAAGCACGCATTAACGATTTACGACGACCTTTCGAAACAGGCAGCCGCGTATCGCGAGATTTCACTGTTGCTTCGCCGTCCACCAGGCCGCGAGGCTTACCCGGGCGATGTATTTTATCTGCACTCGCGTCTCCTTGAACGAGCGGCGAAACTTTCCGACCTCAAGGGAGGCGGCTCACTGACAAGCTTGCCGATCATCGAAACCCAGGCAGGCGACATTTCCGCTTACATTCCAACGAACGTGATTTCGATCACCGACGGTCAGATCTTCCTCGAAGCGGACCTCTTCAACAGCGGCTTCCGCCCAGCGATCAACGTTGGTAACAGCGTTTCGCGCGTCGGCGGTTCGGCACAGATCAAGGCCATGAAACAGGTCGCGGGAACGTTGCGTTTGGACCTGGCCCAATTCCGTGAGCTTCAGGCGTTCGCGCAGTTTGGTTCCGACCTCGACCGCGCGACGCAGGCACAGCTCGCCCGTGGACAACGTCTGACGGAAATACTGAAGCAACCTCAGTATCAACCGATGGACGTCGAGAAACAGGTTCTCGTGATCTGGTCCGCGACCAACGGTTTCGTCGATGACGTCGCGGTCGAAGATGTGCGCCGGTTCGAAACGAGCCTTCTGAAGTTTGTTGAGAACTCGCACCCCGGCTTGCTCGCCGCAATCGCCGACAAGAAATCGTTGACGGACGAGATCAAGGGCGATCTCAAACAGATCCTCGAAGACTTCAAGGATAACTGGCAGAAAGATTCCGAGACCGGAGATTTTCCACCGCCGCCGGCAAGGGAGGCTTCGACGGCCGCCGCGGCGACAGATTAAGCAATGCCGAATCTTCTGGACATTCGCCGGCGCATCAAGTCGGTCAAGAACACGCAGCAGATCACTAAGGCCATGAAGATGGTGTCTGCCGCGAAACTCAAGCGCGCGCAGGATCGCGTCGTCACCGCGCGCCCGTTTGCGAACAAGATGATGGAAGTGCTCGGCGAGCTTGCAAAGCGGACCGATGAGAACTTCCATCACCCGCTGCTCGATCGACGCGGCGACGAGCGCTACCTGCTCGTACTCGTCACAGCCGACAAAGGACTGTGCGGCGCCTTCAACACAAATCTCACGAAGGCTGCGCAATCTTTCATCAAAGACAATCCGGATAAGACCATCGAGCTTCTCCCAATTGGGCGTAAAGGTCGCGACTTCTTCCGCTATCGGCGCGCTACGCTCGTCGGCGAGTTTATCGGAGTGACTGGCAAAGGTCGCGTCGAGTTTTCCGAAGCGCTCGAAGTCGCTCGCCACATCATCAAGCTCTACACTGACGACGCAGGGATCGACAAAGTCTTTCTTATCTACAACGAATTCAAGTCGGTACTGTCGCAACGCGTCGTACTCGAACAGTTGCTGCCTGTCGCGCGCGCGCAGGAAGAAGAGCCGGAAGCGAAGTCACAACAGCCGGTGACGCTCGTCGACTACATCTACGAACAACCGCCCGAGGAAATGCTTGGACGGTTGTTGCCTCGCCTGGTGGAGACGCAGATCTTTCGAGCATTGCTCGAGTCAGTGGCCTCCGAACACGGTGCGCGCATGACGGCGATGGATTCTGCGTCGAAGAATGCCAGCGAACTGATCGACACTTTGACGTTGAACATGAATCGCGTCCGTCAGGCCGCAATCACCAATGAGATCATCGAAGTCGTTTCCGGAGCGGCTGCGCTCTAGCACGCCGCCCGGAACGATTAGCCGGTACCTCCCGCTCATCGCCTGGATGGCGTTTATCTCGTTCGCTTCCACTGGGAATTTCTCCGCCGGAAACACCTCGCGGGTAATTGGACCACTGGTGTTGTGGTTGTTTCCGGACACTACCCCCGAGACGATGGTGGCGATCCACGGCGTCACGCGAAAGATTGCGCACCTCGCGGAGTATGCGTTACTCGGGATTCTCGCGGCGCGGGCATTTCGCGGTTCGTCGCGAGAGTGGCTAAGCCGGCGGTGGATTGTAGTTTCGCTGGCGCTCGTAATTGTTTACGCCTTGGCCGACGAGTATCATCAGTCCTTCGTTCCCTCCCGCACCGGCACGATTTACGACAGTTTGATTGACATGGCTGGCGGTTTTGCCGCTTTGGTTATCGCCAAACGTCGCGATTGGTTCCGGCGTGCATCAAAATCCCCCGTCTGATCGTATAATTCTGCTGGTTTCGATTCTGTTAGGAAATGAGGCTCAAATGGGAATACTTGACCGCCTAAGCCCGAGTTCGCAGTTCATCGAGGTAATTGAGTGGCTCGACAGTAGCAACAACACTCTCGTTTACCGGTTTCCGGTGAAAGATCAGGAAATCAAGAACGGCGCGCAGCTAATCGTGCGCGAATCGCAGGCCGCGATTTTTGTTCATGAGGGCCAAATTGCGGACCAGTTTCCCCCGGGCCGTTACACGATCGACGGTGGCAACACGCCAATTCTGTCAAAGCTTGGCGCGTGGAAGTACGGTTTCAACTCGCCGTTCAAGTCAGAGGTTTACTTCGTCAACACGAAACAGTTCACCGACCTGAAGTGGGGCACGCCCAATCCGGTGATGATGCGCGACACCGACTTCGGTATGGTCCGGCTGCGCGCTTTTGGTATTTACTCGATTCGCGTCGGCGACCCGCAGGCGTTCATTAAGGAGATTGCCGGAACGAACGCACACTTCGTAACGGAAGATGTTGAAGGTCAACTGAAGCGAACGCTCGTCAGCGGCTTTAGCGATGCTCTTGCCGAGTCGAAGATCGCCGCGCTCGATCTCGCGTCAAACTACGACGAGTTGTCCGTATTGACCCGTCAAAAGTTGAACGAAGAGTTCCAGACGTATGGTTTGCAGTTGACGAAGTTCCTTGTTGAGAACATCTCGTTGCCGCAGGAAGTGGAAGCGGCGATGGACAAGCGCACTTCAATGGGTGTGATTGGCGACGTCGGTCGCTACACGCAGTTTCAGGCTGCCGATGCCATGCGCGATGCCGCGCAGAATCCTTCGGGTGGCGCGGGCACGGGAGCCGGACTCGGCGCGGGTTTCGCGGTTGGGAATGCGATGGCAGGCGCGATGACCGATGCGATTCGACAATCGAAAGAAGGCGGCGGTGGTGGCGCTGCGCAATCCGCGGCTGCGGCTGGTGTTCCTTGTGCCGGCTGCGGTCATCGTAACGATCCGAATGCTAAGTTCTGCGTCGAATGCGGCGCTAAGCAGGGCACCGCGAAGTGTTCGAATTGCCAGGCGGATTTACCCCCCGGTGCTAAGTTCTGCAATGAGTGCGGGCAGAAAGTTTAGCTTAATTGGTGTAGAACTCAGGTGTAGTCCTCATGTTGAAAGCGTTGACGCGTCCACGCCGGGTAGTCATCACCGGCATGGGGTGTGTCACTCCTTTGGGCATTGGCCGCGAGACGTTTTGGAAAGGACTTCTTGCTGGAGACAGCGGCGTTCGTCGCATCGCGGCCTTTGATCCTTCGAGTTTTCCTGTCCAAATCGCCGCCGAAGTTCCCTCCTTCGACTGGCAAGCACAACTCAATCCAAAAGATCGCAAGCACGTGCCTCGCACGGTGCCCTTGGCCCTGGCTGCGGCGCGAGAAGCACTCGAAGACGCGCGCATATTTCCAAACGATCTATCGCTCGCAGAGCGTCGTGCGATCGGAGTCCAGTTGGGCACCGGTGGCGGTGGACTCGCTTTCACAGAACAACAGTACGAGTACTGGTACGTTGGTCCAACCAGCAAAGCGAGTGTCTACACGATTCCGGCCTCGACTCACGGAGGATTATCGAGCGAGCTCTCGATGGCGTTCGGCCTGCGTGGGTTGTCGCACATCGTATCCACAGGTTGCACAAGCTCCACGGACGCGATCGCTTACGCTGCGCAACACATCGCACTGGGCCGGCAAGACGTCATGCTGTCCGGCGGTGTTGACGCGCCGATAGCGCCTGGCATCCTGGCGGGCTTCAATCTAATGACCGTCCTGACAAACAACTGGAACGATGAACCTCATCGAGCATCGCGACCGTTCTCTCGCAATCGTTCTGGAATGGTATTAGGCGAGGGTGCGTGGATCTACGTGCTCGAAGATCTGAAACACGCCACGAATCGCGGTGCAAAAATTTACGCTGAAATCGCCGGTTACGGAGCTACATGCGACGCGTATCACCGTGTGCGGCTCGCGGAAGATGGCGACGAGCCGGCGCGTGCGATGCGACTCGCACTCGAAGACGCCGGATGTGGACCGAAAGATATCGATTACGTGAATCTCCACGGCACGTCGACGCTGCTGAACGACCGCATTGAGACCAGCGCATTGAAACTCGCGTTTGACGGACATGCGGCGCGCATACCAATGTCGGCCACGAAGTCGCAGATCGGTCATCCGCAGGGTGCCAGCGGAGCAGCGGGTCTGAGCGCTGCGCTTTGCGCGATGCAGACAAACAGAATCCCACCAACAATCAATCTCGACGACCCTGACCCGGATTGCGATCTCGATTACGTCCCCAACGAAGCGCGCGAAGCGAATGTGCGAGTCGCGCTGTGTAACTGCATCGGTTTTGGATCAAAGAACAGTGCCCTCGTGGTCCAAAAGATCAATTAATGTTCGACAGGTTCAAGCGGCGAAGTTACAAACTCGAACACATCGACACGGGTAACTACACGGCGGCCGAATACGAAGACTGCATCGGGGAGCTGCAACTGGTTAATCGCTGGATGGGTGATGCTCATACGTTGAAGAGCACACTGTTCAAAGAGGTCGATTCGGCTCGTTTGAAAGACTTTTCAGTGCTTGATGTCGGCGCCGGATCCGGAGAACTGTTGCGCGTCACCGCGACTTGGGCCAGAGAGACGGGTCGCACCGTTCGCGCAGTCGGACTTGAATTGAATGAACGGTCCGCCGCGGCGATTCTCGAAGAGTCGCATGAGTTTCCGGAGATCGCTTCTGTGCGAGGCGATGCATTGTCGTTGCCGTTCGCGGGCAGGGATTTTGATTACGTGATCTGTTCGTTGTTTACGCATCATTTTGTCGAGGAGCAGGTAGTTCAAATTCTCCGCGAGATGAAGCGAGTGGCGCGCCGGCGAATCGTCGTGATCGATCTTCATCGCCACCCGATTGCTTATCTTCTTTACACGACGCTTGGAAAGTTAGTGTTGAAGAATCGTTTGCTTCGTCACGATGGTGCACTATCGATACTGCGAAGTTTCAAGGCGGATGAATTGTTCGAACTGGCGAAGCGCGCTGGCCTGCGTGATGTTGATGTAAGCCGTCACTTTCCGTATCGCCTGGCTTTAAATGCTCAAACCACATAAAGACAATTACGACGTGATCATCGCCGGAGGTGGACCAGCGGGCGCCAGTGCTGCGATTCATCTCGCACGCGGCGGCATGCGCGTGTTGCTGATTGAGCAGAAGAAGTTTCCGCGCGCAAAGTTGTGTGGCGAGTTCATTTCTCCTGAATGCCAGACACATTTTGAGAAGCTCGGGGTGGCCGCGGCGATGATCTCCTCCGGTCCGGCTTTACTTGATGAAACTGTTTTCTACTCGCGCAAGGGACACCACGTTGCAATCCCGAGCAAATGGTTTAGTGGTGGGCGTTCCGCGTTGGGCCTTAGTCGCGCGGTGATGGACGAGGTCCTGCTGCGATGTGCCCAGGACAATGGCGTTGTCGTTCATGAAGGCGCGAGCATTGCGGAACCAGTGGTGGAAGGTGACCGAGTTGTTGGCGTGCGCGTGAAGATCGAAGGCGGTCATCACGACTTCCGCGCGCCGATCACGATCGATGCGACCGGTCGGGCCCGCATCGTCTCGCGAAAGATCGGCCATGCGAATAGCAACGGCAAACGCCCGAGTCTGGTCGCTTTCAAAGCACATCTGAAACAAACGAAAGTCTCGGCTGGAGCGTGCGAGATCTACTTCTATCCCGGCGGTTACGGTGGATTGAGTACCGTTGAAGCAGGGATCAGCAACCTGTGTTTCATCATTGCGGCGGAAAGTGTGAAGCGCAGTAATTCCGACCCAAACGTCGTCTTTCGTGAATTTGTGATGAAGAATCGGCGTGCGGCTCACACGCTTGAAAATGCGGAGTTCTGTTCCGACTGGCTGAGTGCGTCGTGGGAGCGTTTTGGTCGCCAGCGCCCGAGTCCCGCACCGGGTTTACTGGCGATCGGTGACTCCGCGGCTTTTATTGATCCATTTACGGGCAGCGGCATGTTGATGGCGTTTGAAAGTGGTGAACTGGTCGCCCAAACGATTTTACGGGGACAAAACAGTTCCTTTGCCTCCCTCGAAACCGATTACACCGCCGCGTATCGCCAGGCTTTTGACGGTCGTCTCCGAATT
>Ga0209387_1000013_pt1 | contig 46393 bp, 39 predicted proteins | sample NCControl_FD_187515 | JGI IMG/M metagenome (GOLD analysis project Ga0209387, IMG submission 187515) | Agricultural soil microbial communities from Utah to study Nitrogen management - NC Control (SPAdes) (version 2) | ecosystem: Environmental > Terrestrial > Soil > Agricultural land | place: USA...
GTCGCACAGCGCCGGTCTCGGCTTCGGCGCCGTCGCTGACGATCGGGCTCCACTGCAAACAATGACGCTTGCCGTTCTCGATCATGTACTGGCTGTAATCGAGCACGCTGTCGAGACCTTTGTGCAGATAGGGGACGTGATAACCGCCGTCGAGATAGTTGTCGACAAACACTTTCCAGTTGCAGTCGAAGTGGTAATGACGGCGCTCGAACCAATGCAGTTTGTTTAATTCTAACGCTCTTATTTGATCCGTTAGATCTGTGGTAAACGAAACCTGTCCGCTATTGAGTTTGACGAAAATCCAGTTCTCCCACTCAATCAAATCCACTGGTACAAGGCCATTCTGCGCGCGATCAAAATCGCAGACGCCCGAAAAGTCTGGCGTGCCTTTCAACTCACCTTCAAGCGAGTAGGTCCAGCCGTGATAAGGGCACCGAAGGTGTGCTGTTTTTCCGTGCGGTTCGGTCATCACTGCCGCGGCGTGATGGCGGCACACGTTGAAAAATCCGCGCAAAACACCATCGTTCCCGCGGACAATGACGATGGGTTCTCCAGCTACGTCAGTGGCGACGTACTCGCCTGGCTGCAACACCTGGTCCACACGAGCTGCCAGTTGCCAGGTATTTGAAAACACAGATTTGAGTTCCAGATTGTAGAGGTCTTTATCTACATACCATGAGGCAGGGATGGTCAACGCATGGTCCAGTGGGAGATCGGGATCGTACTCGTCGACGATTCTCATGATCTAAACGACCGGTGTTGCTGTCTTGCGTTTGGGATTGAAGAACGGCGTCTTCACCACCGTCGCGCGCACGTGATGTCTTACCGCTTCGACCGTGATCTCGAATTGCAGTTTCGTGCCTGGGCGCGTGTAACCACGATTGATCGTTGCGAGCGCGATCATCTTCTTCAACGTCGGCGACCAGGTGCTCGTCGTTGCTTTCCCGACCTGAATACCTTCCTTGTAGATCGGCACCGCCACACGCGAAGCCATCGGCGAAATCGAGGGCGGCAACCCAACATTTTCGTAAATACTCTCGACCTGCGGCCAATCGATCTCCAGACCGACGATCTCGCGCGCTGGTCCGCGTTCGTGTTCCGCGATCAACGCTGCCTGGCCCACGAAGCGGTTCTTGTCGAGATTGACGAGCCTTCCGAGACCCATTTCATAAGGCGTGTAGCGTTGTTCGTCGACGAGGGCTTTCTTACTACTGTTGAAATCAACGTCGATGAGCAACAAGCCCGCCTCAACGCGCGCGACGTCGAGCGCCAGCATTCCTGCGGCGTGAATATCAAATGCCTTGCCGGCTTCAAACAGCGCATCCCAAACTTTTAACGCGTGCTCCGAAGCGATCCAGATCTCGTAACCGAGGTCTCCAGTGTAACCCGTACGCGAAATTTCGACCGGAATGCCGGCGATCTTCGCGCGCGTGACACGAAAGTATTTCAAGCCCGCGATATCAGCGTCGGTGACGAGACTCTTCAAAAGTCTTCCCGACGTGGGACCTTGCAACGCGAGGGCGGAAACGCTTTCCGAAATGTCTTCGATGTGTACATCCATGCCCGCCGCATTCTGCGTAAACCAGCGCAAGCTTGGATCAGCGGCGGTCCAACGATAAACATTCTCTTCAAGACGCGACACCGTACCGTCGTCGATCACTTTGCCGCGCTCGTCACACCACGGCGTATAAACAACCTGGCCCACCGAGACCTTCCGCATGTCGCGTGTGATCACGCGGTCGACGAGCCGCGTCGCGTCCTTGCCAGTGAGCCGGTACTTAAACAGCGGCGAAATGTCGATCAACGCCGCGGCATTGCGAATCGCGTTGTACTCATGTTCGTGATGCGGTTCGTAAGAACTGACGGCGTAGTATCCGGACCACTCGCGATAGCTAAGACTTTCGCATAGTGGAAACGTTCGTTCGTGAAATGCGGTTCCGATCGGCATGTTTTGTTGGAGCTTTGTTCTTTGTTCTTTGTACTTTGCAAACCGACTCGACAAAGCACAAAGTACAAAGCACAAAGACCTAAGCAGCGTTTGTCAGGGCGAGCGATTATAAGTATGCTAACGATTCTTCAGCAAGCTGCATTACCCAAACAACATGACGCAAAAGTACGACGTCGTCGTGATCGGCGGCGGACACAACGGTCTGGTGAACGCTGCTTATCTCGCGCGCGCGGGTAAGAAAGTATTGGTGCTGGAGCGCCGTCACGTGCTCGGCGGCGCCGCAGTGACGGAAGAAGTCTTTCCCGGCTTTAAATTTTCTGTCTGTTCTTACGTCGTCTCGCTGCTCAGGCCGGAGATTATTCGCGAACTAGACCTGCCGCGTCACGGGTTGGAAATACTTCCGCTCGACGGCACGTTCACTCCGATGCCGAACGGCGACTATCTCTGGCGCGTCAACGATCACGCGCGGACGCGACGCGAGATCGCGCGCCATTCCCGACTCGACGCCGAAGCTTACGACGAGTATGGCAAAGCCATGATCGAGATGGCCCACTTCGTGAAGCCGATCATGAGTATGACGCCTCCCGACCCTACAACACTCGATCCAAAGGGTTGGAAGAACCTCGCGTTCCTGGGCCGGCGTTTTCAGAAACTTTCCGACGACGATAAATACAACCAGGTCCAGTTGATGACGATGAGCGCGGTCGACTTTCTCGATCAATGGTTCGAGACAGACGTGCTCAAAGCGACGATGTCGGCATCGGGCATCATCGGCACTTTCCTTGGCGTCCGGTCGCCGGGCACTGCGTACGTGTTGCTGCATCACTACATGGGCGAGATCGACGGCGCGTTTCGATCGTGGGGATTTGCGCGCGGAGGCACTGGTGCGATCTCGAATGCGATCGGAGACGCGGCGCGTGAAGCGGGTGTTGAGATTCGCACCGAAGCGCCCATTGCTTCGATCATGTTGAAGAATGGTCGTGCTGTCGGGGTGGTGTTAGAGAACGGCGATGAGATTCGTGCCGACGTTGTGTCCTCGAGCGTCGATCCGCGATTGACGTTCATGAAGATGATCGGCGAGCAACATCTTCCGGATGACTTTTGTGCAGACCTGAAGCGTTACAAGTATCGCGGGTCGTCAGGCAAAGTGAATCTCGCGCTCGACGGTTTGCCGGACTTCAAAGCGATGCCTGGTCCAGGCGCGCATTTGCGCGGTGCGGTTTCGATTTCGCCGAGCGTTGAGTATATGGAACGCGCGTATGACGAAGCGAAGTACGGGCGCTTCTCGCGACGGCCGTACATCGACATGGTGATTCCGAGTCTTACCGATCCTTCCGTCGCGCCGCCGGGCAAGCACGTGATGTCGTGTTTCGTCCAGTACGCTCCGTACAACTTAAAAGAAGGGAACTGGGACCAGAAGCGCGATGAGTTTGGTGACACCGTGGTCGATACGATCGCGGAGCATGCGCCGAACATCCGTGAGTTGATTCGCGATCGACAGGTGTTGACGCCGCTGGATCTCGAACGTGATTTTGGTCTGTCCGAGGGAAACATCTTCCAGGGCGAACTGACGCTCGAGCAACTCTTCTTTCTGCGACCCGCGCCGGGCTGGGCGCAATATCGCACGCCGATCAAGGGCCTTTACATGTGTGGCTCCGCGACGCATCCGGGCGGCGGCATCATGGGTGCGCCCGGACGAAACGGAGCGTTGCAGTTGTTGAGAGACTGGAAAAGATTCGTGTGAGGTACGACGTCGTCATCATCGGTGGTGGCCACAACGGGTTAGTGGCCGCATGTTATCTCGCGAAGGGCGGGTTGAAGACGCTTGTCCTGGAGCGGCGTGACGTTGTTGGCGGCGGGGCCGAGTTGGACCATGCCACGGGTCCGTTTTCACCGCAGATCATCACGGATCTTAATCTGCGTGTTGAATTGATCACTCCGAAAGTGCGAGTGCTCGCGTTGTCAGACGATGGGAGGTCGCTTTGCATCTACAACGATGATGTAGGAGCGACGGTCAAAGAGATTGAAAAGTTCTCGGCGAAGGATGCGAAGAGTTATCCGGAGTTCGTTGAGAGCTTTGCGCGAATCGGTCGCGTGCTCGCGCCGTTGCTATCGATGACGCCGCCCTCGATCGATCAACCTTCGAAAGCTGACGTGTGGCAGCTTGGAAAAGTCGGACTGTCGTTTCGCAAGCTGGGCAAGAAGGACGAGTACCGGCTACTGCGTTGGGGACCGATGGCGGTGGCGGATCTTGTCGCCGAGTGGTTCGAGACTGAGTTGTTGCGAGCAACGGTGGCGGCTCGCGGAATTCACGGCGCGTTTGCTGGTCCATGGTCGGCGGGAACAAGTCTTGGGTTGTTATGGCAGGCCGCGATGGACGGCAGCGCGATTGGGTCATCCACGTTTGTAAAGGGCGGTATGAGTGCACTCGCGCAGGCACTTGGCGATGCGGCCAAGAGTGCTGGAGCTGAAATACGCACCGTCGCGGAAGTCGCACGGATTGAGGACGGAAAAGTGGTTCTTCGCGGCGGCGAAGAAATCGAGGCGCGTGCCGTAGTTTCAAACGCTGATCCACGCACGACGTTTTTGAAGCTTGTCGATCCGGTTGAGCTGGATCCGAATTTCCTGTTGAAGATGCGCAACTATCGCGCGCCTGGGGCCGTGGCGAAGATCAATCTGATACTGTCGGGATCGCTGAGTTTTAAAGGTGTCGACGACGAAGCGAAGCTAAGCGGGCGAATTCATATCGGACCGGAGATCGACTACCTCGAGCGCGCATTCGATGCGTCGAAGTATGGTGAATTCTCGCGCGAGCCATATCTCGACATCGCGATTCCGTCCCCTGACGTGATGTCGATCCACGCACAGTTTGCGCCATACAAATTGAAAGAAGGGGATTGGAATACGCGGCGCGAGGAGTTAGCGGATGTTGTGGTCGATCGGATATCGCAGTACGCACCGAACTTAAAGGATTTGATTGTTGCGCGACATGTGATCACGCCTCTCGATCTCGAACAGACCTACGGCCTTAGCGGTGGTCACATTCATCACGGCGAACAGACAATCGATCAGTTTTTCACGTTTCGTCCGCTGATTGGCTGGGCGCAATATCGCACGCCGCTAAAACGATTGTACCTGTGCGGGGCGGGTACGCATCCCGGCGGCGGTCTCACCGGCCTGCCCGGGGCAAACGCCGCCCGTGAGATTGCGCGTGACTTCAAAGCGGGAAAACTGTGAGTTGTGAGAGAAGAATGAAAGTTCCCGCAAAGGCGCAAAGACGCAAAGGGACGGGAGCGGGAGAGAAGAGTTAATGGACACCGGCAAAGAATAAGAAATCTTTCTTAGCGCCTTTGCGTCTTTGCGGGAAACCTTATGACGAAAACGATACGCGCACGCCGAAGTTTCGCGAGTGACAACAACGCCGGAGTTCATCCGGAAATCGTCGAAGCGATCCGCGCGGTTAACGAGGGTCACGTTGTTGCGTACGGCGACGACGACGTGACGGCACGCGTGGTCAAGCTGTTCAAAAAACATTTCGGCAAAGACGTCGAAGTTTTCTTCGTGTTCGGCGGCACAGGCGCAAACACACTCGGGCTCAAAGCGATCACCAAACCGTATAACGCGGTGATTTGTGCAGAGACCGCGCACATTAACGTGGACGAGTGTGGCGCTCCGGAGAAGTTCACCGGTTGCAAACTCATTGCACTGCAAACCCCCGACGGCAAACTGCACGTCGAACAACTTGAACCGTTGGTTCATGTGTTTGGTAACGAGCATCACGTGCAACCCCGCGTCGTCTCAATCTCGCAGGCGACCGAGATGGGCACCGTTTACACAAAGCAGGAGTTGAAAGCGATAGCGAACTTTGCGCACGCGAACAACATGCTGCTCCACGTCGACGGCGCACGACTCGCAAACGCTGCTGCGACGCTCGACTCAAGCTTGAAGTCGATCACCGTGGACTGCGGTGTTGACGTCCTTTCGTTTGGTGGAACGAAGAACGGGATGATCTACGGCGAGGCCGTTATCTTCTTCGATCCGAAGATGGCCCAGGATTTCAAGTTCATCCGCAAACAGGGAATGCACCTGCCTTCGAAGATGCGTTTCATCTCCGCGCAATTCGAGGCGCTGTTGTCGGGAGATTTATGGCGTCGCAGTGCCGCGCATGCGAACCGCATGGCGCGACTACTCGCGAGCGAGTTGGAAAAGGTACCGGGCGGCAAAATATCGCTGACGCAAGCGGTCGAGGCGAATGGCGTGTTTGCAACCGTGCCGAAGCAGTTCATCCCAGAGTTGCAGAAGAAGTACTTCTTTTATGTTTGGAACGAAGCAATTTCGGAAGTGAGACTGATGTGCTCGTTCGACACGACGGAAGATGATATTCACGACTTCATCGAGGTGGTCCGGCGAGTCGTCAGGTAAATTCCCTGCGCGGCAATGATGATCAGCATGATCCAAAACACGTAACGAAGTCGATAAAGCGCGCCGGCGTTTACGACCACCAATCCCAGGCCGATCAACCCTGCTGTAGCAGTCAGAAAAATCAACCACATCGCTATGCGGCGACGTTCTCGCCACAAACAGATCCCCACCGCCACGTAGAGCAAGTACAGCACTAGCATTTCCACGCCGCTGAGCAGGCGACCTGCGGCGCCATAGCGTCCCACTTCGATCCACTGGCGCGGAAACGGCGCCATAAATCCAACCACCACCGCTTCGGGCACGAACCGTACAATGTCGGAGGCATTTGCGAACTGAACGTCCCCGCGGATATCGGATTCCCGGGCGTCGTAGAAGCGAAACCCAGCGCGACGATCCCGGATCTGGTTTATCGCCCTGGTAAAGACTCCTTCACGCGGCGCAGGTTGTGACGCCGAAGGGATCGCGAGCGGCGTCGCAGGGGGGCGGTGTCCAACGAGCGTTGTGCTTTCGAGTCGCGAAGGAACGAACAACATCACGAGGATAATCGAAGCCAGCACAACCGCATTGCCGGTCATAAATTTTCGTTCCCGAATCATGCGAAACGAAAACAAGATCAGAGTTAGACCGACCGCGACTACGACCGCATTCCACATGTTTCCGCGAACCACCCAGAACACCGTGACCAGCAGCGCACCACCAACACCCAACGCCAGCACCTGACGCCATGCGAAGACGCGATTCAACAACAGCACGAGGATCAGCAACAGACTAAGCAAACAAGTTATCGCCAGCGGATCGCGGATCAGTTGCGTCGAGTGCAGCAGAAACGACGGCCACAGCCCGACAATCGCCGCTGCGAGGAGCGCTGCCCGAGCGTTGAAGAGCTCGCGACCCAGAAAATAGATCACTATCAGCGTGGCGAGATAGTAGAAGAGGTTCAGTGGCTCGGCGGCGAGAATGTTATGGCCCAAAAGCCGTCCGAGGATCGCAAACGGTATCGAGTAGAGTCTGGCATGGAGCGGCGATTTGATGTCGAGCCAGGGAGAGATTCCATACGTTTGCCAGTGCGTCGCCATCTCGCTTGCGAGCCGGCGGTAAGTAGCGCCGTCGATCGCGAAAGTAAGGCCAATGCCATTCGGATCGAAAGCAGACGGCAGCAGTTGGAAATGACCGATGACGAAAATGGTGGTGGTTAGCGCCACATGAAGGACGCCCGCGAGAAGCAACCAGCGCAGGGGATATGATCTCAAGGCGGGGGGATTAAACCACAGATTGCACAGATTGCAACGCATGTGCGATTCTTGGCCCGCACCAACAAACAAATGAGCAGCGTCCTCGATGAGGTTGTTGACGGAGTTGAGCCGGCGCCCGGTATTCTTTCAGTGATGGCAGGCAGTAGGCCCGCGTTCCTGTTGAGCATTGACGTCGGCACGTCAGGTGTGCGTGCCTCTTTGTTCGATGACGCGGGCGCAGAAAGGATCTTGCACCCAGGCACGCGACCCAGCGTAGTTTCAGATCTCGGTGAGTTTGATCCTGATGCGCTCGTAGAAGAGGTCATCTCCACCATCGATGAGCTGCTTGCCTCTTCGTCATACACAAACGAGATCCAATTCATTGCCCTATCGACTTTCTGGCACAGTCTCGTCGGCGTAGACGCGACGGGCGTGCCGACAACACCGTTGCTGAGTTGGGCCGATACGCGCGCCGCCCGCATCGCTAACAACCTTCGCGCTTCGTTTAACGAAAGCGAGATCCACTTGCGAACGGGTTGTAGATTTCACCCGAGTTACTGGCCCGCGAAGCTCCGTTGGATCAGAAACGAGTGGCCCGAGAGCTTCGCCGCGACACATCAATGGCTTGGTTTCGGCGAGTATCTTTGCTTACGTTTGTTTGGTGGCACCGGGGGGAGTATTTCGCTAGCTTCCGCAACGGGCCTGTTCAATCAACAAGCATGCGATTGGGACTGGGATTTCGTTCGCGCGCTCGACATCTCGCCCGACACACTACCGCGAATCGACGATGAAGATCGGCCCCGATTAACGGAACCTTTTGCGCGTCGTTGGCCCGCACTGGCAGGAGCAAAACTCGCGGTGATCGTTGGCGATGGCGCAACAAACAACATTGGCGCTGGCTGCACTACGAAAGACAAGGTCGCTTTAATGGTAGGCACATCGGGCGCGATGCGAGTTGTATTTGCAGGTGGCCCACCTGACGAGCTACCTCCGGCGTTGTGGAGTTATCGCGCCAGTCGCACGCGCGTGGCGGTTGGCGGCGCGCTCTCTGACGGCGGTGGGTTGGTTCGCTGGTTGCGCGAATCGTTGAACCTCGAGACGGCGGATCTTGAATCCGAACTCAGTGCGCTTGAACCTGATTCGCATGGATTGACGATCATGCCGTTCTGGTCTGGCGAAAGGAGCACCGGATGGTCGCCTGATGCTCGCGGCGTCATCCTTGGACTCAAACAGGAAACGCAACCGGTCGAGATTGTTCGCGCCGCGCTTGAAGCGATCGCGTATCGCTTTGCCTTGATCGCGCGTGCTCTCGATGCTGTCGCGCCAAACGCAAGCATCGTCGCGAGCGGCAACGCACTGCGTTACTCGCCGGTTTGGATTCAAATCATCGCCGATGTTTTAGGCCGTCCAGTTACCCTTGGAAACGTGCGGGAAGCGTCGACTCGCGGCGCTGCCTTGCTTGCGCTGGAAGCGGTGGGCAAAATAGCAACTATCGAAGACGTTTCAGTTTCGTCGGCCGAGGTTTTTGAACCTGACGTCTTTCAACCGGACATGGTGCGGCATGCCCGGTATCGCGAAGGCCTTGCACGACAAGAAGAACTTTACGCTCTATTATTCGGTCGAAAGACTTGAAAACAGTTTCTCCCGCAAAGACGCCAAGGCGCAAAGAAAAGGTGTCTTTCTTTGCGTCTTTGCGCCTTTGCGGGAGTACAACAGAGGAGCCTAATGAGCGCGCCTGTGCAGAAGGAAAACTCAAACATCAATCCCGAACTCGATCAACTTTGCATCAACACAATTCGCGCCTTATCGATCGACGCCGTCCAGAAAGCTAACTCCGGACACCCGGGTCTGCCGCTCGGCGCCGCTCCGATGGCGTACGTGCTTTGGACGCGCTTTCTGCGCCACAATCCGACAAATCCGAAATGGGAAAATCGAGATCGGTTTCTGTTGTCAGCCGGACACGGATCGATGTTGCTTTACTCGTTGCTTCACCTCACCGGCTACGATCTTTCGCTCGACGAGTTGAAGAACTTTCGCCAGTGGGATTCCAAAACGCCAGGCCATCCTGAGTACGGGCTAGCGCCAGGCGTGGAGATCACGACTGGTCCACTCGGCCAGGGGTTCGCCAACGGCGTCGGCATGGCAATGGGCGCCGCGCACCTCGGCGCAAAGTTCAACAAACCAGAGTTTCCCCTCATCGATCATTACGTTTACGCCATCGTTTCCGACGGCGATCTGATGGAAGGTGTCGCTGCTGAAGCAGCGTCGCTGGCGGGTCACCTGCAACTCGGCAAACTGATCTATCTCTATGACGACAACAACGTCACGATCGAAGGGTTCACCAATCTCGCGTACAGCGAAGACGTGCCAAAGCGATTTGAAGCGTATGGATGGCACACGCTGACAGTTCTCGATGGTAACAATCTCGGCGATATCGAAGCTGCCATTCGTGAAGCGCAGACGGTGACTAATAAACCAAGCTTGATTTCAATCAAGACCGTCATCGGCTACGGCATGCCGACGCAGGGCACGCGCAAAGCGCACAGCGACGCGCCGGGTGAAGACGCCGTGCGCGAAACGAAGCGACATCTTGGTTGGCCCGAAGACCAGCAGTTTTACATTCCTGACGAGGCGCTTCGCCACTTCCGTGAAGCGGTGGAACGTGGCGAGCAGTTGGAAAACGAATGGCGCGAACTGGTGAAGCGCTACGACGAAAAGCACACCGACGATGGCAAACTATTTCAGCAGACGATCAGCGGTGAGCTACCCGAGGGATGGGAAGAACACTTGCCGAAGTTTGAAGATGCGAAGGCGGTGGCAACGCGCGTCGCCAGTGGTGAAGTCATCAACGCACTCGCGCCGGTGATGCCGATGCTCATCGGGGGTTCAGCGGATCTCGGCGTTTCGAACAACACCGACATTAAGAGCAGTCACAGTTTCGCGGCCGGCGCGTACGATGGACGCATCATTCATTTCGGCGTGCGCGAACATGCGATGGGTTCGACGTTAACAGGCATTTCGTTGAACGGAGGCTTGATTCCGTTCGGCGGAACGTTCATGACTTTCTCGGATTACATGCGGCCGGCGATCAGGCTCGCGGCGCTCTCCGAAGTGCAGGTGATTTATGTTTTTACGCACGATTCGGTTGGTCTTGGTGAGGATGGTCCAACACATCAACCGATCGAACATCTCGCGGCATTGCGTGCGATTCCGCACCTGTTTTTGATTCGTCCGGCCGATCCGGCGGAGGTCAGCGAAGCGTGGCGGATCGCGATCCTGCGAAGGAAAGCGCCGACGGCGCTAGCGTTGACGCGGCAGAAAGTTTCCGTGATCGATCGCAAAAAATTTGCAGCGGCTGATGGATTGCGACGCGGGGCGTACATTCTCGCCGAGGCCGCAACCGCTGAAGGCGCAGCAACGACGCCGAAACTGATTCTGATCGGAACCGGATCGGAAGTTTCGCTGACGCTTGAAGCGCGTGAGAAGTTACAGGCTGAAGGCGTGCCAACACGCGTCGTTTCAATGCCGTGCTGGGAATTGTTTGACGCGGAGTCGAAAGAGTATCGCGACGAAGTTTTGCCACCGTCGATCAAAGCGCGGCTGTCGGTTGAAGCTGGCGTGCGGCAGGGTTGGGATCGGTACGTCGGTGATGCTGGTGATGTGGTTTGTCTGGATCGTTTTGGCGCGTCGGCGCCGGGTGACGTGGCGTTGAAGAACCTCGGATTCAACGTAGACAATGTGTTGAAGCACGCGCGATCCTTGTTGTGACCAATTTCAGTTTATGTGGCGGCTGTTGCTCAAATTGTTATGCACGGTGGTCCTCGCTGCCGAACTGCTTTTCGCGCAGACGGGTCAACTGACCGAAGCACAAGCATTCTCAGCGATCGAGCTTGCCACTAACCCGTCAACAAAACTTGCGGCAGCGGAGGAGTTCATAAACCGGTTTCCGAACAGTAACTCACGCATTAAAGCCGCTGAACTCGTCGCCGCCGAAATCCTCAAAGTGCAAAACGGCACCGTTGCGATCGCACTCGTTCAACGCGCACACACGATCTTCACCACCGACAAAGAGCGCGAAATACTGAAGCCCGTTGCGCTGGAAGCGTACGCAACCGGTAATCGCTCGAAGGACGCATTCAAGTTAGCGGCTGAGATCCTCGCGAAGAACCCGGACGATCTGTATGTGTTGATCCAGATGACTAGCGCCGGAGCTGAAGAAGTCCGCAAACGAAATCGCGAGCATGTTGAGGTCGCGTTGCAGTACGGGCTGAAAGCGATCGCGTTGATCGAAGCAAGACCGAAAGTGCCGAGAGTGGCCGGTGATTTATCGAATAGTTCTTCGCTCGACTACGCTTCCGAATTAGGTTCGCTGTATCAACAAACGGCGATCCTCTACCTCGGCAAGGGAAACACCGACCAAGCGAAAGCACGACTCAGCAAAGCAACAACGCTGCGGCCGGACGATCCGTCGAACTACGCGTTGCTCGGGCGAGTCATGCATGCTGATTATGTGACGCAGATGGAAGCGTACGAAGGGTTACCTGAAGGGAAACAAAAACAGGAAACGCTGAAGAAACTGGACGCGCTACTGGATCCGATCATCGATGCCTACGCACATGCCGCTGGGCTCGCGTTGGGACGTCAGGAGTACGTGCAACTGATGCAGCAAGTAATTCCCGACCTGACGACCTACTACAAGTATCGCAACAACCAATCCACCAAAGGTTTGCAGCAACTCATCCACAAATACAAGCGCTGACTCACGCGTAAGCTGTGTACACGGATTTCACTTTATCGAGAAACTCGCGTCGATCGACGATGAAATAGAGCTTCACGTTGCCGGATCCCGCAACTTCATCAATCAGCTTTTCAAAGATTTCAAACTGATCCGTGTCTAAAATCTGATGCGTCTCTAGATACCCACCGCGGCGCATGCGTCGGATCAACTCCATCAGCGTCAACCGCCCCGCTAAAGTCCGTCCCCCATGCTCATGCGAACGGCTAACGAGGTATTGGACCAATAGACTCTCGTTATAAAGCGCCGGCGATAAAAACAGCCTCGATCCCTCACATTCCCAACCATCTTCAAGCCGTGCCGACGGGCGAATTGATCGCACATCGTCGAAGATCTGGTCCCAATCCTGCTTCGGTTCTTTTCGTTCGAGAAACGCCTTCGTCGCGCCCAGCAACCACTCAGGCTCACTAAGATCGAGCGTGATTCGCAACGTGTCGAGCCAGTCGAAGAACGCGCGCCGGCGATCAGACTTCACCTCCGTTACCGCAAACTGATCGCCTTTCTTTTCGATACTCTTCACGAGCTTGCGCCGAGGCGCGTCGGTAGTCTTGCCACCTTCGATGCAATGTGTGTCGAGCCTCGCATGCCAGCGCTTGGCGGCATCGCAGTAGGGACATCGCGGATGTTTCTCTTCGCTATCGAAAAACGGACGCACCGCCTTCCGCGATGTCAATTCTTCTACAGTTGGACTGTAACGTTTGATCTCGGAGTACGCCGATCGCGGCGCGAGCCCGATCTGTTTAGTGAAGATGTCGAAGATGCAAGCGAGGCAGACGAGCGTCGTGTACTCCGTAACTGTTCCCGGAGGAAATTCACTGAAGTCGGGAACGACGGGTTTCGCCATGCAACTTAAACCAATTCCAGTTCAGCTTCGATATCGCCAAACTCAGCATGAAGAAGGTTCTTGAAGTCGAACAACTGATGGTCCAACAAATGCGACGGCACGGTGTTTCCGAGCGCGTTGAGCATCGACGCGCGAATGTGCGGAATATCTTTTTCGAGCCCAGCGATTAGGTTCTTGATCTGCACACGCTTCAGATTGGTTTGCGAGCCGCAGAGGTCGCACGGAATGATCGGAAACTGTCTCAACTCCGCATACTCGGCGATGTCACGTTCAGAGCAATAGGCCATCGGACGAATCACTGTATTGCGACCGTCGTTCGAACGGAGCTTCGGCGGCATCGCCTTGAGCGTGCCTACGTAAAAGAGATTCAGCAAGAGCGTCGAGATGATGTCGTCGGCATGATGTCCGAGCGCGATCTTGTTGCAACCTTCTTCAACGGCGATGTTGTAGAGAATGCCGCGGCGCAGACGCGAGCAGACGGAACAGTACGTTTTACCCTCCGGAACCAGGCGTTTGACGATCGAGTAAGTGTCTTCCTCGACGATGCGAAACGATACGCCCAATCCGCGGAGATATTCTGGCAGGACGCCAGCCGGAAAGCCGGGTTGTTTTTGATCCAGGTTGACCGCCAGTATCTCAAAACGCACTGGCGCGCGTCGTTGCATGTCGAGTAGCAGATCCAACATGGTGTGACTGTCTTTTCCGCCGGAAAGACAGACCATAATCCGGTCGCCGTCGTCAATCATGCCGAAGTCGGCGATGGCTTCGCCCATTCGGCGCAGTAATCTGATCTGAGTTTTATCTTCAGTTCGCATTTTAGAAATCCACAAGAGTATAGCGTTTGTAACTGAAATATAACGAGACGGGCCTGATAGTCGGGGAAATTTAGACTAGACACTGACGGGAATGTTTGTCTATCATTAACAGCCCGCTTTTGGCGGTCAATCATTCGTCGCTGGCACCCAAAGCTAGCGAATAATCCACGACAAAAGGCAAGCGCGTCGTTTCGTTGCTTCAAGGTTCCGACAGCCGGTGACTAAACATCCGCGCCCCCATATTACGGAGGTAACTAATGCTCAGGATAGGAAAGAATCCCAAGGATCAGGAAGATAACGACTCCTCCACCCGCAAGCCGGAGGTTCCTGACTACTCGAATGCCAAGACCTACTCCTCCTATCAGGGAACAGGTGTTGAAGCGAAACCGGCGACCGAACCCCCCGCGCAGCCTCGTGGCGCGATGACCGAGAGCGAAACTCTCGCGCGCGACATTAAAGAAGGCACGCTCAGTGGTTTCGTGGGCGGCGGAACGGTAATGACTGGAGAGGCTAACTTTAAAGCGATGATGAGGGTGGATGGCCACCTGTCGGGTCGCGTCAGTTCCACGAGCGGCACCTTGATCGTCGGCGCGAATGGTAAAGTCGACGCCAATATCGAAGTCGCCGTCGCCGTGATTCATGGCACAATTAATGGCGACATCATTGCCACGCAACGGCTGGAACTCGGTCGCGCCGCGAAAGTGAACGGCAACATTCAAACGCCGTCGCTGATCATCGAACAGGGAGCAGTATTCGAGGGCACTTGCAAGATGCTGCAAATGTCAGCAGCCGTGGATAAATCAAAGAAAGAAACCAAGAAGGTCGACGACCAACCGCTCGACACGTCGAAGATGCAACCACTTCGCGCAGCAGACGCCGCCGCCGCTAAGGCAGCGGATATTCCGAGCGTTTCAAACGTCGTGAGCTAACGCTTCGGTTAGCGAGCATCGTTCTGCGGGGTGGTCCTTCACGGCCACCCCGATTCCTTTCTCACCTCACACAAAAACACGGATATGAAGAATCCAATCCGAAGTCGATTTCAGCGACTGGCGCAACGTGGACGGCTTTCGCCTGCCGTGCACCTTGACGCAGATGATCGGAAACCTCACGTTGGTCATCACTATCGACGAAATCAGGCACAACGTCGCAATCGACGACGCGATTTTCCAGCGGCCCGGCACTTGATTAGATATGTGAGTCCTTGATACATAGAGGGTCTCATGCCTAAGCAAAAACTAACCGCTCGATTCATTGCTGGATGGATCGTTGTCGTCGTCGTGTTTGTTACGGGATTTGCTCAAAACGACGTCTCATTACGGATATTGAAGGCCGAAGATGAGCGACGCTGGGACACTGATTTAAAAGAACTGTTAGCGAATCCCAGTGCGCGGATTCGCAAACGCGCCGCGCTGGCTGCTGGGCGAATCGGTGATGAAGATTCAGTCGCTACGCTTGCTGGTCTGCTTAAAGACGCCGAAACAGATGTTCGCGCGATGGCCGCGTTTGCAATCGGCGAAGTTGAGGCGGCAAGTGGCGCCGATCCGTTGTTGGCCCTCTTGAAGGACACGAATGAGCCGCTCATTGTTCGTGCACGGGCGATTGAAGCATTGGGCAAGATCGCAGGCGCATTGCCGAGAGAGCAGGAAGCTCGCCGGCTTTCTCTCGGTGCCGCGATCATTGAAGCGCTCAAACATCCAACTGCGATTTCGGATCGTCTCACCGCGATTCTCGGCTTAACAGCAGCGCTCCGAGCGCGACCAGCAAACGCAGGTCCGACGATCGCCAAATTCCTGAGCCACCCGGAGGCGCGTGTCCGTGCGGACGCGGGTAACACACTGGCCCGTCTACGCCTCAATGATGGAAACGAACAACTTAGAAAACTATTGATGGACACGGAGCCGATTGTCCGCGCAAACGCCGCTCGCGTGCTCGGGGCAACCGAAGATAAAGTTTCTTACGATGCTATCTTGAAGCTCGCAGTCGGCGATCCCGATTCACGGGTTCGCGTTAGTGCGATCCGTTCGCTCGCGTTACTCAAAGATGCGCGCGCCGTGGACACGTTGCACAAGCACGGCCTCGCTCTCCTTCTAAAGCACGAAAAAGTGGTCAAGAATCCAGCCGAAGCTAACGAAATGCTTGAAATCGCTACCACGTTCGGTCGTCTGGTCGCGCTTACGGAAGCTAAGAACGAGCAAGTGCTCGCCTGGCTTGTTTCGCTTCGCGACGACCTCGATCTCCATGCGCCGGAAGTTGAAGTGGCGATGGCACGAATCGCACCCGACGAATATATGAAGGGCTTCCTCTCGCCCAACGAACCTTCAAAAGGCGAGACGACAATCAAGACCAACTGGCGTGAAGGTGCGAGCCTTGCGGCCGGTTTCCGCGAAATCGCAACCCTACCCGATACCGTCAAGAATAAGGCCGAACTGGCAGCGAAGGCTGAGTCGATACTTCGCGTTTCGCTAGTCGATCCGCGAAGTTGGGATAAAGTGCCCGCGTCGGCGCACTTGGAATACGCTATTCCCGACCTGCTTCGCGCATACGGTGCCTTCAAACCTAAAGACCTCGCGGACGTCTTATTCAAGTATCTCAACCATGCTGACGTGATCGTCCGTGGCACGGCTGCCGATCTGTTGGGCGAGCTTCCGCCGTCCGAAGCAAACACGCGCGCTTTGATCGCCGCTTTACCTCGCACGGAAAAGGATTCCTTGAACGACGCTGCGCTTTCCATTCTCGATGCGCTCGGCAAACAAAAATCCGAAGCCGCCAACAAAGCAATTACGTTGGTTCTGGGCTGGCGCGATCATCTTGTGCGCCGCCGCGCTGTCAACATCCTGAAAGCCAATGGCGCCGGTGATGTTTCCCTGCATATCGGCATTGTGCAGACGGGAAATACGGTCGCCGATTACCGCCGTGCCCTGGCTCGAGTCGGCAAAAGAGTCCGCGCCGTCGTGACTACCACGAAGGGTTCGTTTACTATTGAGTTGCTCCCCGAGGCCGCCCCCCTGACCGTCGACAATTTTGTTCAACTTGCCCAACGGTCTTTTTTCAACGGCATTACAATTCACCGCGTAGTGCCCAACTTTGTGATTCAGGATGGCGATCCACGCGGTGACGGCAATGGCGGCCCGCCAAACCACACCATCCGTTGCGAGATTAATGAAGTGCCCTACGATCGCGCGGCGGTCGGAATGGCGCTTTCAGGCAAGGACACCGGCAGCTCGCAATGGTTTGTGACTCACTCGCCGCAGCCGCATCTCGATGGCGGCTACACGGTTTTCGGACGGGTGATCGTCGGTATGGAAGTCGTGGACAACATAATTCGTGGCGATGTGATTAGGTCGATTGTTATCAGGTGAGATTCAACGCCAAATTATTCTTGTTCGTGTTTGTCCTGATTGCGGTTCAGAATGTGAACGCGCAAACGAGACACTCGTACAAGATCGACTTCAAGATCGACTTCGAAAAGCGTTCCTACACCGGCATGGAGCGCGTCCGCTGGATCAATCGCAGCGAGAAGCCGAGCTCAGTACTTTATTTTCACCTTTATCCCAACATCCGCACCGGCGAACAGGCTCCTGCAAACAATTCGGGCTCTGCTGAAATCGACGAACCGCGACTCGACATTGTCGAAGTCCGATCCGGCTTAGACGACACGCCGCTGCTCATCTCGCTCGACGATCAGGGCACGACGTTGCGAATCAATCTTCGCGAACCGGTCGCGCCCGGTAACGCGACCGAGGTCGTCATCAAGTTCAAAGGCACCGTGCCGGAAATCGATCGCGACGAAACGAGCTTGACGACTCACGTTGTAAAGCAAGTAAGCGCAGCGCTTCGAAGCGATCGCGAGACGCGTCGTGCACGCGACATTAACTTTCAATGTCGCGGCGTGATGTTGCTTGGAGCTGGTTATCCCGTTCTTGCCGTTCACGACGGCGATGAATGGCGGCGCAAACTCGAACCGTCTGTCGGCGACTTTGTCTTCAACGAAGCAGCCGACTACGAGGTGACTGTCGGCGTTCCGACAGGCGTCGAGGTATTTACTTCAGGCAGCGAAAGCAACAAGTCTGACAAGAGCGGTCAAACATTCGCCGGCTCTGCATTGCGTGACTTTGCGATTCTCGCGGGCCGCAGCTTGCGCAGCGAACACACCGAAGTAGAGGGCATCAAGGTTCGCTCAATCTATCTCGCGGATCATGAACGCGTCGGCAAGCGAGCGCTGACAGTGGCGGCAAACGCGGTGCGCGTTTTTACGTCGACCTTCGGGCAGTTACCGTTCAAGACGATCAGTGTAGCTGAGGCTCCGCTCGTCGCCGGTATTGGAAGTTGTGAGTTCTCTGGATTGAACGTCATTGCCAGCGCTTTTTACGTCGACTTCGACTCTCCGGCTGTGCGTAACCTGCCGCAGATCATCATCGAGCAACGCCCATCGGTTGAAGAAAGTCTGGAATGGACGGTGGCGCATCTAGTCGCGCATCAGTGGTGGGGCGCGGCGGTCGGAAACGACCCAGCGCGCGAACCGGTGCTGGACGAAGCGCTGTCCGTCTGGTCCTCGTTGCTCTACTACAAGAGCATTTACGGTGCGGAAAAAGCCGCTGCTGTTCTCGAAGATCAAGTGCGCGGCGTTTACCGGCTCTACCGCACTTTCGGCGGCGACGACATGGACGCAAATCGTCCTTCACGAGATTACCGGAACACTTTTCAGTACGCCGCCATCGTCACCGCGAAAGGCGCACTGATGTTCGTCGATCTGCAACGTTCCCTTGGCGATGAGAAGATCTTCGCCGCTCTGCGCAACTACTACCAGGCGAACCTCTACGAAATCGCCCAAATGGAAGACCTGCGGATTGCGCTCGTCGCCGAAGCCCCGGTCGAACAAAGACGCATGATTGGTCGTACATTTACCCGCTGGCTTAGCGCGAAACGTGGTGATGAAGATATTGCGCCACCCGACGCGGAGTTGGCGGCGACTTTGGGTATCCCCTCCAAACAAGCCCCGCAACGGTCAGGCGACAAAAACGCCTTCGGAGCATTAGCCAAGGTTGGGAAATTCTTTTGGCAGCAAATGACACGTATCCGGTAACACGGATCTCGACAGATAAGAGCCTCGACAATCTCGCATGGCTCATGGACGATCTGTTTCGGGTGCCGGTGCTGGGCTGGCGCTTCGGACTCGACGCCGTGATCGGTCTCATTCCCGGTTTCGGCGACACGGCCTCGTCGCTCGTTTCGTTCTACATTCTCGTCAATGCGGTGCGGTATCGCGTGCCGAAGATCACGCTGCTGCGGATGGGGTTGATTTATGCGCTCGATTACGCAATCGGATCGTTACCTGTGGTGGGAGACCTCTTCGATGCGTGGTGGAAGTCGAATCAAAGAAACCTCGATCTACTCAGGAAGCGTGCGACAGTTTCAGCGGATGAAGCGAGCGCCGGGAGCGCCAGCGACTGGTTATTTGTCGGCGGAATAATCGCCGTTCTGATCGGACTGGCGGTCGCCAGCATTTTCATTAGCGTCTATCTTGCGTACCGCCTCCTGGAGTTCCTTGGCGGTTCGTAACTTAAGTTGCGACCGCCGCCTCCGTCGCCAGGACGCGTTCAAGTGCTGACTTGAGCATGTCCAAACCACGCTCGCCCGCCGCAAAGCTCCGCAGTTTTCCCTCGCGATCGAAAAGGTAGTAAGCCGGCACGAAACCCTGATGATTGTGAAACGCTTCTTTCAGTTTGTGCTCGTTGTCTACGGCAACCGGTTCAGTCACACCATGCTTTCCAATCAATTCGCGAACGAGCTCGACGTCAGTATCGCTCTCGTAACGCGGCATGTGAATGCCGATCACGTGCAGCCCGTGGTCCTTCTTTTCGTCGCGCCATTGCCCGATGCGCGGCAGGTTGTCTTTGCAAATGCCGCAACTAGCCGACCAGAAATGCACCAGCGTCGGACGGCCCTCGGCGTCCGCTTCCGCCGCTGCCTGTGTTCCTCCGAACCATTCGGTCGCCCCATCAAGCCGGGGCATCGGTGTCCCTATTTTCATTGCCATTAGTTTTTTTAGATCCGTGTTCTCCTCGGGACGAGGAAAACACGGATCTAACCCCTGTTGTTAGTTGAGCGTCTTCTGACCTGGTTTCCACTCTGCCTGGCACAAACCACCAGTCTGTAACGCCTGAATAACTCTCAGCGTCTCTTCGGCCGAACGTCCGACGTTCAAGTCGTGAACGACCTTGTAGCGCAGAATTCCCTCCGGATCGATCACAAAGAGTCCGCGAAGCGCGATGCCGCGGCTCTCGATGAGCACGCCGTAATCGTTCGCGACTTTCTTCGTCGCGTCGGCGGCCAGCGGGTACTTAAGATCCGCGACGCCGCCTTTGTCACGCGGCGTGTTGATCCACGCACGGTGCGAGTAAACGGAGTCAGTCGAGATGCCGATGACGTCTGCGCCGATGTCGACAAAGTCCTGGTAACGATCGCTGAAGGTCGTCAATTCAGTCGGACAAACGAACGTGAAATCGAGTGGATAAAACACCATCACGAGCCACTTGCCACGATAATCGGAAAGGCGTACCGGCTCGTTGAGCTTCTCGATATTCTTCGTTGAGGCCATTTCAAAATCCGGCGCCGGCTGGCCAACCATCGCCTTATCCATTGCCGCTGCTGTTGCTGCTGTCATGTATCCTCCAAAAAAGTTGAAATAATTTATTAAGACCCGGCGAGCCATGCCAGTAGTTACTGGGGCCCGCAACAATCCGGACAAACTCCCCTCAGCGTAAAATGAACCGATTGCGGTCTGAAGCGCGACTTTCGCGCAGCCGCCGGCATCAGCTTCGCGGCTTCCGGCATATCCAAATCGACCAACTTCCCGCATTCATTGCAGATCGCGTGGTCATGACGTTCCATCACGCCGTCGTAACGGCTGGCGCTGTCGCCAAAACTAATCTCGTGAACGAGCCCGGCATCTTTCAGGTAGCGCAGCGAGTTGTAGACGGTTGCGTAGCTGATCCCGGGCAGGCGACGGCGAGCCGCCTCGAAAATATCGCTCGCGGTGGGGTGATCGTGGCGTCCACGAATCACCTCATAGACTGCTTCGCGCTGTGGTGTTAGCTTCGTCCCTTTCAAGATGGACTTAGACTAATTCTAAAGCCCCAGATTGTCAAGCGGGCGTGAGGTCGGTGTTATCTGTGGTTCAAAACAGAATTTTCGGCAGCGAATTCAACGATTTTCTTGACGTAGCTTTCGAATGGCGGGCAGTGGATGCCGTGCGGCGCAAGCAGTTCTTGAGCCTGGCTGGTGTCGTAAAGCTGTTTCACGAAGAAGTAGGGAACTGCATGGTGCGGCAGTCCCGTGATCTTCGGCGATGGCGGCAACATGAGAAAAAAGTAGACCCAGGAGCGCGGCGCCGTGACGCGGGATCGGCTGCCGTTAATCGCGCGTGCGATCGAATTGAATAAGTCGTTAGTGGTTAGCGGTGACGGATCTGCGAGTTGCACTGTCTTGCCAATCGATCGCTCGTCAAACGCCAGTGCCGCCATCGCGTCAACCACGAAGTCAACCGGAACAAGATTCAAACTGACCTCACGATTTCCGATGTTGATTAACGACAGCAGGTTGGGCCGGCGCAGCAGATAATGAATCAGATAGTAAACGCCATCGTACTTCACTGTTTCGCCGGTCTTGGAATCACCACACACCACTGCCGGACGATGAATCGTGATCGGCAAAACCTTTTTTGCTGATTCTGCTTCCATCTCAGCCAGGTATTTCGACTCTTCGTAGAAGTTGCGATAACCCGCTTCGTGACGAAGTTCGGTTTCGAGAATCACGCCTTCTCGCTTGCCGGCAACGTAACAGGTCGAGACGTAGTGGAAGTGACGAAGGCTCGGCATTAGTTGTGCAAACTGAAGCACGTGCATCGTGCCGACCATGTTGACGTGCAGTGCGAGCTGGCGCGCTACGGCGAGATCGTAGACCGCGGCGAGATGAAAGACTCTCGTCGTCTCTTCGCGCACCTCAGCAGCATCAAGCAGCGACAATCCCAACTCCGCGTGGGTTATGTCGCCTTCGACGATCTGAAACTGCTCAACCGGCTTTCCAGTGAGACCCGCAATCCGCGCAATCTCGTCGCGCGCTCGCGCGAGGAATGATGGCTGGACCAGGAGTAGGAAATGACAATCGTATCGGGCGAGGCGTTCCAACAGACGATCGGCGATAAACCCCGGAAATCCGGTGATGAAAAGTGTTTCTCTATTCGACATCAACAGGGGTGAGTATAATTCACGCCTCTAGGCAAACACGACTTAGGCACGACTCAGGCACGACCCAAGCACGACTCATGCGACACGACTCATGAAAGGTCAAACAATATGAACCTCCATCTACGCCGAACAGCGCTGGCTCTGATCCTTTTTCTAACGGCGATCTTTTCAATCACCGCGCAGGAAAAGCAGTGCAATGTCAAAGTCACGTTGTTGCAAGTTAACGACGTCTACCAGTTCGCACCCGTAGATCAGGGGACGACGGGCGGTCTCGCACGCGTGCTCACGCTTACGAAATCGATCCGAGAGCAGAACCCGAACACATTGTTCCTGATGGCGGGCGACACGATCTCGCCGTCAGTCGAGTCGATCACTTACAAAGGCGCGCAGATGATCGACGCGTGGAACGCAGCGGGTCTCGACTACGCCACGTTCGGCAATCACGAGTTTGACTTTGGACCAGACGTGCTGCGCGATCGCATCAAGGAGTCGAAGTTTGGCTGGGTTGCGGCGAACGTCATCGATTTAAAAACCGGTAAACCGTTTGGCGACGTGCCGCGGTATGTGATTCGCGAATTTAACGGTGTGAAGGTTGGATTGTTTGGCCTGGTGTTGCCGGAGACGAAGAGCACGTCGCGGCCCGGTCCGGACGTCGAGTTTCGCAATTCCTGCGATACGGCGAAACAGATGGTCTCTGAGCTAAAGGCGCAGGGCGTGAAGGTCATTGTGGCGCTGACGCATTTGTCCATGCGTGAAGACAAGGAAGTGGCGCGGTGTGCTGACGTCGACCTGATCATCGGTGGCCACGAACACACGTTGCTCGAGTCGCACGCCGGGCATGCGCCGATCTTCAAGATGACGGCCGATGCGCGCGAGCTTGGACAGATTGATCTGAATATCTCGCAAACGACCGGTGAACTCGAGAGCATCGACTGGAGAGTGATTCAAGTCGATAGCAAAACCAAAGAGGCGCCCGAGTTTGCCGCGGTTTATCGCAAGTACGCGAATTTGCTGGCTGAGTTGTCGAAACCGGTGGGCCGTTCGACGGTCGCACTCGACGCTCGCAGCGCGGAAAACCGGACGCGCGAGACGAACGTCGGTAACCTTGTCGCGGATTCGTTTCGCAAAACACTGGTGGCCGATATCGGCTTTATGAACGGAGGCTCCATACGCGCTGATTCGCTGATCCCGCGCGGGCGAATCCTGATTCGGGATGTGTTGTCGATTCTGCCTTTTAAGAACAAGTTGGTTAAGATTGAGGTCACCGGAGCGATGTTGAAGACAGCGTTGGAGCACGGCGTTAGCCGGACCGGGCCAGGCTCCGAGCCCGGTGGTTTTCCGCAGGTTTCCGGGGTCCAGTTTTCGTTCGACGCTTCGAAAGCTCCTGGTTCGCGGGTGATCGAAGTTAAGGTCAACGGTCAGCCGCTGAACGAAACTCGGAAGTACTCGCTCGCGACGTCGACGTTCATCGGGCTTGATGGCGGCGACGGTTACACGATGTTCAAAGGCGCGCCAGTTTTGCTTTCGCCTGATAAGGCGCCGATCGACTCTGACGCGCTCAAACGCGTATTCGCCGCGGGGAGAGCGATTGCGCCGAAGGCCGAAGGACGAATTAAACGCTTGGATACAGCGCAGAAGGCTGCTTCTAACTGTAAGTAATGGTTATGAACGCTTACGACGACGCTTCAGACCTCAGGCGGTATGAAGCGAACCAATTATTCCACGAGGCGTACGAGGCGCAGCAGGCGAACGACTACGATCGCGCGATCGAGCTTTACAAGCGATCGATTGAGACGTTTCCGACGGCGGAAGCGCACACGTTTCTTGGTTGGGTTTATAGTTTTCAGGAGCGGTACGACGAAGCGATCGACGAATGTTTGGAAGCGATTCGAGTGGACGAAACCCTGGGTAATCCTTACAACGACATCGGGAGTTACATGTTAGCGAAGGGTGATTCGTACGGGTCGGTGCGTTGGTTCAAACGCGCGCTGCTCGCGCCGCGATATGAGTCGTACGCATTTCCGCACTTCAATCTAGGGAGGGTCTACGAGAACCGTCGCAAGTTTCTGGAGGCTGCAAGGCACTATGGCTTGGCGTTGAAGCAGAAGCCAAACTTCAGAGAAGCGGCCGTCGCGCTTCGGCGCATGCAGTCAAGGTTGAATTGAGCTTGGTCAGTAGTCAGTGGTCAGTTGTCCGTTGTCAGTAGTTCTCGATACTGACAAACTACTAACTACTGACCACTGACTACTGACCAATGACTACTGACAAGTACCAAGCTCACTTCTTCTCTATCGGAACCTTGTCACCCTTTTCATTCACCGCTACATAAATCACTTCCGCTTCCGTCACGCGCACTCGCTCACTTTTTCCCAACCGCTCAACTTCCACCACAACACGCACAGTGATCGAAGTAGTTCCGACGCGGAGCGTCTCACAGTAGAAGCTCACCAGGTCGCCGACAAAAACCGGTTTGTGAAAAATGACTTCCTTCATCGCCACGGTGACGAAGCGCGGCATGCGCGTGTGGCGATGGGCCTCGATAGCCCCGGCTGTATCGATGTAGCTGAGAATGACGCCACCAAAGATCGTGCCCTGTGAATTGGTGTCGCGTGGCAAGAGTGTGATTCGTATCGCAGGATCGCGGTTTTCGGACATGCCGCTATCCTAAGCGCTTGGGCCTGCGCGGAACAAACGCATGCATCCTGGTGTCTAACTCCGCGTCGATCCCCGGCCCAAACGGACCTGACGTGAAAGGTCGTGAGGTAATGAACTTCTTCCCGCTCTGCCTGCTTCTCCTCAATTTACAAGAGCCTCCAACGGCTGCTTTCGACGATCTGGGAAAACTCTTGCTCGGCGGCACAGTCGCAGCAGTCGTGTTAGCCGTCGGATTCACGCTCATTCGACTGCGAATGCGTGACAAAAAACCGCAAACGTCGAATTTCATCAGCATTAGTTCCGCTGAAAACGAGGAACCAAGAGCCAGTGTCAGTAGTCAGTAGTCAGTAGTGACAACGGACAACTGACCACGGACAACTGACAAATCACTTAATGCGCTAGCTGTTCGTTGATCCAATCGCTGATCGCGCGCTTGAGTTCGTCGAGGCTGTTTTCGAAGAAGTGTGCGGCACCGGGGATGACAACCAGCCGGACGTGAGTGCGTTTCTCAAGTTCGGCGGCTAGTTGCCGCAACTGTTCGACGTCGCCAAACTCATCGTGCTCGCCATGGACGAGAAGCAGAGGTTTGCGGCACGCTTCGAGAAACTTGAAGTCATACTTATCGAGCGGGGTGCCGATGCCGATCAGGTATTGAACGCGATCGTCGTTGATCCCAACGTCCAACCCGACGCGCGCCCCGAAAGAGAAACCACAAAGTACCAACCTCACCTGAGAATACTGCTGCGCGAGGTAATCTAATCCCGCACGGACGTCGTCCTGTTCACCGCGACCTTCGTCGTGTTCGCCAGTGCTTTGTCCGACGCCGCGAAAATTGATTCTGAGCGTGATGAGACCGGCGTCGTTCAGAGCGGCTGCGGCACGAAACACAACTTTATTGTGCATCGTGCCCCCGCCAAGTGGATGCGGATGAAGCACAAGAGCCGCGGCGCGAGGTACTTGCCGCGGCTCTTTGAGAATTGCTTCGAGCTGTCCGTGCTCTACGGGGATGAGAAGATTGCCGGCGGGATACATTTCAAGACACGTAGAACACGGATTTCACCCAATTGGTCAGGAACTTTCTTCGTCGCTACCGAGGCTCGCGTTGTCGCCGCCCGCACTATCAAACTCTCCTGCGGTCGATTCAACCATCGAAGCTTCGCTTTCAGTTGCTTCTTGAGACGGTGCGACCTGGGGACCAGTATACTTTGTTGCTCTTCTCTTCTTTGCCGCTTTCCCACCTCTTACTGAGCCGCCCTTTTTGCCAACTTTCTTGGTCGACTTCTTCGCAGCGCCTTTCTTCGCGGCCTTTTTAGTGCCACCTTTCTTACCGGCTTTCTTTGCTGCCTTCTTGGTGGACCGCTTAGCTGCGCCACCGCGTCCCTTTTTTCCTGCGCTCTTCTTTGTTCCTTTTCGTCCTGCTTTGCGCGCACCCTTAGACTTCTTGCTTCCCTTTTTGGCGGCCATCTCCTTCGCTCCTTTAGTTGGTCTGATTTTGGCTCACCGTAGCAAAATAAACTCTCACTGTCCACGATGTTTTTATCGATAATTTTAATGCAGTCGAATCAAGAAGTTTTGTAGACAGGCATCGACGTTTGGGCTACATTAATCCCGCTCTCCACAACGAACCCGGCGGAAAGGCTGACTGGATGCAGGATAGTTGCGCTACCAGCGCTGGAACTGTTGTTCAACCCTCGCTTTATCGTCTCAGCCAAATATTGTCGAACCCTTCAAACAGCCCGACTGACGTGACGGCTGATAATCGAACAACGCGAATTCGACCCGGCACAGGCAAGACCGCACTCGTTGTCGACGACGTGGCGGACGTCACCGAGATGCTCGCGGTCCTGTTGACCCACGCGGGTTATGAAGTTGTGACTGCCGCTTCAGCGCGGGGGGCACTCGATGCCGCACGTCAACGCCAGTTTGACGTGGTGATTTCCGACATCGGCATGCCGGAGATGAATGGTTATCAACTCGCCCGAGAAATGAGATTGCTGCCGGGATACGAAACAGTGCCGATGGTCGCCGTCACTGGCTACTCGATGTTCGACGACAAGGAGAGATCGACCAACGCCGGCTTCAATGCGCACATGACCAAGCCGATTGACCCTCGGGCCCTGCTCGATTTGATCGAACAACTGTGAGGTGACAGACGAAGAGCCAGTTGAGCGATTGATGACACCGCGCCCCGGCAAACTCCCCCGACTCCAACCCGGATCCACCACACGAATCATTCAGCTTCTGATAGGCGCCGTCGCCATCGCCGGCGTCTTCTGGCTCCTGCAATTCTCAACCAACTCGATCTGCTGCGGCGACTACGACGGTTACTATCACATCAAGTGGTCGCGCACGCTGTGGGAAGGAATGAAGGCCGGCAAGTTTCCGCCGGAGTTTCCCTGGCTGCCGTTGACGACGCTTAACTCGAAAGAGTACGTCGATCATCACCTGCTTTTTCACATCATGCAGATCCCGTTCGCGGAGTTTTCAGACCCGCGAAGGGGTGCGAAAGTGGCCTCGATAGTTTTTGCGAGCCTCGCAGTGCTTTCCTGTTACTGGCTGCTCATCTACTTCCGCATTCGTTTCGTGCTCGTTTGGCTGGTCGCATTGCTGGCGTGCTCGGTACCGTTTATGTTTCGGATGAACATGGCGAAGGCGCCGCCGCTGGCGATCGTGTATTTGGTGATCGCGATCTGCCTCTTTTTCAGAAAGAAATATTGGCCGCTGCTGCCTCTCGCGCTTGTTTTTACCTGGACCTATGACCTGTTTGTGTTGCTGTTGATGGCGACGGTGCTGTGGGTTCTTGTGATCGCGTGGACCGAGCGACGTTTCGCGTGGCGGCCGCTGGTTTGGGTGATCCTGGGCTGTGCGGCTGGTCTCGTCATCAATCCCTATTTCCCACAGAACTTCCGGCAGCTTGGCGAGCACGTGGCGATCAAGCTCACGATGTCGGGCTTCGACACGAAGGTTGGATCGGAGTGGTACCCGTACGACTCGTGGGAGTTTCTTGGGAACTCGGCTGTAGCCTGCGTCGCGATGCTCGTCGGTTACATCGCGTTTGACCCATCCGACCGGCGGCGCAGTCACTACCCGTTGTTCTTTCTGTTGCTTTCGACGGCGTTTATGATCATGACGGCGCGTTGGAAACGAATCGCCGAGTATTGGCCCCCATTCGCAGTGATGTTTGCGGCGTTTTCGGTGCAGCCGTGGTTGCAAGGCGTTCCAGCGTATTTGACGCGCCTGCCGCAGCACGTACTCGATGAACTGCAACCATATCTCGATGACTACCAGGAGAAGCTCGACTGGCGTGAGTGGGCCAGGATCATTGGTGCCGCTGTCGTTACGTTGATCCTCGGAACGGTTCTCTTCTTTAACCTTTGGTCAACGACGGAAGAGATCGGCCGTAGTGAGCCACACGATCACTTTGAGCAAGGCGCAGCGTGGATGCGCGCGAATATTCCGCCCGGACAGATTATTTTTAATACTGACTGGGACGATTTTCCGCGGCTCTTCTATTTCGATCCGACGCACTATTACGTGTCAGGTCTCGATCCGAGTTACCTCTTCGAAAAGAATCAAAACCTGTCGCGGTTGTACGATCGAATAACGTTGGGACAGCAGGAGAATCCGGGACCGCTGATTCGCGATCGTTTTGGGGCGCGTTACGTTTTTTCAGACAACATGCATCACGACTTCTTCGAGAAGGCGCGGTTGAGCGGCTGGTTCGACATTGTTTACGAAGATGCCGACTGCACGATAATGTATATTCGCGACGAGCCGGTGGAAGACACACTTGGTTTTCCTGATGAACCATGAGATTGAAGCTCTTAGTAATCGTACTTCTGGCATTGATGTTTGCCGGTTGCAACCGTTCAACTTCTGAAACATCGGTCAGCAATCCGACCCCGCTGCCATCAGCACTTCCGACGTCGACACCGCTGAACGACTTCGACGAAGCGTTGCGATTCGTTAAGAACGGGCAGTTCACTTACATCTGGGTCTTTACGCGCAAGGATGGTAAGCCATTTGACCCCGCGGACAGTGTCATCCTGAAAACAAAAGCCCGGCAAATCGTTGATTTCACGATGACAAAGGACAGGAAAAGGGGCGTGGCGGGCAGTAACTTTCCGTTCGAGGACGCCGACCTCGTCGAGTTACAGAAACGATATGTGATCGAGGATTATTCCGCGAGGTAGATTCGGTCTGAAAGGGGTTCCCGCAAAGGCGCAAAGAAAAACAGGCAGAGATACTCAGTTTCAAAAGAGTTCCAGATCTGATTCCTTCCTTGCGCCTTGGCGCCTTTGCGGGAACCTTATCGCGGGCTCAAGACAACTTTTCCAAACTGCGCTCGATTCTCGATCAATTCATGCGCCTGCCGAGCCTCGCCGAGTGGCAGCACGCGATCGACAACTCCACGGATTTTGCCCTGCTCAACAAACTTCAATGCTTCTAGTAGTTCCGCTTTAGAGCCCATAAACGAGCCGAGTATGTTCAGGTGTCGATAGAAGACCTGGCGTAGATCGGTATGCCCGTCGTAACCGCTCGTCGCACCGCAGGTAACCAACCGTCCACCTGTCTTGAGACTCGCAATCGAGCCGGGCCAGGTCGCGGCGCCGGTATGCTCAACCACGACATCGACGCCTTGGCGATTCGTTAACCGTCGGACTTCTTTGGGCCATTCGCTGCTCGTGTAATTGATGGTCTCGTCGGCGCCGAGTTCGCGAGCGTGGGCCAGCTTCTCGTCTGAACTCGCCGTGGTGATCACGCGAGCGCCGCGCAGCTTCGCAATCTGGATTGCGATTGAACCAACACCGCTGCCGGCGGCGTGCACGAGCACAGTTTCGCCGGGTTGGACGTTGGCGCGCGTGACGAGCATGTGCCACGCGGTTACAGTCACCAGCGGCAGCGCTGCTGCTTCTTCCCAACTGAGTTGCGCCGGTTTCGGAACGATGTTGACGCCGGGCACCGCGACAAGTTCCGCGTACCCTCCGTCGCGGCGATAACCGATGATGTCGTACTCGTGGCAGAAGTTGTCGTTGCCGCTAAGGCATGCTTCACAATGTCCACACGAGACACCCGGCTGGACCATCACTTCGTCGCCTGCTTTGACCCAGGTGACGAGCTCACCGACTTGCTTCACCACTCCCGCGACGTCATCGCCGAGAATGTGCGGCAATGGAATTTCAATCCCCGGCAACCCTCCGCGAACCCAAATATCAAGATGGTTCAACGCACACGCCTTCACCTCGACGAGGACCTCGTTCGCGCGAATCTGCGGCTCAGGCACATCCGTGTATTCGAGCACGTCCGGCCCACCATGTTGTCGGAAGATGACGGCTTTCATTAATTCGCTCTGGCCATTTCAGGCTTGTCGGCTGCCTGTTCGCGGGCGTGGTAGGAGGACCGGGTGAGGGGACTGGATTCGACGTGATGGAAGCCGAATTCCATGCCGATGTCGCGCCACTGCGCAAATTCCGCCGGGGTAACGTAGCGTTCGACCGGTAGACGGCGAGCATGCGGTTGCAGGTATTGACCGATGGTCATAATGTCGCAGGAAACGGAGCGCAGGTCTTTCATTAGTTCGACAACTTCGTCGAACGTTTCACCGAGGCCTACCATGATTCCGCTCTTCGTTAACATGCCGCGCGCTTCGCGGTCGCGTCTCGCGGCTGCGCGTTGCAGTAGTGTCAACGACTGCTGGTAAACGGCGTCGGGTCTAACGCGCCGGTACAAACGAGCGATCGTTTCCGTGTTGTGGTTGAGGACATCGGGTTCAGCATCGAGGACCGTGTTTAGTGCTGCTTCGTCGCCATTGAAATCGGGAATCAGGACTTCGATCTTGCACTCGGGGTTCAATGCGCGCACCTGTCGAATCGTTTCGGCCCAGTGCACGGCGCCGCCGTCGGGAAGATCGTCACGATTGACTGACGTAATCACTGCATGCGCAAGATTTAAATGGCCCACTGCTTCGGCCACGTGACGTGGCTCCTCGGGATCGAGACGCCCCGGTTTTCCTTTTCCCACCGCACAAAAGCCGCAATGACGAGTGCAGATGTCGCCGCCGAGCATGAACGTCGCCGTGCGGTCAGACCAGCACTCAAAGATGTTCGGGCAACGCGCTTCCTGACAAACGGTGTGCAGGTTGAGGCCCTCAATCAGTTCGAGCACCTTGTTCTGATTGGTCGGATCGCCCAGACGAATGCGCAGCCATTCGGGCTTTGGTTGGCGAATCTTCTGATTGTTAGTGATTACACGTAGTTCGCGGGCCAACTTGATTTACCTCTGAAGCGATTTTGCCACGGATTAGCGGGATTCGCACGGTAGCCCCCTGCTCGTAATAGCTTTCTTTGCGCCTTTGCGGGAGATAAGTTCGAACCGCGTGCTGTCCGGTGCAAGAATGAGTCTCCCGCAAAGGCGCAAAGGCGCAAAGAAAGCTACAAGAGTTTTGACAGCAACCCCGGATCGATGTTTCCACCCGACAGCACAACACCGACACGTTTTACGTCTGCGGGCAGTTTCTGGAACATTACGGCCGCTGCCGCCGTTGCGCCGGAGGTTTCGACCAGCATTTTCATCCGAAACAGCATGAAACGAAGCGTCTCGACAATCTCCTCGTCCGTCACGATAAGAACGTCGTCAGCCAGTTGCTGAGTGATCGGGAAGGTAAGTCGTCCTGGGATTTGGACGCGAAGTCCGTCGGCGATTGTCGCGGGAGGCGGAATCGTAACGCGCTCGCCTTTCCGCAACGATTGTCGCGTGTCGTCAGCATCAGCAGGCTCGACCGGGTAACAGCGAATACTTGGATTGACGGCTTTGGCTGCCGTAGCAACACCCGCGAACAGACCGCCGCCACTGCACGGCGCCAACACGCAATCGAGATCCGGAACGTCTTCGATCAACTCAAGGCCACACGTCCCCTGACCCGCGAGAATAAATTCATCATCGTAGGGTGGGACCATCACGAGCCGTTCGCGTTCGGCGAGATCCAGAGCGAACGCTTCGCGGTCCTGTTTCTGACGATCGTAAAAAACAACTTCCGCGCCGTACTCGCGTGTCGCCGCGACTTTCGCTTGTGGCGCATCTGAGGGCATCGCGATCAACGCGCGCACACCTGCTTCGCGACCCGCTAAAGCGACTGCCTGCGCATGATTGCCGGATGAGAAAGCGACGATGCCGCGTCGTTTCTCTTCGTCGGTTAGCGACAGAATCTTGTTCGTCGCGCCGCGTATTTTGAATGCGCCAGCACGCTGAAGGTTCTCACACTTGAAAAAAACTTCTTTACCCGCTACTTCGTTGAACTGGCGTGAAGTAGCCACCGGTGTGCGATGAATGCGAGACGCGATTCGTTCGCGCGCCGCACGGATCATGTCGATATTAAGCATAAACAGCTTCGGTATTAAGAGTGAATTCAAACACTTCGGCGAAGTTGGCAATGAGCCGATCCTCCACGACGCTCAACGGCGTCTCGTCGCCAAGCAGTTCTTCCATGGAAGTGACGGGCTCACCTTCGCAAGCGATTATCAAGTCAAAGTAACTGAGATCTGTATTCACGTTCAGCGCAAAGCCGTGGGTGGTGATCCAGCGGGCGATGTGAACTCCAATGGCCGCGACTTTGCCGCGCTGAGTATGAACTCCGGTCAGACCGGCAATGCGAAACGACTCGATGCCGAAGTCTTTCAGCGTGCGAATCAAAACCTCTTCCAAATCACGGACGTAACGATGAACGTCTTCGCGGTCGGGACTGAGATTAACAATCGGATAACCAACCACCTGGCCCACGCCGTGATAAGTCACTTTGCCGCCGCGATTCGTTTCAAACAAAGTAACGTTCCGCTGTTTTAGTTGTTCCTCGTTTAGTAGAATCGCCGAGCTGTCGCCGCGCCGGCCGATGGTGAGCGTATGCGGATGTTCAAGTAAGAGCAGCGTGTCCGGCTGACCGCCGGTCTTTACAGCCTGTTCGACTTGTCTCTGAAGCGCGAGCGCCTGCTCGTAATCCACGAGCCCTAATCTTTGGACCAACAACTTTCTTTCTCTCATCTTTGCAACCAGGCTGTGGACTTTGTGCGTCATTCTAACAGTCGCCCTGGTCTTTGGTACAATCTCCCAGAAAACCAACAGAGGAGAAACGCTTTGAGAGTCATCGCTATCGCCGTGTTGACGGCAATTCTTGCCATTCCGAGCAGTGTTTTGGGCCAGACCCGCCGTCGCTCGACCCCGAGACCCAGCACTCCAGCTGCATCCGCGCAACGCACGTCGCAAGTGCGCACGCAGGGTGCGACTCGCGTCGCCGAACAGATCAAGCTATTGACGAGATTTACTTACTTGCTTGGCGGCATAAACAGCGGCATTGCGGCGGCAGATGAGGAGATTCGCCGCAACCAGGCGTCACCGGCGGTGGTCCAAAGCAACCAGCAAAGCAAAGCGAGAGTTAGATCAAGCATTCAGGGCTTTCGCGACGGTCTGGATAAACTCGAGATCGACTTTCGGGCGACACCGGAACTCCAGCCCTATTACATCAAGCTCGCGGGCGTTGCAGCGGGCGCGGCAACTGCGGACGAACAGGCCGGGGCAAATCAGTTCGACGCCGCGGGTAGAACGTTATTGAATGTGATTAATAGACTGACGGACGTTTTAGTAATTATGAGGCAATGAAAACGTCAGTCTTGTTGTTTCTTCGGATAGTAGCCCTGTCGCGCCCGGACACGAACATCGGCACGCGCAGGAACGGACACCTGGATGCGCCGGAACTGGCCCGGCCCTTCGGTGTTTCCGTAATACTGAAGCAGATACTGCCCTCTTAACTCGGCCGCTACCTGTCGAAAAACTCGTTCCAGATCTTTCTCGCCGTCCGGAATGAAAGCTGTTCCTCCGGTCGCTTCCGCAATCGCCTCCATGCCGGTTTCAGCGCGCATGGCGATTTGGTTCAGGCGCACAGATGGACCACCAGGGTTGACGGAATAAAAGATTGCATCTGCTTTCTGGGCAGCTTGCTGGACATCGGCCACAGCGAGACGATGTTTTGCGTCCAGACCAGCGCGTGCCCTGGAGCCTGTAAGTTGATCGTTATTACTGGCCCTCGCTTCCGCATTCGAGACGCTTACTATTCGCTTGCTGTTGTTGTCGTCGCCGTCGGTGATGACGATAATCACGCGCCGGTACTGGCCGGGCGCGGATTCGAGATAGGTTGCCGCGGCGATGACTGTGTCGTAAAAAGCCGTCGCAACAGAAGAGGTCGCCGGCGGAATCGTCACTATCTTCGCCGCTGCCTGTTCGGCACTGCTCAAGGGCTGGACCATCGTCGGTTGTGTCGCGATCGTGAAGACGGCCGCACGATCATTCGGTTTCATCACCTGCTTCAAGAACGCAGCCGCGGCATTTTGTTGAAATTGAAAGAAACCCTTCTGACTAACGCTGCTCGATATATCGAACAACAGCGCGATCGCTAACGGGACTTCTTCGGGATTGCCAATACCGGTGATCTCCTGCTGCTTCCCTTCTTCCTGAAGACGGAAATCTTCCTTCGTCAGTCCTTGAACTGCCTGACCGTCACGATCCGTGATTGAGACGGGAACCATTACGAGATTCGAAGTGGTGCGAATTACTTCGAGTTTTTCCTCCGGCGTTGGCGCCGGAGTCGGAGTGGGCTTAGCTTTCCAGGCTGGCGGCGGAGGCGGCATGTCTTTGAGGCGTTTCTGCGCCTGCGCTACGAGAGCCGGTAAAGACAGAAAAACGGCCAGCACTCCCATCAGGAATGCCGGCCGCCAAAGTCTTTTCTCAACTCCCAACATCATCTCTGACACCCTCGAGCCTGTGCATCATGCCGCCTTCATGCGGCGTGAATGTCTGTTTATCCTACCGTTTTTGTGACGGCGTGATCCAACTGACTCTTTGGTGCCATCCAGCGGACGCGGAGTTGCACCCGAAAGTGAAACTCCGCGAACCAGTTCTTAGTTACCGGAACCGGAAGTTCCCGGGTTCATCGTCGGCGTTGGGGCCGTGATTCCCTTGTTAACAAGCAGCTTGATTTCAACGCGTCGATTTTGAGCACGGCCATCGCGGGTTTCGTTCTCCGCAACCGGGTTCATTTCACCGAAGCCGTACGGCGTCACGATGCGACGCAGCGGAACGTTGTGATTTTCAACCAGGTAACGAATGACGGCATCGGCGCGACGTTGACTCAACTGTCGATTGAGATTCACGGAACCTCTTGAATCGGCAAAACCTGTAACCTCAAGCACGTAGGCCTTGGAGTTCATCGCCTTGGTGGCAATGTCGTCCAACGTCGTTTTCGATTCGGGCGAAAGCACGGCGCTGCCGGAACGGAAGTTCACAGCGGCGGTCGTGGTCGGCTCGTAATCGTCAAGGGCAGAAATGCGCTCGTTGGTCGCCGTTACACCGGCAACTGCGGCGTCAGCGGTTGCCTGCGCTGCTTTCGCACCACCGCGAGCGGCGTTCGAAACGGCAGCGAGTTCATCCAACTGGCCCGACAGGCGTTGCGCATTGGCTTCAACCTGGCTGAGCTTGGTTTCCGTGTCGCTGGCTCGTTCTTCGAGCGGCGCGGCGCGTGATTCAACGGCGCGCGCAACGCGCATGTCAGCTTCGTTAAAGCGTACCTTCTCCGCCAGCAGTTCACCGGAACCATTGCCTCGTCCTTCAATCTCGAGGTTCAGTCCGCGAAGGATGCTGGTCTGCGCGTAGTTAGTGCCACCACGCAGGAACCCACCCTTAGTCTTCACGCTGGTCCTGTCGTCCAGGCGCACAACCGTATCCACACCATTCATGTCACGGACCGTGAACGTATCCGAATCACGCCGGGTGACGACACCCTTGATTTTCATTTTCTGTCCGCTGGCCACGGTGCGTGAGCCGGCGGTGTTGGTTGTATCTTGAGCCAGGATTGGGGAGGCTGAGATGACTAATAGGCAGGTGATAAGCACTGCCGGGGCAAACATTTTATGTTTAGTGAACACCATCGATTTATCTCCTTAGAAGCTAGTAACCATTTTGAACGCGTGCCTTACCGCGCGTCCGTCTCTCTCGCTAACGACGGCGAGTTGTTAGCCTCGCCTCCCGCTCACTGATTTTTGCGGATGACATCTCTTAAGCCTTCAATGGGAGCAAGTCAATAGCCTTCGCTATTCTTCATCGAATCACCACTGTATCGCAATAACACGTGTGTTGTGAACAAAGAAAACGGCAACAATCATTGTGAGATCGTTGCCGCCGCGTGTTGATTTTGCTTCAAAAATTGAGAAATTGATCACTCTCTAAAGAGAAAAATCTCCCTCTTCCAACTGGTCCTTCACGAAGGCCAGGAAGCGCTCGGCGTCGGCACCATCGATCACGCGGTGATCGAAACTGAGCGCAAAATAGGCCATCCAACGAATGGCAAGGAAGTCGTCGCCGTCAGCGGAAGTCAGCACCTTGGGCCGTTTTTCGATCTTACCGACGCCGAGAATCGCCAGTTGCGGCTGGTTGATGATCGGGGTGCCGAATAGACCACCAAATACGCCGGGATTCGTAATCGTGAATGTGCCGCCGGTCACTTCATCCGGCTTGAGCTGCTTGGTCCTGGCCCGATCCGCAAGGTCGTTTGCAGCGCGTGCGAGGCCCGAAATACTCAGGTCGTCGGCACGCTTGACTACGGGGACGATCAGGCCCCAGTCGAGGGCCACGGCCATGCCGAGGTTGATATCCTGCTTGTAGATGATCTGGTCTCCACTGACTTGCGCGTTGAAGATTGGAAACTTGCGCAACGCTTTGTTCACGACTTCGAAAATGAACGGCATGAACGTGAGCTTGGTGCCGGTGCGTTGGTAGAAGGCGTCGCGATGCTTTTCGCGGAGTTTGGCGACGCGAGTCATGTCGATCTCGTAGACCGTGGTCACGTGGGCCGACGTACGGCGCGATAGGACCATGTGCTCCGCGATCTTTTTCCGCATGACGCTCATCGCTTCGACGCGGTCGCCGACCTGCGGTTTTAGGGGCGGCACAGTCGGTTCCGACACTGCCGGGCCTGGTGCTTGCTGAGCCTGGGCCGGTGTCAGCCTTGGCGCTTCTTCAGCGGGACGCGCAGGAGGTGCAGCACCTGATTCGATGAAGCTCAGAATGTCGTTCTTGGTGACCCGGCCGCTCATGCCGGTGCCTTCCAGCCTGGAGATGTCGACGTTGTGTTCCTTGGCGATCTTTCGGACCAACGGGCTGGATTTGGTTTTGCGAAGATCCGCGGCCGTAGGTTCAGCTTTAGGTTCCGGTTTGGTTTCCGCCACTGGCGCAGGTGGCGCCTGAGCAGGTGGCGGAGGCGCAGGAGCTGGCGACGGTGGCGGCTCTGGTTTTGTTTCGACTGGTGGCGGTGGTGGAGGTGCTGGTTCTGATTTTGGTGGAGGAGCTGGTTCAGACACAGATGGCGCGGATGGTGCCGCCGATGACTGATTGCCATCGAGTACCGCCACTACTGTGTTCACTTCCACCGTATCGCCTTCTTTGAAGCGAACCTCGGTCAACGTTCCCGCCGCAGGCGATGGAATCTCGGCGTCGACCTTGTCGGTCGAGATCTCAAAGAGCGGCTCATCGCGGTCGACGTGCTCGCCGACCTTCTTCAACCACTTCGTAATCGTGCCCTCCGCAATGGACTCACCCATCTGCGGCATTACCACTTCAGTACTCATCTTTTCTCCAACCTGGTTTTTTGGATCTCAATAGGCCGCAAGTTTTCGCGCGGCGTCAACCACGTCTTTAATCTGCGGCAAGTAGTAGTCTTCGAGCGGTGGCGAATACGGTACCGGCGTATCAATCGACGCTATCCGGACCACAGGCGCGTCCAGCCATTCAAACGCCTCTTCCGCGAGGATTGCGGTTATCTCTCCACCGATACCGCCGGTCCGCGAAGCTTCGTGCAATACAATCGCTCTATTAGTTTTCTTCACGCTCGCGAGAATGCCGGGCCGATCCAGCGGCGCGAGTGTTCGCAGGTCGATTACCTCGACGTCCAAGCCTTCTTTTTCGAGCTCCTCGGCGGCGTCGAGCGCCGTCAGGACCATCGCTCCGAACGTGATAATCGAGAGATCGCGTCCGGCGCGCGCAACGCGGGATTTTCCGATCTCGACGATGTAGTCATCTGCCGGCAACTCTTCACGCAGACGCGGCAAGCGGTAGAGTTTTTTGTGCTCGAAGTAGAGCACGGGATCGGGATCGCGAATCGCGGCTTTGATCAAACCCTTCGCATCGTACGCACTCGACGGTTCGACGATCTTCAGTCCCGCCGTGTTTAGGAAAAACGCCTCGGCGTTCAGCGAATGGAATGGGCCAGATCGCACTCCTGAACCGCATGGTCCACGAAATACCACCGGCAACCCGGCGCCCCAACGATAGCGGCACTTCGCCGCATAGTTCGTTAGCAGATCGAAGCCGGCGGAAATGAAATCAATAAACTGAAATTCCGCGACCGGTCGCATGCCCATCAGCGCCGCACCGCAGGCGGCACCGACTATAGCGCCTTCCGAGATTGGCGTGTCGATTACGCGTTCTTTGCCGAACTCGTCGATCAGACCATCGGTGACTTTAAATGCGCCGCCGTACGCGCCGACGTCTTCGCCGATGACGAACACGTCGGGGTCGCGTTCCATTTCCTCCCAGATACCCTGGCGAATCGCTTCGACTAGTGTGGCCTGGCCGCCACGTTCCGGCCGCGCTGATTTGTGTTCTTTTTTGACTGCTGTGGACATGTTATATGCTCAAGCTCACTCCTCGGGTGACGTGTAGAATTTTTGACTTTGGATTGTCCAGCGTCTGAGGATGTACCAGTAGCCGTTCCGATTTTGGGTCGATGTATACATCGAGTCCCTGCATCGGATAGGCGCCCAACAAGACCTCCGGTGTCGTCGGCATAACAAGCGCACTTCGGACAAGTATGGTCTGGGTTTCGAATCGAACCTGCACGGGACCTACCAAGTCGAGTTCCAGCAGAGTCTCGTCTGCAAGTTTGACCCACTCTTTCCCCATCAACGGCAATTGGAGTTGTTGTTGAATCTCCTCGCTAATAACAAGATCCCACGCACCACTATCGACCAGTGCTCTCGTCGTAACTCGACGTATTTCTGATTCCGTAGCCCAGCCGCGTCGCTGGACCGCCAAGTCATCTTCGTTTGTCAGTTCGATCTCTGCATACACATATCCCATTCCTTTTCCTCCAGTAAGTGAGGTACCTTCGGTACGTTGTCTGTATTTATGATGTGCTCTTCTGAGGGTCATAGTTACGCCTCCAAAACTCCGGGCCGGAACGCCGGCGGTACGACGTCGTTATCAAACACACCGTACGCCGCCTGCTGGCCCTCGGGCATGGGTGAAGACTCGGCCCAGGCGCAGTCCTCGTCAATCTCGCGGAGAACGCCCGCAACGACCTCCTCGAGTTGTTCTTTTGTCGCCAGATTACATTCCAACAAATATCGCTCGTAACGATCGATCGGATCGTTATGCGTCTCCCACCACTCAACTTCACCCTCTGCAACGTAGCGCTGATCGTCGTGTTCGGCGTGACCTTTACGACGATACGTCTTCGCCTCGATCAACACGGCGCCGCCACCACGTCGCGCATAATCAGCCGCATGCTTCGTCACTTCATAACAAGCGACAACGTCGTTTCCATCAACCACATGCGCGGGAATGCCATAACCCGCCGCTTTCTCGGCGAGATCGCGAACTGCAGTTTGCAGACTGGTGGGAGTCGAATACGCGTAGTGATTGTGTTCTGCGATAACGATCAGCGGCAGACGTTGGACCGCGGCGAAGTTGAGTCCTTCATGAAACGCGCCCGTGCTCATGCCGCCATCGCCGATGTACGCCACCCCGACAAACTTCTTTTTCTTCAGCCGCGCACCCAAGAGGATGCCCGTCATCACGGGAATCATGTCGCCAAGGTGTGAAATCGGACCGATAAAGCCCCGATCCATGTCGCCGAAGTGAATGTTCAGGTCTTTTCCGCCTGATGGACCACCAGCTTTCGCCATGTACTGCGCAAAAATATCGCGTGGCCGAATGCCTTTGACGAGAACTGCGCCGAGGTCGCGAATCAGCGGCGTGATGAAATCGTGCGGCTGCAAAGCATATGCGCTGCCGACCGCCGTCGCTTCCTGTCCCAAGGAGCGAAACACACCGCCTACGACTTTCGTTTGCCGGTAGAGATTGACGAGCCGCTCTTCGACGAGACGCGTGAGCTTCAAGTAACGATAGAGATCGAGATGCTGCTCAGGCTTGAGCGAAGTCTCGGTGCTACAGCTAAGCGGCTTGCCGTCCGCGGCTTTGCGCGGCTCGTACTTGGTGCTGACGCGCATCTGAAAACGCCCGCGCGCCGGACGTCTTCGCCGGCCTCGTTTGTCGCGGCCACCGCCGTCTTGCCGCTCCTTTTTCTCAGTTTGGTCCATTGCTTAAATATGCACGGCCAATTCGTGGACTCCCTCCGCCGCTTCCATCACCGCTTCGGAGATTGTCGGGTGCGCGTGCATCGTTCGACCCAGCTCATCGGCAGTCGATTCGAGCTGCATCGCCACACACGCTTCAGCAATTAATTCCGTCGCATGCGGGCCGATGATGTGCACACCGACTATCTCGTCGTACTTTTTCTCGCTCACGATCTTCACAAAACCTTCTTCTTCGCCGAGGATGCGCGCCTTGCCGGAAGCCGAGAACGGAAACCTTCCGACCTTCACGTCGTAACCTTGTTCCTTCGCTTTCGCTTCGGTCAGGCCCACTGATGCGATTTCCGGATCGCAGTAGGTGCAATTCGGCACGAGACGCAGATTGATTGGCCGCACGTGTTTCTTCCCGGCCATGTGTTCGACCGCGACGATTCCTTCTTTCGACGCAAGGTGGGCCAGCAAAGGAGTCGGCACAACGTCACCAATTGCGTACACGCCCTTTTCCCCAGTCTGCTGAAACTCGTCTACCTGAATAAATCCTTTTTCGACTTTGACCTTCGTTCCTTCGAGCCCAAGTCCTTCGGTGTACGGCATGCGGCCGACGGCAACGAGCAACATCTCAGCTTCGAGAGTCACCGCCTCGCCTTTGCCCGTTTTGCCGGAAACACGCACGCCCGTTTCAGTCTTCTCCATCTTCTCAAGCTTGGTATCGACCTGCGACTTAATCCCGCGTTTACGAAAACTGCGCTCGAGTTCCTTCGACACTTCTTCGTCTTCAAGTGGAACGAGCCGCGGCAACAATTCGACGAGTGTCGTCTCTGCTCCAAACCGCGAATAGACGGAAGCAAATTCAACGCCGACTGCGCCGGAGCCCATAACGATCAACGACTTCGGAACGTCTTTCAATTCGAGAATGTGATCACTGTTGACGACGTGCGTGCCGTCAGTTTCAAAACCTGGAATTGGCCGGACGACAGAGCCGGTAGCGATGATGATGTTCTTCGTTTGCAGCGTCTGTTTCTTACCCTCGGCATCGGTCACTTCCACTTTGCCCGGCAGCGCAAGTTTGCCGGTGCCTTTGAACACCGTCACCTTGTTCTTCTTCATCAGGTACTCGATGCCCTTTACGTTTTTCAGCACCACCTTGTCTTTTCTCTTTTGCACGTCGGCGAAGGCGAGTTGAATTCCCGACGCCTGCACACCGAAATCGGCGGCGTGTTGCATCTTTTCGTAGATGTAGGCCGACATCAGCATCTGCTTCGTGGGAATACATCCGCGAAGCGTGCACGTTCCTCCGAGACGGTTATCTTTTTCGACGATTGCTGCTTTCAGACCCAACTGCCCGGCGCGAATGGCGGCTACATATCCGCCTGGTCCACTGCCGATAATCGTTACATCAAACTGTTCATTGGCCAATTTGTAGGATTTCCTCTCATCGAGCGGTAATGAAGACTTTCACAATATTCGGAAAAGACAGATTGAACCATAAAGTGAGACGAAAAAAAACCGGGCGTGCTGCCGAAACAGCACGCCCTTTTGAGAACTCGCTTCCAGTCTGTTTTAGAACTCGAAGCGGACCGCAAACTGCACTTGGCGCTCACGGAACAGCGTGCTGTCAGCGCCGGTAGTGGTGGCAAATGGATTGTTGAAGTTCAATGTCGATCCGGACAAGTTATAGATCGTACTTTGAACCAAGGTCACCTGAGTGCGGTTGAAGACATTGAATCCTTCCACCAGGAACTCGAGGTTCGTACCTTCAGTGATTGCGAACCGGCGCGAGAGCCGCGTGTCCACGTACCAAATGTTCGGCTGCTTAAAGAAGTTGCGCGGCACCAGCGCGAAGCGGTTCGCACCGCCAGAGCCGTTTGCGCCACCACCCGGAGTCGAGCCGCTCAAGCCAAAGCTCGCCGGTGCGATGTTGCCACTGATGTTGCCGGTAAAGCGGGCGCCCGAGAACGCGTTTAGGATCGGAGCGATTGTCCAGCCGTTAAAGATGTGCTTGGCCGCGCCGTCGCTGAAAGGATTCGGACTGTAAACAAGGCTGGTAACGAACTTCTGTCTGCGATCGAAGTTCGAGAGACCATCCTCACCCGGCTGATCGAACGCGTTGAACGGCAGGTTGTTGGACGTAAACGTGACCGAGGCTTGACCGTTGTCGGATGCTCTCGAGAGAGTGTAGTTGGTTTGGAACTGCAGGCCATCCGTCAACCGGCGATTGGCCTGAAGCACGAGCGCGTGATACTTCGAGTAGACGTTGCTGCGAATCTCCGTGATCTGCGCGAACGCCGTGTTCGGACGCGGACCGACGAAGATCGGAGTCACGTAATTTTGACCACCAAACGGTCCACCGTTGATATTGAGCGTAACGAGCCGTCGCGGCGCCGGCAGGTTTGTATCGACGAAGTTCGGTAGCGAATTGCCGAAGCTGCCGAGGTACGAAGCGGAGACGACGGTGTTTCTCGCAATCTCACGTTCGAAGATCATATCCCACTGATGAATCTGCGGGAGCTGGAAATCCTCGTCGAAGTACTGCACTGCGCCGGCTGGCGGATTCGAAGCACTAAGCAGGTTCGGATAGATGGGCAGGAACGCGCAGGTGTCCGCAATCGTGCAACCCGGCGGCAAGTTCGTGGCGCTCGCTGAAAACTGTCGCTGACCACGATCGATGCCGACGCCTGTATTAACCAGCGCATTGTAGATGGTCGAGTTGATTGCTCGGCCATAGTAGAGACCCCAGCCACCACGAAGACTGGTTTTGCCGTCGCCGGTCAGGTCGACAGCAAAGCCGATGCGTGGGCCGAAGTTGTTGCGGTCGTCAATCTTGTTGCCGGTTTGCGGCAACGCGGGGTTGACATTAATCGGGTCAGGATTGAGCTGGTATTCGTAACGCAGTCCGAGATTCAAGGTGAACCGCGGCGTCACGCGCCAGTCGTCCTGGATGAAGTAGTTGAAATCGGTGGTCTTCATCGTCAGACCCAACACGCCGAAGCCCTGCGTGAAATTGCCGGCGTAGCACTGGCCAGCGCGACGACGTTGCGCTACTGCTGTCGGGGTCGCCCCTGTAACCACCACAAAAGGACAGTAGCCTGGGAGCGCACTCGTGCTGGTCTGCAGCGCTCGAATTGCGCCGTTAGTCTGGAAGTTGGTGTAATCCATGATGAAGTCCGGCAACGAGTTTGCGCCCGTGTAGCTGAACTCACCACCAAGGAAACGAAGGTTGTTGATGATGTCTTTGACGAAGTTAATGTCGCCGCCGAATTTGAACGTGTGATTGCCGGTCGTCATAGTGACGGTATCGGCAAACTGCCAGCGACGCTCATCCGGGAACGCGGCACGCTCAAGGAACTCAGGCATACCGAACGAGAACCCGTTCTGGATGAAGGTCTGTGGCGAACGTCCGCCAGGAGCGTTGGTCGGCTCACCCGGAAGCGGCGCCTGGCTGAACTGAGTTTCGTTGTCGCGTCCCCACTGGAAGCGAAACTCATTCAATAACGTCGGCGTCAGTGTCGAAGCCAGTTTCACGTTCAGCGCATCAATCTCGACGAAGTCGTCGCCGAAGTTGTCACGCGCGCGTGTGTTGGTCGCCTGCGTCTGCACGCCGGCCGGGGATTCCCAGCGGAGGCGGTTATAGCTGACGGTCAGCGTGTTCCTGTCGTTGATGTTCCAATCCACTTTCGGCAGGAACAGTTTCTGATCGCCGGTGCGCTCGAGTGGGCCCGACAGGCTTTGCAGGAAGCTGAGCGCGTTGTCGATCTGGGTATTCGTCAAACCTCTCGCGGTCAGAAGGTTCCTGTTCGCGGTGCTCAGGTTCAGGAACGTGTTGCTGGAGAAGATCGACAGACCCGGGAAATTGCGTTTCTGCTGATCGTAGCTGAAGAAGAAGAAAGCTTTGTCTTTGACGATTGGTCCGCCGATCGTGCCGCCAAACTGGTGACGGACGTCCTTCGGTTTAAAACCAACCGGCGTGAAGACGCCGTTGATGAGTTCCGTGCGAGTCGCGAGCGGATTGCGTGCGCCCCACTTGTTGTTGCGCTGGTAGTAGAACACGCCGCCGTGAAACTCGTTGGTACCGCTCTTCGTGATGGCGTTGACCACGCCGCCCGCTGAGCGACCGTACTCTGCCGAGTAGCTCGAGGTATTTACCTGAAACTCACGAATCGCCGCCTGGCTGATCGAGTAGCTGATGCGAGTGCGGCCGCGCTCTTCGGCGAAGAACGCCTGGTTGTTGTCGCCGCCGTCGATTGTGCTGTTATTCAGCAGGCCCGAGATACCACGGAAACTGATCAAGCCAAAGTTGCCGTCGGGAACCGCACCCGGCGTGAGCAGGGCGAAGTTGGACCAACGACGGCCGTTGATTGGCAGTTCGTTGATCGACGTTTGGTTGATGTTGCTGGAGAAGTCCTGTTGCGTGGTGTTGATAACCGGAGCTTCGGCGCTCACGTCAACTGTGCCTGTCACCGGACCAACCGAGAGGGCAACCTCGAGGTTGGTCTCACGACCGACTTCGACGACCACGTTCTCCTGCGTCACCTGCGAGAAACCCGCTGAGTTAACCGTGACGGCGTAACGTCCGGGTTGCAGGTTCGCAACTTTAAAACGTCCGCTGTCGTCGGTCGTAGCAGCATCCTCTTTGTTCGTATCGACGTTCTTTACACTTACCGAAGCGCCGGGAACGACTTCCTTATTCGGATTGCTGACTACGCCGCCTATTGCGCCGGTGGTCGTTGATTGCGCCGCCGCAATTGAGCTGAGACCAAGCAGCAACAAGCATAGTAAAGAAAGCTTGATTATTTTCGACATACTGGGGAACTCCTTAGGCAATGAGTTAACGTAAACGCGCCTCAGCCCCTCGGGAAGCGCCGGGTTGTTGTTAGCCAAATTTTTAGTGAACCTGAATTCAAATTCAAGAGGAATCGGCGAAGGCGATTGCTATTAAGACGCGACTTCTATCACGCTTAGCTCGCTTTCCGCAAGTCTAAGTATCGACTGAGTCTATTAAATCTTTATGACTCATTTTGTGTCGAAGTAAAGTGCGAGCCGGGGGCAATTATCAGAGCATTTCAAATTCGCAATAGCTGTGCCGAATAACGTTGTCCAACACGCCATTCGACAAAACGATTTGTGCCAATACTTACCCCTTTGCGACGTGAGGCCACGTGCCTAAAACGAAGCTGAGAATTTGTATTTGATCCGAAAATCAGGACGACGGATCAGACCCGTTCCACGATCATCGCGATACCTTGTCCGCCACCGATGCAGGCCGTCGCCAATCCATAGCGTCCATTGCGTCGTTGCAGCTCGTGCAACAGCGTCAACACGAGACGCGTACCGGTCGCTCCCAATGGGTGACCAAGCGCGATCGCACCGCCGTTTACGTTTGTGCGATTTCGGTCCAGTCCGAGCTCTTTTTCCACTGCCAGGTACTGCGCCGCGAACGCCTCGTTCACTTCGACGAGGTCCATGTCGTTTAGTGACAGATTAGCTTTCTGTAGCGCTGCGCGAGTCGCGGGTACGGGACCAATGCCCATGATCTCCGGTTCGACGCCAGCGTAAGCCCAACTAACGATCCGCCCCATCGGTTTGAGATCGCGCTGCTTCACAATCTCTTCGCCGGCGATCACGAGCGCCGCGGCACCGTCGACGATTCCCGATGCGTTTCCAGCCGTGACAAATCCATCCTTTGCAAACGCCGGTTTCAAGTTTGCGAGAATTTCAAGCGTCGTTTCCGGTCGCGGGTGATCGTCGCGATCGACCTGGACCGTTCCTTTGCGCGTCTTCACTTCCACCGGCACGATCTCTTCTGCGAGATAGCCGGCGTCGAGCGCACGTTTCGCTTCCTGCTGCGAACGCAACGCATACTTGTCCTGCTCTTCGCGCGAGACTTCAAACTTTCGGGCCATGTTTTCCGCAGTACCGGCCATCGGCGTGTTGCAGTACGTGTCGAGCAACGCGACCATCAGGCTGTCTTCCAGTTTTCCCTGTCCGAGCGCGAATCCTGAACGCGCGCCGCGAATGACGTGCGGCGC
>Ga0209387_1000015_pt1 | contig 45946 bp, 30 predicted proteins | sample NCControl_FD_187515 | JGI IMG/M metagenome (GOLD analysis project Ga0209387, IMG submission 187515) | Agricultural soil microbial communities from Utah to study Nitrogen management - NC Control (SPAdes) (version 2) | ecosystem: Environmental > Terrestrial > Soil > Agricultural land | place: USA...
AGGAAACCCAGTTCAGCGAGAAGCTCACCGTCACCGAGACCCTGCAGCTCTTTCGGAGCTTCTACCAGCGGCCCCGCCCGCTCGAGGATGTGCTGGCCGCGGTGCAGCTGGGTGAAAAGCGCAACGGCCGGGTGGGCCAGCTCTCGGGCGGCCAGAAGCAGCGGCTCGCCCTGGCCTGCGCCCTGGTGGCCGATCCGGAGCTGTTCTTTCTCGATGAGCCGACCACCGGTCTCGATCCCCAGTCCCGCCGGCAGCTCTGGGAGCTGATCGAGGAGGTCAAGCGGGCCGGGCGCACCGTCGTGATCACCACCCATTACATGGAAGAGGCCGAGCGGCTCTGCGACCGGGTGGCGATCGTGGATCACGGCAAGGTGATCGCGCTCGGCACGCCCCGGCATCTGATCGCTTCGCTGGGGGCTCAGCACATCATCGAGTTCAGCGTCGAGGGGTCGTCCCTCACCGATGCCGAGCTGCTCCAACTGCCGGGCGCGCTCAGCATCCGCCGCAGGGAAGACAGCTATCTCCTCGAGTCGGCCCAGGCCCATCGCACCATTCCGGCGCTGCTGGTGCTGCTCGGAACCCGCGGTCTTCCCCTGGCCCAGCTCAGAACCCACTCGGCCACACTCGAGGATGTGTTCGTCCACCTGACCGGTCGGACCCTGCGCGATGGCTGACGCTCCCCGGCGCTTCACCGACCGTCCGCTGGTTCGGCTCGTCCTGGTCCGCATTCTGGAGTTCGTCCGGGAGCCGGAGGCGATCTTCTGGACCTTTCTCTTCCCGGTCCTGATGACCGCCGGACTGGGCATCGCCTTCCGGAGCCGGCCGGAGGCTCCGTCCAAAGTCGCGATCCAGGCCGGTGCTCCCGCCGCGTCCGAGGCAATGGCGCGGCTCACCGGCAATCCGCTGCTCGAGCCGGCCCTGATGGACGACTCCGCGGCGGCCCGGGCCCTCCGAACCGGAAAGGTCGCGCTGGTGGTGATCGCGCGGTCCACCGACAATGTCGAGTACCGCTTCGACGATACCCGTCCCGAGGGCATCTCGGCCCGCCGGGTGGTGGACGATGCCCTTCAGCGCGGCGCCGGACGCACCGATCCCGTACTGGTCAGCGAGGCCCGGGTCAGGGAAAAAGGGTCGCGCTACATCGATTTCGTGGTGCCCGGACTCCTGGGCATGAATCTGCTGGGGAGCGGCATCTGGGGGATCGGGTTTTCGGTGGTGGACGCCCGGCGCAAGCGGCTGCTCAAGCGGCTGGTCGCCACGCCGATGTCCAAAGCCGCCTACCTGGCCTCGTTCATCATCTCCCGGCTCACCATGCTGGTGCTGGAGGCCGGCCTGCTGGTCGCTTTCGGCATCCTGGCCTTCGGGGTGCCGCTGCGGGGGGCGCTGGGCGCCCTGCTCCTGATCTGTCTCCTCGGGTCGTTGGCCTTCGGAGGCCTCGGCCTGCTGGTGGCGGCCCGGCCCCGGACCCTCGAGGGCGCCTCCGGCCTGATGAATCTGGCGATGGTGCCGATGTGGGTTTTTTCCGGGGTCTTCTTCAGCTCGTCGCGATTCCCCGACGTGATCCAGCCGTTCGTGCAGGCGCTTCCCCTCACCGCGGTCAACGATGCGCTCCGCGCCAACATGCTGGAGGGTGCCTCTCTCGCGCAGGTGGCGCCCGAGCTCGCGATCGTGGTGGCCTGGATGGTGGGGAGTTTTGTGATTGCGCTCAAAATCTTTCGGTGGCAATGAGGCTGGGAAGGGGATAGCGGGAAGCGGATGGCGGTTGCTCCCCCGCTATCCGCTATCCGCTATCCGCTCCTCGAAACGCTCCCGCCTCAACGGACGTACTCTTCAGTACCACCATCCCAAACCGGATCCCCATGTACAGGCCGCTTACGCTCCTGAGCTTCGTCTTCCTGGCGCACGCTGCTGTCGCCCAGACCCCCGAGCCCGCTACCGCGACACCCACCGTGCCTGCCAAGTGGGATGTCTCCGCGAAACACGGACCGTCGCGCGACATCGAGTTCGAAACCACCACCGGGACCTGGATGTCGCTCGATGTATCCCCGGATGGGCGAACCATCGTCTTCGAGCTGCTGGGGGATCTCTACACCCTGCCGATTGCCGGCGGGAGGGCCACCCTCCTCCAGGGCGGGCCCGCGTACGAGATGCATCCCCGGTTCTCTCCCGACGGCCGGCGCATCGCTTTCACCTCCGACCGCGACGGCCTCGCGAATCTCTGGACCATGGCCGCGGCCGGGGGTGATCTGCGCCAGCTCACCCGGGAGCGGGAGCGCGAGGTCTCCAACCCCGCCTGGACGCCCGACGGCCAATACCTGGTGGCCCGAAAGCATTTCCGGAACACCCGCTCGGTCGGTGCGGGCGAGATGTGGCTCTTTCACATCGCCGGGGGCGGGGGCATCAAACTCACCGACCGCCGCAACTGGGAGCAGAACGCGACCGAGCCGGTAGTGTCTCCCGACGGGCGCTATGTGTATTTCACCGAGGATGTCTCTCCGGGCGGCGGCTTCCAGTACAATCGCGATCCGCACGGCGTCGTCTACGTGGTGCAGCGGCTGGACCGGAAGACCGGCGAGCGGGTCACCTGGCTTTCCGGGCCGGGGGGCTCCCTCCGCCCCGAGCCCTCTCCCGACGGACGCACGCTGGCGTTCATTCGACGGGTTGGCCAGAAGAGCGTGCTCTTCCTGCACGACATGGAGAGCGGGCGGGAGCGCCCCCTGTGGGACGGACTCGACCACGACCAGCAGGAAGCCTGGGCGATCTTCGGGACCTACGCCGGCTACGACTGGATGCCGGACGGGAAGAGCATCGTGATCTGGGCCGCGGGCAAGCTGTGGAGGGTGGACGCCACGAGCGGCGCGGCGGCCAACATCCCGTTCAGCGCGACCGTCAGGCAGACCATCACCGACGCCGTCCGTTTTCCCCAGCGGGTCGCTCCCGACAGCTTGGACGCCCGCATGCTGCGATGGGTCTCGGTCTCGCCCGATCAGCGCCGGGTGGTCTACACCGCCCTGGGCAAGCTCTGGGTCAAGGAGCTCCCCGCCGGTCTGCCTCGTCGGCTCACCAGCGACACGGCGAACACCGAGCTCTACCCCTCGTGGTCTCCCGACGGACAGACCCTGGTGTACACCACCTGGCACGATGAGACGATGGGGGCGGTGCGCATCGTGCGCCTGGTGGGTGGGGCGAGCCGGGCTCTCACCACCCAGCGTGGCCACTACATCGAGCCCCGTTTTGGGCCCGACGGTGCGCGGGTGGTCTATCGCCGGATCGGGGGCGACGGGCTCCGAGGCAACTTTTATAGCCGGGACCGGGGCGTGTACCTGATCCCGGCGGCGGGCGGGGAGGCTCGGCGGGTCACCGAGGAAGGATCGGATCCCCGCTTCAACCGGGCCGGGGACCGGATCTTCCTCTCCGCGAGCGAAGCCGGCAAGCAGGCGCTGATCAGCGTCGACCTGAACGGCGCCGAGCGGCGGGTGCACCTCACCGCCGAGAATGCGACCCAGTTCGTCCCCTCGCCGGACGAGCGGTACGTGGCGTGGGTGGAGCGGTTCAACGCCTACGTCGCGCCGCTCCCGCTCACCGGCAAGGCCGTGGACATCGGGCCCTCGACCGCGGAGTATCCGGTGCGCCGGATTTCCCGCGACGCGGGGCTCTACCTGCACTGGTCACCCGACGCGCGCCGGGTGTACTGGGCCCTGGGACCGGAGCTGTTTCAGCGCGATCTCTCCCAGACCTTCGCCTTCGAGACCGAAGACACCACCTCCCTCCGCAAGGATCCGGAGAGCCGCGGCATCCCCATCGGGCTCAAGGCTGCCGCCGACCGGCCCACCGGGCAGCTCGCCCTGGTGGGCGCTACGGTCATCACCATGCGGGGAGACGAGGTGATCCCCAACGCTACCGTGCTGATCGATCGGAACCGGATCGTGGCGGTGGGCCGCGCCGACAGCGTGCGGATTCCCGCCGGAGCCCAGCGGATCGACGTCGCCGGCAAGTACATCCTCCCGGGTTACGTCGATGCCCACGCCCACATCGGCACCGGATCGAGCGGCATCATCCCCCGGAACAACTGGTCGTTCCTGGCCAACCTCGCCTTCGGGGTGACCACGATGCACGACCCGTCGAATTCGACCGAGCACATCTTCAGCGCGGCGGAGATGATCCGGGCCGGGGCCATCGTGGGACCGCGGCTGTTCTCGACCGGAACCATTCTCTACGGGGCCGAATCCCCCGCCAAGGCCATCACCACTTCGTATGAGGACGCGCTGAGCCATCTGCGCCGGATGCAGGCGGTGGGGGCCTTCAGCGTCAAGAGCTACAACCAGCCTCGCCGCGATGCCCGGCAGCAGATCGTCGAAGCGGCCCGGGAGCTCAAGATGATGGTCGTGCCGGAGGGGGGCAGTAATTACGCCTACAACATGACTCACATTCTCGACGGGCATACCGGCCTGGAGCACAACATTCCGGTGGCCCCGCTGTACGACGACGCGCTCTCCCTCATGGCGGCCAGCAAGACCGGCTACACCCCGACCCTGATCGTCAATTACGGCGGACTGGTGGGGGAGTTTTACTGGTACCAGCACGATGAGGTCTGGAAGAACGAGCGGCTGCGCTACTTCACCCCCGATGGGGTTCTCGACGCGCGGGCCCGCCGCCGCCAGGCCGCCGCGGACGACGACTATTCCTACATCGCATCCGCCAAGGCGGCCAAGGCGTTCAGCGACCGGGGCGGCAGCGTCCAGGCCGGCGCGCATGGGCAGCTCCACGGCCTGGGCCTCCACTGGGAGCTTTGGATGCTGGAACAGGGCGGCATGACGCCCCACCAGGCGCTGCGAAGCGGAACCCTTCGCGGGGCGGAGTACCTCGGGCTCGCCGGGGACATCGGCTCGGTGACCCCGGGCAAGCTCGCCGACCTCCAGGTGCTCGACCGGAACCCACTGGAGAGTCTGCGGAACTCCACCTCGGTGCGCTACGTGCTGATCAACGGCAGGCTGTACGACGCCGCGACGATGGCCCAGATCGGCAATCATCCTGCACCTGCGCCGAAACAACACTGGCGTGACTAGGGAGTCGCGAAGAGCGAGGAGCGAAGAGGAACAACCTCACCCTCTTCGCTCTTCGCTACTCGCTACTCCTCGCGAAGAGCTTCGACCGGACTGACGCGAGTGGCTTTCCGGGCCGGGAAATAGCTCGCCAGCAGCGCCACTCCTCCGAGCAGGAGTCCGACCACGCCGAAAGTGACCGGATCGGTGGCGCCGACTCCGTACAGCAGGGTGGCCAGCACCCGGGTCAGCGCGAACGCACCCAAGAGCCCGAGGACGAGTCCGGCGCCTGCCAGCACGGCTCCCTGCCCCACCACCATGGTGCGCACTTTGCCCTGGTCGGCGCCCAGCGCCATCCGGATCCCGATCTCCCGGGTGCGCTGCGCCACCGTGTAGCTCAGCACGCCGTGCACCCCAATGACGGCCAGCAGCAGCGAGACCGCCGCGAACGCGCCCAGGACCACCATGGTGAACCGGCGCTGGCCCAGCGAATTGGCGAGGGTCTCCCGGAGCGGCTCGACCCCGAAGAGCGGCAGCCCCGGATCCAGCTCCCGCACCGTCGCCCGGACCGCCGGCGCCAGCTCGGCGGGGTCGCCCCTAACCCGCACCAGCAGGCTCCCCCCGGTGACCGGCGCCTGGGACACCGGCAGGTACACCGCCGGCGGCGTGGCAGCCACCAGCCCGTGAATCCGTTCGTTGCCCACCACCCCCACCACCGTCCGCTCGGCACCCCAGAGCCGGATCCGCTGGCCCAGAGGATTGGCTCCGCGAAAGAACTGTCCCCCCGCCGCTTCGTTGATCAACAGCACCGGCGCCGCCTCGACATCATCGGTCGCATCGAAGAACCGGCCCGCGATCAGCGTCCCTCCGACGGTGCGGAAGTATCCCGCATCGACCCGGCGGATCGAGGGCTCGGCCCAGTCGGCCGCTTCGGCTTCCCGGCCCGGCACCACGATCGAGCTGGTGAACCCCGCATCCAGCGGATGGCTGCCGGCAATCGCCACCGACTGCACCCCGGGCAGCGCCGAGACCCGGCGGCGGAGCTCATCCGAAAACCGCTGGATCTCGGTCCAGCGCGGAAAGACGCTGAAGTCCTGGGGATAGCGGCTCCGGGGCAGCTCGAACTCCGCCTTGAGCACTCCCTCGGCCGCAAAGCCGGGATCCACCTGATGGAGCCGCCAGAAGCTCCTGATCAGGAGGCCCGCTCCGGCCATCAGCATGACCGCGAGGGCCAGCTCGGCCATCACCAAGGTCGAACGAAGCCGGCGGTGCCGCCGGCCGGCGGAGCTGCCCCGCTCTCCCTGGAGAAGCGATTGGATGTTGCCGCCCCGGAGCTGGAGCATCGGCAGGATGCCGAACAGCAGACCGACTCCGGCCGCCACCGCCATCGTCACCCCGAGCACCCGGGCGTCTATTCCCACCGAGCCGACCCGGGGAATGTCCGAGGGCGCCATTCCCATGAGAGCGCGGAGGCCCACGATCGCGAGCCCGAGTCCGAGAATTACCCCGGCGCCGGTGAGCAGCGCGCTCTCGGCAAAGAACTGCGCCGCCAGCCGCCGGCTGCTGGCGCCCAGCGCCGCCCGTACCGTCACTTCGCGCATCCGGGTGGTGGCGCGCGCCAGCAGCAGATTGGCGACGTTGGCGCAGGCGACCAGCAGGACCAGTGCGACGGCACCCAGCAGCACCAGCAGCGCGGGCCGAACCGGGCCGAACACCACTTGAGGGAGCGCTTCCAGGAAGATTCCCCGCCCGTCGTTCGATTCGGCGTAGGTCCGCTCCAGGTCCGTGGCCAGGGTGGTCAGCTCCTCCTGAGCCGGCTCGAGTCCCACGCCGGCGCGGAGCCGTCCCACCATGAGGAGGGGATGAGTGCCGCGGGACTCGGGCGTGGGATTGGGACGGAGGGGGAGCCAGAGATCCACCCTGGCCCGCCCGCCCCGATCCGCGAAGCCTCGGCCATAGGCAGCCGCGCCGAGAATCTGGAGGGTCCCGAAATCGGCGGAGGCGGGCAGCACCCCGACGATGGCGTGCGGGATGTCGTTCAGCCGGAGACTCTTCCCGGTGATGGCGGGATCGCGCAGGAACAGCCGCTCCCAGAGCTCCTCCCCGATGAGCACCACCCGGGGTGCGCCGGGGCGGTCCTCTTCCGGCGTGAAGCCCCGCCCCACCAGCGGCGTGATGCCCAGCATCGGGAGCAGCCCGTGGGAGCCCAACAGCGTGGCGACCCGGGACGGTTCGCCGTCGTCCGGCGTGAGGGTGATCTCGGCAGGAATAAATCCCGCAAGCCGGTCGAGCCGCCGGCTCTCCCGCTGGAGATCGAAGTAATCCGGGAGTGAGGCCGGTTCGCGCAGCGTTCCGCTCTTGCGATCGGTCTGCCACACCATCACCAGCCGGTCCATCTCCTGGAAAGGCGCCGGACGCAGCAGGACACCATCCACCACGCTGAAAATCGCGGTGTTGGCCCCGATCCCGAGTCCGAGGGTGAGCACCGCGACCGCGGTGAATCCCGGCGTCCTGCGCAGCGAGCGAAACGCCTGCCTGATGTCCCGTCGCCACCCTTCGAACCACTCGGCCAGGGAACGGCGCCGGACCGTCTCGCGGTCGATTCGTTCCAGCTCGGCCCCGATCCGGGGCAGGTCACCAAAACGGGCCCGGGCTTCCCGTTCCGCCTCGCTCCGGCTCAACCCGGCGGCCATCAGCTCCTCGATCCGTCCCTGAAGATGGAAATCCAGCTCGGCCGCGACATCTCCCTTGACTCCCCGCTTACCCAGAGGGAGGCGGAACACCCGGCGGAATCGTGTCATGGGACCTCCTTCAACGTTTCCATGGGGTCGACCCGCGCCGCACGGAGTGCCGGGACCAGCGCGGCCGCAACGGCACCGAGTGCCAGCAGCCCGGTCCCGACCGCGATGGTGAGCGGATCACGCGGGCTCACACCGTAGAGCAGCGAGGAAAGCATGCGGGCCAGCAGGAGAAACCCGACGAGACCGACGGCCAGCCCCACCCCGGTGAGCGCGAGCCCGCTTCCGAGCACCATCCTGACGACGTCCTTCGGCACCGCGCCGAGGGCGAGCCGGATGCCCAGCTCGTGGGTACGCCGGCTGATGATGTAGCTCAGAACGCCATAGACGCCGAGCAGCGCGAGGAGAAGCGCGAGGAGTGCAAAGCCCGAGAGCACCATCATGGCGAGTCGCCTGGCACCCAGGGAGTCCTCAACCCGCTCTTCCATGAGCCGGACATCGTGCACCGGAAGCTTCGCGTCGATCTCGGCCACCGCCGCGCGGGCCTGCGCCATGAACCCGCCCGGTTCCCGCTGAGTGCGCACCGTGAGGTAGAGACCGGACTGCCATGGCGCCTGACCATAGGCGTAGTAGATCGTCGCCTTGTCGGGCTCGCTCAGGTCGCCGTGCTTGATCGCTCCAACCACCCCGATGATCACCGAGGTCGGTCCACCCTGGGAGATCGTCTGTCCGATCGGATCCTGACCCTCGAAATACTGCCGGGCCAGCGATTCATCGATCACCGACACCCAGGGACCCCCCAGCCGGTCCGACTGGGCGAAGGTTCGCCCCCGGATCAGGGGAATCGCCATGACCTTGAAGTAGTCCGCCTGGACGAACCGCATATCGGCGTGACGAGCCGGCTCACCGGAGATCTCGGGTCGACCCACGACGCTGAACGGGCTGCTGTTCCGGTTGGGGGCAAACGGCAGATCGCTGACCGCGCCGGCCGTTTCCACTCCCGGAATCGCGGCGAGACGCGAGCTGAGCTGATCGAAAAAGGAGATTCGTTGCGGGGCCATGGGATAGTTGGCACCCGGAAGGGTCACCTGAAAGGTGATGACCTGCGACGGCTTGAAGCCGGGATCGGTGTGGAGCAGCCGCGCCAAACTGCGGATCAGCAGCCCGGCACCCAGCAGCAGGATCAGGGACAGGGCGACCTGGGCGGCGACCGAAAACCGCAGCAGGCGGCTGCGGCGCCCGCCCGCGGAAGACCCTCTGCCGGTTTCGCGCAGCACGCCATGCAGATCGGTCCGCGCGGCGCGCAGGGCGGGAACCACTCCGAAGACCAGGGCGGACACAAAGGTGACTGCAACGGCGAAGAACAGCACCGGCCGATCGAGGCGCAGGGTACTCAATATCGGCAGCGTGGTCGTGGTCATCCGGGTGAGCACCTTGATGGCCAGGGTGCCCAACACCAGCCCCAGCGCTCCTCCCCCCACGGCGATGAGACTGCTCTCCACCAGCAGCTGGCGGACGATGGGCCACCGGCCGGAGCCCATCGCGGCGCGCACCGCCAGCTCTTTCTCCCGCCCCGCGGCTCGCACAATCTGCAGGTTGGCCACGTTCACGCAGGCAATCAGCAGGACCAGCAGCACCGCGACCATCAGCAGTTTCAGCACCGGCTGCAGCTCTCCCGCCCGCACGGTGACCAGCGACTCGGCCGAGAGGAAGAGCTGCCCGTCGACGGAGTTGCTTCGCGGCTCACCACCGCGCCACTCGGTTTCTATGCGGTCGAACCCTGCGGCCAGTTGCGCCGGCGTGAGGCTTGGCCGCAGCCGAGCGAGGGCGGTCGTCGTCCACCGGCCCCTTCCTGCGCGGACCTCCGGAGTCAGCGCGAGCGGCACGTAAACCTGTGCCGCCCTGCGGTAGGTAAAGTCCGCCGGAAGCACTCCGATGATCCGGTAGACCCGGCTGTTCAGCTCGATCGAGCGGCCGATCACCGAGGAGTCGGCTCCGGCCCATTCCCGCCAAAACCCGTCGGTCAGCACGGCGACCAGCTCGTTCCCGCTCTCGGATTGATCCGGCCCGTACAACCGTCCCAGCGCAGGCCGCGCGGACATGAGCTCGAAGAACCGCCCCATGGTCCGGACGGCGGTGATCCGGGAGGGATCCCCGGAACCGGTCAGGTTGAAGCTGGTCCCGGCTGAGCCCGCGACCGCTTCGAAAAGCTCCCCGTGCCGGGCGAGATCCTCGATTTGGGGGGGCGAGAGCTGACCGCGAAAGAGCTTGAGTGCGGGAGCGTTCTGCTGAATCACGAACAGCCGTTCCAGTCCCGGCACCGAGAGAGGCCGGAGCAGGACCCCATCCACCGCACTGAAGATCGCGGTGTTCGCCCCGATCGCGAGTGACAGCGTCAGCATAGCCACGAGGGTGAAGCCCGGACTCTTTCTGAGGGCCCGAATCGCGAATCGCAGGTCGCGGATGAGCGCCTCCAACGACTCTCTCGCGGTTCGCTTGCGCAGCATCTGCCGGTCAATCTGCTCCAGCTGGGCACCGATGGCGGACCGGTCCCCGAAGCGGGCCCGGGCTTCCCGCTCCGCCTCACTCCGGCTCAACCCGGCCGCCATCAGCTCCTCGATCCGGCCCTGGAGATGGAAATCCAGCTCCGCCGCGACATCGCCCTTGACCGCCCGCTTACCCAGGGGGAGACGGAAGGCTCGTCGAAACTCTGGCCAGTTCATGGGCGTGCCTCCGCGGCGATGACCATGCCCATCGCCTCGCTGTAGCGGGACCACTTGCGAAGCTCCAGGGCCAGCTGCCGGCGACCCGACGCGGTGAGCTGGTAGTACTTGGCCCGGCGCCCCTGATCGGTGTACCCCCACTCGGCTTCCAGCCAGCCCCGCTGCTCCATCCGGTGCAGCGCCGGGTAGAGGGCACCCTCCTCGACCTGGAGCCGCTGATGGGTGGTCTGCTCGATCCACCGCACCACGGCCAAGCCGTGTAAAGGGCCCCAGCTCAAGGTTTTAAGGAGGATCAGATCCAGGGTACCGCGGAGTAATTCGAGATCGGAGGGAGCCATGGCCGGGTTCCGGTGGAGTGGTCGCTCTAACCTAAGGTTCTTAGGTTAGGACGCCAGATCTCCGGAAAGTGTTGCAACCGGGTGCTGGGAGTTAGGGAGTTTGGGAGTTAGGGGTTAGGGAGTTAGGTAGTTAGGGAGCAGGGAGCAGGGAGCAGGGAGCCAGGGAGCCAGGGAGCCAGGGAGCCGGCGTTCCCTAGCTCCCTAGCTCCCTAACTACTCGCCAACTACTCGCCCCTCCGAATTACCACCCCGCCGTTGGTGGTCATAACCCGAATCGTCGCCCCGCCCTGGCCCAGCTCGGTGGTGACCTGCCGCCCGATCCGACCCCGGACCGTCACCGGGAAATCGATATCGATTCCACCGTTCGTGGTTCCGGTTTCCAGGCGGGCGGAGTAGCCATCGGGGATCCGGACCCGGACCCCGCCGTTCGAGGTGATCGCCTCGAGGCCCTTTCCTTCCCAGCGATCGCCGACCAGCCGGACATTCACCCCGCCGTTACTGGTCTCGGCCACCACGTCGCCTGCCAACCCCTCGAGGTGGATGCCGCCGTTGGTGGTTTCCAGGCGAAGCACGCCGCGCACGTCCACCACTTCGATGCCGCCGTTGTTGGACTTGAGGTCGAGGTCGGACCGGGAGGGCACATCCACTTCGAAATTCACCGACCACCATTCCCGGCTCCCGGTCTCGGGACCCTCCGCGAATACCCGGCCCTCCACCGTCCGGATTCGCACGCCGCGGGCGATCTCCTCGGCGCGCTCCTCGCTGCGGGCGCTGGCCTGGATCCGGGCCACAATCAGGACGTCTCGCCGGCTGGACCCATGGACGCTGATCCCGCCGTTCTGCCGGCCGTCGATGACCAGGGTGCCCGCCGGGCTCGGCAGCGTGGTCTCGCTGGTCATGCAGAACCGCTCGGTGTTCCGGTCGCCGCTCCGGTCACAATCCCGGTTCCAGGTATTGGAGCTGGAACGCCGCTGGGCGAACGCCGGAGTGGCGGCCAGGAGCAGCAGGGCGGCGCCGGTCAGCAGGCGCAGGGTGGGCAGGCGACGGATGGGCATCGGAAGTTCCTCCACGGGGTGTCGGCAACCAGATGCAGGTTGGACACCGCCCCCCCGTGGAGCGTTGCGCGGGGGACTAGGGCCGGAGCTTGATATCCGCGCCGGGGCACTTGATCCGGCGGAACCGGACCTCGAAGCTCGGACCATCTCCTTCAAGGCGGGGGATGAGCGCGCCGTCGGAGGCCAGCCGGTACATGATCCGCTGGGGGAAATCCTTCTTGGCGAAGTTCTCGAACACCACGTACTCGTCCACCAGGGTCTTCATCAGGTAGGTGTCTTCCGGCTTGCCCTTGGCAGTGATCCCCAGCACCACCCCGCTGTCGGTGACCTCGATCCGGTTGAAGTCATAGCCGCTCGCGCGTTCCTTCTCGAAGTAGCGGGTGGTCGAGGTCAGGAGATTCTCCGCCGGCATGGTCCAGATCTCCTCGGCGCGCTGATCCTTGCCGGTGGTCCCTTCCCAACACCCCGACATGAACTTGAGCTTTGAGATGTCGATCCGGGGCGGGGGCTTCGGCTTGGTGGTGTCCTGAGTCGGGGGTTGGGGAGTCTGAGCGGCCAGGGGCGCTGCGCACATGCCGCCCGCAACGAGGATCCATCCGGCGATACGCATAGGGGTCGGTCAGGTCTTTCCGGGGCGGGATGCCCCTGGCAGGGAGTTGAGTAAGAGACGATCCCAGAGGGGGTTGGACGCACAGCAGTGGTCAGTGATCAGTGGTCAGTGGTCAGGGAAATACCCCCTGATCACTGATCACAGATCACTGGCCAAGGCATCCCCCTTGACTCCGAAGTCTCAATGCTACATCTTTCCATCCGGATGCACGGATTAACTACATGACCGCCCCTGCTGTCTTCGACCGCCTGAGCGCCCTGGCCGACCCGATTCGGGGCCGGATCCTGCTCGCGCTCGAGCGCCAGGAGCTGACGGTTCGGGAGCTCCAGGGGGCGCTTCAGCTCCCCCAGTCCACCGTGAGCCGGCATCTCAAGGTGTTGGCGGATCACGGGTTGGTGGTCACCCGGAGCGAGGGGACCAGCAACTGGTACCGGATGCCGGCGCGGGAGCTCGACCCAGCCGTTGGTCGGCTCTGGCTCGCGGTGCGGGACGACCTGGCGGGCTCGGCGTCGGCTCAGCGGGACGGGGAGCGGCTGCGCCGGATTCTCTCCGAGCGGCGGGTCGCGTCGCAGCGCTTCTTCGCCTCGGCCGCGGGGCAGTGGGACCGGCTCCGCCGGGAGCTGTTCGGCGACCGGATCGAGCTGACGGCGCTGCTGGGCCTGCTCGACCAGCGCTGGACGGTGGGAGACTTCGGCTGCGGGACCGGAACCGTGACGGCCGCGCTGGCGCCCTTCGTACACCGCATTCTCGCGGTGGACGAATCCGCCGAGATGCTCCAGAGCGCCAGACACCGGGCCCGGGACTTCCCCAACGTGGAGCTCCTGACCGGCACCCTGGAGGAGCCTCCGGTGCTCCCCGGCTCGCTCGATGCCGGGCTGCTGGTGCTGGTGCTGCATCACGCCACCGAGCCGTTGCGGGTGCTGACCGGGGTGGGACAGACCCTCAAGCCGGGCGGCAAGCTGCTGATCGTGGACATGCTGCCCCATGAGCACGGCGAGTACCGGGATCAGATGGGACATCAGTGGCTCGGCTTTCAGGAGCCCGAGCTGCGCGGCTGGCTGGAAGAAGCGGGCTTCGGCGCGATCCGGTTCGTCCGGCTTCCCGAAGACCCCACCGCAAAGGGACCGCCGCTGTTCGCGGTCACGGCGGCAGTTCCCGTTCACCGTTTACCGCTCACCGCTCACCGCTTACCGCTTACCGACATGGAGTCACCGGCATGACAACGATTGCCCCCGCCATTCATTCCTTCGAGCTGACCCGCGCGGCCGGACGGGAGCCGTTCAAGGTGAAGGACCTCTCCCTCGCCGAGTTCGGCCGGAACGAAATCCGCCTGGCGGAGTTCGAGATGCCCGGGCTCATGGCACTCCGGGCGGAGTACAAGGGCAAGCGGCCGCTCGCCGGCGCCAAGATCATGGGCTCGCTGCACATGACGGTGCAGACCGCGGTCCTGATCGAGACCCTCGCCGAGCTGGGCGCGGACGTGCGCTGGGTTTCCTGCAACATCTTCTCGACCCAGGATCATGCCGCGTCCGCGGTGGTAGTCGGCAAGCGGGGCACGGTCGCGAGCCCGAAGGGGATCGCGGTCTACGCCTGGAAAGGTGAATCGCTGGAGGAATACTGGTGGTGCACCGAGCAGGCCCTGATGTGGCCCGACGGCTCGGGGCCCAACCTCCTGCTGGACGACGGCGGCGACGCCACCCTGCTGGTGCACAAGGGGGTCGAGTTCGAGAAGGCGGGCAGCGTCCCGGCGTTCAATCCCGCCGCCGACCCGGAGGAGTGGGGGGTGATCCTCAACCTGCTCGCCGAGCAGCAGAAGAAGAATCCCGGCCGCTGGACCAAGATGGCGGCGAAGCTGCGCGGGGTCTCGGAGGAGACCACCACCGGGGTGCACCGGCTCTACGAGATGATGCAGGCCGGGACTCTGCTCTTCCCCGCGATCAACGTCAACAACTCGGTGACCAAGTCCAAGTTCGACAACCTCTACGGCTGCCGGCACTCGCTCACCGACGGCATTCTCCGCGCTTCCGACGTGATGCTGGCCGGCAAGGTCGCGGTCATCTGCGGCTATGGCGACGTCGGCAAGGGCTGCGCCCAGTCGCTCAAGGGCCAGGGCGCCCGGGTGGTGATCACCGAGATCGATCCGATCTGCGCTCTCCAGGCCGCCATGGAAGGCTACCAGGTCACCACGCTGGAATCGGTGGTCGAGACCGCGGACATCTTCATCACCGCGACCGGGAACAAGAACATCATTACGGTCGAGCACATGCAGCGGATGAAGGACAAGGCCATCGTCGGCAACATCGGCCATTTCGACAACGAGATCGACATGGCCGGTCTCAAGACGTTCGCCGGGATCCGGCGGATCAACATCAAGCCCCAGTACGACGAGTGGGTCTTCCCCGACGGCCACAGCATCATGATTCTGGCCGAAGGGCGGCTGCTCAATCTGGGATGCGCCACCGGACATCCCAGCTTCGTGATGTCGGCCAGCTTCACCAACCAGGTGATGGCGCAGATCGAGCTGCACACCAACACCGCGAAGTACGAGAAGAAGGTTTACGTGCTGCCCAAGCACCTGGACGAGAAGGTGGCCCGCCTCCACCTCGACAAGCTGGGGGTGAAGCTGACTCCCCTGTCGAAGGAGCAGGCCGACTACATCGGGGTGAAGCCGGAGGGACCCTACAAGCCGGAGCACTATCGCTACTAGCCCGGCCGAGCCGTCATTGCCCGCACGTCACTCCGGGGCCCGGCGAGTTACGCCGGGCCTCGCGGCTTTCCTGATTTGAAATCCGGTTGAGACCCCCTCGCTAGCCTGTCTCCGTCGTCATGCCACGATCGGAGAGCTCGCCATGCGAAGGTTCCGCGTCATCATCCTTGCCGTTTCCGCAGCGGTCGGCTGTACCGAGGGCCGTGGGGCCGACCGGCCTGCCGAACGGGCCGAAATCCCCGCGCCTCAAATCCCGGAGTTTCAGTCGGCCTTTCGCCTGATCGACAGTATCGAGCTGGAGCAGCGGCCCGACCTCCCCATCGTTCGGGTATCCGGGCTGGCCCTGAGCTCCGACCGGCGGCTCGCCCTGGGCGATGCCTCCGAAGGCAACGTGAAGCTGTTCGACCTGCGGGGACGACTCCTTGCGGTACTGGGCCGGAGCGGATCTGGCCCGGGCGAGTTCCAGCAGCCTCGCTTCCCCCGATTCGACAGCGCCGGCCGGCTCTTCGTCGGCGACGGGCAGCTCAACCGGATCACCGAGTTCGACCCCGCTGGCACCCTGGCCCGCACGATCCCGCTCGACGGGATGACCCCGATGATGGGGCTCGCGCTGGGGCCCCGGAACGAGTTCTACGTCACCGGTCCCGGCCGGGGTGGCCGGCTGGTCCATCTGGTCGACTCCTCGGGGAAAACCACCGGCGGTTTTCTGCTGGCTGACCAGGCCCGGCCCAGGCGGGAGCCGGCGCACCCGCTCTGGAGAATGCTCAGCCAGCAGTGGCTCGCTGGCGGCGGTTCCGGACTGTACGTGGCCAGCACCCTCAACGACAGCCTCTGGCAGCTCGATCCAGCCTCGGGGAAGAGCCTCAGCTCCCGAGTCGAGGTGCCCGGCTACGTGGAACCCAGCCTGCCCCCCGGACTCCCGCGGGGCCCCGAAGCGATCACGGCGTGGCAGAAGAGCTTCCACATCGTCGGCACCCTGCTGGCGAGCCGGGATCTCGTGGTCATGCCCTTCGTGCGCGGGGTCCTCAACTATGGCGATCCCATGATCCTGATGGTGCGCCCCGCCGGCGGGCGATGGCTGGCCTTCCGGGGTGCCCCGCCCCCCGTGCTGGTCACCGGCGATTCGATTTTCGCCATTCTCCATCCCGGTGAGTCGGAGCGGGTGGTGCTCGGCGTCTTCCGCCGGACTGCCCCATGAAGAGAGTCCACTGGTCGGCGATGGTTTTGGCCCTCACGGGGGCATGCCGAGCTCCACTCCCCGCGCCGGCCGAGTCTGTCCTGGCCGGAGTGCTCCGCGGGCTCGAGTATCCGCTGGGGCCGGTCTGCGGCCCGGCGCCCGCACGGCCGGGCCGGATGCTGCTGGTCACCGCGAAACAATGTCTCAGCTGTCGCAGCATGGGATTGGTCATGCGTCGGCTCGCTGCAGCTGGTGGAGCAGAGCTGGCGGTCGTCGTTCCGGCCCGCGACGCGGAGGCGGTTTGTGCCTTTGCCCGGCAGGAACACTTCGGAGCCCCCATCGTCACCCTGCCGGACCGCGTGTTTCCCTCCGAAGCGCTGGGAGACCGGTTCCTCTATGGAGAGCTGGACGACCGGGGTGCCGTCACCCGGGCGAGGCTCGCGGCCGACGCAGAGGAATTCTTCGCGCGCCCGGCGACCGGCGCTTCTCCACCGTAATTCCCAACTCACAAGAAGGAGGACAACATGAAGTCACGCATCGGTCTTCTGGCGCTGTTGCTGGCGGTGGGCATGGCATCCCCCGCCTTCGCCCGCAGTCACATGCTGACCTACCGCTGCAATGCGGACGGGACCTACGTCTGCGGGAACAGCTGCGAGGTGGGGCCGTACAAGGGCATCGGCTGTTGCGCGAAATCCTAGGGAATCGCTCTTCTCAACCAAAGGCAGGTGTCTCCATGCGGATCATCGTGTTGCTGGGTGTACTGGCCACTCCCCTTGCCCAGCTGGCGGCCCCGTCAGTCGGTCCCCGGGAGCTGAGCGCGCAGACCGCGTTCTTTTTCCGGGATCTCTATGTCAAGGGTGCCAACCCGGACGGCCGTTTCATCTGCGCCGAGTGGTGCAATATCCTCGAATCGTGTTGCTAGGGTTGTGAACCCGTCAGCCCGGTCGCCGGGTGCCCGGTTAACACCCTCCTATTCGGAGAATTGACGCCCCCTCGGCGGTCCGGTACGTTCGAGGGGACGTCACGCATTCCTCCCCGTCGAGGCTCCACATGACAACGGTTCGCTCCCTCCTCGTGGTCGCGGCGGGTCTCGCGCCCGTGGCATCGCTGGGCGCCCAGGCCCGGACCTATAATATCGGCCAATTTCTTTCCCCCGCATCCCCGCTCGAAGTCACTGCTGCCCGAAAGGCGGACAAAATCGCCTGGGTCAGCTACGAAAACGGGTTGCGGAACATTTACGTCGCCTCGGCGCCGGCGTACCGGGCTACCCGGATCACCCGGTTCCTGAACGACGACGGGGTGGATCTGGGCTCGGTCCGGCTCTCCGACGACGGGCTCATCGCCACCTTCGTTCGCGGCCATGGACAGAACAGTGCCGGTTGGGTGGCCAATCCCTCGGCGAACCCCGCCGGCGCCGACCGGGCCGTCTGGGCCGCCCGAACCGACGGAACCGGGGCCTGGCGGCTCGCCTCCATCGCGAACACGGTCGTCGCACCGCCCGGCGGCGGTGGTGGCGGCGGCGGCGGCGCGCCCGAGCTTTCCCCAGATGGACGGTATGTGGTGTTCGTGCGGGACGGGCAGATCTATCGGGCCAGCACGGCGCGCGGCCTGAAGACCGCGATGGACACGGCCGGCGTGCCGTTCATCAAGGCGTGGGGACGGCAGAGCCGGCCCACTTGGTCACCCGACGGCCGCAAGCTGGCCTTCGTGAGCCTGCGAGAACATCACTCGCTGCTGGGTGTCAACGACATGGCCACCCGCACGGTGTCCTACCTTGCGCCGAGCACGGATTTCGACAATAGCCCGACCTGGTCGCCGGACAGCAAGCGCATCGCCTTCATCCGCCGGCCCGGAACACCGTTCGGACAACAGGTGGCTCAGGGCGGGGCCTTCGGCCAGGCCGCCGCACCCCAGACGCCGGCCCCGGGGCGAGGGTGCCGGGCAGGAGGTGGCGGAGGTGGCGGCGGTGGTGGGTTCGGTGTCCCGGTGCCGGATACGGTACCGGCCGACGGACTGTGCCGCGCGGCGTTCGCGGGCGGCTACACGATTTCCTTTATGGTGGCGGATGTCGCGACCGGGGAGGCGCGGGAGTTCTGGCACAACCAGCCCCTGGACCGGAAGTTCATCGCGATCAACAACCTCGTCTGGGCCGGCGACCACGTGGTCTTTACCGCGAACATCCCTCAGGACGAGTGGGACCGGTACTTCTCGGTGAGCGTCACGAATCCCCAGCCCGAGCCGGTTCTGCTCACCAGCACCGACGGCCTGATCAACGACGGCGTGGCCGGCCGGACCTTTACCACCACCTCGGTATCCCCCGACGGCAAGACGCTCTTCTACGCCACCAACGCCACCGACATCGAAAGCCGCAACATCTGGTCGGTGCCGGTCGGCGGCGGCACGCCGCGGCGTATTTCCACCAATGCCGGTGTGGAGGTCTCCCCCACCCCGCTGGCCTCCGGAACCGACGTGGCGGTTCTGTATTTCGGGGCGGCCCAGCCGGCCTCGATCGGGATCGTGCCCGCGGGCGGTGGTGACACCAGAGTGGTCTGGCCCACCCTGCCGAAGGAATTTCCCCAGTCGGCCCACGTGACGCCCGAAATCGTCAAGTTCAAGGCGCCCGACGGGCTCGAGATCAGCAACCAGCTCTTTCTGCCCAGGGACCTGAAGCCCGGGGAAAAGCGGCCCGCCATCGTGTTCGTGCACGGCGGGCCCGCCCGGCAGATGCTCCCGGCGTATCACTACATGCAGTTCTATCACTGGAGCTACGCCTTCAACCAGTGGCTCCAGACCCAGGGCTACGTGGTGCTGTCGATCAATTACCGCCTGGGCGTCGGGTACGGGAATTCGTTCCGCCGCGCCGCCAACACCCGGACCCAGGGCAACGCCGAGTACCAGGATGTCCTGGCCGGCGCCCGCTATCTGCAGTCGCGGGCCGACGTGGATCCCGGCCGCATCGGCATCTGGGGGCTGTCCTACGGCGGGCTGCTGGTGGCCCAGGCGCTGGCCCGCAACTCCGACGTCTTCATTGCCGGCGTGGACCTGGCCGGCGTGCACATCTACGGCAGCGCCGCGGACACGACCAGTCTCGCGTTCCGGTCGTCTGCGGTGGGCTCGATCGACAAGTGGAAGTCTCCGGTCTACATCCAGCACGGCGATGACGATCGCAACGTGGACTTTGCCCAGACGGTGGGGCTGGTCAACCTGCTCCGGGCGCGCGGCGTGTACTATGAGCTCGAAGTCACCACCGACGACGTGCACGAATCGCTGATTCACCGTCGCATGCTGTATACCTTCGACAAGAGCAACGATTTCCTCCGCCGCTTCGTCTGGGAAAAGCAGGCTCCTCCGGTGGCCACCAATCCCGGGGGCAATAGGTGAGGGCCGGCCTCCGGCTCGCCCTGCTCGGAACCCTGCTGGTCGCCCCGGAGCTTTCCGCCCAGCGCCCCGCCATCCCCACTCCCGCCTCGGTGCTGGGCTTCGAGCCCGGCACCGACCGGAAGCTCCCCACCTGGCGCCAGGTGAGCGACTATTTCGCAGCACTTGACCGCGCCAGTCCGAGGGTCTCGGTGCGGACCCTGGGTAAGACCACCCTGGGGCGTCCCTTCCTGGTCGCCTTCATCGCCGACTCGGCCACGCTCCGGAATCTCGAGCGCTACCGCACCATCCAGCGCAAGCTGGCCGATCCCAGGCTCCGCACCGACGCCGAGCTGCCCCGGCTGATTGCCGAGGGCAAGAACGTCATCCTGATCACCTCGAGCATTCACTCGACCGAGGTCGGTGGATTCATGACCCCGCTGGTGCTGGCCGACCGGCTGGCCCGGGCGGAGACCGCCGAAGCGCGCTCCATCCTCGCCAACACCATCGTGATGCTGGTGCCATCCCAGAATCCCGACGGGGTGGACATCGTGGGTGATTGGTACCGGTCCACCCTGGGCACGCCCGCCGAGGGGAGCGGCCCGCCGGTGCTCTACCATCACTACACCGGTCACGACAACAACCGCGACTGGTACGCCTTCACCCAGGTCGAGACCCGCTACACCGTGGATTCGCTCTACACGCCGTGGACTCCGCAAATCGTCAACGACATCCACCAGCAGGGTCCCAACGGGGGCCGGATCTTCATTCCGCCCTACATGGACCCGGTCGAGCCCAACATCGATCCGATTCTGACCGCGGGCGTAAATTCGCTGGGCATGGCGATGGCCTGGCGGATGATGGCCGACGGCAAGACCGGAGTCGCGACCAACGCCTCCTACGACCAGTGGTCGCCGGCCCGGCAGTATTCGCTCAATCACCGCGGGATCCGGATTCTGACCGAAACCGCGAGCGCCCGGCTGGCTTCTCCTCTCGACCGGCCGCTCAGCTCGCTCGGGACGGCACGGGGATACGATGCCCGGGTGGCGAGCTGGAATTTTCCGGCGCCATGGCCGGGCGGGACCTGGACCATCGGCAACATCGTGGACTACCAGACCAGCGCCAGCTGGGCGCTCCTGGTCGAAGCCGCACGGGACCGCGCCTCCTGGCTCGCGAGCTACGCCGAGCTGGGCGAGCGCGCGCTCGCGGCGGATCATCCCTGGCGGCCGGGCCCCGAGGTGCCGGCGGCATATGTCATTCCCCGGACCCAGCCCGATGCCCAGGCGCTGGCTCGGCTGCTGTGGACTCTTCAGCACGGGCAGGTCGAGATCCGGCAGACCACCGCTCCGGTGACCGTGGACGGCAAGGCGTATCCCGCCGGGAGTTACCTGGTGCCGACCCGCCAGATGTTCGGCAGCTACGCCAACGCGCTGCTGGAGCGCCAGCGCTACCCCAACCTGCGGGAATACCCCGGCGGCCCGCCCAAGGCACCCTATGATGTCACGGCGCACACTCTGCCGCTGCTCTTCGGCGTCGAGGTCGCCGCGGTGAGCGGAGAGCTGCCGGCGGCGGGCAACCCGATCGCCGCCGTGCCGGAGCCGACTTACCGAGTGGCGGGCTTGAGCGAAAGCAGCGGGAAGCGGATCGCGATCTACCGGAGCCATTCGGCGTCGATGGATGAGGGGTGGACCCGCTGGATCTTTGACGTGAACAAGATCCCCTATACCTCGGTGGTGGATCGGGAGGTCCGGGCCGGCGGGCTCAACAGCCGGTTCGACGTCATCATCGTGCCGGACCAGAGCGCGGGATCGCTCACCCGCGGCCTGGGAAACGCTTATCCCGATTCGCTCCGGGGCGGGCTCGGCGCAGAGGGGGCGCGGGCGCTGCGCGAATTCGCCGAGGCCGGAGGGACGATTCTCTTCTTCAACGAATCCAGCCTGTATGCCATCGAGGCGCTGGGCTTGCCGGTCAAGAACGTGCTGGCCGGAGTGCGGCAGACCGAGTTCTACGCCCCCGGCTCGATCCTGGCCGTGGAAGCGGATCGCAGCCATCCCGCGGCCGCGGGATTCACCGCTCCGGTTCCGGCGGTGTGGTTCGAGGACAGCCCGGCATTCGAGGCCACTGATCCGGCCCGGGTCAGGGTGGTCGCCAGCTATCAGGCGACGGGCGATCCGCTGCTCTCCGGCTGGCTCCTGGGCGGCGAAAAACTCAACGGGAAAGCGGCGATGGTGGAAGTGACCATGGGGAAGGGCCGCGCGATGCTCTATGGCTTCCGGCCCCAATACCGGGGGCAGACCATGGCGACCCAGCCGCTGATCTGGGGAGCGATCGGCCGCCAGGCCCAACCGTGAGGGCGCGGCTCGCCCTCGCCGCGCTGCTTTGCTCGATTCCGCTCGCCGACGCCTTTGCCATTCCGGCGTTTGCCCGGCGCTACAAGGTGAGCTGCGTCCTCTGTCACAATCCCTTTCCTACCCTGACCGAGTTTGGCGAACGGTTCGCGGCCAACGGGTATCGGATGGCCTCGGGCGAGACGATGCCGGACACGGTCGGCACCAACGATCCGCTGCTCTCCCTCCCCGACAAGTTTCCCCTGGGGGCTCGGCTGGAGTTGTACGCCCAGACCTACGCGAATGGAAAGGCCGCCACGGATTTTCAATCCCCCTACGCCCTCAAGCTCATGTCCGGCGGGGCGATCTCGAAGAAGCTTTCCTACTACTTCTACACCTTCCTGGCCGAGCGGGGTGAAGTCGGCGGGATTGAAGACGCATTCATCCATATCAACGACATCGGGAACCAGCCTTTCGATCTGGCGCTGGGGCAGTACCAGGTCTCCGATCCGCTGTTCAAGCGGGAGCTGCGGCTGGAGTTCGAGGACTACGCGGTCTATCGGGCCCGGGTGGGAGACGTCCCGGTCGATCTGACCTACGATCGCGGCCTGCTGGCGGCCGTCGAGGTCGGTGGATTCACGATCACCGGTGAGATCATCAACGGCAATGGAATCGGACCGGCCCAGCCCGACCGGCATTTCGACGACGATGCGGCCAAGAATTTCTTCCTCCATGCAACTCGCAACCTGATCGGCGGGGTCCGGCTGGGACTGTTCGGCTATACCGGCCGGTCTTCGGTGGACGGACTTCGAAATCAGACCCGGATGATCGGGGCAGATGTGACCCTCTCCCGGGGCATCCTCGAGCTCAACGGCCAGTTCATTCATCGCACCGACAGCCGGCCCACCTACACCCAGGGGGAGCCGGAGGTCGCGTTGGACGGCGGCTTCGGCGAGCTGATCGTGAGGCCCGGTGGAGGTCGCTGGTACGGATTCGGCCTCTACAACCTGGTAAGCGCCGATCAGCCGCTGCTCGACGTGCGGCTGGGCGGGCCGGCCGGGGTGCGGCGGCATGAGACGATTTCGGCCGGGATCGGGAGACTGGAGCGGAGGAACTTTCGTTGGACCGCCGAAGCGGGTTATGATACCCAGCAGGAGATCTGGCGCTGGACATTCGGGTTCGTGACCGCTTTCTGACCTGAAGCAAATCCGCACCAGCCGTGAAGCGATTTGAGCGTCCCATGACCGGATTCCGTCCTGTCATTGTGGCGCCGATTGCTGGCATGGTTCGCGCGACTTTGACCTCCTGATGATTCGAGAATTCATCGCCGTCAGGAGAGGGGATTCGAGAATGGAATTGCAGCCCGTCAATCGAAGAGGCTTCCTCGCCGGCATGGCAGTGGCGGGACTCGGACTGGTCAAGGTCCCCCGCGTCTTTGCGGCGATGGAGCCGGCCCGGTCGCTGTCGTTCCGCTGCGTCAATACCGGTGAAGAGCTGACCACGAAGTATTTCGCGTCAGGGAAGTATCTCCCGGGGGCACTGCACGACGTCAATCACGTCCTGCGGGACTGGCGCACCAACCAGGTGCATCCCATCGATCCCGAGCTGCTCGATCTGGTCAGCGAACTGCATGCGGCGACGGGAAGCAAGATGCCGATCGAGGTGATCTGCGGCTACCGGTCGCCGGCCACCAACAAGATGCTGGCCGGCAAGAGCACCAAGGTCTCTCCCCGGAGCCTCCACCTTCAGGGCAAGGCGATCGATCTTCGGCTGGGGGATGTGCCGCTGGCCCGGCTTCGAGACACCGCGATCAAGCTGCGCCGGGGCGGGGTCGGATTCTATCCCGCGTCAAATTTCGTTCACGTAGATACAGGCAGGTTCAGAACCTGGTAGCGGGGCGGTAGAACGGTAGGGCGGAAGGACGGTAGGTAACTGCCCACCGTCCCTCAATTGACTCCATTACCGTCCCTCCCGTCCCATCGCCACCTACCGTCCTACCCTCCTGCCGTCCTAATCACCAACTCTGTGAAGCGCCCGATCGAGCTCCGGATCATGCTTGTAAATGTCGCGGGCAAATCGTACGGTGCCGTCGGGCTCCACTGATGCCGTGGTGTAGTACAGCACCACGGTAAGGGGCCGGGGCAGGTTCACCCGCTGCGAGATCCGGCTTCCGTCATTCATCGCCTCCACGATCCGCTCTCTGGTCCACTCGGGCTTCCCCGCCAGCACCCACTCCGCCAGACTGGTGGGATCTTCCACCCGAACGCATCCGTGACTGAAGTCCCGCCGGGACCGGTCGAACAGCTGTTCGGCCGGGGTGCCGTGCAGGTAGATGTTCTGGTTGTTGGGGAACACGAACTTGACCGGACCCAGGGCGTTCTGGGGACCGGGCCGCTGCCGGATCCTTAGCTCCCCGCGGGCCAGCTTCTCCAGGGTGCCACCCGACGGGTCCACCGGGTCGGCGTCGTCTCCCTGGCCCCGCACGATCTCCATGCCGTTCTTGCGCAGGTAGTCCTTGTCCCGCTCGATTGCCGGGATGGTCTCGTTCTTGGTGATCGAGGGTGGAATGTTCCAGTAGGGCTGGAAGATGACGTACTGCATTTCTTCCACGAACACCGGGGTCTCGGTGTCGAGCGCCTTGCCCACGATGACCCCGGTCCGGAACTCGGGAGGACCGCTCGCGCTGGGGGAGGTCCAGGCGGTCAGCTCAAACATGGGGATGTTCACCAGCAGGAAAGGCGCGTTGTCCAAATCCCGGAGCCAGCGGAGCCGTTCCAGCGAAAGCTCCAGCTGATGGACCCGCCAGGAGGCGGGAACGTTGATCTCGTCGAGCGTCTCCTTGCCCAGCACGCTGTCCGGCGCCAGCCCGTGCCGAGCCTGGAACCGCCGGACCGCCTCGACCAGGGCGCCTTCGTAGCGCACCGGCGATCCGACCTGCCCGGCCAGGTCGCCGGTGGCGATGAGGCGCCGTGCCAGCACGGCCAGGCTCGCGGTGGTGTCGCCGGGCTTGAGCGGAACCGGGATCCGGATCGGCTGTTCGAGCAGGGAGTCCGTCTCGCGCTTGCGGAACTCGCCCAGCGCGGTACGGGTCAGCCGGTACTGTTCGAGAGGGGGCTCGAGCTCCCGGACGATCTCTTCGAAGCTGCCGTCGCGAATGGCCGCCTCCAGCAGCGCCACGAAATCGTGCTGCTCCTTGACGGCGTCGATCGAATAGCCGACCGAGCGGGGTGCCACCCGGCCCACGTGGATATGGCGAAGGAATTCCAGCACGGCGTGACTCAGCCCGGCGTCGAGCCGCGCCACGATTGCCGGATCGGGGGATTCCTGATCCGAGACAGTGCGGGCCAAACTGTCCAGGCTCCCGGCGAAGTAATCGGCGGGGCGGAGGCCTTCGGACTCCGCGTTGCGGAGGCGGTCGAGGGCCTCCTTGCCCGACTTCCTCAGGTCGCCGGACAGGTTGATCCAGAGCGGGGTGTAGCCCGAGGTCTCGTAGAGGCGTCGTAACCGGGTCAGCTCCTCCGCACCGGGGCGGGTACCGGGAAATCCCCGGCCATTGCGCACCATGGTCTGGAGGGTCTGAACGACCGCATCGTCCCGGGATTCTTTCTCGGCGGAATCGGAGCAGCCGGCCATCGTTCCGGCGGCCGCCAGGATCAGCAGGGCGCACCGGTGCAGTGACCGGTTCAAAGTCGGTCGGAGAGAGCGTGTCTTCATACCCTGCAAGACGACTGTGGGCAGGGCGCACGCACCGCGCACCCTGCCCACTGCCCACTGCCCACTGCCCACTATTTCGGTTTCTTCCCCAGCGAGCGGTAGTACTCCTCCACCAGCGCCCGGTATTCCGCGGGCACCTGAGACGGCGCGCCCAGCGCGGGGCGGTTCTCGCCATTCTGGCTCAAGCTCCGCCAGAGCTTGAACTCCCAGGTCTTGAGTCCTTCGATCACCGCGCGCTGCAGCTCTTCCAGCCCCTGGGGATCGCTGAACGGCCGTCCCGATTCCAGCCGGCGGAGGCCGGAGATGATCCGGTCCAGCTCCGCCGGATCCATGTTCTGCCCGAGCTCCCGGCGCAGCCCTTCCGCCGCCTGGCGGCGAAGCCCGAATTCGCGGGCGAATTGCCGCGCGTCGCCCCCGTTCAGTCGCCCCGGCTGGCCTCCGCCACCGGTCTGGCCACCACCCGGCATGCCGAGCTGAGAGCCTTGGCCCGGCTGGCTCGGGTCACCCTGACCCTGCCGCCCGCCCTGGCCCTGCTGCCCTTGTCCCTGCCCCTGACCCTGTTGGCCCTGTCCCTGTTGCCCTTGTCCCTGGCCCTGCTGTCCCTGCTGGCCTTGTCCCTGGCCTTGCTGTCCCTGTTGTCCCTGGCCCTGTTGACCTTGTCCCTGCTGTCCCTGCTGCCTGTTGCCTGTTGCCTGTTGCCTCTCTCCGATTCTATCCCGCAGCGATTCCAGTCCTTTGACCAGGTCGCGGGCCTTTTCCAGGGCGCGGTCCCGCTCCACTCCCGAGTTCTCGCTCAGCGCGCCCGCCGCGCTCCGGATTTTCTCGGCCACTTCGTCCAGGTTCTCGCCGATCAGGCCTTCGAGATTCCTGACCGCCTCGGTGGAGCTGGATCCCATGAGCGCCTTGGAGTAGGCGATCTTGTCACGGAGCCGGGTATCCCGGATTGCTCCCGCGGCCTCGCTCAGCTTGTTGGCGGATCCGGGCTGATCCCGGCGGGTTTCCCGGGCCAGCCGCTCGGCGTCCGCTTCCAGTCGGGAAACCTCGGAGGAGAGCCCGTCTTTCCGCTCGGAGAGCCGGCGCATCCGCTCGCCCCGCTCGGTGCCCGAGGCGCCGGGCAGCTCGGAAACTCCCTCGGCGATCTCCCGCTGCCGCTGCCCCAGCTCCTCGGCCCGGCGTTGCAATTCCTTCACGTCCTGGGCGGCACTGCCCGCCCGGGCATTTTCCAGTTTCTGGGTCGCGCTGCGCAGACGCTCCAGCGCGGTTCCGCCCTGGCCCTGCGCGTTGGGCGATCCGCTCGCGGCCCGCCGCATCGCCTCGGCGGCGTCCTGCATCCGGCGCGCCGCATCGGCCAGCTCGGGGGAGTTTTTCTCCCGGGCCAGCCGCTCCAGCCGCCGGGCTTCTTCCTCGGCTTCCCGGGCCAGCTCCCGCTGCGAGCTGCCGCCGCCCCCGCCACCGCCCCCCTGTTGCCCCAGCCGGTCCCGCATGGCATCGGCCATCCGCTGCATCCGCTCGTTTTCCTGCTGCTGCCGGCTGGCCAGCCGCTTCAGGCGCTCGGCGGTCTCGTCGAGCTCCCGCTGGGCAGCCTGCTCCTGTTCCTGCTGCACCGATTCGTACTGGTTGCGCAGCTTGTCGTTTTCCAGCTCGAACAGATCGGCCAGGTCCTCGGCCTGGGACGCCGCGCCGCCACCCCCCCCGCCGCCGCCCTGCTCGCCCATCTGGACCTGGACTTCGCGGTAGGCCGCCTCGGCGCGCTGGACCAGCTGCAGCGCGCGCTGCTCCCGGGGGAGGGCTTCGCGGGGAAGTCCCCGTCCCAGGCGGTCTTCGGCGGCCTGCATTTCCTTCGCGGCCGAGTCGAGCGCCGCATGAATGAGCCGGAAGTTGGTGTCGGCGGAGACGATGTTCCGCTCCACCAGCCGGCGCACCAGCGCTTCCACGTCGGTCTTGAGCCGGCCCTGCCCGATGGCCAGGGTGGTGACGTTCTCCCGCCGCTCCCGGTCCTTCACTCGCGCGCTGTCGCGCAGCCAGTTGAAGGTGCCGGCCACCAGATCGCGCTGCCGGGCCGAGAGTCCCTCGGGGGTCTCGCCGCCGCCACCACCGCCGCCGCCGCCGCCCGATTCGGCCTGCTTGTAATCGCGCCCGAAGGGACGGATCTCCAGGAAGTAGATGTCGCTCGAAGCCGTGTTCCCGCCTCCGTCCTTCGCCGTCGCGAAATAGGAGACCAGGTCGCCGGGCTTGAGTCCCAGCTCTTCGAGGAACAGGGTGTGCGCCGCGCGGGCGTCGAGCCGGGTCCGCCGGGCGGTGGAGTCGGAGAGCGCGATCCGGTTCTCGGCGCCGCCGTTGACCGCATAGTGCAGCTCGAGGCTGCCCACGCCGTAGTCGTCGGTGGCCCGCATGGCAATGGTCACTTCGTCCACCGAAGTCACCTTGGTATCGCGGCCCGGTTCCTCGATCCGCACGCCGGGCGGCTGATCCTCGAGGGCCTCGACCACGTATTGGATCGCTCCCGGTACCGCGGTGCCGTCGGTGGCTACCAGATCGAGCCGATAAAAACCGTCCCGGGCTACCCGGAACGCCCCGGACAGCACTCCTGCGGAATCCGCGGTCATTGGGACGATGGTGCCGTCATCGAGCCGGATCGCGCCGCTCTGTACCCTGCGGCTGGTGGTGGCGCGGACCGTCACCGTGGTGCCCCGCACCGCGGCCACGTCGCCCCCCTCTTCGATCCGTTCGACCGGGAGGCCGGTGTAACCGGGGAACCGGAGCTCGAGGGAGAACTTGGACACCGCCGGCAGATCGGCGATGGTGAGCTTGTAGACCCGGGAACGGATCTCGTTCGATTCGGCGTAGTACTCGGTCGCGCTGGTCAGATCGAAAAGCCGGGCGGTGAATTCCGCCGAGGCCGAATCGCGGAGCATCGGCAGCCGGATCCACTCGCTCGCGGTGTCGGCGCGGAGTACCAGCTCGGCGCCCTCGGCCTCGAAGCCCCGCAGGGTGGCGCGGATCTCCAGCGCACCGCCCCGGGGGACCGTGGCGTTGCCAGGCTCGACCTGGACCGCGAAGACCGGAGCCGCCGCCGCTTCGCTCCAGGGGATGAACAGCACCCGGGCGACATCGCGCAGCACCGGTGGCCCGACCGCGATCAGCAGCGCGGCCAGCGCCCCTGCGCCGGCCAGGATGCCGGCGGCACGCCGGAACCGGGACCCTTCCAGGCCGGGCCCGGCATCGAGCCGGCGCACGTCACTGAGCGCCTGGGCCATCAGCCGTCCCGAGAGCGCCGGCGAAGGCCGAGCCGGCTCGGGTGTGGCCAGCTCGTGCACCGCGCTCACCAGCACCTGACGCAGCTCGGGGGCGCGCTCTTCGACGTAGAGCGCGAAGCGCGCGTCATCCAGGCGCCCGAGAAATGGTCCGATCAGGTAACGCACCGCCGCCGCCGCGATCAGCAGGTAGCCGATCACCCGGACCGTCACCACGCTGCCCGCGCCGGCCCCGACGACCTTGGTCACGATCACCCCTGCCAGCAGGGCGAGCAGGGCCGCGATCGCGACTTTGGCCGCGCCCTCGGCGAGGATCCGCCGGCGCCAGCGCACCCGCAGGCGGCGCACGGCGTCCCGCAGCTCCAGGTCGGAGCCGCTCGGTAGATGGAGAGGGGCGATCATGACAGGCTCCTTTCAGACGACGGGATCAGGCCGGTTGCGGCCGTGCCCCGCCATCCGCGATTGGCAATCACCGTTTCCACCAGCAGCACCAGCAGTACAGCACCGAGCAGAAGCCGCCAGATCCGCTGCCGGCCTTCCCGTTCCCGCGGCGCGGGCGGTTCCGTCGCGACGGTCTGTGCGGAATCTCCCCGACGAACGCCCAGCAGCAGCTCGCGGGCATCCGCCGGGGTGAGATCCGATTCCGCCGGCGGAGAATTCACCGCGAAGGTTTCCACCGGCTCCCCAGCGGCCCTGCCCTCGTATACATCGTAGAACCCCGCTTCCGAGAGCGCCAATGCGCGCCCGGCGGAGTCGGCTCCGGGACGGAGCAGGGCCCCGGACGGAGTGGAGACTACCGGCTCGCGCGCCGAGCCGGGAATCAGTCCGCTCTCCCCGGCAATGTGCCAGGGAGGCCGCGCTTCGTGCCCCGACGCGTACACGGCGAGCCGCCGCAGAAACGGCAGATAGCCCGGCTGGAGCGGAAAATCTCCGGTGACGGCATCGAGCGGCGCGGCCAGCAGCAGCACCCGGCCCCGACCGTGGGCCTTCTCGACCAGCGCCGGAGCGCCGTCGTCGAAGCGCGCAATCACTTCGGCTCCCTCACCCGGCTCGACCCGCGGGTAGCTGAGGAAACGGGCAGCTCCCAGCGCGGCGGCGCCACCGGCCCGGAAGGGCGCGAAGACTTCGTGATCCAGTGACACTTCGCCGAAAGCTCCGCCCCGGTCCTCCATGCGCTCCACCGTGCCGGTGATCCTGCCCGGGAGGATCGAGAGCCCGGGGGGACGCGCTCCGAGACGGCGTCCCGCCGCCTCGACCAGCCCGCCTCCCGCCTCCACCCATGCTGCAAGCGCCGCACCGCCCGAGCCTCCGGGAACCGGTGTGTCCGCCAGAAACACCACTGCAGCGTCCCGCAGCGTGGCGGTGGAAAGGACCGTCCCGGTTTTCCGCTGCACCGCGAAACGGGGATCCCGCCCGATGGCCAGCGCGCGTTCCAGGAACAGGGTCTCCTCCGGGCGGCCTCCGGAGGCGGCCAGCACCAGCACCTGGAGCGCGTCTTCGGCCGGCACCAGCAGGTGCAGGGTATCGTCGGCGATGAGCGGATCGGCCGGCAGCGCCACGGTGGCCCGGGCCTGGCCCGCGCTCATCGGCACGCCATCGAAGGTCACCATGGTGGCGCCATCGGCGGGAAGGGTGACTTCCCGCGACGCGGCGACTCTGCCGTTTACCGACAGCTCGAGGCGGGTGCGGCGGGGCGCGCCAAGATCCCGGCTCAACACCCGCGCCGCCACCAGCAAGCGACTCCGCTCACCGTCGGGAACCCGCTGGATCTCTGCGCCCACCAGCGCGGCATTGGGTCTCTTGGCCGGCGACACCAGTACGGCGCGGACGCCGAGATCGGCCGGCAGCTCGAGACCCGCGAGACCGGCGAGCCCGCTCCGCTGCATGTCGGTCACCACCAGCACTTCGCCGACCAGCCCCCGCGCTCCACCGAGGATCTGCCGGGCGGTCCGAAGCGCCGCCGCGTACCGGGTCCCCCGGCTCGAGGGTCGCGCGGCATTCACCGCCGCCAGCGCGGCGCCATGGTCGCTGCCCAGGGGCTGGGCGACCTCGGCTTCGTCGTCGAACAGCACCACCGCGATCCGGTCCGCGGGAGCGAGCCCGGCAATGATCCCGCGAGCCGAGTCGAGTGCCGCGGGCCAGACCGCGGTGTGGCCCATGCTGAGCGAACGGTCGAGCAGCAGCACCACCGCGCGGGCCGGAGCCGCGGCGGTTTCCGTCGCGGTGCGGCCGAGGAAGGGCCGGGAGAACGCGGCCACCAGCAGGAAGACCGCTGCCGCGCGCAGCAGGAGGAGGAGCCAGTCGGTGATCCGCCGCCGGCTGGCGGTGCGAATCGGAATCCGCCGGAGGAACATCAGCGAGGGGAACCGCCTGGGCTGATCTCGCTCCCGATGCCGCAGGTGCAGCACGATCGGCACCAGCAACGCGGTGAGGCCGGCGAGAAACGCGGGGACCAGGAAGCCGAGGCCGCCCATCAGCGTACCCGGCTCGATGCGAGCCGCTGCTCCAGGTAAGCATGCAGCGCGATGTCGAGCGGCTGGTCGGTGGTGAGGCCGACGTAATCGGTGCCGTTCTGCGCCAGCAATCTCGAGAGCTCGGCCCGGTGCTCGGCGACCTGGGCCCGGTACTTCTCCCGGAGGGCCTCGGGGCGTAGCGGCAGCCGCTCGCCGCTTTCGGCATCCTCGAAGGTGGCGGCGCCGTCTCCCGGCAGATCCCGCTCCGCCGGGTCGAGCAGGTGGAAGAGGATCACATCATGTCCCCTGCCCCGGAGCGCCCCGATGCCCCGCTGGACCGCGACCGGATCCTCGTAGCAATCGGACACCACGACCGTCACCCCGGCGCGGGTGGTCAGCGTCGCGGCGCGCTCCAGCATGGGACGGAGCTGCCCCGCGCCGCCCGGTTTGGCCCGGCCGAGGGTGTGCAGAATGAGGCGAAGGTGGCGGGTTGATGGCGGAATGATTTCCAGAAGATCGCCGGCAAACGTCACCAGCCCAACCCGGTCCCCTTGCCGCTGGGAGAGCCAGGCGAGCGCCGCGACCAGCATCCGCCCGTAGGTGAACTTGGAGACCGGACCGCTGCCGAAGTCCATGGAGGCGGAGGCGTCCAGCGCGAAGTTCACCGAGGCGTTGGTATCGGCCTCGTATTCCTTGACGTAGAACCGGTCGGTGCGCCCGTACAATCGCCAGTCGATCCGGCGAATGTCATCTCCCGGCTGGTAAGCCCGGTGCTCCGCGAAATCGAGCGAGAGCCCGACCCGGCGGGAGCGGTGCATCCCGTGCATGAAGCCGTCCACCACCATCCGCGCCAGCAGCGCGAGATCGCCGATCCGGGCCAGCAGGACCGGATCGAGATAGGTGGCGGGGGCGGTCGCGGTCATCGGTCAGAGTCCCGACTTGGGCACGGGCACCGCGGCGATCAGCCGTTCCGCGATCTGATTGGTGGTAACCCGCTCCGACTGGGCCTGGAAGTTGAGCAGAATCCGGTGCTTGAAGACGGCCGGCGCGAGCGCTTTGATATCCTCGAAGCTGACGTGGGCACGCCCTTGCAGCAGCGCGCGCGCCTTGCCGCCGAGCACCAGCGCCTGAGCGGCGCGAACGCTCGCGCCGTACGACACATACTGCCGGATGAATTCGGGGGACCCGGGTTCCTGAGGGCGCGACATTCGGACCAGCTTCACGGCGTAAGCGGTCACCGGATCGGCGACGGGAACCCGGCGAACCAGCCGCTGGAAGGCCAGTATCTCTTCCCGCGACAGGACCGGCCGGATGGCCTCGCGCGGCGCGGCAGTGGTGTGGCGCACCACGTCCATCTCCTGGGCTTCAGGGAGATGGTCCATGACGACCATCAGCATGAAGCGGTCGAGCTGGGCCTCGGGCAGCGGGTAGGTGCCTTCGAGCTCAATCGGATTCTGGGTGGCGAATACGAAGAACGGAGGCTCGAGCTCCCAGGTCTTGCCCGACACCGTCACCCGGTGCTCCTGCATGGCCTCGAGCAGCGCAGCCTGGGTCTTGGGTGGAGTCCGGTTGATCTCGTCGGCCAGCACCACGTTGGCAAAGATGGGCCCCTTGACGAATACCAGCTTCCGCCCGCCGCTCACCGGATCGTCCTGGATCACGTCGGTGCCGGTGACGTCGGACGGCATCAGGTCGGGGGTGAACTGGATCCGGGAGAACTTCAGATCCAGGGCCCGAGACAGCGAATGCACCAGGAGGGTCTTGGCGATGCCGGGTACGCCGATGAGCAGGCAGTTGCCGCCCGCCATCAGCGAGATCAGCGTCTGCTCGATCACGGCTTCCTGACCGACGATGACTTTGGCGAGCTCGGCGGTCACCCGGCCGCGCGCGGCCGAGAGCCGCTCGGCAAGCGCCGCATCGTCGAGGTGGTCGAGGCCCGGGGACGGAGGAGCGAGCGTCACGCGGCGTCCTTTCGGATCAGTGGGAAAGCGCGTACATCAGGTAGTTCACGCCCAGCTTGAACGCTTCGTTGGTGAGGTCGATGGACACGAATCCGCTGCCGGAATACTCCCAGAATTCGCTGACATCGAAGTTGTAGTTCACGATCGCCATCAGCCGCTTCTTGGGGTCGTTGTCTTCGAAGATCCCGAAGAACTGGGCTTCGAGCCCGTTGAAGGTGCCCGCCGCCCCGAAGTACTCCATCGCGTTGATCCGGTAGAACGAATCCCAGATCGGATGGTCGGGGGTCATCGGGATCAGCCGCGCTTCGGGAAGCACTTTGCGGAGCTGGGCTTCGAAGTTGTACATGTGCTGCCCCGCGAAATCGTCGATCAGCAGGAACCCGCCCTTGAGCAGGTAGTTGCGCAATCCCGCCGCTTCGGCGTCGCTGGGAAGCCAGAACCCCACTTCGCAGAGATACACGAACGGGTATTTCATCAGCTCCGGATCGTCCAGCGCGACGATGACGCTTCCGTCGGTCCGAACCGCGGTGCTGGTGATCTCCTGCACGATCAGGGGGAAGTGCTGGTCGGCGTCGGGATAGTCGTGGCCCCACTTGACGTCCCGGAAGCGGCCGCCGAAATCCCCGCCTTCCATGTTGAACTTGACCCGCGCGTAGGTGAACCGGCCGTCGTAGGGCGGATTGGGCGGCGCATCGAGCGCCTCGCACCCGTTGCAGCCGCCGCCGAATCGCTGGGCGGCCAGGACCGAGCCTCCGGCCACCAGCGCCAGCAGGGTCAGGAGACGAAGTCCAAACATCCGTCGGCTCATCGGTCCCGCTCCTCGGGGGCTCGGCCCCGGAGCTCGAGCAGCAGCGCCTGGGCTTTCTCGAACGCCGGCGCCGATTCCAGCACCGCGAGGATTTCCCTGCGGGCTCCGGCCGCATCGCCGGCGCGGGCCATGGCGCGGGCCAGCTGATAGCGGGCTTCCAGGGGATCGGCCGCGCCGGCGGCCAGCACGGCGCGCCGCTCCACCAGCGCGCCGGCCCGGTCCCCTGTCTGATCGAGCAGGTCGGCCAGCCGGGCGTGGAGCGCCGCGTCGCCCGGCGCGATCCAGACGATGCGCATGAGCGCGGCCGCGGCGCCGGGGAGGTCGCCGAATCCCTGCCGCAGCCGGGCCTCGGCAGCGTTGGCCTCGAGCGCCGATTCGTCGAGGGCGGTGTACCGGGCCAGCGCGGCCGCGGCGGCGCGGGCGTCGCCGCCGGCTTCGTGGAGCCGGGCCAGGGTAAGCGCCGGCGCGCTCGGGCCGGCGTATGCGGGGAACATCCGCTCGGCCCGCTCCAGGGCGGCCCGAGCCTCGTCGGTCTTGCGCTGCTCGACCAGCGCTTCCGCCGCGCGGATCGCGTCCACGAACGCTCCGGCGCCCGGCCCGGTTCCGTTCCAGGGCGCGATCGCGGCCAGGGGGGTGGCGAATTTTTCCTGCACGAAGGCGGCGAAGCGCGCGTTCAGGGCATCGGGGGTGAGGCTGAGCACCCGGGAAAAGACTTCCGGCGTGGTGAGACCGTCGCGGTAGCCGTGCAGCATGCGGACCAGCGCGGTGCGGCCCCACTGGCCCTCGATCATCTCGCAGAGCAGCGAGGCCTGGTAGTAGCTGAAGCCGATCTCGTCCCGGTGGGTCGGACGCACGAAGCCTTCGTTGAGCCGGGTGACCGGCAGGAGCTTGCCCGATTTGAACGCACCGAGGAACTCGACCGAGGGGTCGGCGCCCCAGCCGGGCCGGGCCCGCCGTTCCTCCAGCACCGAGAGGCCTTCCGAGAACCAGCGGGGGACCCGGTGCGCCGACAGGCCCAGGGTGAAGGTGTGGGCCAGCTCGTGCCAGGCCGTGGTTCCCCAGTTGAAGGAGCCGGGATCGCGGGCGGAGGGTGCGTCCATCACCAGCACGGTCCCGAAGCTCACCCCCAGGGCGCCGATTCCGGTGAGCCCGACGGTGCGCACCGAGAAATCGGCGTGCCGGCGATAGAGCTCCAGCCGCACCGGGGTCGGCGGGCGATACTCGTAGCGCGCGGCCAGAGAGTCGTAGGCCTCTTCCAGCAGGGGGCCGAGATACATCGCCAGCAGGTCGGCTTCGGCCGCCGGGGCGACGATCTGGAACCGCCGGGTCGAGACGGTCTTGAAGGTGGCAAGCTCGTCCAGCAGGTCGAGGGTGTTCTTGTACCAGACGTGATAGGGATCCCGGGCGAACGCGCGCTCGAGGCTGGCCCGGCCGCCCTCGATGTCGCCCAGCCGGAGCTGATTGATGCCTAACACGCCGAGCGCGGGCGGCGCAGTGGAGTCGGCCGCCACCGCGTCCCGTCCCAGCCGGGCCGCGTCGGCGTAGCGGCGGTGCCGGGCGGCGGCTTCGGCGATCTCGCTGTAGAACAGCGCCGGCCGGGGATGCACCGCCAGCACCCGGCCCCGGGCCGCGGCAAAGGCCGCGGTATCCCCGCGGAGCCAGGCGGTCGCGCCCAGCAGCGCCCAGGCCTCGACCGCGGTGGAATCCACCGCCAGGGCGCGGCCCGCCGCGGCGGCCGCCGAATCGTACTGCTCTGCGTCGAGATGGAGCCGGCCCAGCAGGACCTGCCCGGGCACCAGCACGGTGTTGGCGGCCAGGCTGGCCCGCACCGCGGCGGTGGTCTCGGGGTTTCCCTCGAACGCCATCACCTTCGCGAGCCCCAGCAGAGCACGGGGGTGGTTGGGTGACACCTTGAGCGCGTCGCGATAGCTGGAGCGCGCGTCGGGCGCGTTGTACTTGCTGAGGAAGAGATCGCCCAGCCGGATCCGGGGCTCGACCGCCTGGGAGTCGGTCGCGACCGCTTCGTCGAAGGCGCGGAGCGCCGCCTTGAATGCCTGGGGGTCGTTGGCCCCCAGCACGACGTAGGCGCGGCCCGACGCCGTGTGATCGGCCGAGGGCCAGGTCTGCCCATCCCGCTCGTACGCCGCGACCAGCGCTTCGGCCTGCCGCTCTGCGGTCGCGGCATCCCCCCGACGCGCCGCCAGCTCTGCCAGAGCGGCCTGGGCGGTGCGCTGTTCCGGCCCGCCGCTCCGGACGGCGAGCGCAAAGGCGGAATCGGCCGCGGCGAGCCGGCCCTGCAGCAATAGCACTTCGCCCAGCGGCACCGCCAGGGCCGCGCCGCCGCTCCGCGCCGCCGCTTCGGCCTCGGCCAGCTGTCCCCGCTCGGCGAGCCCGCGCACCCGGGCCGCGGGAGAGCCCCCGTCCTGCGAGGACAGACCGGCGCAGGCGAGCCCCACCAGCAGCCCGAGTCCGGCGGTGCGGGTCGCGGCTCTCATGGCTTGGGCGCTCCCGCCGCGCGAATAGCCGCGGTTTTCTCGGCGATCTCGAGCAGCAGCCGCTCCAGCTCCCGTGCGTACGCGGTCGAGTCCATGGTCGCCTTGCGGCGACGCAGTGCATCCACCTGGCCTTCGAGCACCCGCCGCTCCGCCCAGAGCGCGGCAATCTTCGGATCGGTCGGCGCGGAGCCGGTGCCGAAGGCCACGGTCCGGGCCAGCGAGGAATCGGTGAGCTGGGCCTGTTCGGTGGCCAGCAGATTCTTTCGCTCGTATCCGCGGGCGACCTCTCCCTTTGCCCAGCTGAATGCTTCCATCAGCGAGATCCGTCCGTCCTTGTCCCCGTCCGCAGCCTCCGAGGTGAGGGCGCGGGAGAAATGGCCGGCGAAGGTCGTCTCGTTCCGCTGCATGGCGCTCTTGGTGGCGGTGACCACGACCCGCCCCGGGCCGGCCAGCGCGGCGAGGAAGTCTCCGCTGGCGCTCGCGGCGTTGACCAGCACCACGGTGCGCCCTTCCAGAGCCTTGAGCCATCCGGCAAAATCGGCCGCCGTCACATCGGGGCCGGGGAGATTGAACCGGGACTGGGCTCCTTCGCCGCTGCCGTGCCCGATCAGCAGCACGAAGACCAGATCGCCCGGCGCGCTTCGACGCGCCAGCACGGCAAACCGCGCCCCGATGCTTTCGCGGGTGGCTCGGGCCTGAATTCGCCCGGGATCACGCGCGGGATCCTCTCCCAGGTACATGAGGCCGGAGTCGGCCGCACCCCAGCGGGTGCGGGCCGCGTCGTACACCATTGTCGCGGCGGAATCGAAGGCTCGCGCGAATCGGGGCTCGCCGGAGAGGCCGGTCACCAGGAGAACATGGGTCCCGCTCCCCTGCGCGGCAGCGCCCTGAGGCGCGACGAGACAGAGGCCGGCCAGCAGCGCCGCAAGCGTCGCGAAGGGCGCGAAGGACGCGTTCACGCCAGCCCCCGCCACCGCCGGTAGCCCCACTCCGCCCCCAGCAGAGTGACCAGCAGAAAGAACACGATCGGCATATCCCACAGGTCGCGTGATTCCCGGACCGTGACCCCGCTCTCGGTGAACACCACATCCTCGGCCAGCCGGCTCGCGTCCGCCAGCGGGTAGTAGCGACCACCCGTCTCGGTCGCGATGCGGCGGAGCAGCGGAGCCCGGAGCTCGGCCTGCTCGACATCGGCGCCGTAATCATCCACCAGCAGCGCCGCCGTAGCCGCCCGGGTCGTGTCGTTTCCGCGGCGGGAGTCGCCCTCGATGCTGTACATCCCCATCTCTTCGGCCACGAACCGTCCCTCGTAGGCGCCGTCTTCCTTGAGCGTCCAGGCCAGCGGCACCTCCACCAGCCGGCCCGCCGGGGTGGTCACCCGCGCGGTGACCTGGGCGTCGTTGGTCTCCAGGTACGCCTCGTCCGCCACCCGGGCCCGCAGCACCACCGGCTCTCCCGGGGCGACCCGGGTGGGGCTGGCGCTCAGCTCGACCCGGTCCGGCACGTCGTCGAGCGACCAGCGCAGCACCTGGCGCCAGAGCGACTCGTGGGTCTGGTCTTCCAGCGAAACATTGGCGTGCATCTGCCAGAGCCAGGTGTCCTGCACCCCGAACACCGCGGCGGTGCCCCGGCCGAATCGTTGCACCGCGAGCACCGGGACGTCACTGCCTCCGGCAACCTTTCCGGTCAGCAGCGCGGTGGCGCCCGGCTTGAGCGCGCCCAGCCGGTTGACTGAAGTCAGCGGAGGGAGCGAGTCCCAGCGGCCGGCCGGAGATTCGGTGCTCCAGATCTGGAGCGCCGGATGGAGCCGGCCGGCCGCGGTGGCGCGAACCGAGAGCTCGACCGCGCCGGTGCCGGTGGCCGCGGGGATGGGCGCATCGAGACTGACCGGCAGCACCTCGGCCAGCGGCGTCCCGGCAAATCCTCCTTCGGCCAGCGCGGCGCGACCACCCAGCGCCACCAGCCCGCCTCCCCGGCGACTCACGAAATCCGCCAGCATTCGAAGCTGATCTCCGGTGAAAAACGAGGCCTCGATGCTCCCCAGCACCAGGACACGGTAACGGAAGAGGTCCTCACGCCGGGTCGGAAATCCGCCCACCAGCTCCATACTGTCCCGCACACCGAGCCGGAGGAACTTTCCCTTGGCGCTGCGAAGCATCGCGACCAGCGAAAGCGCGCTGTCCCCGGCCACCGCGCGGCGCAGGAACGCGAATTCGGGCCGGGGCTCTCCCTCGAGATAGAGGATGCGCTCGGGGCCGGGACGGACGCGAAGGACCGAGCGAAACTCGTTGTTTTCGGTGACGATCTCCCCCTGGGCCGGCCGCACCCGGAAGGTCAGCCGGTGGGGTCCCTGGGCCATTGGAGGCAGCCGGAGACGGGCCCGGACCACGTCGCCGGTCTCGGGAGCCTCGACCTGGCGCTCGATCACAATCCGCCCTTCGTCCTCGGCGGTTACGGTGACGGGGTTGCCGCCGAGTCCCCGGACCCGGATCACGACTTCGGCCAGAATGCCGGCACCGGCCAGCGCACTGGCCGGAAGGGCGACCCGCTCGATGGCCAGGTCGCGGGCGAATCGTTCCTGTCCGACGCCGACGGTGTATACCGGAACCTTGCGCCCCCGCAGCGCGAGCAGCGGTGCGGTCAGGTCGGCGCCGCTGTTGTCGGCGCCATCGGTGACCAGGACCATGCCGGCCAGGGGAACTCCGGAAAGCTCCTGGCGGGCGGCGTCGAGCGCAGCCGCGAGATTGGTGCGGGTCCCGGTGCCCGCCAGTCCACTCGCCGTACCCAGCGGCCCGGCGTCGGCCGCGAACCGGAAGAACCGGAGCACGAACCGGTCACCCAGCGCCCGGGTAAGCGAGCCCGCCGAATCGCCGAACACCCGCCGTACCGCCTCCATCCGCGACATCCCCGCCAGGTCCGCCAGCCGCATGCTGCGGGAGTCGTCGAGCAGAATCCCCAGCACGTTCCGCTGGGGTACCGCGCTGGAGAGGAGCAGAACAGGCCGGAGGAGGCAGATGGCGAGAACGAGATAGGCCAGACCTCGCAAGGCGCCGAGAATGGCCCGGTCCCGTCCCGGCGTCGCGGTCCGCACTCCCCTAAGCGCCAGCAGCAGCAGGACCAGCCCCGCACCCAGGGCGGCGGCGATCAGGGCCGGAGGAAAGGCCGGCGCAAGCGAAAGATCCCCCCGCCGGAAGAGGTGGGGTGGATACTTGAACAGAAAGGTGGCGACCGCTTCAGCAAGCCGTTCCAAAGATGGTACCCCTTAGGACCGACGCGAGGCGGGCCGGCGGGGTTTCGTCCCCGGGGCCGCTTCCTCTTGATCTACGAATGGCGCGGGAATCCTGCTGGCGGGCGGCCGCGCTGGAGGCCACATTCTGCCGGCCCCTCTCCGTTCCCGGTGTCGCTACAACACCCGGATGAGGTACTCGATGCTCGCCGAAGCGGTCCAGAACTTGGCGTTATCGAGCGGTGAAGTCGGCAGCGCGCCGGGCTCGATCAGCTTGCGGAAGCTGCGCTCGCCGCGAACACTGAAGGAAAACCGGCGGACCTCCACGCCGAGCGCGCCGAGCAGCCCCACATCCACGGTCTGGTAGAGGGCCGGGATGAAAGGTGCCGGCCCTGGAACGACGTCGTCCGGCGTGGCGCTGCAGTCGGTATGCCGCAGGGTGCTGTCCGCCTCGACGACGTCCCGATTGCAGCTCATCCGGATTGAGAAGTACGGTCCCAGCACCAGGAATGGGCGGACCGGGCGCTCGGTGCTGTACCCGTGCTGGAACCGGAGCAGCAGGGGGACCTGCGCGTAGAGCAGGTTGGCGGCATCGGAAATCGGTCCGACCAGCAGCGGGTTCTGGCTCGAATGGGCCCGCTCCCCGTAGATCCGCCGCTGCACCAGCAGCAGCTCGCTCTGGAACGAAAACCGGGGGCTCCGCGGGATCCGCAGGCTGATCCCTCCCTGGAACCCGGTGCGCGACTCGGACTTGAACAGCGAAGGGCTGGTCACTCCGGTGTAATTCCCGCCGGCCACCAGGGCGAGCTCCCGGCGCTGAGCGCCCACCTCGGCGACCGCGGCAAAGCCAACGCCGGCAGTGACCAGCAGCAGCAGGCGTGCGACGCGCATGTAAGCTCCCGGAAGTGTCGGAATCACCCGATGGAAGATAGCCCGAAGGAGGGATCATGGGGCGGCTCCTCGCCCTCGACGCGTTCCGCGGAATGACCATCGCCGGGATGCTCCTGGTCAACAATCCCGGCACCTGGGCGGCCATCTATCCGCCCCTGGCACATGGGGCCTGGCACGGGTGGACACCCACCGATCTGATTTTCCCGTTCTTCGTGTTCATCGTGGGGATCACCACCCATATCTCGCTCAGCGCACGGGAAGGTCAGGGCGCGAGTCGGGCCGCGGTCACCGCAAGCATCCTCCGCCGCGGCGCCCTGATCGTCCTGCTGGGCCTCCTGCTCAGTGCCTTTCCATTTTTTCCTATGGACCGGATCACCGGACTCCGGATCCCCGGTGTGCTCCAGCGCATCGGGGTGTGTTACGTCGCGGCGGCGCTCCTCAGCCGGGGCCGTTCCAGCCGGGACCTTGCCGGCATCACCGCCCTGCTCCTGCTCCTGTACTGGGGATTGCAGACCCTGGTGGCACCTCCCGGCGTGGCCGCTCCCACCATCGACATTCCGGACCAGACGCTTTCGGCATGGCTCGACCGGATGGTGTTCGGCAGCCACCTCTGGCAGCAATCGAAGACCTGGGATCCGGAAGGCCTGCTGTCCACGCTTCCCGCCATCGGCACCTGTCTGCTCGGCGTGCTGGCGGGCCGCCGGCTCGCCGGCAGCGAACCACTGCCGGAACGGCTCAACCTGCTCTTCGTGGTGGGCTCAGCGGGGATGGTGGCGGGGCTGATCTGGAACTGGATCTTTCCGATCAACAAGAGCCTGTGGACCAGCTCCTACGTGCTGTTCACGGCGGGGATGGCAAGCGTCACCCTGGCCGCCCTGGTCTGGCTGATCGATGTCCGCGGCCTTCGGCGGTGGGTGGCGCCGTTCGTGACCTACGGGCTCAACCCGATGCTGGCGTTCGTCGGATCGGGGCTGATGGCCAAGGCGATGGGGTTGATCCGGGTTTCCTGGCAGGGAGAGAGCGTCTCCCTCCAGCAGGCGATCTACCGGACGGTGTTTGCGCCGTGGCTCGAGCCCAGGAACGCCTCTCTGGCGTACGCGGTGGTGTTCGTGGTGTTGTGGTATGGGATTTTGCGGGTGCTCGAGAAGCGGGGGGTGGTGTTTAAGGTGTGAGTGGTCAGTGGTCAGTGGTCAGTGCCCAGAGGTTTTTCCCTGACCACTGACCCCTGACCACTGACCACTACTCCGAGCGCATTGCCTCCACCGCCTCCACCCGGGTCGCCCGCCGGGCCGGCACCACGCTCGCCACTACCGCCACCAGCACCAGCGCGGCGGCCGTGGCCCCGAGGGTCAGCGGATCGGTGGCGGAGACCCCGTGCAGCCAGGTCGACAACAGCCGGGCCGAGGCGATGGCTCCCGCCGCGCCGATCGCGGTGCCCACCAGAACGGGCCGGAGACCCTGCCCCACTACCAGCCGCAGCACGTCTCCGGTCGAAGCGCCCAGCGCCATCCGCACCCCGATTTCCGCCCTGCGTCGGGTCACCAGGAACGCCACCACGCCATAGATCCCGACCAGCGCCAGCAACAGTCCGATCACGGCCAGCGACCCGAGCAGCGCGGTGCGGAAGCGGGCCGGGGCCAGGGCGTTGGCCAAGGACGCCTCGAGGGTCTCGATCCGGTAGACCGGCAGCGACGGATCCACCCGCCGGAGCGCCTCTCGCATTGCCGGTCCCAGCACCAGGGGATCCTGGTCGGCTCGAGCGACCAGACTCATGGTTCGGGCAATCCAGTTCCACGCCTCATCCGGGGCCTGGGAAATGGGCAGGAAGAACTCCGGCTGCGCCGCCTGATCGGGACCCCGGGAGCGCACGTCGCCCACCACGCCCACGATCGTCTTCCAGCGCAGGTCATCCGGTGAACCCTCGCAGCAGACCACCCGCTTTCCCAGCGGATCCTGCCCGGGGAAGAGGTCTCGCGCCAGCGTTTCATTCACCACCATGGCCCGGGGCGCGCCGGTCCGGTCATCCGCGCTGAGCTGGCGGCCGCTATTGAGCCGAAGTCCGATGGTTTCGGCATATCCCGGCGACACCAGACGCATTCGCGCATTCATCTGGCTTTCCGGAGCTATCGGCTTGCCCTCGGGAATCAGCCCATTGAAGCCGCCGCCCGGACCCATCGGAACCTGGCTGGAGAGTGCGGCGCTCTTGACGCCGGGTGAGGCGGTGAGGTGCTCGAGCACGGTCTCGAACGCCCGCCGCACCGACTCGGGGGTGGCGTAGCTCTCGGCCGGCAGGGCGATCCGCGCGGTCACCAGGCCCCGGGGCTCGAACCCGGGATCGACCCGCTGGAGATGGATCGCGGTGCGCACCAGCAGAGTGGCACCGACGAGCAGCACCAGGGCCAGCGCCACCTCGGCGGACACCAGGCCCTGACGCAGCCAGTCCCGCCGGCCGCCGGAGGCCCGGACCTGACCGGTGCGCAGCGCGCCCTGGAGATCGGCGCGGGCGGAGCGCAACGCGGGCGCCAGTCCGAAGAGCACGGTGGACAGCAGCGCGACCACCACGGCGAATCCCAGGGTGACCGGGTCGAGCCCGGCCTGCTCCAGCCGCGGGACGCTGGAAGGCGCCGCGGCCACCAGAGTCCGGATCACCACCCAGGCCACCGCGATTCCCAATCCGGCGGCGGCCAGCGCGAGCGCGACGCTCTCGGCCAGCAGCTGGCGCACTAGCCGGCTCCGCCCAGCCCCAATCGAGGCGCGAATCGCGAACTCCCGTGCCCGGGCGGCGCTCCGGGCCAGGAGCAGGTTGGCCACGTTGGCGCAGGCAATCAGCAGCACCAGAACCACCGCCCCCAGGATCAGCAGCAGCTGGCTCCGGGCGTCGCCGATGAATTGACGCATCATCGGCTCGACGTGCACCGACCGGCTTGCGTTCTCATTCGGATAGCGCTGATTCAGCACCCGCTGCACTTCGGCCAGGGTCGAGCGAGCGACGTCGGCAGTGGAGCCCGGGCGGAGCCGCCCATACACGGTGAGATAGTGCTCGTCGCGCTGGGCCACGAGCTCGGGTGTAAACGCGGCAGGAACCCAGAGATCCTCGGTGCCGCTGGTGAAATCGAAAGAGGCCGGCATCACCCCGAGCACGGTGTGGGGGAGCCCGTTGAGGGTGATGACCCGGCCGATCGCGGTCGGCTCGCCGCCGAAGCGGCGCTGCCACAGCCGATGTCCCAGCACCACAACCCGCGCGCCGCCGGGACGATCCTCCTCCTCGGTAAAGACCCGCCCGCGGAGCGGGGCCACGCCCATGACCGCGAAATAGCCCGCGGTGACCGCCGCGCCGATCACCCGCTCCGGCTGCTCTCCCGCCAGCGTGAAGTTGCGCCAGTTGATGGCCCCGAGCTCGGAAAAGACCGGACGGCTCGCGTTGGCGGCGCGCCAATCCACGAAGTTGCCGACCGAAACATCCGCCGCCCCGCCCTCATAGAGCTCCCCCACCAGCATGACCCGGTCGACATCGGGAATGGCGAGCGGACGAAGAATGACGGCGTTGACCGCGCTGAAAATCGCTGTGGTGGCGCCGATCCCGACGCCCAGGGTGAGCAGCGCGATCGCGGTGAAACCGGGGTTGCGGGCCAGGGTGCGAAACCCGTAGGCCAGATCCTGGCCAAGCTCGGCCAGCCACTCGGTGCGGCGCATGGTGCGATTCCTTTCGTGGCCCAGATGGAGCAACCGCCGGCGCATCGAGGGCAGGTCACCGAATCGGCGCTCCGCCTCCCGGCGGGCCTCCGCGGGGTCCATGCCTCGGGCCACCAGCTCCCGAATCCGCATCTCGAGATGGAAGGCGAGCTCCTCGTCGACTTCCCGGAAAAGCGGGGGCTGCCAGAAGCGCCAGCTCATCGTGCGCTACACCCGGGCTTCCAGAATCCGGCCGACCGCACCCGACAGCCGTCGCCAGGTCGCGATTTCGGCCCGGAGCCGGGCCCGGCCGTCCCGGGTCAGGGAGTAGAACTTGGCCCGCCGTCCCAGCTCCGACATGCCCCAGGAGGCTTCGATCCAGCCCTTCCGCTCCATGCGATAGAGCGCCGGGTAGAGGGAGCCTTCCTCGATGCGGATGGCCTCATCGCTCGACTCCTCCAGCCAGTGCCCGATGGCATAGCCGTGCCGGGGGCCCCAGGAGAGGGTCTTGAGAATCAGGACATCCAGGGTGCCCTGGAGGAGATCGGCTTCGGGGCCGGGCATGGCGTTGCCTCGACGGTCTAGGTATTGGTCGTACGAAGGTAGTGCGGGCGGGGTTTCACGCTAGGGGCTAGGGAGCTAGGGAGCTAGGGAGTTAGGGGGTTAGTGGAAAACAAAGGGCGATCCTCAACGGATCGCCCTAGCTCCATAACTCCCTAACTCCCTAACTCCCTAACCCCTATCTCAATCCTTCGCTCTATCCAGATACTCGCCGGTCTCCGGATTCACCCGGATCCGCTCCCCGGTCTGCACGAATTCGGGGACGTTCACGGTGACGCCGTTGCTGAGCCGGGCCGGCTTGGCCGAGGCGGTCTTGGTGGCGGTCTTCATGACCGGGGTGGTGTCGACCACTTCGAGGGTGAGGCTGCTCGGCATCTGGATCCCGATCGGCCGGCCCTGATAAAACTCGGCGATGATCCGCATCCCCTCGGTCATCCACTTGGCAGTCTCGCCCAGGGTCTCCCCGTCCACCTCGAGCTGGTCGTAATTCTCGGCGTTCATGAAGTGGTAGGTGTCACCGCTCTTATACATGAAGTCGAGCTCGTGGGTCTCCAACGCGGCGATTTCGACCGTATCGGTGGAGCGGAACCGGTGCTCGACCTGGGTCCCGGTCTTGAGCCGCCGGAGCTTGGCCTGGACCATGGCCCGGAGGTTTCCCGGCGTGTGGTGATGAAACTCGAGGACCCGACAGGGCTCGCCATTGAACATGATGGCCATGCCGCGGCGAATGTCGCTTGCGATGATACCCATAGCACCCGTAAACGGTGAATCGTCGGAAAGGCTGGAGCACCTAACTTCAAACAGCCCCGTAAGATAACCCCGGTCGCCGTGGGATTC